>Ga0209341_10004237_pt1 | contig 13279 bp, 8 predicted proteins | sample RifCSP13_2_FD_184020 | JGI IMG/M metagenome (GOLD analysis project Ga0209341, IMG submission 184020) | Soil microbial communities from Rifle, Colorado - Rifle CSP2_sed 13_2 (SPAdes) (version 2) | ecosystem: Environmental > Terrestrial > Deep subsurface > Rock core/Sediment | place: Rifle...
CCTGGCGGAGCTCACCCACGAGACCCAGGTCCAGGAACGTCAGCCGACCGGTGTGGGTGTCCAGCATGATGTTGCCGGGGTGTGGGTCGGCATGGAAGAAGCCATCGATGAGCAGCTGCTTGATGGTCGCCCGGATGAAGGTCCGCGCCACCCGCTCGCGGTCGATGGCGGGGTCCAGGAGACCCGCCCTTCGAGCGGCTCCACCCAGCGGGTCAGCGCGGACAGGTTCTCCGTAAGGATGGTGCGGGTGCGGGCCAGGAGGCGCTGCCGCGTCCGCGGCGTGAGCGCGAGGCGGGCCAGGTGGTCCCCGAGCAGGTTCGGTCCGATGCTGGTGTAGTCATGATGCGCGCACAGCGTGTCGATCATGGCGTGCGGGGCGAGGATCCACCCGATGCGCAGCCCCGGCAGCCCGTACGCCTTCGACAGACCCGCCGTGACGATGACCTGCGGATACCGTCCCCAGAACGACGGGGTCAGCCCCCCGTCGCGCTCCGCCCCCCGGTATACTTCGTCGGCCACCACCCACGCCCGGACCCGGGCCGCGGCGGCGCAGATCGCGTTCATCGTCTCGACCGGCAGCACCGCGCCCGTCGGATTGTTGGGGTTGCAGACGAAGATCGCCTTCGTCCGTGGGGTCACCAGGCGATCAAGCTCCTGCGGATCGGCGACCCACCGGCCCGACGGATGCAGCTGCGCGCCGTCGGGATCCGGGCGGAGCCACCACTCGTACACCGTCCCGGTCCAGGCCCGGGCCAGCAGCGGCAGCTGCATGTAGTTCGGGAGCATGACGACGACCTCATCGCCCGGCTCCAGCAGCGCCCAGGCCACGAGGAAGTTCGCCTCCGCCGTGCCCGTGGTGACGAGGACGTGCTCGGGCCCGGCCCCGCTGTACAGGCCGGCGATCTCCAGGCGCAGCTCCGGGCTGCCGTTGGTATGACCGTAGCCGAGCGGCTGGTGGGCGAGGATCTCCTGGATCCAGGTGCGGTCGGCCAGCCCGGCGAGCGTCAGCGGGTGGATGCCGCTCTCGGACAGGTTGACCTCGACGGTCGTCTCCCACGTGGACTGGAAGCGCTCCATCTCGAAGCGATCGACCTTCATGGGATCGGCCTCCCGGCTTACCGTCTTCGGCCGTTTCCGCGTCCGTTCCGCCGCCTGCCGTTCCCGGCGAGGACGAGCTCGGGGGAGCCCGCGAGGCTGCGTTTGAGGAACTGCCCGGTGTAGGAGTGGCGCTGCGCGGCGATCGCCTCGGGCGGCCCTTCGGCGATCACCTGCCCGCCGAGTTCGCCCCCCTCGGGGCCGAGATCAATGATCCAGTCCGCGGTCTTGATGACGTCGAGGTTGTGCTCGATGACGATGACGGTGTTCCCGGCGTCGACGAGGCGGTGGAGGACCTGGAGCAGACGCTCCACGTCGGCGAAGTGCAGTCCGACGGTGGGCTCGTCGAGGATGTAGACGGTCTTCCCGGTGTCGCGTCGGGAGAGCTCCGTGGCGAGCTTCACGCGCTGCGCCTCGCCGCCGGACAGCGTGGTCGCCGGCTGGCCCAGATGCACGTAGCCCAGGCCCACGTCGTGCAGGGTCTGCAGCTTCCTGCGGATCCGCGGCACGTTCTCGAAGTAGGCCAGGGCCTCCGTCACCGTCATCTCCAGCACGTCGGCGATGCTCTTCCCTTTGTAGTGGACCTCGAGCGTCTCCCGGTTGTAGCGCTTCCCCTTGCACACCTCGCACGGGACGTAGACGTCCGGGAGGAAGTGCATCTCGATGCGCACGATGCCGTCGCCCTCGCAGGCCTCGCAGCGGCCGCCCCGGACGTTGAACGAGAACCGGCCCGGGCCGAACCCGCGCATCCGCGCGTCGGGCGTCTGCGCGAAGAGGTCGCGGATGAGATCGAACGTCTTCGTGTAGGTGGCCGGGTTGCTGCGCGGTGTGCGCCCGATCGGCGACTGGTCGATGTTGATGACCTTGTCGAGCTGCTCCAGCCCGTCCAAGCGGCTATGCGCCCCGGCCCGGACGCGCGTGCCGTGCAGCCGTGAGGCCAGCGCCCGATAGAGGATCTCGTCCACCAGCGTGGATTTGCCCGAACCGGAGACCCCGGTCACCGCGACGAAGACGCCGAGCGGAAAGCGCACGTCGATGTTCTTCAGGTTGTGCTCGCGCGCGCCGCGCACGACCAGGACCTGTCCGTTGTGCGTGCGCCGCCGAGGCGGGATGGGGATGACCCGCCGCCGGGAGAGATACTGCCCGGTGAGCGAGTCGGGCGAGGCGGCGACGGCCTCCGGGGTGCCGGAGACGACGACGTGCCCGCCCCGCGCGCCCGCGCCGGGGCCGATGTCGATGACCCAGTCCGCGGACCGGATCGTCTCCTCGTCGTGCTCGACGACCAGGATGGTGTTCCCCAGGTCGCGCAGGTGCATGAGCGTGTCGATCAGCCGCCGGTTGTCCCGCTGGTGGAGCCCGATGCTCGGCTCGTCCAGCACGTAGAGCACGCCCATGAGGCCCGAGCCGATCTGCGTGGCCAGCCGGATGCGCTGCGCCTCGCCGCCGGACAGCGTGTTCGCCGTGCGGTCGAGCGTCAGGTAGTCCAGGCCGACGTTCACCAGGAACCCCAGACGGGACTTGATCTCCTTGAGGATCTGATGGGCGATGAGCCGTTCGCGTTCGGTGAGGGTGAGTAAGTTGAAGAAGTCCAGGGTTTGGCGCACGGTGAGCGCCGTGAGCTCGGCGATGTTCTTCCCGCCGACGCGCACGCTCAGCGATTCGGGCCGGAGGCGCGCCCCCCGGCAGGTCGGACAGGGCAGCGTGGTCATGTACTGCTCGTACTCCTCGCGCATGTACTCGGAGTCCGTCTCCTTGTACCGGCGCTCGAGCTGGTTGAGCACGCCCTCGAACTTCGTCTCGTACACGCGCAGGGCGCCCCACTTGTTGTGGTAGCGCACCCGGAAGGACTGCGTGGATCCTTTCAACAGGACGTCGATGAAGGACTTGGGCAGCTTCCGCAGCGCCGTCTTCATGTCGATGCGGTACGCCTCGGCGAGGGACTGCAGCAGCTCGTAGTAGTAGTCGCTCGTCGAGCTGGCCCAGGGCACAACCGCGCCGTCGCTCAGGGACTTCTCCCAGTCCAGGACCAGCTCCGGATCGAACTCCTGCTTGAAGCCCAGGCCGCTGCAGGTCGGACAGGCTCCGTAGGGACTGTTGAAGGAGAACACCCGCGGCTCGATCTCCGGCAGCACGGAGCCGTGGTCCGGGCAGGCGAAGAGCTGGCTGAAGACGAGCAATCCTTCGTTCGGATCGACGTTGGCCCGCCGCCGTTTCGCGTTCCCGTGTTCCCGCGTTCCCGGGTCCGCTTCGTCGCCGACGACGTCCACGTACACCATGCCTTGCCCAAGCTTGAGTGCGGTCTCGATCGAATCAGCGAGACGCGTTTTCACGTCCTCGCGGACGACGATCCGGTCCACGACGACCTCGATATTGTGCTTCTTGTTCTTGTCGAGGGGGATCTCCTCACCCAGCTCGTACACCATACCGTCCACGCGGATGCGGGCGAATCCCTGGCGGCGCAGGTCCTCGAAGAGCTGGCGGTACTCGCCCTTGCGGCCGCGCACCACGGGCCCCAGTACGTGGATGCGTGTCGCGCTGGGCAGGGCCAGGATACGGTCCACGATCTGCTCGCGGCTCTGCCGGCTGATCGGCCGGCCGCACACCGGGCAGTGCGGCTGCCCGGCCCGGGCATAGAGCAGCCGCAGGTAGTCGTAGACTTCGGTGACGGTGCCGACCGTGGACCGCGGGTTGCGGGGCGCACCCTTCTGGTCGATGGACACCGCCGGGGACAACCCGTCGATGTGGTCCACGTCCGGTTTCTCCATCAGTCCGAGGAACTGCCGGGCGTAGGCGGACAGCGACTCGACGTACTTTCGCTGGCCCTCCGCGTAGATGGTGTCGAAGGCCAGCGACGACTTCCCCGACCCCGAGATCCCGGTAAGGACGACGAACCGGTCGCGGGGGATCTCCACGGTGACGTTCTTCAGGTTGTGTTCCCGGGCGCCGCGAACGACGATCTTGTCCTGCGGCATCAGCGCCGCCCCCAGCGTCCGCCGCCCCGCCGCCCGCGGCCCCGGCCGGAGCTCCCCTGCCCCCGGCCGCGACCCGCGCCCGCAAAGAACGGCTCACCCAGCCCCTTGCGCAGCTCGGTCACCTGGTCGCGCAGCACGGCGGCCTTCTCGAACTCGAGATTGGCCGAGGCGCGGCGCATCTCGCGCTCCAACGACTCGATGGTCTTCTCCAACTCCTGGGGCGAGAGCATGAGCAGCCGGGCAACATCCCAGGGCACCTTGGCCCGCTGCGTCTCGGCGAGATGGATGAGCTCGCTTGCGGTGAGCGTCTGCTCGGTGGGGCGGTAGGTCTCCAGCTCCTCCGCCACCTGCGCCAGGTCGATGAGATCCCGGATCGGCTTGACGATCGACTCCGGCGTGATGCCGTGGGTCTCGTTGTACTGCACCTGGATCTCCCGCCGGCGGGTCGTCTCCGCGATGGCTCGCGTCATCGACTCCGTGACCTCGTCTGCGTAGAGGATGACCCGGCCCCCGAGGTGGCGCGACGCCCGGCCCATCGTCTGGATGAGCGATGTCTCGGAGCGGAGGTACCCCTCACGGTCGGCGTCGAGGATGGCGACCAGCGACACCTCCGGCAGGTCCAGCCCCTCCCGGAGCAGGTTGATGCCGACCAGGACGTCGTAGGTGCCCAGGCGCAGGTCCTTGAGGATCTGCACGCGATCCAGCGTCTGCACCTCGGCGTGCAGGTAGTGCACCTTCAGCCCCATCTCCTGCAGGTACGCCGTGAGGTCTTCCGCCATCCGCTTGGTCAGCGTCGTGACGAGGGTGCGTTCCCCCTTCTCGACCTGCGCTCGGATCTCGGCGATGAGGTCGTCGATCTGCCCCCGGGCCGTGCGCACTTCCACCTGGGGATCGACCAGGCCGGTGGGACGGACGATCTGTTCCACCACTTGCGCGCTGACCCGCCGCTCGTATTCCGCGGGGGTGGCCGAGACGAAGACGACCTGGTTGATGAGGCGGTCGAACTCCTCCCAGGCGAGCGGCCGGTTGTCGAACGCGCTCGGCAGGCGGAAGCCGAAGTCAACGAGGTTGGCTTTCCGGGAGCGGTCGCCCTCCAGCATCCCGTGCACCTGCGGCACGGTGACGTGGCTCTCGTCGATGAACATCAGGAAGTCCTTCGGGAAGTAGTCGAGCAGGCAGCCCGGGCGCTCTCCGGGTCGCCGCCCGTCGAGGTGGCGCGAGTAGTTCTCGATGCCGGGACAGTACCCCACCTCGCGGAGCATCTCCATGTCGTACTTCGTGCGGAACTCAAGCCGCTGCGCCTCGAGGAGCTTGCCCTGCGTCTTGAACCACTCCGCGCGCTCGCGCAACTCCTGCTCGATCGTCTGGAGGGCCCGCTCGACACGTTCGTCGGTCGTCACCCAGTGCTTGGCCGGCCAGATCGCGACCGCGGACTTCTCCTCGATAACCTCGCCGGTCAACGGGTTCAGCTCCATGATGCGGTCCACTTCATCCCCGAAGAGCTCGATCCGGACGGCCCGGTCCTCGTAGGCGGGGTGGACTTCGATGACGTCGCCGCGCGCACGGAAGCGGCCCCGCGCGAAATCGATGTCGTTGCGCTCGTACTGGATGTCGACGAGGCCGCGCAGGATCTGCTCCCGGGAGCGGCGCTCGCCCTTGCGCACGAGCACCATGACTTCCTTGTAGTCCTCGGGCCGCCCCAGGCCATAGATGCAGGAGACGGAGGCGACGACGATGACGTCGGGACGCTCCATCAGCGCTTTGGTGGAGGCGTGGCGCAGGCGGTCGATCTCGTCGTTAATCGAGGCGTCCTTGGCAATGTAGAGGTCGGTCTGCGGGACGTACGCCTCGGGCTGATAGTAGTCGTAGTACGAGACGAAGTAGCGGACGGCGCTCTTCGGGAAGAAGTCGCGGAACTCGCTGTAAAGCTGAGCGGCCAACGTCTTGTTGTGGGCGAGCACCAGGGTGGGACGCTGGATCTGCTGGATGACATGCGCCATGGTGAGGGTCTTGCCGCTGCCCGTGACGCCGAGGAGCGTCTGGGCCCGATCCGCCCGCCGCACGCCCGCGACGAGCTGCTCGATCGCCTGCGGCTGATCGCCGCGGGGGTGCATCTCTGTGACGAGCTCAAATCTCTGGGGCACCGCGGGACGCCCTCCGGCAGAACTCCATAAAGGTAGTATACCATCGGGCGAAAAACGAGGTCCACTGGTCCCCCTCAGGGCGCGCGGGAGGGTGTTCGGTGCGGCCGGCTCAGCGCGGGGCCGTCTCAGGCAGACCGGCCCAGAGGAGGTGGACCTGGCGGCGGGTGTCCTCAATGCTGCCCGTGTTGTCGATCACCCAATCCGCGTCGGCCGCCTTGAGGGCCACCGGCCGCTGCGCGTTCATGCGGCGCTGGGCCTCCTCCCGACTGAGGCCATCCCGAGCCACCATCCGGCTGATCTGCAGCTCCGGGGTAGCGCGGACCACGATAACCCCGTCGAGGTCGAATGTCTCGGGAGCCGAGGTGTCCAGGAGCAGCGGGATGTCCACGACGACGATCGCGTCCGGATCCTCGCGGCGGATCTGCTCGATGCGTTCCCAGATGCGGCGGCGGATCGCGGGATGGGTGAGGGCATTGAGCCGGACGCGCGCGGCGGGGTCCTGGAAGATGATCCGGGCGAGGCGGCGGCGATCCAGCGTCCCGTCGGGGGCGACGATCTCCGGGCCGAAGGCGGCCACGATCGCCCGATAGGTCTCCGTTCCGGGCTGGACAACCTCCCGCGATGCCTGATCCGCCTCGATGACCGCCGCGCCCAGGTCTCTGAACATCCCGGCGACGAGCGTCACCCCCGAGGCGATGCCGCCGGTGAGACCGATCACTCTCACAGCGGCTCCATGTCCCGCCAGTTCTGCCCGAGGCGCAGGTCCACCCGCAGCGGGACCTTCAGGGGAAACGCTTCCTCCATCACCCGCCTGACCTCCGCGGCGATGCCCCGTGCCGCGGGTTCAGGGCCCTCGAAGAGGAGCTCGTCGTGCACATGCAATGTCATGAGCACCTCGGGGTGGCGGGGGAGAACCTCCCGGCCCAGGGTGACCATCGCCGTCTTGATGATGTCGGCCGTGCTGCCCTGGATGGGGGTGTTGATCGCGGTGCGCTCGGCCGCCTCCCGGATGGGGCGGTTCCGCGTGAGCACCTCCGGGATGTAGCGGCGCCGGTTCATGATCGTCGTGACGTACCCGTCCCGGCGGCACTGCGCGACGATGTCCAGCATGTACTGCCGGACGTTCGGGTATTTGGCGTAGTACTGCTCGATATAGGTCTTCGCCTCCGCCTTGCCGATGCCGAGCTGCGCGGCCAGGCCGAATTCGCTCATCCCGTAGGCCACGCCGAAGACGATCGTCTTCGCGCGCCTCCGCAGGTCGGGCGTCACGGCGCCCCGCGGCACCCCGAAGACCTCGGCGGCCGTGACCGTGTGGATGTCGTCGTCATGCCTGAACGCCTCGAGCAGCCCCGGATCGTCGGTGATGTGGGCGAGCACGCGCAGATCGATCTGCGAGTAGTCGGCGGCGAGGAGCAGGTGTCCGGGGCCGGCCACGATGGCGCGGCGGATTTTCCGTCCCTCCTCCGTGCGGATGGGGATGTTCTGCAGATTCGGGTCGGTGGTGATGATGCGTCCTGTCGCCGCCACGGTCTGGTTGAACGTCGCATGGACGCGGCCCGTGGCCGGACTGAGGAGCGCGGGGAGGACGTCGACGTAGGTCTGCTTCAGCTTGCTGAGCTCGCGGTGGGCGAGGAGCTTGGCCACGATCTCATGCTGCGCCGCGAGCTGTTCCAGGACCTCGGCGTCGGTGGAGTACCCGGTCTTCGTGCGCTTCAGCGCGGGGAGCCGGAGCTTCTCGAAGAGCACGAAGGCCAGCTGTTTGGGTGACCCGATGTTGAACTCGCTGCCCGCCAGCCGGTAGATGTCGGCGGTGAGGTCGGTGAGCCTGCGGTCGATCTCCCCGGAGAGATCGTGGAGGTAGGGAACGTCCACGGCCACCCCCGCCGCCTCCATCTCCGCCAGCACCTCGGCCAGGGGCATCTCGATCTCGCGGAAGAGCGTGTAGACTTCCCGCTCCTCCATCCGCTCGGTCATCACCCCGCGAAGCCGCCCCAGGACGTCCGCCGCCTCGCACGCTTCCAGCGCGGGATCATGCCCCAAACCCAACCCGCCCGGCACGGCGTCGGCGCCGGGCGGCGCGGTGCCGGCGCCGGCCTCCTCCGCATCCGAGCGGAGTCGCCAGCCCAGAAACTCCCGCGCCGCGGTGCCCAGGGTGTGCGTACGGCGCCCGGGGTTCATCAGATAGGAGGCGATGACCACGTCGAAGTCAAGGTGCCGCGGTCGGAGGCCGAAGCGTCGCAGGGTCAGGAGGTCGGCTTTCACGTCCGCACTGGTCTTCGCCACATCTGATGTCGCGAAGGGGCGAAGGTCATCGGGGATCGTATCGTCGACCGGGAGAAAGCGCGCCTCACCCGGGGCGACGGAGAGGGCGATGCCCTGCAGCTTCGCGGTCAAAGGGTGACCTTCCGCGCGGGCAAGGACCAGGCCCACCGCGTCTGCCGGGCGCGCCCATCGGGCGAGTTCCTGCGGCGAGGCAGACGCAGTGTACATCCCTTCCGGCCGGTCCTCGGGCACGACGCCGATCCGGTCGATGAGGCTCTTGAACTCGAGAGCGGCGAACAGGTCGCGCACCGGGGCTCGATCCGGCGACCGCCGCCGGAGCTCCTCCCAGGACCACTCCAGGGGAACATCGGTCACGATCGTGGCCAGGTGTTTGCTCTGCAGCACCTGCTCGGCATGCTGCTGGATGGCCCGCTGCAGCTTCGGGGGAACCTGGTCGAGGTGCTCGAGGAGATCCTCCACTTCGCCGAACTGCTGGATGAGCTGGCTCGCCGTCTTCTCCCCCACGCCGGGGACGCCGGGGATGTTGTCGGTCGTGTCCCCTTTCAGCCCCTTGTAGTCGGGCAGGCGCACGGGGTCGAATCCAAACCGCGCACGGACCTTGGCGCTGTCGTAGACTGTCGTCTCGCTGATCCCGCGGCTCGTCATCATCACCTTGATGCTGCCGTTGACCAGCTGGAGGCAGTCCAGGTCGCCTGTGACGATCAGCACGTCGAATCCTTCGCCGGCGGCGCGGCGCGCGATCGTCCCGAGGATGTCGTCGGCTTCGAACCCGGCGACCTCGAAGATCGGGACGGCCAGCGCCGCGAGGATGTCCTTCGAGGTGGCCACCTGCGGCCGGAGGTCGTCCGGCATGCGCTGGCGGGTCGCTTTGTACTCCTTGAACGCCTCGTGGCGGAAGGTTGGCGCGGCCTTGTCGTACGCCGCGGCGACGAAGTCCGGCCGCTCCTCCTCGAGGATCTTCAGCAGCATGCTCGTGAAGCCGTAGACGGCGTTCGTCGGCCTGCCGTCCGTGGTGGTGAAGTACGGCAGGGCGAAGAAGGCCCGGTAGACCAGGCCGTTCGCGTCGATAAGGACGATCTTCCGTCCGGGGGAACCGGCTGATGTCATCTGGTATATTGTAGTACCTGCCTTCTTCCGATGCGACCTCGGCCGCGGTGAAACGGATGAGACGATGACGACCCTACGGCGCCCGGAGACCCAATACGCGCGCAGCGGCGATACCTACATCGCCTATCAAGTCGTTGGCGACGGCCCGATCGACCTGGTGCACACGCCCGGCGCGATCTCTCACCTGGAGGCGACGTGGGAGCTCCCCTCCGCGGCTCGATACCTGTCGCGTCTGGCCGCCTCGTTCCGGGTCGTCCTCTTCGACAAACGTGGGACCGGGATGTCGGATCGGACGGCGGGCATCGCTACGTTGGAAGAACGGATGGACGACATCCGGGCGGTCATGGACGCTGCGGGAGTAGAGCGTGCGGCGTTGATGGGAATCTCGGAAGGCGGTCCGATGTCCGCGTTGTTTGCGGCCACGTATCCGGAGCGGACATCCGCCCTGATCCTGTACGGGTCGATCGTCACGGGCACCCGGACCGAAGAGACCCCGTGGGCCGCGCGTCCCGAGGAGTGGGATGCGTTCCTCGAGCGCCTCGGGCAGGTGTGGGGCACGGCGGCGGGCCTCGAAGCCAACCTTGCGGCCCTCGCCCCGAGCCGCGTCTCGGACGATGCCTTCAAGCAGTGGTTTGCGAATTACCGGCGGCTCGGCGGAAGCCCTGGCGCCGCCATCGCTCTCAATCGGATGAATCGGGACATCGACATCCGCGGCGTCCTGCCGGCGATTCGCGTCCCGACGCTGGTCCTGAACCGAAGCGGGGACGGGCGCCACCTCGAAGGCTCCCGCTTCCTCGCGGCGCACATCGCCGGCGCGAAATTCGTGGAACTGCCGGGCACTGACCACATGACCTTCACCGACGATGCGGCGGCCGACGCGGTCATCGACCAGGTCATCGAGTTCCTCACCGGTGTTCGCCCAATCGTCGAGCCCGACCGCGTCCTGGCCACCGTGCTCTTCACCGATATCGTCGGTTCGACGGAGCGGGCCGCCGCGCTGGGCGATCATCGATGGCGTGAGGTGCTCGAGGGGCACCATGGAGTCATCAGCCGCGAGCTCGTCCGCCATCGCGGCCGTGAGGTGGACACCGCCGGGGACGGCGTCCTGGCCGTCTTCGACGGGCCGGCCCGTGGCATCCGCTGCGCCGCCGCGGCCGTCGAGGGCGTGCGCACCCTCGGCCTGGAGATCCGCGCCGGACTGCACACGGGAGAAGTCGAGATGACCGCCGACAAGATCCGCGGGATCGCCGTGCACATCGGCGCCCGGATTGCCGCCCTGGGCGAGCCCGGCGAGATCCTCGTGTCCAGCACAGTGAAGGACCTGGTCGTCGGATCGGGGATCGGATTCGACGATCGGGGGACGCACGTACTCAAGGGCGTGCCCGGCGAGATCCTCGTGTCCAGCACAGTGAAGGACCTGGTCGTCGGATCGGGGATCGGATTCGACGATCGGGGGACGCACGTACTCAAGGGCGTGCCCGGCGAGTGGCGGGTCTTCGCGGTACGGCCATAGGCCCATGCGCCCCGTCACGCGCTATGCGAAAAGCGGCGATGTCAGCATCGCCTACCAGGTGGTCGGCGACGGTCCACGCGACCTGGTCTTCGTCATGGGATGGGTGTCCCATCTAGAGCTCTTTTGGGACGAACCCAGCGTGGCGCGCTTCATGGAACGCCTGGCGTCCTTCTCCCGCCTCATCCTCTTCGACAAGCGCGGGACAGGCATGTCGGACCGGGTGCCGATGAGTGCCCTGCCCACCCTGGAGCAACGGATGGATGACGTGCGGGCCGTGATGGATGCCGCGGGGTCGGAGCGGGCCATCCTCTTCGGCGTGTCGGAAGGAGGCCCGATGACCGCCCTCTTCGCCGCCACGTACCCGGAGCGCACCAACGCCCTCGTCATCTACGGGTCGTATGCGAAGCGGATCTGGGATCCGGAGTATCCCTGGGCGCCGACGCCGGAGCAGCGCCAGCAATTCTACGACGAGATCGAGCAGAAGTGGGGGCGCGGCGAGGTCGATCTGGCGACGATCGCCCCGACGGCCATGGCGGATCCACGGGCCCGCGAATGGTGGGCGCGCTACTTCCGTCTGTCGTCCAGTCCGGGGGCGGCCCTTGCGCTGGCGAAGATGAACACGCAGGTGGACATCCGCCAGATCCTCCCCTCCATCCGTGTCCCGACCCTCGTCATCCATCGCACAGGCGACCTCGACATCGACGTCGGCGGCGCCCGCTGGATGGCGGGGCGCCTCCCGAATGCGAGGTTTGTGGAACTCCCTGGCAACGATCACATTCCGTGGGTCGGAGATCAAGACGCCATCCTGGACGAGATCGAGGAATTCCTCACCGGCGTCCGCCGTGGTCCCGAGCCCGACCGGATGCTGGCCACGGTGCTGTTCACCGACATCGTGGCGTCCACGGAGCGGGCCGCCGCGCTCGGCGACAGGCGATGGAGGGAACTCCTGGAAGCCCACCACGCCGCCGTCCGTCGCGAGTTGGAGCGCTACCGGGGGCGAGAAGTAGACACGGCCGGGGATGGATTCCTTGCCGTCTTCGATGGACCGGCTCGGGCCGTCCGTTGCGCGGCGGCGGCCACGGCCGCCGTCCGCGACTTAGGCCTGCAGATCCGTGCAGGTGTGCACACCGGCGAGGTCGAGGTCATGGGGGCCAGCGTCGGCGGCATCGCCGTGCACATCGGCGCGCGGGTGGCGGCGCTCGCCGGGCCGGGTGAAGTCCTCGTTTCGAGCACCGTGAAGGATCTCGTCGCGGGGTCGGGGATCGCCTTCGAGGAACGCGGAAACCACGTCCTCAAGGGTGTACCCGGCGAGTGGCGGGTGTTCGCGGCGAGTGTCTAAGCGCTTCTGATCGCCCCGCGCGCCAGTAGATCAGAGCATAGGCCGTCGCTCGGCGGAAACCACTGGGCGGTGGTGCCGGGAGGGAGAGTGTGGTGCCGGGGGTGGGAGTCGAACCCACACGGGCTTTCGCCCCCGGGATTTTGAGTCCCGGACGGCTGCCAGTTACGTCACCCCGGCGTGCGAGCCCATTTCATTATAGGCCGGCAATCAGACCCCCTCAATTCATCTGTGAGGACTCCGCCTCCCTGATGATCCCCAGGAGCTCCGCGGCACCATCTCTGGCGTAGGCAGGTTATTTCAGCTCGGTCCGGGACGAGTTGAGGCATCATAGCGCCCAACGTAGGGGGGCTTTGTAGGAATTTAAGAATACTTAAGGTAAGATAGACGCCATCATGGACGACTTCCTGACGGCGGACCAGGCAGCCAGAGTTCTAAGGCTCCAGGTGAAGCGCGTGCAGGCTCTGGCCCGTGCAGGGCGTCTTCCGGCGACCCGCATCGGCCGCAAGTGGCTCTTCCCGAGGAGGCAACTGGAGGCACGCCTCGGCCCCGGCGCGGCCGCGCGCCCGCGCGTCCAGATCAGCGGCCGGAACCAGCTTGACGGCACGGTCACCGGAATCGGGCTCGGCGACGTCATGGCCGAGGTCCGCGCACGGATCGGCGAGCAGGAAGTAGTCTCCATCATCACGCGTTCGTCCGTGGAGCGGCTTGGCCTGAAGATCGGCGACCCCGTGCTGGTCATCGTCAAGGCCACCGACGTCATGCTCGGGCGCCCGTAGGACGTGGCCGTCGCCGCCACGCCCCCGGCTGGGATCGTTCGATCGCCCCG
>Ga0209341_10004239_pt1 | contig 13278 bp, 13 predicted proteins | sample RifCSP13_2_FD_184020 | JGI IMG/M metagenome (GOLD analysis project Ga0209341, IMG submission 184020) | Soil microbial communities from Rifle, Colorado - Rifle CSP2_sed 13_2 (SPAdes) (version 2) | ecosystem: Environmental > Terrestrial > Deep subsurface > Rock core/Sediment | place: Rifle...
AGTGGGCGGCGATACTAAGCAGCCAGGTAATGAGCTTTCGGCTGGGATCATAACGTTCGAGGTTCTTGTAGGCGCGCAGGAAGGCCTCCTGCGCGGCATCCTCGGCATCCTGCGGGTTACCTAGCATGCGGTAGCAAAGGTTATAGACTGGCTTCGCGTACATATCGACCAGCATGGCAAAGGCCTGGGAGTCGCCGTTGCGGGCGTCCTCCAGCCAATGACTCTCTAGCGGCAACGTGAGCGCTCCTGATCTCGTAGACATAAGTGTATACGCAGGTTCGATAGCATGGTTTCAGGCGCGAACCAAGTGACAAATGACATTAGGAACACAAGGTGAAAGGAAACAAGGAGACAAGGAAACAAGGCCTTGTCTACTAGCGTACCTGTGTACTTGTTTACTCTCGTAAGCATGCGACCTTTTCTGCAGTAATTCGTATATCTGGAAGACAAACAGATCCAACAAAGGAGGTAACTTTGTCAACTCGTAACCGTAATATTGGATCACTGACCGCTGGCGTGATACTGACCGCGTTCGGTCTGTTGGCCCTGGCCTCGCAGCTATTCCGAGGGTTCAACTTTTGGGGCACCTTTTGGCCGCTTATCATTATCGGCATCGGCATCATCTTCTTTGCCGGCATGTTCGCCTCGGGACGATCTGGAGGCGGGCTAGCCATCCCAGGGGCAATCTTCTCGGGAATTGGCCTGCTGATGTTCGTCCAGAACATCACCGGTCACTGGGAATCCTGGGCTTACGCATGGACCGTGATCGTGATGTCAGTGGGCGCCGGCATTTACCTCGCAGGATGGTGGTCAGGCAGTGAAGGCCAGCGCAACGCAGGGAAGCGGGTGTTAGGCATCGGCCTCATTCTCTTCGTGGCATTCGGAGCTTTCTTTGAAATGATCTTTCAGACATCCACTGCGGCGCGCCTCTTCTTCCCAATAGCCTTGATCGTGTTGGGTGGCTATCTCATCTTAACTCGTTCGCGCGGATTTTCGTGGAAACCAAGCGAACCCGAAGAAGTGGAAACTCCCAAGAATAGTAGGAGCAAGAAATGAACGGAAATCGCTCTTTGTTTTTCCCCATGATGCTGATCGGCGCCGGAATTCTTTGGCTGCTAGTCAACCTTGGGTATATTCCCTCCAGCAACCTATGGGCATTAGCCCATATATGGCCGATCTTCCTGATCGGCGCAGGATTGGGCTTGATCCTGCGGCAGTATTGGTCCGAAGCCGGAATCGTAGTCTCAACCCTGGTCGTGTTGGGCGCAGTGTTGGCGGTGATATACGCACCGCAGCTCGGATGGACTGCGAGACCTGGCTGGGGATTTGATTTCGACATCAACGGCTCGGTCGCAGGCTCCCGCGTGATTGAAACAGAGACACGGCCAGTCAATGGATTTACGTCAATCGATATTCGCTACCCTGCCAACGTAACCATCCGGCAAGACGACGAGGAGTCGATAACGGTGACGGCGGACGATAATCTGCTGCCACAGTTGAGCACAGAAGTCAACGGTGGCACTCTCACCATTCGCAGCAACGAGCCCAACCGGAACCGGAGAGTGAACGCCAGCCAAACAGTGGAGATCGTGATCACAGTTGCGGACCTGCGCCAATTCTCTCTGCATAGCGCGGGTTCCGCTAGCATCACGGAACTCGACGTTGATCATCTCGAAATCAAGCTTGAAGGCGCGGGCAGCCTGGAACTTACAGACCTGAGGGCTGTTGAGTTGGAGTTGCGCCTAGATGGCGCGGGCAGCGTGCAAGCCAGCGGCAGCGTCGAGAGCCTGAATGTAAGGCTTGACGGGCTGGGCAGCCTGGACGCAGAGGCTCTCAGCGCGCAGACTGCTGAGGTTCACATCAGCGGACTCGGGTCGGCAGATCTACGCGTCGCCCAGGAGCTGACCGTTGAGATCGACGGTGCGGGTTCCGTGAATTACCACGGGTCGCCGCAAGTTCGTCAGCAAGTGGATGGATTGGGGTCCGTAAATCAAATAGACGATTAGCAACCCAAGTTATGCAAAAGACGGAGCGAAATCTCCGTATTTTGTTTCTGAGATTGACATATGCACCAAAAGATGCTATCTTGTGATAGATTGCACAATAACCTGGTCGCTAGAGCAACGGGTTGCTTTCGGCAGCGTTTAATTACAAACAAGGATTTACACTAATCCGCCACTCTGTACAAAACGAGTCGGTCCCCAAATTGGTTGGAGATTGATTCGTCGCAATGACGGAGAAATAAAAAGGAGTTCGCCATGGCCAAGACTTTAGAGAAAAGCGTCATTACCTGCGACATGGAGGGCCGCATCGAAACTTTCGGCGACGGCTCGGAGAAAATGTTCGGGTACACCAAGGATGAGGTGCTCGGCAAGAAACGCGTCTCGCTTTTCTCGCCGGGGCAAGTTGTGCTTGAGCATGTGCCCAAGTGGCTGGGGATTGCGGCTACGCAGGGAGAATTCAAGGGGCGCACTGTTTTTCTGAGGAAGAATGGCGACCCGTTCGCAGCCGAGATCCGTATTACCCCGACATTCAAAGATGGCAAGATGTCCGGCTTCTGCGGCGTTACTGAGGAGTTGGAAAGCGTGGATCCAAAAGAAGTAATGCCAAACGTGAGCCTTATGACCAAGATCTTCACCTGGCTGGTTATCACTCGAGCGCCTTTCCTCACCGCGATCATCGTGCCTATGCTCATCGGTGCGGCGTGGGTCGCCACGCTCGGTTTGGCAACGCCATTCCCGTGGGGAATTTTCGCCACGGTTCTTTTCGCGGGAATCACATTGCATGTAGCCGCCAACACTTTCAATGATTACTTTGACTGGAAGAGCGGTACTGATCAAGCCAACAACGACTACTTCCTGCCCTACTCAGGTGGAAGCCGCTCAATCGAATTAGGGCTGGTTACTGAGCGCAGCCTGTTCACAGTGGCGAGTATCGCGCTCGCAATCTCGACTGTGCTCGGTGTAATGCTGGCAGCGCAAAGCGGCTGGGGTGTGCTGGCCTTCGGCGCTATTGGCGCGTTCTGTGCTTTCTTCTACACGGCGCCGCCGCTGCGCCTGGCCGCCCGTAGCGGGCTGGGAGAGTTGGCGATAGGACTGAACTTCGGGCCGCTGGCAGTTGCCGGGACCGTGTACGCGCTGACCGGCCGCGTGACGCTGGCCGACTTCCTGGCCGGTGTTCCCATCGGCTTGTTGACCATTGCGATCTTGTGGATCAATCAGTTTCCCGATCTGGAATCCGACAAAGCAACGGGCAAGAACAATCTGGTAGTGGTGCTCGGCAGAGCTCGATCTGCCTGGGGATACGTTCTGCTAATGTTGACGGCCTTCGGATTGGCAATTTACTGGACTCTGCAAACCGGCACGTTCCCCATCGGCGCGCTGCTGATATTGGGCGGCGTGCCGCTGGCATATCAGGCGAGCCGCGTGATCCTGAAGGAATACGCTGAACGCAGCCTGGTGCGCGCCAACGTGGCGACCATCAAGCTGCACGCGATCTCTGGCTTCCTGATGGCAGCGGGAATTTTGGGAAGCGGGGCAATTGCCGGTTTGTTTGGGATGTAAGACAAATACCCTCACTCACTGTAACAAAAAAAGTGAGAGGCAGTTAACCGCTACCTCTCACTTTTTTGTACCGACGACTTATGAAGCCTCCGGGACGCCAGAATGCTTGCGGGTGCTATACTGGCGGCTCATAATACCCAAGAGTTGAAATCCAGCCACTTTCCCAATCATGAATAACAGATTTCCGACGGCCATCACCCTTATCTATCCAACTCTGCTGGCCTTATTTCCTGTGCTGGCACTGCGCAACAACAATCTTCAATATACGGACTTGGCCACAATTCTTCGTGCCGCTCTCCTGGTCACGCTGGCAACGTTGTTGATACAAGCCGCTGCCTTTCTCTTGTTCCGCCATATTGAAAAAGCCGCTCTCATTTCCTCGATCCTAGTGATCTCTTTTCTGACCTACGGCCATGTCTATGCTTCTTTCAATACTTTCACATCGACGCCAATCCGCCACAGTTATCTCGTAGGAGGCTATACCCTTCTCCTGGCAGGGATCCTTGGTCTGATATTGAGGAGAGAAGAACGGGTTGGCGGCGCGTCTTCCTTCCTTGCCGTTACCAGCATCGTGTTGCTTTCTATGGCTATGTTCACCACTTTGCGATACGACCTGCGCCAATTCCAGGCTGCAGCAGCGGCAGCGAAAAACAGCGCAAGCGAAAATCCCGGCCAGGCAGGAGAGGAACTGCCGGATGTCTACTTCATTCTTTTGGATGCACATGGCCGCTCGGATGTACTGCGAGGCATTTTTGGCTACGATAACAGCCAGTTCGTGAATGAACTGCAAAAGATGGGGTTTTACGTTGCCGAGTGCGCTCAAAGCAACTATGCCTCTACCAAACTTTCTCTCTCTTCGGCCATGTATGCCAGTTACATCGATGAGATTATCGGAGAGGGACAAGGGGTGCTTCCCCCGCTGGAGACCAGTTTGCTGAACCAGGCTCTCAAAGCTCGGGGTTACACCACCATCACCTTTGAAAACAGGGCGCGCGGCCACTTCAACCTCAACGAGGACGTGCGCCTGGCGAGGAACCAACTTCTTCTGGGAGAATTCGATCTCCGGGGCGGGATCAATGAATTTGAGGAAGTCATGATCGATTCCACTTTCCTGCGCTTCCTTCTGGACACGGAACTGATCCCAGGTTTCGACCGGGATACGCTGAAGGATTGGGAGAACCGCGAGCACTTTGCCCAAACGAACTACATTCTATCGAAACTCGAGGAACTGCCTTTCCTTCCAGGGCGAAAATTCGTCTTCGCTCACATCATGGTTCCCCACAGCCCGTTCATTTTCTCGCCCGATGGGGTTTACCAGCCCACGTCCGACCCAATTCAAGGCTATGCGAATAACACGGCATTTATCGATGGCCGCCTGCCAAGCGTTTTGGCGACCATTCTGGAGAAGTCCGATCCAAGCCCAGTGATCATTATCATCGGGGATCATGGACCCGCCCCCGATGGCAAGACGATTACACGCGAGGCGCGCATGGAAATTTTGGCCGCTTTTTTTGTAAGCGACAAGGCGAAGTCGGAGCTCTACCCGAATGTGACGCCTATCAATGCTATTCGCATAATCTACAATGAATATTTCGGGGGTGCGCTCCCCCTGTTAGAGGATCACAGCTATTATGCTTACCAGCTCGACCAGGTGAGCGATGCGGAGGAATACGCGAACAATTGCTCGCCCGCCAGCGAGTGAGGACGCGGCCACGTAAGCTGCGCATTCGGTGCGCATCCCATGTGCTCTTAGATGTTTGGCGAATTACCAGATAATTGAACCCAGGTGTAAGTCCCTCTACTCAATCGTCTCCAGGAACTTGCGCGCAACGCCGGCGATGTCTTCGTTGGTGGAAATGCCCTCCCAGGGATCGCCGGGGCGCACAAGGTTGACAACGACGATATTGGCGCCATTAAATATGGCGCTGCGGGCTTCTTTGAGCCCCACCCCACCGGCCGCCGAGATACTGGCGTCGAATTTGCTGCGGATGCGATTTACGTGCCGGTACTGAATCTCTTTGCCCCGCGTACTTTCCTCATCGCGCCCCTTATGCAGGATAATGACGTCGGCCCGCTGGTTCATGCGGCGTAGCACACTCAGTGGGTCGTCGACCCCCAGCATATCAATCATCGAAATGACATCGAGTTGATTGCAATGCTCGACGAACAAATCCAGCGTTTCCGTCGGCGAGTTGCCGAGCACAGTCACCGCGTCGGCGCCGTAGCGCCGTGCCATATCTACCTCGGCGGCGGCGCCATCGGAGGTTTTGATGTCGGCCACGACGTGGCCGTTCCAAAGGGAGCGAATGGCGCTGACGCCGCGCATCCCCTCGCGCTTGATGAAGGGCGTGCCCGCTTCGACAAGCACGCGTGGGCTGCGCGGCAACGTAGGCAGCACGCGGTGTACTAACGCCAGATCGTAGTTGAAGGCAACCTGGAGATAGCGGACCTTGTGGTCCAGCCTAGTTTTCACTTCTTCGATGATCCGGTCAGATCGCCAAGGACTTTGCCGAGATCAGAGGGAAGGAAGAGCACGATCTTTTCCGACGGGTCGGAGGCGATATCGCGGATAGTCTGCAAGGTGCGCAAGTGGAGAGCCCCGCCATGCTTTGAGAGATTCTCAGCAGCCTTGGCCAGGTTTTCAGAGGCAGTAAGTTCACCTTGGGAGTTGATGATCATGGCGCGGCGTTCACGCTCGGCCTCGGCCTGTTTGGCCATGGCGCGCTTCATCTCGGCGGGGAGCTCGACCTCCTGGATCTTGATCGATTCCACATCCACGCCCCAGCCGCCAGTCTCTGCATCCACGATCTTCTGGATGCTCTCAGCCACCTTCTCACGTTCGGTGAGAACGAAGTCCATTTCACTATTGCCGATCACATCACGCAGCGCGGCCTGAGTGTACTGGCGTACGGCGAACACATAGTCCTCGATCTTGATGATGATCGCCTCCGGGTCGATGACCTTGAAATACACCACGGCGTTGACCAGCATGGGGATATTGTCTTTGGTCATCACTTCCTGGCGCGGTATATCGGCGGTCTTGATGCGCATGTCCACCTTACGCATGTTCTGCAGGACGGGGATGACAAAGGTGAGGCCTGGTTCGCGGAGGCCGCTAAAACGACCGAGGGTAAAAACCACGCCGCGTTCATATTGGTAAATGAGCTTGATGGCGGCCGGAATGAGCCAAAATAGGAATAAAAGGATTCCACCGATGATGCAAGTACTAAAAGTAAAGAAGGCTTCCATGTTTCCTCCACGACGTGAAAGTTATTTAGTCAAGTATACAAGGAAACCTGGAGACAAGTAAGGAACGTTCTAGGTCATTGTGAATTGCAAAAGATTTACCACAAAGCCACAAAGTAATAACTATTAATCTTTGTGTCCTTTGTGGCTTTGTGGTTATTCAGATATTAGTTCAGCTAAATCAACTAGAACCTGCCCGACGGAGTGCTAGCCAATAAGTCGGTGAAGTGTGCAGGAATTGTGGCGCATGAGAAATAACAAGCTGTATGGTCCGGGCAAGGAAATCGAAGAGTCGTTGGCGGCGCGGTGACCAGAGCAACTCGAACTGCTCGCGCAGCTTGGGAGGCAGTGTACCTGCTGCCAGGAAGGCATTGAGCGACGCGGCCAGCCTGAAAGGCATTGGGAGCAGAGAACGGCCTATTTCGCGCCCATCCGGGGAAACAGTGATTTCATCACTGGCGATAGTGGTTTGCATCCACGCGTTGAAATCCGCTAGCCGCCGCGGTACCCGATCCTCGGGAATACCGATCAGTTTCGCAAACAACTTGCCCTCCTCGTAAAAGTGCTCCCGTTCGCTCTCCGGCAAATTAGGAAGAAAAGTGCGATAAGCAAAGAACATTGAATCGATAAGGGTGGCATAGACCCAGAAAAGCAGAGAAGGATCGTTCGCGTGATAGCCCGGCCCTTGGACACCGACATGCCGGGCATAGATGCGCATGAGGGCCTCGATAGATACTTCACAGCTCCCGAAGATAACTTGCTGCTGCGCCTTGAACGTGGCGTAGGCGCGGTTGAACGGCTTCTCGCGGAAGTCGCTATGCTCGGCGACGCCTTGTGCCACCTTGGGGTGCGCTACCTGCATGAACAGGGCGCGCAGCACCACAAGACCCAATACCATCTCGCGGTTCAGACGCCAGGCCATGCTGTCGGGGCCAAAGAAGCCTGCGGCCGGATTCGGGACCTTGGCGGCGATGGATTCAAGATAATCGCGGTGTTCGGCAACGGTGCGCACGATTAAAATTCTATCCCCTGAGTTGTTTGATTTTTTCGATGGCCTCCAAGACGAAGCGCAAGGTTTGTGGATACGCAATATCTGCATCGGCTTGGTTGACTTCCCCAGAGTGCGAACGAACATAGAGCGCTTCTCCGATGAAATCCGCCCATTCCGGTGACTGGGTCATCGCCCAATCTGCGGCGTTCTGTTTGGACACCTGCCTTTTGAATGTCATCGTGTAGAGCGCACGGCAGAGAGCTAGGACAGCATAACTTTGATATGGGCGCGAGTTCTTTGTTTTCTGAACATGACCTTTCCAGAAAAAGGCGTGGTCGTAAATTGCTTGGATGAATTCGTCTTGGGAAATCGGATCGATAAATTGCTCAGGCAAAGGCCCGAACAACGTCACGCCGTAATCGTGCACGAAATACCAGTTTGCCAGCCAATCGTTTCCGGCATCGATAATGTGGAATGGCTCACCGGGACTGATTACCGCCATCTTGCTGGATCCAGTTCTAAACGTCTTGAGCCCTGACGAGGAGGCATATTGAACTTCAATGCGGTTATCCCAGAATGGGTGCTTTGCTGCAAACTCGCTATGCATTCTTTTCAGCTTATTGAAATCCGAATCACTTAGATCATCCGAAGTGACGGCTAGCAAGTCAATATCGCTTACTCCATAATCAAAGTCGCCCCAGACCAGGGAGCCGTAGAGATAGAGGCCCTTTAGTTTGGATCCAAGAGCATTTAGGATCTCTGCCAAAAGCTGATCCAGGATCGTTTTAATGTCGACGAGCTGAGTGGAATTTACCATTTTCTAGACGCCCTAAAGCTACCATTTTGATTTTTCGTCTTACAGGGGTTGAATTGCTTGAATCGATGCTAAACCAAGCGATTGGGACAGTATAGTGAGGCCAAGCGCCAGTTAGCAAACAAAACTACCCAGGCGATGACTCGTCGCCAGCGGACTCCAGACATGGACGGCTGTCCACAAAGGCGCCTATCCATGGTCTCCAGCGGGCCCGCCACTTTTTGACCCGCGGGATGTACGTATTGATTAGGCTCCATGAAAGGCAGAGAGTTTTCGGGATTATTGTGAATGAGATCAGCTTCATTACAAAGGGGCGGGAATGGTTACGGCGGGCGCCAATCCCAGGCTTTGCAACATTACGGTAATGATGACACAAACGAAAATAAAGCCAAGAACTTGCCATGCCGGCCGGCGCAGACTGACAGCGGCAGCGGCACGCTGCACCACCAGGGCACCGATGCCCAATTCCAGCGTTTGGCCGGCAAACCAGGCCGCGCCCAGGACGGGATCGAAGCGAACGATCGAGATTAGCCCCAAGATAAAGGCGCCCCACAGCAAGGCGCCTAGCTTGAAACCAAAACCGAAAGCGGCGCGGCCATCGGATAGATCAAAACGGGGCATCAGCCAGACAAGCAGGATGGCCAGAAGCAGGAAGCTGGCATAGCCCAAGGGAATGCGTTGGAATGCCTCCGATGGCGACACCAGCACGGGGTCATCGGAGACATAGAACCCGGCCAGCAGGCCGCCATGGAGCAGCAAATCCCAGCCCAGCATGGCCAGCCAGGCCAGCAGGGTGACAGCAATCGGGCGTTTTATCGTCATGGTCCTCCTAAAGAGGCTTAAATTGCTCGAATGGCTCCCTGCAGTCGTTACATGTGTAGATCATCCTACACGGCGTAGTGCCGAAGCTGTTACGAAGCGAAGTATTTGTCGAATCGCAATGCGGGCAGGCGACCGGGTCTAGCAGCACCTGCACCAGGTTGCCGCTGTGATGCGGCGGAGGTGCCAGGCCGGCGGCCTTCAGCTTAGCCCTGGCTGCCTCGGTGATCCACTCCGAGGTCCAGGATGGGCTGTGGCGGAAGTGAATCTCGACATTTTCAATACTCAGTTGGTGCAATCGATCTTTGATATTGGCACCCATGACCTCATACGCGGGACAAGCCGCGAAGGTTGGCGTGATGATGACACGAAGGGTTTCATCAACCCAATCCACATCCCGCACAATGCCCATTTCAACCAGATTGACGAAAGGCATTTCGGGGTCGGGCACCTCGGCCAGCGCAGCCCAGATTTCATCTAGTGCGATTTTGGGTGAGTGGATGGTCACCATTGCGCCTCGGCGTCAAGCTGGGCAACCTCTTGAAGGTCGGCGATCAACGCAGGAAAATATTCTGAGTGAACCGCGCGATCCACCTCAACGCAACCTCCAGACTTCGGGACATCCAGACCAGCTTCTATCAGGAATTGCGTCACTTCGCTAGACCACAACATAAACAATGAATGACTATGGGGAACCATCTCCTCTAATTCTAGCTCGCCGGGCAGCGGTGCGCCCAATCCCTGTGCATAAGGCCATAACTCGTCCAGCGCAGCCTGCATGCGGCGATGGCTTTCTTCGGTGCCCTGCCCTAATCGCGGCACCCAGGCACGGGTATGGCGCAGGTGGTAGAACTCTTCATTGCGAATGCGGGCGGCCACGTCGGCCAGCGGCTGGTGTTTGCTGGCGGTCACGCCTTCCAGGCGGTGGGACTCGAATGCGTCGAACAAATATTGGCGCAGCATGCTGAAGGCCCAGTCCCCCTTGGGCAACTCGACCAATTGCAGACAGCGCCAATCAACCGCGGGGCGGAAATAGACCTGCTGATCCGGGTAACGCGATTTGTCGGTGCCCGTAACCCCAGCAGCCAGCTCGTACCAGAGGCGCGCATGGCCGATCTCGTCGAGAGCAATGTTGGCGAAGGCGATGTCTTCTTCGAGGATGGGTGCGTGCCCGGTCCACTCGGAGTCGCGGTGGCCAAGGATCAGCTCGTCATCGGCCAGAGCGATCAGGTATTCAGCGAGAGCTTTGGGTTGCTTCAAATCTCACCACAAAGGCACAAGGAACACCAAGAATATCTTATTTCTTTTTCTTGGCTCGAATTTCTCGCATCATCGTCACCACCGGATACTCGGCCTGGTCCTTGAACGTCTTTGCCTTGGCCGGCTCGTACATCGCGGAGGCCTCTTCAGGTGCCGAGGACAGGACGGCAGATTTCGGGAAGACCCACCACCATAACGGATCCCGGCTTCCGAATTCTTTTATGGCCGCGCTCATCGCGGCCTGCGGCGAATCCGCCTGCACCTCTCCTATACGACGACATTGGTCTTGCTTGTCAAATTTGGCAAAAACAAAATAGTCTGCTAGTTCTCTAATCCGCTGGTCGGCCGGTTGCCTGGCCCCCTGGTTACTTAGTTCTTCGCGCGTGTGCGTATATATGGCATCAGCCGGCACTACCCACATGGCCACTGCCTGCGGTCGCCGAGCGAAGACGTCGCGTGCGTTGAGCAGCGCCATATCGATATCAGGGGCGTGCACGGTGCCGTTGTGTATGAAGGGTTTGCCCACGGCTTCCTGCTGGAAGACCATGAAGCGAGGCCATTGGGTATCGATCATCGAATGATTCTGCGCAATATGCGCTTGAAAATTGGAGTGCAATGGTCTGCGTTGAGATATATTGAGCGAAGTGTAACATGACCAAGCCAAGCCGTATCGGTTTCGTGTCCACACGCCTCTCGGGCACAGATGGGGTGTCCCTTGAAACCAGAAAATGGGTAAATGTATTGACCAGAATGGGACACGACTGTTTCTTTTTTGCAGGCGAATCGGACTGGGCTGAGGAGATAAGTTACATAGTGCCGGAAGCCCATTTCAAGCACCCAGATATACAGGCAATAAATGCAAAGGTTTACAACATCCATCGGCGTGATCCCGAAGCCTCGCTGAGAATCAAAAAATTGCATGACCTCCTCAAAGGTCACCTGTATCGGTTTCTGCGGCGTTTTGAGCCTCAAATCTTGATCGTCGAAAATGCGCTATCTTTGCCCATGAACATCCCGCTCGGCACGGCGATGATTGAACTTTTCGCCGAGGAGGAACTCACAGTTGTGGCGCATCATCATGATTTCGCGTGGGAACGCGAGCGATATGCTGTCTCAGCTGTCGAGGACTCCTTGCGCTTAGCCTTTCCGCCGACCCTGCGAAACATCCGGCACGTCGTGATTAATAGCCATGCTCAGCGTCAACTCGCCTTGAACGCTGGCGTAAGCTCGACCCTGATCCCGAACGTGATGGACTTCGACACGTCGCCCGAGGCACCCGATGCTTACTGCGACGACCTGCGAAAGGAGCTGGGCATCCAACCGGACGAACACTTGCTTCTCCAACCAACCCGTATCGTCCCACGCAAACGAATTGAACAATCCATTGAGCTTGTGCGGCGGCTGGATCGGAATTGTGCGCTGCTCATCACCCATGGGCCAGGTGATGAGGGTCTGGACTACGAAGCTTACCTCCGCGAGCTCGCCCAGCGATTGAATGTAAAAGTACTGTTTGCCGCGGATAGATTCGCGCCCCAGCGCGGCCTAACCCCACAGGGAAAGAAGATCTACGCCCTGGCAGATGCCTACCATCACGCCGATCTGGTGACGTATCCCTCTCAAATCGAAGGTTTTGGAAATGCCTTCCTGGAATCGATTTATTATCGCAAACCCATAATGATGAGCGCCTATGTCATTTTCAAGACTGACATTGAGCCCAAGGGGTTCAAGATTGTACATTTCGGGGAGTTCATCGACACACAATGCGTTCGCAAAGTACAGGAAATGTTAGATCAGCCGGAGGCCTCCCGCGAGATCGTCGAGATTAACTATGAATTGGGTCGCCAACACTATTCCTATCGGATACTCGAAGACCGCCTGAGGGTATTGTTATCGGAAACTAGTAGCTAGTCTCCACCTAGATCTGAAATAACATAATCGGATTCAGAGATTTGTAAGAAGCAAAAAGTGTTGGACGCTACGCCGATAAGTCCCCTGGATCTGATTTTGACCCAATCCCGGCAATTATGATCCCGTGTGAATCGACCCTTTGAATCGGTCCTGCTTCAAATCGTAAATCACAACCTCACAAATGGTTTTGTTTTTCTGCGTAGGCGGCCAGCGCTTCCCGTACCCATAGTCCATCTTCATGCGCTTTGCGCCGGGCGGCCATGCGCTCGGCGTTGGCAGGGCCGTTACCCTTGATCACCTGCCAGAATTCGTCCCAGTCGATCTCCCCATGCAGCCAGTTGCCACTGGCTTCGTCGTAGCGCAACTCGGAATCCGGTATCTGTATGCCGCACGCCTGCAGGTCAGGCACAAGCTGATTCACGAAATCCTGGCGCAGCTCGTCGTTGGTTCGCGTCTTGATGCCCCAGCGGATCAGCACGCCGCTGTTGGGTGAATCCTTATCGTGCGGGCCAAACATCATCAGTGTCGGCCACCACCAGCGGGTGATGGCGTCTTGCACCATGCCACGCTGTTTGGGCGTCCCTTGCGAATACAAGATGATCATTTCCTGGCCCTGCTTGCGATGGAAGTTCTCTTCCATGCAGATGCGCACCATGGCGCGCGAATAGGGTCCGTAG
>Ga0209341_10004242_pt1 | contig 13272 bp, 8 predicted proteins | sample RifCSP13_2_FD_184020 | JGI IMG/M metagenome (GOLD analysis project Ga0209341, IMG submission 184020) | Soil microbial communities from Rifle, Colorado - Rifle CSP2_sed 13_2 (SPAdes) (version 2) | ecosystem: Environmental > Terrestrial > Deep subsurface > Rock core/Sediment | place: Rifle...
CCTGCTTCCTGCCGAACAAACCTCATAAGGCGGCGGCGGGGCACACACCAGGCAGCCTATGTCCGGGCGACTGGGTCCGGACCCAGTGCAACTAGCCCACGCGAGCTATTGACGCTTCCCGCGACCACACCTCGAGACTCGCATCCCTCATGGCGCGAAAAGCCTCCGCCCGTTCGCGGCCTGCCAGGGTGCTCTCTGAGGCCTGAAAATTCGTCATGGCATAAGCCCCTCCGATTCCCTGGTGTTCCACTGGCGCGTGGAGCAGGCGCAGGAGTCGGATGTTCGCGCCGCCGAAGTCCGACGTGTTGCGGTCGTTACCGCTGCGGATGGTTCTATCAGGAGGGATGCGCGTGCCGCGTGAGATCGTGAAGTCCGAGTCCGCTCCGAATGCGATCGGGCCTTACTCGCAGGCGATCAAGGCCAACGGGTTCGTGTTCACCTCCGGCCAGGTGGCGCTCGATCCGGGCAGCGGCCAGCTCGTGGGACAGGACATCAAGACCCAGACCCGCAGGGTGCTGGACAACATCAAAGCGGTGCTCGAGGCGGCGGGGTCGTCGCTCGACCGCGTCGTGCGGTGTACGGTGTTCCTCAGGGACATGAACGACTTCGGACCGATGAACGAGGAGTACGGGAGCTACTTCAAGGAGCTGCCCCCGGCGCGGACCACGGTGCAGGTGGCGAAGCTGCCGAGGGATGCCTTGGTCGAGATCGACGCCGTGGCGACGGTCTGATCCCGGCGAGCAAGGGCCGGTGCGGGCTGAAGGTAAACCGCGCGGGGCCTGACCTCAAGGCAGCGCGCGCGGTTGGGGGGCAGCGGGCGTGCCGGGACTGTATACTATGAAACGGTATCAAGGAATCATCGAGTATTGCGGGGTCGGCTAAGTGGCAGGCCGGCTGACTTTGACTCAGCTAGTCCAGGTTCGAGTCCTGGCCCCGCAGCCACACCACATGCTCTAGCGCGACGCGCCCCTCGTCCCCTTCCACCCCGGACCGTGGATGACGCGGCCCGGCGTCGCCCCGGTGTGCTCCCCGTCCAGGATGACGGGTACGCCGTTGACCAGCACATCGCGCACCCCGACCGCGTACTGGTGCGGCTGCTCGTAGGTGGCGCGGTCCGCGATCGTCTCCGGATCGAAGACCACCACGTCCGCGAAGTACTCTTCCGCCAGCCGCCCCCGGTCGCGGAGGCGGAGGGTGTCGGCGGGGAAGGTCGTCATGCGCCGGATGGCCTCCTCCAGGGAGATGACCTTTTCATCCCGCGCGTAGCGGCCGAGCACGCGGGCGAAGCTGCCGTAGGCGCGTGGATGCGTGCCCATCCCCAGGAAGATTCCTTCCGCGGCGTAGGAGCCCGCGTCGGAGCAGAAGCTCACCCAGGGCGTGGCGATGATGCGCCGGAGGTTCTCCTCCGACATCGTGAAGAAGACAGCGCCGACGTCGGCGTCGTTCTCGATGATGAGATCCATCACGGCGTCGCGCCAGTCCGCGTGCCGCCGCGCGGCCACCTCGGCGAGCGACATCCCCGTCAGCGGCTTGAGCGCCGGATTGCGGAACCCGATGACGCGGATGTTCTCCGCCCCGGCGAACAGTCCCATCTCCGCTTTGATCCGGGCTCGCGCGGACGGATCGCGCAGCCGCGTGATCATCGCCGCCTCGCCACCCTCATGGGCCCAGGGGGCGATGCCGGTGTCGAGCCCGGTGGAAGACGCCGTGTACGGGTAGACGTCGGCCGTGATTGCCACGCCGCGCGCGCGCTCCGCCTCGATCCGCGCCAGCACCCCGTCGAGCCGGTGCCAGTTCGGCCGTCCAGAGACCTTGAGGTGATAGAGCTCGGACCGCGCCACGCCCCGGGCGATCGTGATGAATTCCTCGAGGGCCTCCTCGATGCGCGATTCCTCGTTGCGGATGTGCGAGATGTACAGGCCCCCGGCCTCGGAGGAGAGTTCGGCCAGGGCGATGAGTTCCGCGGTGTCGGAGTACGTCGCCGGCGGGTAAATGAGAGCGGAGGAGACTCCTACCGCGCCTCCGGCCATCGCCGCGCGGACGAGTGCCCGCATCCGGTCGAGCTCCGGCGCGGACGGCAGCCGGTCCTCGTACCCGAGGGCATGGATGCGGGCCGTGGTCGCGCCCATGAACGAGGCGACGTTGCAGGAGACCCCGCGGAGGGCCAGGTGGTCGAGGTACTCCGCCAGCGTGGTCCAGGCGACATCGTACTTCAGCTCGCCCTGGCGCTCCGCCATCTCCCGCTTCATCGCCGGCGTGAGCGGCCCCATCGACGTCCCTTCCCCCAGGACCTCGAGGGTCACCCCCTGGCGGAGGTCGCTCTGCGAGCGCCCGTCGGCGAGCAGGGTGACGCTGGCCCAGCTGAGCATATTGACAGCCCCCGGGGACACGGCGAGGCCTCCGGCCTCGATCTCCAGGGCTGCCGCGCCGTCGATCCGCGGGGCGATCCGGCCGATGCGGTCGCCGCGGACCGCGACGTCCGCGACGTACGGTGCGCCGCCGCCGCCGTCATAGATGCGTCCGCTGCGGATGACGACATCAAACGCGGCCATGCCGGCCTCCTCGAAGCGGGCGATTCCGACTGACAGATTCGGGGGAGGAATCACTTTTCCACCCACGGAAGTAGCCGAGATGGATTCTCACCGGGAGGCGTCGATGGAGCGCATGCGCGCCGTGGTCCTCGCCGCGGGCATGGGGAAGCGGATGCACTCCGACCTCCCCAAAGTGCTCCACCCCGTCTGCGGCCAGCCGCTCCTCGTCTACGTGCTCGACGCCCTTGCCGCCGCCGGATTGGCCCGGCCGATCATTATCGTCGGGCACGGCGCCGGCGAGGTGCGCGCCGTCGTGGCCGACCGCGCCGAGTTCGTGGAACAGCGCGACCAACTCGGGACAGGCCATGCCGTGCTTCAGGCGCTCCCCCTGATCGAGACCTCGTCCGATCCGGTCCTGGTGCTGTACGGGGATACGCCGCTGTTGGAAGCGGCCACGATCACCGCTCTGGTGGAGCTGCACCGGGCGTCGCGTGCCGCGGCGACGATGCTCACGGCGGAGCTCGTCGATCCCGGCGGCTACGGCCGCGTCATCCGCCGGCCGGACGGTGTGGTGACGCGCATTGTGGAAGAGGCCGACGCCACGCCGGAGGAGGCCCGTGTCCGGGAGATCAACGCCGGCACGTATGTCTTCGACCCCCGCGCGCTGAGCGAGGGGCTGGACGCACTGCGGCCGGCGAACGCGCAGGGAGAGTACTATCTCACCGACACGATGGGCTGGTTGCTGTCCAAGGGACGCCGGGTGGAGGCGTTGATGGCGGACGCCGAGCAGACGATGGGCATCAAGTCGCGGCGGGAGCTGGCCGCGGTGGAAGCGGTGATGCGCCGCCGGATCCTGGAGCGGCTGATGGACGGGGGGGTCACGGTCATCGATCCGGCCGCGACGTACGTGCACGCCACCGTGCGCGTCGGCCGCGACACCGTCATCCATCCGCAGTCCTACCTCGAGGGCACCACCGTGGTCGGCGCCGGCTGCCTGCTCGGTCCGCAGGCCCACGTCGTGGACACCACGCTGGCCGACGGGGTGCGTGTGGTGGCCTCCATGGTGGCCGGGAGCGAGGTCGGGGAAGGGACGACGATCGGTCCGTACAGCCGCCTGCGCCCCGGGTCCCGGATCGGCCGCTTCGTGGAGATCGGGAACTTCGCCGAGATCAAGCACGCTACCGTGGGGGACTACACGAAGATCCATCACAAGAGCTACATCGGGGACGCCACGATCGGCGAGCGCGTGAACATCGGGGCCGGCACCGTGACGTGCAATTACGACGGCCGGCAGAAGCACCACACCGTGATCGAGGACGGGGCCTTCATCGGCAGCGACACGATGCTCATTGCCCCGGTCCGTGTCGGGCGTGGCGCGGTGACGGGGGCAGGAGCCGTGGTCAACAAGGACGTCCCGCCGGGCGGCGTCGCGGTGGGCGTCCCGGCGAGGGTCATCAGGCATGTCTCAGCAGATGCTCCGCGTTGACACCCAGCCGGATCTCCGGCGGCGGGAGACACGCTCGCGGCTGAAGTTGTTCAGCGGCGGCGGGAACCCGCAGTTGGCCCGCGAGATCGCCGAGGCCCTCGACGAGCCCCTCGCCGAGCTGACCATTTTCCGCTACGCCGACGGCGAGGTCGGCGTGCGGATCGAGGAGAGCGTCAGGGGCGAGGATGTCTTCGTCATCCAGCCGACCTGCCCGCCGGTGAACGAGAACCTGTTCGAGCTCCTTATCATCCTGGACGCCCTGCGCCGGGCGTCGGCCGACCGGATCACTGCCGTCCTCCCGTACTTCGGGTACGCCCGGCAGGACCGCAAGATGAAGCCGCGCGAGCCGATCTCCGCCAAGCTGGTCGCCAACCTCCTCACCGCGGCGGGCGCCGAACGCATCCTCGCCGTGGACCTCCACGCCGGGCAGCTGTGGGGGTTCTTCGACATCCCCCTCGACCATCTCCCCAGTCGGATGACGCTGGCCGACTACTTCGCCCGCAAGAACCTGGAGAACCTGGTTGTGGTATCCCCCGATGTGGGCGGGGTGCCGCGCGCGCGCGAGTTCGCCAAGCAGCTCGGCGCGCCCATCGCGATCATCGACAAGCGGCGCGACAAGCCGAACCAGGTCAAAGAGGTGGTGCACGTCATCGGCAAGGTCTACCGCCGCACGGCGATCATCGTCGACGACATCATCGACACCGCGGGCACGCTGACCATGGGCGCCCAGGCCCTGCACAAGCGCGGCGTGGGCGCAGTGTACGCCTGCGCCACCCACGCCATCCTCTCCGGACCGGCGATCCAGCGGCTCGGCGCCAGCCGGATCGAGGAGCTCGTCGTGACGAACACCATCCCGCTCGCCCCGGAGAAGCTGATCGACAAGATCACCGTGCTCTCCGTCGCGCCCCTCATGGCCGAGGCCATCCGCCGGATCCACGAGGATCGTTCCGTGAGCGAGCTGCTCGAGCGCTGACCGGTTCGTGAGCCTCCCTCCCTACCTCATCGCCGGGATCGTCGCGCTCCTCGTGACGTACGCCGTCGCGCAGGAGATGCACTGGATCGCCCGACGGCTCGGGGCGGTCGCTCCCCCGGGCGGTCGGCACATCCACACTCATCCCATTCCGCGCCTGGGCGGGCTGGCGATCTTCGCCGGGGCGATGCTGGCCCTGCTCCTGGTGTTGCCCGTGGACGGCGAGGTCGCCCTGGTCCGGGAGCCGCGCTACTTCGTGCTGGCCATCCCGTACCATCCTCTGCCGCGCCCGCTTCTCGGGCTGCTCGCCGGCGCCGTGGCGATCACGGTGCTGGGCGCCGTCGATGACCTGCGGCCGCTGCCGGGGCGGCTGAAGTTCCCCCTCATCTACGCCGCCGCGGCGCTGCCCGCGCTCTTCGGCCTGACCACGCAGTTCCTCACCAACCCGATCACGGGCAGTTCGGTGCCGCTGGGGATGGCCGGGGGCGTGGTGACGACGATCTGGCTCGGGTCGCTGGCCATTGCCATGAATTCGATCGACGGCGTGGACGGGCTCGCCGCGGGGATCGCCGCCATCACCGGGGCCACGCTGCTGAGCGCGGGGGCGGCGAGCGGGGACGCGGCGATGATGACGCTGGCCGCCGCCGGCTCGGGCGCGGCCCTGGGTTTCCTGCGCCACAACTTTAACCCCGCGCGCATCTTCATGGGGGATTCAGGGTCGATGCTGCTCGGCTATCTGCTCGGTGCGGCGGCCGCGCAGGGGTTGTTCAAGACGGTGACCGCGCTGAGCCTGATGATCCCGCTGCTCGCGCTGGCCGTGCCGATCGTGGACACGGCCTACGCCATCGTGCGCCGGTACCGGACGGGGGTGTCCATCTTCCTCCCCGATCGGGGGCATCTCCATCACCGATTGCTCGACCGCGGCTTGACGCAGCGTCAGACCGTGCTCATCCTTTACCTGCTCAGCGCCCTGCTGGGACTCGGCGGTCTGGCCGTGGGCGGGATCAACCGCACGCCCTCGCTCATCATCCTGGCCGCGATTGTGCTGGCGCTCATCGCCGTGGCGCGCCGCCTCGGGTTGCTGCGGCTGCGCCCGCCCCAAGACGTCGCGCGGCAGGCCGACCTCCGGTAGCTCCCGTGGGCGAGCGCCTCCGGGTGATGACTATCTTCGGCACGCGGCCCGAGGCCGTGAAGATGGCCCCGGTCGTGCGGCGGCTCCGCGAAAGCGACGACTTCACGCCCATCGTGGTCGTCACAGCGCAGCACCGGCAGATGCTGGATCAGGTGACCGGCCTGTTCGGCATCACGCCGGACTACGATCTCGACATCATGCGGCCCGAGCAGTCCCTGGCGGACATCGCCACCAGCGCGATGCGGGGCCTCTACGAGATCGTCGGCGAGGCCGCGCCTGAGATCGTGCTCGTCCAGGGAGACGCCCACACGACGTTCATCGGCGCGCTCGCCGCCTTCTACCACCGCGTGCCGATCGGCCACGTCGAAGCCGGTCTGCGCACGGCGGACAAGTACCAGCCGTTTCCCGAGGAGATGAACCGCAGGATGACGTCGGTGCTCGCCGACGTGCACTTCGCGGCGACCGCCGGGGGCCGGGCGAACCTCCTGCGGGAAGGCATCGATCCGCGTACGATCATCGTCACCGGCAACACGGTGATCGACGCCCTGCTCGAGGTGAAGGGCCGCACCGACATCTCGCCCGTCGCCGGCCTCCCGCCCCTGGGCGGCCGGCGGCTCGTGCTGGTCACGACGCACCGCCGGGAGAATTGGGGCGGCCCGATGCGGGAGATCTACCTGGCGCTCCTCGATCTCCTTGGGCGGTTCGGCGATCTCGAGCTCGTCTTCTCCGTTCATCCGAATCCCGCCGTGCGGCGCGTCGCGGATGATGTGCTGCGCGGCCATCCCCGGGCGCACCTCATCGAGCCGCCCGACTACGGCCCGTGGGTGCAGTTGATGCAGCGCGCCGCGCTCATTCTCACCGATTCGGGCGGGATCCAGGAGGAGGCCACGGCGCTGGGGATCCGTACCCTCGTCTTGCGACGGGTGACGGAGCGACCGGAGGGGATCGCCGCCGGCCTGCTGACCCTTGTGGGCACCGACCGGGAGCGGATTGTGAGCGACGCCGCGCGGCTGCTGAGCGATCCGGCGCCCTCCGGCGCGGCGGCGGGAGCCCGGAATCCCTACGGCGACGGCCGGGCGGCCGAACGAATCGTCCAGGGGCTGCGTTACTACTTTGGACGGGCCCAATCGCCCCCGGACGAGTTCCAGGGCTGAAACGCCCGCGGGCGGGGCAGACGTATAATTGAAGTGACCATGATGCGCGCCACGGTTGTGCTCATTCTGATCATACTGGCCGCCGCAGGCGGGGCCGCTGCCGCGCCCCCGTCGCTACTTCATGAGGCGAAAGCGACGATCGCCGGGACTGTGCTCGCGGAAGGCCTCGTCGAGGCTGGCGCGTCCGTCGAGGAAGATCAACCCCTGGTGTACGTCCGCACGGGCCTCACCCAGCGGACGGACATCGCCGCGCGCTCCCGGTGGAAGGGCGTGGTCCGCGAGGTGCTGGTGCGGCCGGGCCAGCGCGTCGACCTCGGCGACATCCTCGTCCGGATCGAGTCGCGATAGCGGCGTCGGGATCGCTGCCCTCCGCCTGCCGGGAATAGCCCCCCGGCGTTTTTTGTTGCTTAAGAAAGGTTCAATGGGGGGAGGACTCACCTCAGAGGCGAATCCCTTGCCCCAGACGCTCCCCACTGCGCGCTGCGCGTGGTGCGGGAGCTACTCTGTCAATGGAGGGGAGGCAGGGGAGTGGCGCGCGTAGCGGCAGTTCTCGTGCTCGTCGCGGCGCTGGTCGTGCCGGCCGCGGGATGGGCGCAGAGCGGAGGTCCGGGGATCCCGCCGATCATGCCGATCGGCGAGGTCAAGGCCGGCATGCGGGGCACCGGGCGCACCGTCGTCAAGGGCCAGCGAGTCGAGGAGTTCTCGTTCGAGATCGTCGGGACCCTGCGCGGCGGGGGCGGCGTCATCCCGGTCCGGCACCTCGTCCTGTTTCGCGTCTCCGGACCGCTGATCGACCGGACGGGAGGCACCGCCGCGGGCATGAGCGGCAGCCCGTTGTACATCAACGGTAAGCTGCTCGGGGCGCTCAGCGCGGGCTACCTCTTCCAACCGGACAAGCGCGATCTCGCCCTCGCCACGCCGATCGAGGAGATGCTGCGCATCCTCGATCTTCCTGCCGGGTCCCCGCAGGGCGCCTGGCCCCGGACCTACACCGCTTCCGCGCCCCTGCGCGTCGGCGGCCGTGACCTACGCCGCGTCGTCATCGCCGGCACGCTGGACGAGGCAGAGCGCATCGAGGCCGCCATGCCCGGCACCGGCGCCTTCATCCCCGCCGCGCTCTTCCCCGAGATGGTGTCCGGCCTCTCCGGGCGGTCGCTGCGGCTGCTGGAGCGGGGTCTGGAGCGGATGCGTGGTGAGCGGCGGCCGCTGCAGGCCCAAGAAGGGGGAGACATCACCGACTTTCCCGCCGCGCCGATCGTGGGCGGCAGTTCCGTCGGCGTCTTGCAGGCGCGAGGCGACTTGAGCTTCGGGGGGATCTGCACCGTCACGCTGCGGGCGGGTGCGAAACTGCTGATCTGCGGCCACCCGTGGGATCTACTCGGCGATGTCGAGTACGCGCTCTCCACCTCCGACATCATCACCATCGTGCGGACCCTGGAGCGCCCCTTCAAGGAGGGCAACCTGGGCGAACTGATCGGCAAGGTTGATCAGGATCGCGGGCCGGGAATCCGGGGCGTGATCGGCCAGATGCCCCGGATGTTCGCCGTCCGCGTGGGCGTGACGGACCTCGACACGGGCAAGCAGATCGACCGCGGGACGCAGGTGGTCCGGCGGAAGGATCTGGCCAAGCTGTTCGCCACCGCCCTCACCCTGGAGGCGATCGACCGGGCCCGCGATCAAGTACTGGGCGGCGGCACCGCGACGGTCACGGTGACGCTGCGCGGCAAGGGGCTCCCCCGCCAGATCACGCGGAAGAATCTCTTCTACAGCTCCCGGGACGTCGCGCTGGCCTCCCTGCTGGAACTGCCCGACGCGCTGAACTTCCTCTTCTACAATGACCTGGCCGCCATCGACGCCAGCGACGTGCGCATCGATGTCACCTTCACGACGAAGCGGACCACCGCCGCGGTCACCGAGGTCCAGGTGGAGCGGCGTGAAGTGGCCCCCGGCGACATCCTGCGTGTGCGCCTGCAGATCCGCCCGTTCCAGGAGGCCTCCGTGTTGTCCCGGGTGATCGACGTGGCCATTCCACGGAACTTCCCCCGGGGCCCGGCCGTCCTTCTAGTAGGGTCGGCGGGAACGGAGGGTGCCGAGGAGTTCCCGATCGAACAGCGGCTGCTGCGGGAGCCGGACCCCAGTCCCGTGGACAACCTGGACGACGCGATCCGGCTGTTCGAGGATTTCGGCAAGAACACCGATGTCTTGATCCGGCTCGTCCCGTTCGGCCTGCCGGCGGACGGTCCGGAGTTCCTGAAGTTCGACGTGTTCGCCGGGCGGATCATCCGCACGGATTGGGTGGTGCAGGGGTCCGTCGAGATCCCGATCCTCGTGCGCTGACCGCTCGATGCTGGAGTACGGCCCCGCCGCGGGGGGCATGATCATAAGGGATTCCCCCCGCGGATAGACGCCAGCCATGCGCTACACACTCATCGTCGCCACCACCGTCCTCCTCGCGCTGGCCGCCGGCGTTGTGTGGGCCATCCACACCGGCGCGCCGGCCGAGTCCGCCCGCGCCCGCGTCGTGGACGAAGCCGAGCGCTGGCTCGGCCGCGAGATCCGCATCGGTGCGATCAGCGGCGACCCCTGGCGCGGCGTCGTTCTGCGGGAGGTGCGTGTGGCCGGTCCGTCCGGCACCTCCCGTGCCTTCTTCGAAGCCCGCCGGGTCACGCTCTCCTTCGACGCCGGACGTTTCCTGCAGGACCTGATCGGTGGCCGCGGCGTGGTTCGCAGCCTCACCCGGGTCGAGTTCGAGCGGCCCGTCCTGGTCATCGCGCGGGACGCCTCGGGGACGTGGAACTACGCGGACCTCCTGGCCCGCCAGCGGGGTCTCGGCGCGACGCCCGGATCATTCCGTGCCGCCGTCGCCGTCCGCGAGGGCACCCTGATCTTCAGCGACGTCCTGCGGCTGCCCCACCGTGCCGGTCCCCGTCCGCCCTCCCCGTTCTCCGCCCACTTCGCCCGCGTCAGCGGCGAGTTGGATTTCGGCGCCTCCCCATTGCTGGGGATCGACCTCGACGCCGTGAACACCGACGGCCAGACTCCCGCCACGCTGCGCGTGACCGGCCGCGCGGCGATCAGTGAGGCTACCTTCGATCTCGACCTCGGCGCGCGGGGCGGTTCCGTGGCCTTCTGGGGTCCGTACCTCGTCCGCGTGCCCTGGGTCGTCTGGGGTGGGGGAACGTTCGACAGCACGTTACACCTGCTGGCCTCCCGCTGGGGAGGGCGCATCGTGCTGGACTACCGGGGACAGCTGCGGATGCGAGGTGGGCGTGCCCTGCTGCTCCCGCGGCGGACGCTCCTCTCCGACATTGACGGCCCGCTCACCGTGGACAACGTCGGTGTGAGTACGCCGGGGATCACCATGGCGGTGGACACTTCCCCGGTGTCGGCCCGCGGCCGGATCACCTATCCGGGTGGTGCGGCGATGGATCTCGCCCTGCGCAGCCGCGCTCTGGATCTGCGCACGCTGCAGGAGTTGCTGTTTCCACGGGCGCGGGTCCGCCTCACGGGCCGCGCGCGCGGCGACGTCCGGATCACGGGCCCGGTCGGCTCTCCGCGGGTCGAAGGGGCAATCGATCGTGCCGCCGGTGCGATCAACCGCCAGGGGTTCGCTGATCTGTCGGGGCGTTTTCAGTACTACGGCGGGGTGTTGTCGTTCAACGATCTGGACGCCTCCACCGGAGGGGGGCAGCTGCACGGTCATCTCCGGCTGGACGTGCGGGCCGGGACCTTCTTTGCGCTGGCGGAAGCGCGCAACATTGACACGCACCTCTTCGACGCAGTCGGGCTGCGGGTCACGCCGGTGATCAGCGGGACGGCGACCGGTGTCGTCGCCGCGGCGCGGACGCCGGACGGGGTGAGCGCGCAGGGCCGGCTCAGCGTCGCCCGGGGCGCAGCCTTCGGCGTCGGATTCGACCGCGCGGACGGCATCTTCGGCTACGACCGCGGCGTGCTCGAGGTAGACCACTTCGTCGCCCGCAGCGGCGCCACGCGCCTGCACAGCTATGGGGAGATCCGCCGCGCCGGCGGGCTGGACTTCGCTGTCGCCGGCAGGGACGTGACCCTGCCCACCGTGGGTGAGCGGTTCGGGCTGCGGGGCTGGATCGAGGGAACGGCCGACGTGAACGGCCGCCTCACCGGGACGCTGCGATCCCCCCAGTTCGAGGGTGTGATCCGGGGCCGGGACGGGCGTTTGGGGCCCCTGCCGTTCGAGCTCGCCCGGGGACGCATCCAGGTGAGCCGGACGGCTCTGCGGACCCCCGGGCTCCTGCTGTCCGACGCCGGCGGGCGCTACTTCGCGGCGGGGCTCATCCGCTGGGGCGAGCCGTCACGCGTCGATCTCACGGTCCGCGCCGCGGATGTGGCCGCCCAGCGCCTGCTCGACATCGCCGACGTCCCGCTGCGCATCGGCGGGACCATCGAAACTGCCGTGCGTCTCACCGGACCGCTCACCCGCCCCGTGGCGGAGGGCGTGGTCGAGCTGAGGGGCGGTCACGTCGAAGGGCAGCCCCTCGATCGCGCGACCGCGGCGTTCCGGTGGACCAGGACGGACCTGCTCGTCAAGGACGCCAGCGCCGGGGTGAACGGCTCAACGCTCCTGGCCGCCGGCACGATCAGCCGCGCGGGTACGATCGGCATCACCTTCTCTGCCCAGGCCCTCGACCTCGCCGATATCGCGGCCCTGAAGCGTGACGTGGTGCGTCTCGCCGGAACGGTGAACCTGACGGGCACGATCAGGGGGACGCTGGCCGCCCCCTTGATCAGCGCCACGGCCACCTCCGGGGACCTGATCGTGAACGGACAGTCCTTCGACCAGGCCCGCGGTCAGGTGTCCTACCGGGGGGGACGCCTCACCATGGCCCCCCTCGTGCTGCGCCAGGGCGCCGGCGCGTATCAGTTGAGCGGCAGCGTGCTGCTGCGAGATGATCCGCTCATTGACCTGCAGATCAACGCGACGCAGGGAGAGTTGACCTCGCTCCTCGGATTGGCCCGGTACCAATCACGCATCGCCCTGCGGGGCACAGTGGACGGGGAGGTCAGAGTGACCGGGCCCGCCAGCAACCCGCGGGCGTCGGTGGACGTCCGTCTTGCGGCCGGTCGCATCGGAGATGAGCCGATCCAGGAGGCGTCGGTTCGCGCCACGCTCGTGGACCAGTCGGTGATCTTGGAGGCCCTGCGCGTCGTGCCCGCCCACGGCGAGCTCGTCGGAGCCGGACGGATCAACCTCCGGGGCCGCAGCGAGGTCGAGTTCGGCGGGGCCGGCGTGGATCTCGATCTGCTGCGTCCGCTGTTCAGCCTGCAGCGCCCCCTACGCGGGAGCATGGACTTCACGCTGCAGCTCAGCGGTGAGCTCAACGACCCGCTGATCGGTCTTTCCGCCTCCGTCTCCGAAGGCGGGATCGGTCCGATGGCCTTCGACCGGCTGACACTCCAGGCATTCTATCGGGCGGGGCAGTTCAACGTCGAGCACGGTGTCATCCAGGAAGGCCGGCATCGCGTGCAGGTGACCGGAAGCGTCCCGCTCAACCCCGCCAGCATGCGGCTCGATGAGTCACGGCCCGTGAATCTGCGGCTGGAGCTGGCGGACTCGGACCTCAGCCTCCTCACCCTGTTCAGTGACCAGATCGAGCGGGCCGAGGGAGGACTGGCCGGGGCCGTGTCGGTCACGGGTCTGGCGGGGCAGCCTCGCCTGGAAGGGCAGGTGACCGCGTCCGGGGGGATGGTGAAGATCCGGGGTGTCGATCCCGCCCTCACCGCCGTTCAGGGCCAGATCACCTTCACCGAAGACACCCTGCGCGTTGACAGTCTGCGGGCGCGCGCGGGGGAGGGCACCGTGAGTCTTGCCGGATCGGTCGGGGTCCGCCGCTTTCGCCCCGATCGACTCGACCTCACCCTGACGTCGGATGGCGCTCGTCTCAGCCTGCCGGGTCTCTTCAGCGGTCGGATCGATGGGGCCATCCGTGTCACCGGCACACCGAGCCGCCCGGAGATCGGCGGGG
>Ga0209341_10004245_pt1 | contig 13270 bp, 10 predicted proteins | sample RifCSP13_2_FD_184020 | JGI IMG/M metagenome (GOLD analysis project Ga0209341, IMG submission 184020) | Soil microbial communities from Rifle, Colorado - Rifle CSP2_sed 13_2 (SPAdes) (version 2) | ecosystem: Environmental > Terrestrial > Deep subsurface > Rock core/Sediment | place: Rifle...
CACCGAGTTCCCTGATCATCGGCCTCCCCTGCACGCGGTGGACCTCGACCTGGCGTGCCTGATCTACACGTCAGGGAGTACCGGCGAGCCGAAAGGTGTCATGTCGGACCACAGCAATGTGGTGTTCGCCGCCGAGTCCATCATCGAGTATCTGCACAACACGGCCGAGGACGTCGTCCTCGGGGTGTTGCCACTCTCCTTCAGCTACGGGCTCTACCAGCCGCTGATGACCTTCCGTTTCGGGGGCCGTCTGGTGCTGGAGAGGGGTTTCGCCTATCCGGCGGAAGTCCTGAGGCAGGTCGAGGTGGAGCGGGTAACAGGGCTGCCGGGTGTGCCGACGTTGTACTCGGTGTTGTTGTCGATGGATCTCTCGGAGTTTGACCTGACCAGCGTGCGCTACCTCACCAACGCTGCCGCGGCCCTTCCACCGGCGCATATCCAGCGACTGCGCCAAGCCTTCCCGCACGCCCGGCTGTACTCGATGTACGGGCTCACAGAAACCAAGCGCACGCTGTACTTGACGCCGGAGGAGCTGGACCGGCGACCCGACTCGGTAGGCAAGGCCATCCCGGGCACGGAAGTCTGGCTGGAAGACGACTCCGGCAAGCGGCTCGGTCCGGGAGAAGTGGGCGAGTTGGTGGTCCGGGGCCGGCACGTGATGCGCGGCTACTGGGGCGATCCCCGGGCGACGGCGGAGCGCTTCCCACCCGGCCCCCTGCCGGGGGAGCGCGTATGCAGGACGGGCGACCTCTTCCGCATGGACGAGGATGGTTTCTTCTACTTTGTCGGCCGGAAAGACGACATCATCAAGAGTCGCGGCGAGAAGGTCTCCCCCAAGGAGGTCGAGAACGTCCTGTACCGACTTCCCGGGATCCGCGAGGCGGCCGTGATCGGCGTGCCCGACCCCGTATTGGGCCAAGCCATCAAGGCGTACGTTGTAGTGAACGGGGCGGTCCTAACAGAAGCCGACATCCTGCGCCACTGCCGGGAACACCTCGAAGAGTTGATGGTGCCGCGCCTCGTCGAGTTCCGGCGCGAACTCCCCAAGACCGGATCGGGGAAGATCCTCAAGACAGGATTGGCCTGAGCATGTGTGGAATCGCCGGCATCATCAACCTCAAACCCTCGCCCCCGATCGAGACGGAGGTACTGTCGCGCATGATCGCTGCGCTGCGCCATCGCGGCCCGGACGAGTTCGGCCTCTACCGCGACGAGTGGGCCGGGTTGGGCAGCGCCCGCCTCTCTATCGTCGACCTGGAGGGGGGCCAGCAGCCGATCGGCAACGAGGACGGAACGGTCTGGACCGTTTTCAACGGGGAGATCTTCAATTACGCGGACGTCCGCGCCGACCTGGAAGCTCGCGGCCACATCTTCTCAACCCGCTGTGACACCGAGACCCTCGTCCATCTGTATGAGGAATACGGCCCCGGCTTTGCCACGCGACTCAATGGCCAGTTCGCCCTGGCGGTGTGGGATGTCCGCAAGCGAGAGCTGCTCCTGGCGCGCGACCGGATGGGAATTCGCCCACTGTTCTACACGCAGGTTGGCGGACAGCTGGTGTTCGCGTCGGAAATCAAGTCCCTGATGTGCGCGCCTGGGGTGCGGGCGGAGTTAGACCCGAAGGCTCTTCACCAGATCTTCACCTACTGGAGTGTCCCTCCGCCGGGAACCGCTTTCCGCGGGATTCTAGAGGTCCCTCCGGCGAGTTACCTTCAACTAACAGGGGATCAGGTGCGCCTCGGCCGCTACTGGGAGCCGGATTTCACGCCGGAGCCGGAGCGGCGTACCGACGATGAGTACCTGGCCGAGTTTGAGGCGCTGTTGACCGATGCCACGCACCTCCGACTGTGGGCCGACGTCCCCGTCGGAGCCTATCTGAGCGGCGGGGTGGACTCCTCCGTCATAGCCACCCTGGTCCGGGCGCGCGGCGACCTCGAACTCGACACTTTCTCCATCGCCTTCTCCGACGACCGCTTCGACGAAAGTGCCTACCAGAGGCGGATGGCGGAGTTCCTTGGGACCCGCCATCAAGAGGTCCTGTGTACCCACCAGGACATCGCTCGCGTCTTTCCCGACGTGATCTGGCACACCGAATCGCCGATCCTGCGGACGGCCCCGGCGCCGATGTTCCTGCTCTCGCGGCTGGTGCATCGGCACGGCTACAAGGTCGTGTTGACTGGCGAAGGAGCGGACGAGGTCCTGGCGGGCTACGACATCTTCAAGGAGATGCGTGTGCGCCGTTTCTGGGCGCGGCGGCCCGAGTCGGACCTCCGCCCGCTCCTGCTGCGACGGCTCTATCCCGATATCCCGGCGTTGGGACGGGCGGGAGCCTTTCGGACTGACTTCTTTCGTCAGGGACTGGAGGCGACCGAGTCGCCCGCCTACTCGCACGCGCTTCGCTGGCAGAACACTGGGCGCATTCGCCGGTTCCTGGCGGAGGCCTCCGCTCCGACAGCAGGACCCTCGGATCTCCCGTATCCGTTGCCGCCGCGTTTCGCCACTTGGTCGCACCTCGGCCGGGCTCAGTATCTCGAAATGGTCTCGTTCCTTTCGCCGTACCTGCTCTCGTCCCAGGGCGACCGGATGGCGATGGCACACTCGGTGGAGGGCCGCCATCCCTTCCTCGACTACCGGGTCGTGGAATTCTGCGGCCGATTGCCGGACGACCTGAAGCAGCGCGGCTTGACCGAGAAATGGCTGCTCAAGCGCCTGGCGCGCCGAATCCTCCCCGAAGAGATCTGGCGCCGTGTCAAACGACCCTACCGGGCCCCCATCCGACGGACCTTCTTCTCGGGCGACCACCGGCCGGATTACATCGACGACCTCCTCTCGCCGGAAAGCCTGCGCCGGACGGGGTATTTCCATCCCGCCGCTGTTACCGGGTTGGTGAACAAAGCCAGGACACACGATGAGCTGAGCGAGATTGACGAGATGGCGGTGGTCGGAATCCTCTCGACGCAGATCGTCGATCACTTGTATCTGCGGCAGCGGCCTCTCCCGGTGGAGACCGGTCTGCTCCCCCGGCTGAAGACTGTCGATGCTGCACGGAACAGCATCCTGATCTGATCCGCCTGTTCTCATGATCAACCGCCCCGCACGATCCATTCGGAAGTCCAACATAGGAGGAAAGATGCAACGCAGAAAACCGTTCGTTTCGATTCTGATGGCGCTCGTACTCCTTCTGGTGATGGTGGTCCCGGCACTGGCCGACGACGAGGTTCCACCGGAGGCGACCTCCACCGAAACGGCTGCGGCGACCGAGGAGGTGACCGAAGCTTCCACCACCGAGGCGTCCACCGACGATCCTGCGGCCACCGAAACGCCCATCCCGGAAGAAACCACCACCGCTACGAATGAAGGGGAACCCGAATCGACCGAAACCCCGGTGCCGGAGGCTGTTCCTTCCGATGTCCCGACGGAGGAAGCAAGCCTCGAGATGGCCTCGCTTCTCGACACTTTGACGGTCGACTCGGGCCCAAGGCTGCGCGTCAAGAAGGATGCCTTCGGCCAGGCTGAGCTGATATGGCGCTGGGAAATCGCCAAGAGCGCCGATGAATCCTCGCTCACGCTCTCGCCGGGTCAGTCCCATCAGGTCAACTACACCATCACGGCGACGGCCACCGGCCCGGTGGGGCAGTGGAGCGTGTGGGGGGCGATCCGCATCGCGAACACTTCTACCGTGGACGCCTTGGTCCTCACGATCGATGATGTCTTGAGCGACGGAACGATCCCCAGCGTTTCATGTCCATTCGCTCTCCCGGTCACGGTACACGGCGGTGAGAAAATGCCAGCCTGCACGTACTCCGCTTCCGGGAGCGGAACTCCTCCGGCATCGAACAGTGTCGACGTCTACATGGATGACGGCGCAGGAGGTTCGGTCCTTGGCGGTTCAGCGACCGAGCCGGTCGTCTACAACGAGACGAACTCGGTCGATGAATGCGTGGACGTGAGCGATAGCCTGATGGGGGTCCTCGGGACCGTGTGTGCGGGGACGGAGACCTCCTTCACGTTCACGTACAGCCTGACGATCGGGCCGTACGACGTCTGCGGCGACTATGACGTGCCCAACGTCGCCTCGTTCCTATCGAACGACACCGGGGCCACGGGCAGCGCCGCCTGGAACGTCGACGTGTCCGTGCCGTGCGCCGGAGGCTGCTCGCTGACGCCGGGATACTGGAAGACCCACTCCAGCTACGGACCGGCCCCCTACGACGCCACGTGGGCCTCGCTCGGGGAAGACACGGCCTTCTTCCTGAGCGGCCAGACCTACTACCAGGTGTTGTGGACCAGCCCGTCAGGTGGGAACGCGTACTACATCCTGGCCCACGCGTACATCGCCGCAGTGCTCAATCAGTTGAATGGCGCGGACACATCCGCCGTGAGCAGCCAGATCGCCCACGCGGCCGCGCTGTTCGGCATCTACACACCCACGAGCACGCTGTCCAGGGCCGTCCGGGCGGACTTCATCGCCACGGCCGTGATCCTCGACAACTACAATAACGGCCTGATTGGGCCGGGCCACTGTTCGCAGTAGCCCCGGGTCCCGATCCCTGGATACACGGGCAGGCAGGCCCAAATCGCCTTTCGGGCCTGCCTGCCTCCACGGTCAACCTGACATGACACGAGACGAGCAGATTATCCATCGCGCAGTGCCGAGGCCGTACCTGGACTTACAGGTCGCCGAGGAGGTCACCCGGCTCTCCGAGGGCGTACGCCGGGAGGTTCTACAGCGGTTCCGCCGGAAAGGGGTCGTGGTGGGGACCAGCGGCGGGGTGGACTCCTCGGTCGTCCTCTCCTTATGCGTGCGCGCCCTGGGGAAGGATAAGGTTCTGGCAGTTCTCATGCCCGAGCGGGAGTCGAGCCCGGAGAGCGTGGAGTTGGCACAGGCATGGGCGGACGAACTCGGCGTCCCCAGCGTAAAGGAGGATCTCACCCCCATCCTGGAGGCCGCCGGATGCTATCGCCTGCGGGACGAAGCCATTCGGAAAACCTTCCCCGCCTATGGTAATGGATGGAAAGCGAAAATCACGCTACCGGGGGATCTGCTCGAGCATGACTCCCTCAACGTCTTTTCGATGACAGTGGTGGCGCCGGACGGGACCGAGCACCGAGGGAGGGTTCCGACGTCGGAATTGAGAGAAGTCATCGCGGCGTCCAACTGGAAGCAGCGGACGCGTATGGCAACGCTCTATCACCACGCGGAGCGCCGAAATTACGCCGTCATGGGGACGGCCAACAAGGATGAGTACGATCTGGGCTTCTTCGTCAAGTTCGGTGACGGCGGCGCCGACCTGTGCCCGCTTCAGCATCTCTTCAAGACCCAGGTCTACCAGCTTGCGGAAGCTCTGGAGGTGCCGCAGGCGATCCGGCAGCGCGTGCCCACCTCCGACACTTACAGCGCTGGCAGCAGCCAGGAAGAGTTCTTCTTTCGCATCCCGTTCTCCTTGCTCGACCCGATCTGGGCGCGGTGGGAGCGCGGCGTACCGGTGCCCGAGATCGCCGCCGCCGTGAAACTGACCGTTGAGCAGGTCCAGCGGGTGACAGACGACCTGGCGCGCAAGCGCCGGACGACGGAATACCTGCGCGCGGTGCCTTTCGTGTATGGCCAATCTGACCGGGGGGCCAAAGCTTGAAACGCCAATTCCCGGCGTTGCGCGGCCTGGCCATCCTGCTGGTGGTGTTCAACCACGCCGTCACCTTAAGCCTGAATGCGGCGAGCCAGTACGGCTACCCCACACAGGCGGGCTGGGAGAGGGTGCTCCTGACCGGGCTGAAGACCCTCGGATTGCTGGCAGTGCCGGCGTTCCTCTTCTTCTCTGGGGCGTTCGTGGTCTACGCGCTGCAAGGCAGGCCCCTCGCTCCAGCGTACCGGACGGTGGCGCTTGCCCTTCGGCACATTGTCGTCCCGTATGTGCTTTGGTCGGCGGTCTTCTATCTGGTCGTGTTCCTGCTGCAGGGTGAGCGGTACACCATCCTTGAATATGCCAAGAACCTGGCGGTCGGCTATCCCTACAATTTCGTGCCCTTGCTGGCGTTCTTCTACCTGATTGCTCCTCTGCTGGTGCGCGCCGCTGGCCGCCATCCGTGGCCCGTTGTGTTGGTGAGCGCCGCCTATCAGCTGTTCACAGCGGCGGTGCTGAGTCCGGATCTGGTGGGCTTTGCCCTGCCGGAGGTGGCCTACCGGCTGACGTTGCCGGTGCTGCGGTACACCATTGCCACCTGGGGAGTGTTCTTCCCGGCAGGCGTGGTGTGCGCCCTGCACGCGGAACGGATCACTCCCTTCCTGCAGCGCGTCCGCTGGGCCCTTGCCGCGCTGGCAGTAGCAGCATTTGGGCTGGCCTTCGGCACTCAGCTCGGGGTTCTCCACCAGCCTCTCGCGTTGTTGGCCTGCATCGGCTTCGTGATGGTCCTGTTCCTGCTGGTGCGCAGGGAGGCCCTGCCGATGGTGACTGAGCTGGAGTGGATGGGACGCCGCGCGTTAGGGCTCTATCTGACCAACCTGATCTCGATCAGCCTGGCGTTGGCAGCGGTGCGGGCGGTTGCCCCGGTCCTCTTCCAGCAGATGCTGGTATTGGTCTCGCTTGTGATTGTCTTCACAATATCGGTTCTGGGGTTGCTCTTCACGGCTGTGGAGCGGCTCCCGGTGCCGGGGGCTCGGCGCTATGTGTTTGGGTGAGCCTGGCGGGATGGGCCCTTTCGCTCGGCTGCGCCCGCGCCGACATTGTGAGGAATCGATGGATACGACGACGGCAACGTCGGCACATTCCCGAGGGGCCTTGCTCACGGGACTCACCGGCCACCGGATGATGGCGGCGGAACTGGCGCGGCTCGAGGCGCAGCGGTCTCCGCCCGCCTAGGGCCTCGACGCCTCCCGCCGACCCGACCCCGCCGTCCCGACCGCTCCGTTGTCGTTGAGCTCCGAGCGATGAAGATCGCCATCAATCACAGCATCACCTCCGCGGGCGCCATGCGGGCGCTGTACGAGACGGCCTGTCGCCTCGTTGGATGCCACGGGCTCCAGGTCTTCTCGCTGGCGATGGCGACCACGGCTTTGGGGATCCCGCGCGGCCTCGCCCTCGGCATGAGCAACCATGACTTCCGCTGACTTCGTCCTCTTTGCACTCCAGATCGCCACGATGCTTGGCTTTGCCTTACTCTTCGGCCAGGTCATGCGTCGATTGAACCAGCCAGCGGTGCTCGGCGAGATGATCGGAGGAATCGTCCTTGGCCCGACGATCATGGGCATCATCTTCCCCGGCCTTTACCAGTGGCTCTTTCTATCTTCGGCCGACGTCACGGTCGTGCGTGACGCCTCCACGAAACTGGGGATGTTGTTCTTTCTGTTCATCGCTGGCCTGGAGACCAACATCTCGGACCTCAAGACGGTCGGTCGGCGGGCGGCATCGATTGGGATCGTGGGCACGCTGGTGCCCATTGCCGCCGGGATCGCCCTGGTGTATTCCGTGCCTCGGGCGTTCTGGGGAGAGGCGGTCCAACCCCACTTCTTTGCGTTTGCTTTGTTCATCGGTATGAACTTGGCCAACTCGGCCAATCCAGTTCTGGCACGAATCCTGATGGACCTCGGCCTGTTGAAGAGCGGCATCGGGACGATGTGTATGGCCGCCACGATCTTTGACGACCTGATCAACTGGACGCTATTCGCTGTGGTCCTGAGTGAGATCGCACCCTCCGGCCGCGCCACGCGGGATGGTCTGCCCCTCAGCGTTGTCCTGGTCGCCCTTGTCTTCATCCTGATTCTGGTCGTGGGCCGCTGGCTTGGCCCGCGAACCCTGCATTGGTTCAAGGGCCACCTGAGCTGGCCCGTCGGTTTCATCGCCCTCACGGCCGTCGTCGTCCTGGTGGCCGCCAGCCTTACCGAAGTGCTGGGGATCCATGCCTTCCTCGGAGCGTTCTTGGTCGGGGCGGCACTCGGAGGGCAGGGGGATGAGCATCAGGAGGCACACGACGCCATCACGCGTTTCGCGCTGGCCTTCTTCGCCCCGATCTACTTCATCTCCATGGGGATGACGACGAACTACTTCGCCAACTTCGATGGACTCCTGGTCGGTCTGATCCTGGCGGCAGCGTTGGCGAGCAAGCTCTTCGGCGTCCTTTTCGGCGCGCGGCTTGGAGGCATGCCCATCAACCGGGAAGCCTGGGCGGTCGCCTTCGGGCTGAACGCCCGTGGCGCCACAGGCATCATCTTGGCGGGCGTCGGGCTGAGCGCCGGTGTCATCGACGATCGGATCTTTGTGGCCATTGTCGTCATGGCCCTGGCCACCTCGATCCTGGCCGGTCCGGCCATGAACCGCCTGTTGGCGCATCGCATCTCCGAATCACGCAGGCTGGGGGCCCCGGCCGAGGCGGCGGCCGACTAACCCCCGGCGACCGGGATCTGACCATGGACTTCTCCTGGACCGACGAACAGCTGGCCTACCGCAAGGCCGCCGTTGACCTCGGCCGGCAACTGAACGAAGGGCTGATCGAACGCGATCGCGCCGGCGAACTCTCCGGCGACGGCTGGCGCGCCTGCGCCCGCTTCGGCCTGCAGGGCCTGCCGATGCCCGAGGCCTACGGCGGCGCGGCCGCCGACATCCTGACGACGATGCTGACGATGGAAGGCCTCGGCTACGGGTGCCGCGACAACGGCCTGATCTTCGCCATCAACGCGCAAATGTGGTCGGTCCAAATGCCCATCCTCGATTTCGGCACCCCGGAGCAGAAGGCGCGCCTCCTGCCACCGCTCGTGCGCGGGGAGTGGATCGGCGCGCATGCGATGAGCGAGCCCGATTCGGGCTCCGACGCCTACAGCCTGCGCGCCCGCGCCGAACGGCGCAACGACGGCTACGTGCTCAACGGGACGAAGACGTTCGTGACCAATGCCCCCGTCGCCGACCTCACCCTTGTGTTCGCCACCATCGACAGATCCAAGGGGATGTGGGGGGTGACGGCGTTTCTGGTCGAACGCGGGACGCCGGGGTTCCGCGTCAGCCGGCAGATCGAAAAGTTGGGCTTGCGGACGTCGCCGATGGCGGAGGTTGTCCTGGAGGACTGCTTCCTTCCCGAGGCCAGCCGCCTCGGACCGGAAGGGGCCGGAGCGAAGATCTTCAACAGTTCGATGGAATGGGAACGGAGCTGTATCCTGGCCAGCCATCTGGGCGCGATGGAGCGGCAGCTGGAGGGGTCCATCCGGTACGCCCGGGAACGGCAACAATTCGGTCAGCCCATCGGCAAGTTTCAATCGGTGTCCAATCGGATCGTCGATATGCGCGTCCGTCTGGAGACGGCCCGCCTCCTGTTGTACAAGGTCGCCTGGATGAAGAAGACCGGGCAGCCGGCCGTCCAGGAGGCGGCGCTGGCCAAGCTGTACCTGAGCGAGTGTTTCCTCCAGTCCAGTCTGGACGCCATCCGGGTCTACGGCGGCTACGGGTACATGACCGAGTTCGAGATCGAGCGAGACCTGCGCGATTCGATCGGCGGGACGATCTACTCGGGGACGTCCGATATCCAGCGCGTCATCGCCGCCCGGCTGATGGGACTCTAGCCACGGCGATCTGCAGGACCCCATGCGCGTGCTTTTCCTGACACAGATTCTGCCGTACCCGCCCGATGCGGGCCCGCGCGTGAAGACCTGGCACGTGCTCCGGCGGTTGGCGCAGCGGGGTCATCGATCACCATGGTCTCCTTTGTCCGACCGGAGGAACGCGCCCAGCTGCCTGCGGTCGTGGCGCATTGCGACCGGGTCGTGCCCGTACCGCTGCGCCGGTCCCGCCTGGCCGACGGGTGGCACTTGCTCCGCAGCCGACTCACCGGCCGCCCGTTCCTCCTCATCCGAGACGATCTCTCACGGATGCGCGGCGCTGTGGCGGCATGCCTCTCCGTTGGAAATGTGGCCGTGGTCCGCGCCGACCAGCTGACCATGACCCAGTTCGTCCTCTCGTCGAAAGGCGCCGGCATGCGACCGCATCCCCGGTTCAGCGTAGCCTAGGATCGCCCGGCGGATTCGATGAACATCCTGTTCGTGGTCCCTTACGTTCCGGATCGTATCCGAACCCGGTCGTACCACCTGGTCCGGCAGCTCGGCGCCCACGGGCACCGCGTCACAGTGGCGACCGTGTGGACTTCGCCCAGGGAGCGGAGGATTGTTGAGGATCTGCGGCGGCAGGGGTTTGATGTTCGCGGCACCCAGCTTCCCGTCTTGCGCTCGGCTTGGAACTGCATCCGGGCGCTGCCGGGCCGTTTGCCTTTGCAGGCAGTCTTCTCCTGGTCACCCGAGGCGGCGCGGGCCATGGCAACGTTGCTGGCAAGCTCCGACGGCCGCCGGCCGTTCGATCTTGTGCACGTCGAGCATGTACGCGGCGCCCTGTACGGGCTGTGGTTGAAGCGGCAGGGCCAGGCGGAAGCCGAACGTCCCCCCATCGTTTGGGATAGCGTCGACTGCGTCAGCCTGCTGTTCCAGCAGGCTGCCCAGCGCAGCCGCTCCGCCTTCAGTCGTTGGCTGACGCGGTTCGAGACGGAACGGACCGCCCGGCTCGAGGGGCGCCTGTTGGCCGAGTTTGACCAGGTTCTGGCCACATCCGAGTTTGACGCCCAGGCCCTGCGGAGTCTGGGCAACGGGCGCCGGCCCTCCCGGCCGGTCTCGGTGCTCAGCAACGGGGTCGACGCCGGGTACTTCACCCCCGGGGATCCGGCCGGCCGCGTTGCGAATCGAGTGGTCATGACCGGCAAGATGAGCTACCACGCCAACGTGACCATGGCGGCGGAATTCGTGACGAACATACTCCCGCGTGTGGCCGAGCGGCACCCGGACGTCGAGCTGTGGATCGTGGGCAAGGATCCGGCGCGAGAAGTGTGCCGCCTGGCCCGACCCGGCCGGGTGCATGTGACAGGGACGGTCCCGGATGTGAGACCGTACTTGCGCACAGCGGCCGTGGCCGTGGCGCCCCTGAGCTACGGCGCCGGCGTTCAGAACAAAGTCCTCGAGGCCATGTCCTGCGGCACGGCAACGGTCATTTCGGACGTCGCCGCCCGCGGGCTGACCCTCAAAGCAGACCAGCACGCGTTGGTCCGGACGGGGTCAACCGCGTTCGCCCAGGGTGTGAGCGACCTCCTGAGCAGCCTGGAGACTCGCGCCCGCCTGGGCGAGGCGGGCCGCCGTTACGTTCAACAACACCATGACTGGGGGCAGATCACGTTGAGATTGGAGGAGATCTACCATGGGCTCATCCGCCCCCGCGCTTGAGAGTATCCCCTTGGGCAAGGCGGAGCGAGGCGACGCGCTCCGGCGCTGGAACGTCCACGTCTGGGAGTGGAAAGCGCTGATGGTCATCCTGATCGTCACCGACCTGCTCATGGTGGGCCTGGCCTTCCGCGTCGCCTATTGGATCCGATTCGAGACAGGCCTGACGATCTTCGCCGAGGCCCTGTCGTCGCAGGCCTACTACGGGAGGCTGGTCCTGGTTCTGACTCCGGTGTGGCTCCTGATCTTCGCCGTGGTCGGCCTCTATCAGCGAGACGTATTACTGGGCGGGACGGAGGAGTACGCGCGGGTCTTCCGCGGGACCAGCATCGGGCTGCTGTTCATCGTAATGGCCGGATTCCTCGATCCGGAACTCATCATCGCCCGGGGCTGGGTGGTGTTGGCCTGGGGGCTGACTTTCCTGTTGATCAGCCTCGGAAGGCTGGTGATCCGTCGAATCGCTTACTGGCTGAGATCGCAGGGCTTCTTCCTGGCGCGGGCGCTGATCGTGGGGGCGAACGCCGAGGCCAGCGCTCTAGCCGAGCAGCTCCTGCGGTGGAGGACCTCCGGGCTCGAGCTGGTGGGCTTCGTGGACGGTGAGCGGGATCCGGGGATGGAATTGCCACAGAACCTGCGAGTGGTGGGCGCCCTCGGCGATCTGGATCGGTTGATCGTCGAACACGGCGTGGAGGAGCTGATCCTGGCGAGCAGCGCGCTCTCGCGCGAGTCCATGCTGACCATCTTTCGGCGGTATGGGGTGTCGGAAGGGATCCACTTGCGGATGTCGTCAGGGCTGTACGAGATCATCACCACGGGATTGAGTGTGAAAGAGCTGGCCTACGTACCGCTGGTCGGAGTGAACCGGGTGCGCCTGACCGGCGTCGACTGGGTGATCAAAGCCGTCCTGGACTACGCCCTCGCCGTTCCGGCGGTGGTTATCCTCTCCCCGCTGCTGGCCGCCCTGGCGCTGCTGGTCCGCATTGATTCGCCGGGCGCGATCATCCATCGGCGCCGAGTCATGGGGGTCAACGGCCGACAGTTCGACGCCTTCAAGTTCCGCACCATGGGCGAGGACGGGGACGAGATCCTGGCCCAACGCCCCGATCTCCGAGCGGAACTGGCCCAGACTCATAAGCTGAGGGACGACCCCCGCGTGACCCGCGTGGGAAGTTTCCTGCGGCGCTACAGCTTGGATGAGCTTCCGCAACTGTTCAATGTGCTCCGGCGGGAGATGTCGCTCGTCGGCCCGCGCATGATCTCGCCGGCCGAGATGCCCCGCTATGAGCAGTGGGGGATCAACCTGCTCACCGTCCACCCCGGAATCACGGGGCTGTGGCAAGTGAGCGGCCGGTCGGAGATCGGCTATGAAGAGCGCGTGCGGTTGGACATGCACTACATCCGCAACTGGAACATCTGGCTGGACCTCCAGCTGCTCTGGCAGACCCTCCCGGCCGTGTTGAGGGCGCGCGGCGCCTACTGAGCCGGGGCCCTCACTCACCCGACAAGGAATCCAACGTGAACATTCTTGTGACCGGCGGAGCCGGTTTCATCGGCTCGCATGTCGTCGACCTTTACCTCGAGCACGGCCACCGCGTGGTGGTGGTGGACGATCTGTCCACCGGCCATCGGCGCAATCTCAACCCGCGCGCCGTCTTCTATGAGGCCGACATCCGCAGCCCGGAGATGTCTGCCATCTTTGAACGAGAAAAGCCGGAGATCGTAAATCATCACGCGGCGCAGATGGACGTGCGCCGGTCGGTGGCGGAGCCGGTGCTGGATGCGGAGGTGAATATCCTGGGCTCGCTCAACCTGCTGGAATGCGCCCGCCGAGGCGGCGTGCGGCGATTCGTGTACATCTCGTCCGGCGGGGCGGTGTACGGCGAGCCGGAGTACCTGCCGTGCGATGAGGCCCACCCGATCAACCCCATCTGCCAGTACGGCGCCTCCAAGCACACGGTGGAGCATTACCTTTTCCTCTACCGGACTCTCTACGGCCTCGACTACGCCGTCCTTCGCTACCCGAATGTCTAC
>Ga0209341_10004253_pt1 | contig 13257 bp, 11 predicted proteins | sample RifCSP13_2_FD_184020 | JGI IMG/M metagenome (GOLD analysis project Ga0209341, IMG submission 184020) | Soil microbial communities from Rifle, Colorado - Rifle CSP2_sed 13_2 (SPAdes) (version 2) | ecosystem: Environmental > Terrestrial > Deep subsurface > Rock core/Sediment | place: Rifle...
TGCGGTGTCCCCGGCGGTCCAGGTCGCGTCGCATCGGACCGAGCCAGGCTCGGGCGCCACGGTCAGCACCGCCAGCTTGCCCACGCTGCCGACGCTGTCGAGGCAGGGCGCGTGGCCGTAGACCGTCGCGAGGGTGCCCGCCAATCGGTCGATCAGCCAGTCCTCGCGGTAGTAGTTGTACATCGCGAAGGCGCCGCCGGGCGCAAGGCGCTCTCGTGCCGAGCGCAGCGCCTCGACCGTGAACAGGTAGCTCTCCAGGCGCAGGCTGGACTGCCCCGAGACCAGGGTCAGCGAATCGGGCAGGGCGAACAGGATCAGGTCGTAGCTGGCGTGGCTGCGCTCCAGGAAGGCCCGGCCGTCGTCGATCACCACCGTCACGCGCGGGTCGGCGTAGGGACGGTCCGGATGTCGAAGGGCCCCGATCTGCTGGAGCCGCGGATCGATCTCCACCGCGTCGACATGGTTGGCGCCTTCGGAGAGCGCCACGGCGACATCGGTTCCGGTGCCGGCGCCCACGATCAGCACCCGGTCGAGGGGCCCGCTGATCCGCTGGTAGGGGACGAAGTAGACCGGATCCTGGTCGCGCCGGGTCTCCACCGAAACGGCCGATTGGTGCGGGATGCCATTGACGAACAGGTACGTCTCATCTGGTTTGTCCGGGTACGAAACCGATGTGACCTTGTAGTACGGCGACCAGCTCCACGCCGAGACCAGGGACTCGCCACCCAGCAGGACCACCAGGCCCAGCAGCGCCGCGCTGGCCAGCAGGCGTGGCCGTGGGCGCAGCAGGACGGCAAACAGGAGCGCGACCATGATCGCCCACGCCACCGGCGGTGCCCAGGTCAACGACAGCAGCGAGAAGCCCACGATCCCCAGCAGGCTGCCGGCGATGTCGTAGCGGTACGCGTCCAGCGGAGCGAACTCGACGAAGGCGCGCGCCACGCCCTCCGCGATCATGGCCATCACCGCCGCCACGGCGATGAAGATGAACGGCAGGGTGACCCACACCGGCAGGCCGGTCGGCTCGAAGTGGCCGAAGTAGATCAGGTCCGAGCCGGATCGGTCGATGCGCACCGGGAAGATGAGGACCAGCCCGACCAGGAAGGCGAGCGCGACCGGCGCGTACCTGAACAGGTCGACCTTCGCCCGGCCGCGCAGGAAGCCGATCCCGATCCCCAGGAAGCTCCCCAACAGCACGAAGTTGCTGAAGTACGACAGGTACACCACGTTCGACCCGGTCCAGCGGATCAGCGCCAGCTCCACGAAGAGCATCAGGCAGCTGAGCAGGACCAGTCGGAGCGGGCCGGAGGGGGCGGGGAGCTTCATGATGCCGCCACGTCCGGGTCGGGGGACGGGCCCGCGGCACGCTGCATGCGCCAGATCGGCCAGCAGGCGACCAGCATCGCCAGGGAGTTCACCCACACCGCGGGCAGCGCCAGCATGGCCGCCACGGGGATGACGGCGGGTCGATCTCGCCAGGCTGCCAGCCCGATGATCGCGCCCGCGACCGCCAGCCGGGGCAGCACCGGGATCTCGAAGATCGGAGTCTGCGGAGCGGCGTCGACGTTGGTGCCCAACATCGTGAACCATCTGGTCCACAGGTCAGGGTCGATCGCGAACCCGATGCCGACCAGGGCGCCGGTGACGCCGATCGCCACGGCCAGGTTGCGCCACTCCCGGCGGAACGCGAACCAGGCCAGGCCGATGCCCGGCGTGACCTTGGTCAGCAGGACCCACGCCCAGGCCGCCGGCCAGCGCATGCCGGCGACGATCGCCGCGGCCAGCAGGAGGTGGATATTCCCCCGCGCGATCTCGTTGGAGACCGGCAGGGCGAAGAGCGACACCGCGGCCAGCTCCCAGCCCAGCATCCAGCTCAGGGCGATCAGGTTCACCCCGGAGAGCAGCGCATAGAAGGCGGGGTACGGAAGCGCCGAGAATGGGGCGAAGAGCCACGCCACCAGCGGCGAGTAGAGGAAGGCGCCGCGGTCTCCCAGCTGGGTTCCGGCGTACAGGTCGCCGAGCGCAAAGCCCCAGTACCCATCGGCGTCGTACTCGGGTGATCTGCCCAGCTGTGACTGGAGCCAGATCCACCAGAAGATGAGCCAGCCGATGGCGATCGCCCGCAGCACCGTCCGCGGGCGCAGGGCGCGCCGCAGGCGCGGCAAATCGGGGCCGGTCATGGGCGGCACGGTAGGCAGCGCTGGCGCATCCGGTCAACAGTACCGATGGCGAGTATCCCGAGTGGGATCGGTGGGCTACCCTGCCGGCCATGCTGCTCCTGGTCCTGCTCGGGCTTTCGGGGCTGATCCTGCTGCCGGGACTGCTCAGCGGGCCGTCGCTCGACGCATCGGTATTCGTCAGCGTGACGGGGCGGATGCTCGACGGCGCGACCCTGTACGTGGACGCCTGGGACCACAAGCCGCCCGGCATCTTCCTGATCGAGGCCGGCTCGCGCCTGGCGTTCGGCTGGCTCGGAGCGTGGCCGTCGGCCTGGCTGGTGACCGTGGCGTCGACCGCGCTCACCGGCTGGCTGGTGGCCGTGGTCGCGGGCAGGATTGGCGTGGGGCGGCTGGCGCAGTGGGTCGCGGGGGCGGGCGTGGTCCTCGCATCCGCGCAGCCGCTCATCTCGGCGGGTGGCGGCATGACCGAGCCGCCCGCCACTGCCCTCGCGGTCGTGGCGCTGACCCTGGCTACCGGTCGGATCCGCGCCGTGACGCTGCTGGCGATCGGCGCCTTGCTGGCGGCCTCGGTGCTGACCTCGTTCCTGCTGCTGCCGGCGGTGGTCGCGGTCGGTGGCCTGGTCCTCGCTCGCGGCGGGAGGCTCGGGGCCGTCGCCGGCCTCGCGCTGGGGGCGGGCCTGGCACTCGCCGCCGTCGTGGGTTGGCTGGCGCTGACCGGGGCGCTGCCGGCCGCCTGGGACGCGCTGGTGGTCTACAACGCGGCGTACCGCGACGCCAACGCGGTGCTCGGCTTCGCCCTCTCCAGGGCCGTGATCGGATGGACGCTGCTCCTCACCCTCTTCGTCATTCCGCCTGCCGCGCTGGGCGTCATGGCCGGCCTGCGGGAGGGCGGGCTGCGCGGTGCGCTGGCCGCCGCCTGCGTCGCCTGGATCGTCGTCGAGCTCGTGCTGGTCATGCTCCAGGGCCGCGTCTTCGCGCATTACGCGGTCGCCGTCCTGGCGCCGGCGGCCGTGCTCGCGGCCCTGGGCCTGAATCGCCTGGCTCAGCGCTGGCGGGCGTCGGCCGGGCCAAACCGGAGGGTGCGTCGTGGGATGCTCGCCGCGCCACTCATCGCCGCGGCCCTCGCCTCGTTGGCAGGCATGGCCGCGAAGGGCACCGCGGGAACCGAGCTGGGGGTCGCGCCGGTCCGCCTGGCGCGCATCGATGCCGTCCGCGAAGCAGTCGAGCAGTTGGCCGGCGCGGACGCAGCGGTCCTGGTGTGGGGCAACGAGCCGCGCCTGTATCTCGCGCTCGACCGCCCGATTGCCGTCCGCTACCCCTACTTCTTCCCGCTCACCACGCCGGGGTACACGTCGGCCGCACTGGTGGACGAGACCCTGGACCAGCTTCGCGCCAGTCCCCCGCGGGTCATCGTGGACGCGGGCTCGCCGAGCCCTGGCGCACCGGGCTTCCTGCCGCTCCTGATCGACCGGCCGCTGGCAGCCACCGGGCGCGACGCGGATCTCCTCGACCCGATCCGGGCCTTCGTTGCGACCCGGTACCACCTGGTCGAGGTCGTCGACGGCTGGCCGGTCTACGTGCTCAACGACGCATGACTCGGACCGTGATTCTGGGCGGCGGGGCGCTGGGCCTGACGCTTGCGTATCGGCTGGCGCGGGCGGGCGACGAGGTGATCGTGCTCGAACGCGAATCGGTGCCGGGCGGGCTGGCCTCGGGATTCGAACTGACCCCGGGGATCTGGCTCGACCGCTTCTACCACCACCTGTTCGCCAGCGATCGCCACGCCATCGCCCTGATCGGCGAGCTGGGCCTCGAGGCCGACCTGCGCTGGAGCCGCCCCGCCACCGTGACGCTCCGGGATGGTCGGCTCCACCAGCTGGACTCCGCCACCTCGCTGTTGCGCTTCTCGCCCCTTCCCATGGCCGCCCGGCTGCGGATGGGGGTCGCGCTGGCCTACCTTCGCGCCCTGCCGTCCGCGGACCGGCTGGAGGGGCAGCGCGCGGCCGACTGGATCCGGCGCCGGATGGGGTCGGCGGCATACGACACGGTCTGGGGCCCGCTGCTGCGCGGCAAGTTCGGGGCGCTGGCCGAGGAGATCGCGCTGCCCTGGTTCTGGGCCCGGGTGCACGACCGGACGGCGCGCCTCGGCTACCTGCGCGGTGGATTCCGGACGATGTACGAGCGCCTCGCGGAGCGGATCACGGCCAACGCGGGCCGGATCGAGCTGGGCCGCGAGGTGCGATCGGTGCAGACCACGCCCGCTGGCGGCCTCAGAGTGACCCATGCCGCAGCCGGCGACGCGGCCGCCGAATCGCTGCACGCGGATCGGGTCGTGTCGACCCTGGCCGTGGCGCTCACCTGCCGGCTGGTGCCCGAGCTGCCGGAGGCTTACCGCGACCGGCACGCATCGGGCACCGCCTACGGAGCTCACTGCCTGGTACTGGCTCTTGACCGCCCGCTGACATCGGCCTACTGGGTGAATGTCAACGACCCCGGCTACCCGTTCATGGCCCTGGTCGAGCACACCAACTACGTGCCGCCGACCGAGTACGGCGGCCGGCACCTGGTCTACCTCGGGAACTACCGTCCCATGGACGACCCCCTGCTGCGCATGCCCACTCCCGAGGTGGTCGCGCAGTTCGCTCCGCACCTGGCCCGCATCAACCCCGCGTTCAGTTCAGACTGGATCACCGATGCCTGGAGCTTCGCGGCCGCGTTCGCGCAGCCGATCGTGACCGTCGACTACCGCGACCACATCCCCCCGTTCGAAACCCCGGTCCCCGGCCTGTGGCTGGCCAGCATGTTCCAGGTCTATCCCCACGACCGCGGGCAGAATTACTCGATCGACCTCGCCAATCGCCTGGCTGCACGCATGAGGAGCCGATGACCTCCAACGCCACCGACCCCGATTCCCAGCAACGCCGCCTGAGCCGGACGATGGTCTTCCTGCTGGTCGGCTACGTGGCGCTGATCGTTGTGCTGATGGCGGTCCGCGGCGCATACATCAGCCCGGACCTGTTCGTGATCTTCGCGGCGGTGATCGCGGTCGTGCTGGGTCGGACGCGCCTCTTCCTGCGCGACTGGCTGCCGATCGTCGCCATCTTCCTGGGCTGGGAGTCGATGCGCGGGCTGGCCGACCAGTTCGGGGTTGCCGTCCACTCCGACGACGTGATCGCCCTCGAGCAGGCGATCTTCTTCGGAACGGTCCCGTCGGTCGAGCTGCAGCGGATGTTCCACGTCGTGGGGTCGGTCAACGCGCTCGACCTGTTCGCCACCTTCCTGTACGTGGCTCACTTCGCGCTGCCGCTGACCGTGGGCTTCGTCTTCTGGCTGGTCGATCGCAACCGTTTCTATCGGTACCTGCTGGCCCTGATGCTGATGTCGTTCACCGCGTTCATCTGCTTCCTGCTCATCCCGGTGGCACCGCCCCGATTCGCGTGGGCCTACGGTCAGGTGCTGGCGGTCGAGGACATCGCCCGCGTCACCTTCGAACACCTCGAGTTCGCGCCGGTGACGACCTGGCTGTACGGGACGATCTCGGGGAACCCGGTCGCCGCCTTCCCCTCGCTCCACTCCGCCTATCCGCTGCTCGCCTTCTTCTTCATTCGCGAGCGCTGGCCCCGGGTGGGGTGGCTGCTGCTGCTGTACAGCGCAGCGGTCTGGTTCTCGGTGATCTACCTCGCGCACCACTACGTCGTGGACGTGATCGGCGGCATCGCGTGGGCGGTTGGCGCCTACTACGCCCTGCGCAGTGACCGGCTATCGGGCCTGGCCAATCGTCTCGCCGCCTGGCGACCGGGGTTCCGCAGGCGGGCCTAGCCCCCCGATTCGCCGGGCGCGCACCACCTGGTAGGCGCGCCACGTGCCGTACACCGCCACGATCCCGCTGGGCAGGCCGCGAATCGGGATCGCGAACAGCGCGATCAACAGCGTCGTCTGCGTACGAGCCAGCACCGGCATGGCCATGGTCGACAGGTGGAACTGGCTGGCCGGAACGAGCGCCGGCCCGGCCAGCCAACCGGCCGCGCGCCAATCCACCACGGCGAGCGCCAGCAGCCCTCCCAGGGTCGCCACCAGTAGCGCGGTGTTCGTCCCGGTCGCCGAGTAGCCGCCCGCCGCCTCCTCGAAGACGCGCGCCGCGATTTCACCACTCCGGGCAAAGTAGGTCGCCCACAGGTCGGGCGCCACGAGATACGAGCCGACCAGCATGGCCACGGCGATGGCCAGCGCTCGCATCCACCGTTCGCCAACGAGCGGAGCGAGGGCGTAGATCTTCAGCATGGGGGCCAAGGCCCGCAGCACGGACGACCCGCTCAGCAGCATGGCCAGCAGCAGGATCTGGGGGTTCGCCACGTACACCCCCTGGACCAGCGGCGGGAAGAGGAGCCACCAGACGGGCAGCTTGAGGGAACGGACGATGAAGTAGGCCGAGAAGACCGTCAGCCAGAGCATGGTCCAGACCGCGGCGTTCTCGGTCATGTAGGTCAGGGGCACGAAGGCCAGCACGGTCGGCGGCAGGGCGGCGAAATGCCAGGTGGTGCCTCCGGGATCGGAGGCAAACGCGGCCCACGGATCTCCGCCCCCCAGGAATGCGGCCGCCGCCCTGACGTAGATCCGCGCGTCCACGCCGACCGTCTCCGGGTAATGGCTGCTCAGAGACAACACCGAGTACGCCGCGAACAGCACCGGGAGCGCCACGTCGGGTCGCAGCCAGCGTTGGCGGCGGACGAGCTCCGCGAAGCGGTCAACGTCGAAGTACCGATTGTGAAGAGGCCGGACGAGCATGCCCGGCACTATACGCAGCAGGACCACAGAACCACTCCCAAGCCTTGCGGTTCGCCCTAACCTTGGCGCATGCCGACTGCCTCCGAGCGCACTGGGAGCCCGCCCCGAATCATCGTCGTGATGCCCGCCTACAACGCGGCGCAGACGCTGGAGCGCACCTACGCCGACATCCCGGCGCACCTGGTCGACCACGTGATCTTGGTCGATGACCTGTCTCGCGACGAGACCGTGGATGTCGCCCGCCGCCTGAACCTGGAGGTGCACACCCACCGCCAGAATCGTGGGTATGGTGGGAATCAGAAGACCTGCTACGCCGCGGCGCTGGCGGCCGGGGCCGACGTGGTGGTCATGCTGCATCCCGACTACCAGTACGACGGCAGCCGCATCCCGGACCTGGTCGCCCCGATCATTGCCGGCCGGGCCGACATGGTGCTGGGCAGCCGCTTCCTGGGCGACCCGCTGGCGGGTGGCATGCCGCGCTGGAAGTTCCTCAGCAACCGATTCCTGACCACCGTCGAGAACCTTGCTTTCGGCCTCAGGCTGTCGGAGTACCACACCGGCTTCCGGGCGTACAGCCGCGGCCTGCTGGAGCGGATCCCGCTCGAGCGCAACAGCGACGATTTCGTGTTCGACCAGGAGGTGGTGGCGCAGGTCGTGGCGGCGGGGATGCGCATCGAGGAGGTCGCGGTACCGACTCGCTACTTCGCCGAGGCCAGCTCGGTCGGATTCCGGCGCAGCGTGGTGTATGGGCTCTCGACGCTACGGGTCGTCGCGCGCTTCACGCTCCATCGCATCGGCCTCCGTCGCTCGGCGAAGCTGACCAGCCGCGAGAACGCGGGGTGAACCCAAAACGCCTGGTGCGTATCGGATTGCGCACGGTCGTGGGCCTGGCGGTATCGGTCGCGGCCGTGCTGCTCGTGGTCCGCTCGATCAGCGTCAGCCAGACCGCCGAGGCCATCGGTTCGGCGCAATGGTCGGGGATCGGACTGGTGATGGCTGCGATCGCCTGCGACATCGCGGTTCGGGCCTGGCGCTGGCGCGCTCTGCTGCGTCCGATTCGGCCATTGTCCGTACCCACGGTGGCCGTCCACCTGCTGATCGGCTACCTCGCCAACAACGCCCTGCCCGCGCGCCTCGGCGAACTGGCCCGCAGCCACACGTTGGGACGAAGCCAGGCGGTCAGCCGGGCCGCAATCGTCGGAACCGTGGCGATCGAGCGGATCCTGGACGTCGTGGCGCTGGTACTCCTGAGCGCCGTCGCGGTCGTGCTCGTGCCCAGCGGCGAGGTCCTGACTGCGGTCGTCGGCACGGCGGTGGTCCTGTCGGCGCTGCTGCTCCTCGTGCTGGCGCTCGCTGTCCGGGGCGTGATGCCCACTCCGGCGTGGATTGCCGCGCGGATCCGGGCATCGGCGATGGGAGAGAGCCTCCGGCGCCTGCGGCAGGGGTTGCGGATCGTGGTGGACCGCCGCGCCCTCCTCGAAGGCGCCGCCGCAACCATCGTCGCCTGGGCATTCACCGCCATCGCCTTCGCCGCCGCCGCGGGATCGCTCGGCATGCAGCTGTCGGTCGCTGAGGTGCTCCTCTTCGCTGCTGGCGTCAACCTCGCGACGATTGTTCCGGCGGGGCCCGCATACCTGGGAACGTTCGAGTTGGCGGCGGCATCGGTCGCCGCCGCGGTCGGCGTCTCACCGGTGAGCGCGCTGGCGATGGCCATCATCGTCCACGTCGTGATCGCGACGATGACCACCCTGGGAGGGTTGGTCGCGCTCGGGTCGGTGTACCTCGTGCCACGCCGATTGCCCAGGACGGCGCTGGCCGCGGAGCCGATGCATCCCGACGACGGCGGGTAAGCCCGGTGCCAACCTGGGCCCGAATCAGATCAACTCCGGCGTATCCGGCCCTGATCACGCTCAGCTACGTGGCCGCCGCCGCAACCGATCTTGCGATCCCGGCGGGTTGGGCGGTCCGGACGGCGATCGTCGGGCTGCTGGCGGTCGGGACCCTCCAGCTCATGGTGAGCCTGGTGACGCGCGACCGACTGGTCGCCGGCCCGATTGCATTGGCCATCCTCTTCTGGCTCGCGGGGCACCCCATTGGCGTGGGTGTGGTTCTCGAACTGCTCCTGTTTGCCGAGCTCGCCCGGCGGGTCGCTTCCTTGGCTGGCCGAACCATGTCGGGCTACTACGCAAGCCTGACCCGGGCAGCGAACGTCTTCGGCTTCGCGCTGGTGCTGGTCACATCCGCGGGGGTGATCCCCGCCCAGCTTGCGCTTGTCGCCCCCGCGGCCGCGCCCAGCGAGGCTCCGTCGGAGCCTGGTCCAGACATCTTCCTGATCGTGCTGGACGGCTACCCTCGGGCGGACACCCTCGCCACCACGTACGGCTTCGACAACTCACCGTTCCTGCATGAGCTGGAAGATCGCGGTTTCGAGGTCGCGACTCGGGCGCGGTCGAACTACAACATGACGTACCTCACCTTCGCGTCGATGCTGAGCATGAAGCACGTCGCGGACATACCCCAGTTGGATCCGTCGCTGCCGAAGGAGGAGCAGCGTCGCCGGCTCGCACAGGTCATCGCGAATCCAACGCTGATCCGAGTACTGCGCGACCACGGCTACCAGATCACGATGGTTCAGTCCCCCTTCCCAATGACGGCCGTCCGGTCCGCGGATCATTACGTTGACACAGGGCAACTCAACGACTTCGAGATAGGCTTGGTGGTCCGCGCTTCCCAGCGCGGTCCGGTCGGCCGTCTGGTCGCCGACTTCCTCGCGGACCAACTCCGAGAGCGAGTTCGGCTCGAGTTCGACGAACTGCGTCGGCTGGCGGAACCCGCGGCCGCACCTCGTTTCGTCATGGTTCATCTCCTCACCCCCCACCCGCCGTTCGTCTTTGGTCCGTCAGGCGAAAACGCGCCAGTGCAAGACTGCTTCCCAGCAGCGTGTGGACTCTGGGATGGTTGGACCTCGCAATTGCGCCGAGACGATTTCGAAACAGCCGCAGGCGACCAGATCACCTATGTCAATTCCGAGGTCCTGCGCGCCGTTGACGCGATCCTCGCAGCGGCGACGCAACCACCGATCATCATCCTCATGTCGGATCACGGGAGTCGACTCGATCCCGACGATCCCGACGAGATGCACCGCATCCTGTTCGCCACCCTCACCCCCGGGCAGGCCGGGCTGTTCGAGGATGACGCCACACCGATCTCGGTCTTCCCGCGCCTCTTGCGCGCCTACCTTGGCGTGTACGTCGCAGAGCCGCCGCCATTGGAGTTCCAGTGGGACATGCGTATCGAGGGCGATCCGCTGGACCTCACGCCCTATTCGCCGACGGACGACCGCTGACCTCGGCCGCGCGACCCCGGTAACGATGCTCAGTGCGGCAGGTTCAGGTCAGGCTGGATGATTTCGATCTGCGGCTGGCCGAACAGACCACCTAGCGGGTAGTCCAGGATCGGGATCTGCTGGCCGGCCAGCTTCAGCCCGCCGCCGATCACCAGCAGCGCGAGGAGGAAGATCAGGATCAGTCGCATGCCGTAAGAGTAGCGACCGGACGCAAGCAGGCGTAGTTTCTGGGTGTGGAACGTCGTGGCTTGCCCTCGTCCCTCCTCGCTGCGCTGACGTCGCTGCTGGTCCTGTCCGCCTGCGTCACGCAGTCCATGGCGCCGTCCGAACCGGGCGCGTCGGCATCCGCATCGGTCTCACCATCGGTCGTGTCCGCCTCTCCGAGCCCGATCGAGAGCATGCCGCCGACACCGCCGACGGTCACCCTGCTGGCGGTGGGCGACATCGGCTCGTGCGACGGGTTGGCCGATGAATCGGTTGCCGCCCTGGCCGTCGACCTCATCGGGGCCACCCAGGGGGTGGTCGCGCTGCTGGGTGACACGGTGTACCCGAAGGGAACCACCGCCGAATTCGACGCCTGCTTCGACCCGGCCTGGCAGCCCATCTTCTCCCGCCTGCGCCCGGTCCCTGGGAACCACGAGTACGAGACGCCGGCCGCGACGGGGTATTTCGACGAGTTCGCCAACCTGCTCCCGGGCGATCGAGGCGCCGGCTGGTACGCGTACCAGCACGGCGACTGGCTGATCCTGGCCCTCAACTCCAACTGCGAGGCCATCGGCGGGTGCGGGCCGGACTCGCCCCAGTACCGCTGGCTGGCCGAACGGCTCGCCGCGGACAACAGCAACTGCGTGCTGGCGTACTGGCATCACCCGCGCTACAGCTCGGGACGCCACGGGTCGGATGATCTGACCGAGCCTCTCTGGTCCCTGCTGGCCGATGCGGGAGCCGACCTGGTCCTGTCCGGCCACGACCACACCTACGAGCGCTTCGCGCCGATCGACGGCATCCGCCAGTTCGTGGTCGGCACCGGCGGGCGCAGCCTGTACCCGTTCGAGGGCGAGCCCCTGCCCCAGACCGAGGCGCGCGCTGACGACACCTACGGGCTGCTCCAGCTCAGCCTCGAGCCCGGTGGCTACGCCTGGCGCTTCGTCCCCGCGACCGATGTCGGGGGCAGCTTCACGGACGTCGGTGACGCCGCCTGCCACTGACCGCGCTACGATCGCAGGCGCCGCATGACCCAGACGCCGCTTGCCCCCGATCACGAGGGTGCCATCGCCTCCGCCGCGTACCGCCGCCATCGGCGCGTGCAGCGGGGTCGTGGCCACCCGCGACCCCGGATCCTCCAGCTGCTGGCCACCGGTGGCAATGGCGGCGCCCAGGAGAGCTACACCGGCCTGCTGCTGCACCTCGACCGCTCCCGGTATGACGTTCGCGCCCTCTCCCTGTCGCGGGGTTCGGCCGTTCAGCGCCTGCGCCGCCTGGGCGTGGAGGTCGCGGTCCTTGACGAGCCCGATGACGCCGGGGCGGTGGAGGAGCTGGCGGCATGGCTGCGCCGCCACGAGATCGACCTGCTGCACGCGCACATGTTCCGAGCGGAGGCGCTGGGGGTCAGGGCCGCGGTGGCGGCCGGCGTTCCGGCCGTGGTGGCCACCGTCCACTCGAGCCGCGTCCGCTCGGCGGGCGACGTCGCGACCCTCGCCGCGCTGAGCCCGGCGCTGGACCGGTTGATCGTGCCGTCGCGCTCAATCCTGGCCAAGGTCCGCCACGAGGGCCGCGGCGCCACCCCGGCCAGCATCATCCCCAACGGGGTGGACCTGCAGCGCTTCAGCCTGCCTGCGGGGCGCTGCGCGCTGCGCTCGGTGTATTCCCTGCCCGAAGACGCGCTCCTGGTTGGGGTCGTCGCTCGGCTCGAGGCGGAGAAGGGGCACCGATTCCTGCTCGACGCGTTCCCCCGGATCCTGGCCGCCGTTCCTGCCGCATGGCTGGTGGTGGTCGGCGAGGGCTCGCTGGCCGGGGAGCTGGCGGCCCGGGCGCAGGCGCTGCCCGGCGCGGCCGCGCGGCGGATCCTGTTCACCGGGCGGCGGGATGACGTCAGCGCCCTGATCGCGGAGCTGGACGTCGCCGTGCTGCCCTCCCTGCGCGAGGCACAGGGGATCAGCCTGCTCGAGGCGATGGCCCGCGGCCGGCCGGTTGTCGCGTCGGCGGTGGGCGGCATCCCCGAGGTGGTGACCGATGGTCGCGATGGCCTCCTGGTGCCCCGCGCCGATCCGGCCGCCCTGGCATCGGCGCTCATCCGGCTGCTGCGCTCCCCGTCCCTCCGCCGCCGACTGGGAGAGGCGGGGCGGGTCACGGTGGCGGAGCGCTTCAGCATCGAGGCCCAGGTGCGCCGCATCGAGGCGCTCTACGACGAGGAGCTGCAGCGGGCCGGCGTGCGAGGGATCCCGTCGCGCGCGAAGCCGAGCGCCGCACGCCCGCCGCGGAGTACCGCAGAGCGCTCTGCTCTCGAGGTCCCACCCCGCTAACGGTGCGCGGGGGTCGGAGTGCGGGACCTACTCCTCGAATCCCCACTCCCCGATGAGCGGCACGAAGACCACCGGCTCACCGCGGCGGGTGGTGTACTCGTCGCCGCGACGCTCCACCACGGTGAGCTCCTGGTGCCCGCGCCCGCCGAGCGGCAAGACCAGCTTCCCGCCGTCGGGAGAGAGCTGGGCGCGCAGCGGCTCGGGCACGACCGGGCCGGCGGCCGTGACCAGGATCGTGTCGTACGGCGCCCCGGGCGCGTACCCGCGCGACCCGTCCCCGACCACCAGCTGGACGTGGTCCGCATAGCCCGTCGCCCGCAGCGCCTCCGCGGCCGTCGCCGACAGTGACGCGTGGCGCTCCACGCTGACCACCTCCGCGCCGAGCTCGGCCAGGATGGCCGCCTGGTATCCGCTGCCGGTCCCG
>Ga0209341_10004257_pt1 | contig 13244 bp, 12 predicted proteins | sample RifCSP13_2_FD_184020 | JGI IMG/M metagenome (GOLD analysis project Ga0209341, IMG submission 184020) | Soil microbial communities from Rifle, Colorado - Rifle CSP2_sed 13_2 (SPAdes) (version 2) | ecosystem: Environmental > Terrestrial > Deep subsurface > Rock core/Sediment | place: Rifle...
GGCGTAGGGGCGTAGACTCGAATGTTAGCCGCTGAGACAGCGCACCAGTTCAGCGGCATTCGCTCTCATCATCGACTGGTAGTCCATCCCATCGCCGAGGATGTCGGTGTACAGGGTGCAGAGCGGAACGCCCGCCCTGTCCGCGACCTCTCGCATCGCGGTCATTCCGTAGCCGTACTCCGCGAAGACCGCGGGCGCTTGCCGTTCCGCGACGAGCCCGGCAAGCCGCTGGATTTCCAGCTCGCTCACTGCCCCATCGGATTCAGCGGCCGCGAAACCGGCGATGCTCAGTTCGAACCTCCTCGCGAAGTGCTGGAACGAGTCGTGCGTGGTGACGATCGTTCGCCGCTCTGGAGATATAGCCGAGAGGGTGGCTTGAATCTCAACCTGGAGTGCGACCAACTCATCGCGGTGGGCCTCGAAGTTCCTGTCGTAGTCGCCCTGGCGAACGCCGTCGTAAATGATGAGCTCGTCGGCGACGATCTCCGTGTATACATAGGCCAGCGTTGGGTCCAACCAAAGATGAGGGTTGTCTGACGCCTGTTCGGCAGTGATGCCGCCGCCCTGCGGCGACAGGATGTTCGGAGCAAACGGGATCACTTTTGCCCTGCTGTCTCGGTTCGCCTCGATTACGCCCTTGAGGCGATTATCAAGCCCGAGCCCGTTGACGAAGAAGAAGTCGATACCTTTAATCCGCTCGATGTCGGAGGCGGAGAACTCATAGCCATGCGGGTCCGCCCCCGGAGGGATGAGAGAGATCACTTCAACGTGTTCTAGGCCCGCCCGGCGCGCGAACTCCTCGAAGACGGGCAACGTCACCGCGATGCGAATGGGCAGCTCCAGTTCGGTCGGCGAACGGTCAGGAATCGCGGCAGGGGACGAGGGCGGGCTGCCGGTCGGGCTTGTCTCGACGCCATCCCCGCTGCCGCAGGCAGCCGATATCAGGACCCAACAGACCAGTGCCACTACGGCTCCGATGGCGTCCGGAGCGCTCACCCGCGCGGGCTCGGCCGACGAATCCCCTCGAGGCCGGCGATTCACTTAGGTGATCAAGGCGCGTAAGGGCAGGGAGGTCCGCTGAACGCGCGCACGCCCTCCAGCATCGGCGGATAGAGGACGGCTAGCTGCAGGACGTCATTCAAGTTTAGGTCGACCAGGAAGGCCCCTGACCCCGGGACGATGTCCCAGCGGATGTCGCCGGGGTGACTCCCCACATCGGTGTTGAAGTAGCGGACCGGCGCCACGTAGCTCAAGACGTCCTGCAAATCGACATCGTTTGCGCTCGGACTGGTCACATACAGGTCGGCCGGCCAGGCGGTCTGCCCGCAGGGATCTGTGGGGTCCGTGCCGACGTGAACCTCGACGGACTTGGCGAAGCCATCGTTGTCCATGTCCAGCACCAGCTCAGGACATGCCGGCGGCGCCGGAGCGCCACCAGCGCCGATCGTGACGCTCGCCGTCGCACAGACCTCGTGCAGATGCCCATCGGGCTGCGTGTCGACAACGTCACAGGCGCTGCCGATGCCATCGCCGTCCGGGTCCACCTGGGTGCCATTCGCGGTGGTAGGGCAGTTGTCCTGGCGGTTCGAATAGCCGTCGCCGTCAAAATCAGCGTTCGCCGTCGACGGCGTTGTGTCACACCCGGTACCGGGCTCCAAGGCCTCGCCGGGGAGCCCGTCGTCCTTCCCGGGTATACCATCGCTATCGATATCCCAATCGGGATCGTTGATGCGAGGGTTCCAGGACGGAGTGGAGACGAACGGGCAGCTGTCCAGCTCGTTTTCGATGCCGTCGTTGTCATGGTCGCGGCGGCTGCGCAGGTACTCAAGGTAGGTGTACGAGCCATCAACGGCCGGGTTCGTGCGATAGACAACGCCCCCCTCGTTCGCAAGGGTTGCCAGGTTGTCGTCGGTGAGGCCCTTGTCCTGGCGGACGTACTCGTACACGGAACAGGCCTCCGAGACCACGCTGGTCGCCGCCGGCGCCGTGGGGTCCTGCTGGACAACGACGACGATGTGCCCAAGAGAAGCCGGAAGCGGTGAGATTCCCGGCAGCGCCGTCCCAGGCGCGAACACCAGGACATTGACGACGCGGTTGATGACGGTGGCCACTCCGGAAGGAAGCGAGCCATACGAGCGGCTGACCGGAGTGAGCCCCGGGTACAACGTCTTCAGGAAGTTCGGATATTTGTCGACGGCGTCTGGCAGGCTGTTGGCGGGCGAGCTGTCCAGGAACCCCGGCCAGGAGGCGCTCGGGATGCGCGGACTGTCCGCCAGCGTGTTGCCGGCGCTAGTGTCGGTGGAAGCATCCAGGAGACCGTATCCCAGGGTTCGCTGGTTAGAGCAAGAACTGTTTGATGCCGATTCCGTCGCCGAGATCGTGATGCTTCCTACGATCGCGCCGTTGGGCACGGTGCTCCCGTTGGCGACCCCAAACGCGGAAGGAATGAACGAAACGTGGGCAGATTCCAGTGAGTTAGGGGAATCGAGAGTGTAGTCTACGGTGATGTTGGAGTTCGCCGAGAGCGCTGTGTTGGCGACCGTGACCAGGTAGCCGGTGGGTGCAAACGACGTTGCCGTGGCCTCGTTGCCTGCGCCAAGCAAAAGAATGGACGCTGACATCAGAAGACCGGCAACAGATCCGATTGCCCTCACAATGGCACCCCCGCTATAGCTACGCCAAGTAACATATCAAGTAAAGCCCAAAGGCATCCACCGGAAAGCCGGTCGAGGCGGCCCGCGCCGCAAGTCAAACGCCGCCGACAAGCGATCAACCCACCCCCCAGGAGACACCTCTCATCGCCTGCTCATGTTATAACACGAAAACGCGTCGTGCCCGGGTTAACGCTCAGTTAGAACCGGATAATAGTTTGGTGATAACCGGTCGCGGGCCGGGCGGCCTAGGAGCGCATGATCCAGTGCGCCTGCGTCCCTTCCGCGATCACTTGAAGCGCGCTCCCGTCGACTGGCAGCAGCCAGACTCTTGCGGTGTCCATAAACACGATAAACTCGCCTTCCGGCGAAATATCAGGCAGTTCACCCTTGATGTTGCGATGGATGTCCTGGCTTATTTGAACCGTGTTGAACACGCGGACACGCTCCTGCCCGACCGCGGGGTCCATGTAGACCAGTCGGGTCCCGTCAGGGCTCCAGTCGACCCATCTTTGGACGTACAGCCAGCCCGGCTCCACAGTGGACGCCGGCGCCTCCATGCCTATGACCTCCTTCAAACCCTGCGTTGCATCCAGCAACCTCACGGTGGTGATGCCGGAGCTTGGGTCAGACGGTAAGGTGACCATGAGCATTCGGCCGTCCGGGGACCAGCCAACCGCTATGCCGGGCAACGTCGCCTGGGTCTCCGTCGAGAGGTCGTAGAGCCGGTCTCGATACGCGATGGCTACGCCGTTGGGATGCCAGGCGATAGGGTAAGCGGGAATATGTGGCTCGATCTCCGCGGACAGAGGAGACTTCGCACCCGTCGCCGCGTCTACGATGACCGGCGTGCCGTTCTCTCCAACAAGCTCCATGACAGCCAACCGGGTGCCGTCCGGGGACCAGGAGGCCCGGCGCGCGTGCTCCACTGTCACCTCTAGCTCACCTGCGGCATCCAGCCCCAGAACCGCGTCTCCCACGGCGACCGCCAGCCTGGGCGCCCCCGTAGCCCAGGTCGGAGACGCTGCGCCCTGGCGCTCAAACAACAATCTACCGGCGGCGTCGAATACACGAACTCCGGTTGCGAATTCCGCTGCGATGAGGCTTGCGTCGGCAGACGTCGCCAGAGACGTGGCTCCTCCTCCCGTCGTGAGTGCTGTCACCTCGGATCCGTCGGCGTTCATGATTGCCACATTGCCAGCAGTATCGATGAACGCAACCCTGGCGTCCGTTGTTAAGTTGACGGTTGGCGTCGGCTGGTTTTCGTTTTCCGTGCCACTGCCGCACGCGGGCAAGAAGAGTGCCGGCGTGCAGACGAGAAGAACGATAATGGCGAGCGTGCGCGTGGTCACAGCTGACCGACTAGGCTCGTTGCTTCCGGCTGCGAACGCGCGCGACGAAGCCGGCGGCGGCGCCAATGACGATCACCGCACCGACGCCTATCAGCACGATGGACACGACCGGAAAACCGTCGTTTGCGTCGTCCGTAGATGGTGGCTTCGGCTTGGGGAGAGGTGTGTCGCCTGGCTGGAGCTCGCCCAACTGGAAGCGGATGACTCCGGATCCTTCAGAACCATCTGATCGCGCGTGCACCAGCCATGAGAGGGACCAGATTCCTTGCGGTGGCTCCGCCGTTGTACCCGGGAAGAGGTCAACACACGTTTCATCCACGCCGAAAACGATCCGCAAACCCCGACCCGTCTGATCGGGAGGCGACATGTTGAATTGCCATTCCGCCTTCGGTTCGGCCTTCACAGGCTCGTTGAAGCAAAGGCGCAGAGACTCCGGCAACTCGGTTAAGACCGCCCCGTCGATTGGCGTAGACTCGGTTACCTCCGGTTCGGCAAAGACCTGGATCGGCGCGAAGACGAGGGCGGCCAAGCCGCAGACCGCCGGTAAGACGGCCGGCAGCATGCGATTATGCAACAGTTCGATGATCGTCATCCCCTTGTTCCCCACCAAACTTAAGGCACTCGCGACCGAAGCGTCCAGAAGACCAGCCGGTGGAGCGCAGCTGCCCGCTGCATGAACGGCAGACTATAAGCGGCCGTCGCCGTGGTTGCGCTAGCCTCCTGTTCAAGCGGGAATGACGTTGGCGAGGATGCGCCGAAGGATACGCCGCTTGCCACTACCGCAGCGCCAACCGAGGCGCCGCGGGACCCGGAAGCGCCGGTGGCCGCCTACACCAGATTTGTGGAGGCGGTGCAGGCAGGCAACATGGAGGCCGCCTGGAACCTCTACGCTGCCAGTGTGCCCGACGATACGTCGGAACACCGCCGCGCCGTTCGAGATTGGAACGGTTCGGCAGCGCTGTGGGCACGACCGCCGAGGAGTTGAGTCGGCAGGGCGCGGACGGGAGGACTTTCCTGGCGACGCTGGTCCGGTCCGAGCCGCATCTTGACTACCAGGTGCTGTTCCTCAACAACGGCCGCACGGCCCTTGCCCCGGCAAGCGAGATCCGCCGCAACCCCTCGAAGACCCGCAGGGCTTTTGCGGCATATGAGCCGGGCCGCGCTGAGTATCCGTTTGCGACCAGCCTTGACCCGTCAGACTACGCCTACTTACGATGATTGTCAGATGCAACCGCCGGAGAGACTGAAGAGGGTGGCGGCCGCCTTATTTGCGGCCGCTCTCGTTCTATTGCTTACGGCCTGCGACGACGAGGACAGGGCTGTACTCGAGCCGTCGCAAACCGCGACCGACTCCAAATCGCCGGGGACCTCAGCAGAAATGCCATCACGATTCGAGCTGCGCGATGACAGTGGTGTGATCGAGATCGCAGGAGAGACCGCAGACGATCTCCTGACCGGATCCGCCAGCCTCGCATTGGGCGACTTCAACGACGACAGCGAACCAGACCTGCTTGTTGGAGCCTCACAAGGCGACGGCCCGGGAGACGGGCGTACTGACTCCGGAGAGGCCTACGTGCTGTTCGGGCCGCTGGACGCCGGACGCGAACTTGGCACAGGCAAAGCGGATATTACAATCACGGGCCAGGCGGCTGGAGACGGCCTGGGGTACTCGGTGCTGGCCGCTGACATCAACGGCGACGAGGTGGACGATATCCTCGTGGGGGCACCAGGCGCGACTGCCGGCTTCGACCTGCGGACCGACCAGGGGCGGGTCTACGCATTTTTCGGTGGCTCCGAGATTGACGAACGCGGCGACCTCGACCTGGCGACTGACCAGTTCGACTTCACATTGACAGGAGCAGAGGGGTTCAGCCGGCTTGGGGCCGTGATGGCCGCGGGCGACGTCAACGACGACGGGATCGGGGACCTCGTTGCCGGAGCGCCGTTTGCGGGACGCGAGCCGGGCTCTCCGCCGGGAAGCCAGCGCACCGCGTTGGGAGAAGTGTACGTCGTCTTTGGCAACGAGGGGCTGTCGGGCGAGAAAAGCGTGGCGCGACTGGAGCAGGACGTACTCATCAGCGGCGCCCATCCGTTCGGCGAATTCGGCGGCGCCCTGGCCGTCGGCGACGTCAATGGCGACGGACGGGACGACATCACCATCGGCGCTCACCGATCGAATCTGGGTGACGAGGCCAGGGGTGCGAATGGAGCGGCTTATTTGTTCCTGGGACGCGACGAGTTCCCAGAAAGGCTGTCCGCTCAGGACGGTGACGAAGACATGACAATCTTGGGCCGGCCGCCAGGTGCGTTCGGCTTGCCTGTTACGAGCGGCGATTTCAACGGCGACACCCTCGCCGATATAGCGATCGGCGCGCAGCTCGAGGGCGCCGGCGACGAGCAGGGCCGGGGGACGATTCGCATCTTCTTTGGTCGCAGCAACCTGCAGGCCGAAGTAGATCTATCGCAGGACGAGGCGGATGTAACGCTGATCGGCCAGATGAGATCTGAGTTGTTGCCTTCGGCGCTCGCCTCCGCTGACCTCGACCAGGACGGAACGGACGAGCTCGTTATAGGATCGATGCTGGTCAACGCCGACGATCAGCGGTTCGGCTCCGGCGGGGCTTATGTGGTCAGCGTCCACTCGTCGCCATCGGGAGTGATTCAACTGCCGGACTCGGCGATGTTAGTCGTTCCGCCGGGTGGGGACGAGCGCTTTGGTAACGCCGTGGCGGCAGGGGAAATCGTCTCCGGCGCGACCGGGATCGCGGTGGTGGCGCCGGGAGCGAGCCCGGGCGACCGGCGAAACGCCGGGATCGTATATCTGACCAGGTTGGGACAATGAAGATCAAAACGGCCAACACGCCAGCCACAGTTGTGGCCCTGCTCACGGCGCTGCTGCTGGCCGCGTGCGGCGACGACAAGGATGCCGTGGACCCGGCCACCCCTACAGCTACCGGTCCGAGCGCCAGCGCTGCCCCGCCGTCTCTACTCAACGTGGAAGCGATCGAAGCGGCACGCACCTACATACAGGAGACCGGCATCGAGGACCGCAAAGGGGAACTTACCGAGCCACTGAACTGTCCGGAGATCACGGAAGACACAGATGGAGAGTTCTGCATCCACCAGGCCGCCAGCATCTACGCGGCGGGTCTGGTTATCCTTGTTGTAGGAGACGCCGAAGGGCCAAGCGAGACCGCCTGGGAGGTGCGTTTGGCGCCGTCCGGGTCGGGCTGGCGGGTCATCGGCGTGACTCCCTACGGCTCAACGGAGTGATTGATGACTTATACACTACCCCTGCGCCTTCGTAGACTGCTCATGTCCGCCGGCGTCCTGGCGTTGGCCGCGGTGATTCTCGGGTGCAACGGCGACGACGAAGAGACGCCCACCGAAACGCCCACCAGCCCGACAGCGACCCCTGCCATCACGGCTCCGCCCGGCTCCGGCGATTTCGGAGAATTGGCGGCGAAGTACGCAGCGGGCGTCGAGGGCGTGGTCCGCTACAAAGTCGATAGCGAGAACTGGGGCTTCCATCCGGTCGGCACTTGGTCGGTCTACCGCCTCGGAGCCGAAATTCGCGAGGACTGGGCGACAAACACCTTCGGCTACGACGAGATCACGTCAGCGTTTATCGTCGGGGACGGCCTGTTCCTCTGCCATTCAACGGACTTCGCTGCGTCCTGCTCGATAGCCAAAGAGGTCGCCCTGCTTGACGTAATGATGATCCTCTTCACGCCGATAAAAGACTTCCCGGGGGATCTACTGACCGGGGGCCCCGACTACACGGCGACGGAACTGCCGGCTGAGACATTGGGCGGGACCGAAGCGCGGTGCTTCGACGTCGCCGTCGATGGCCGCATCGGGGAGGGTCCTCCGGGAACTGAAAAGATCAAGCTCTGCTTCTCCGCGGAGGGGCAGTTGCTTGCCTACGACAGACTCGTGACGTTCGACTCAGACAACCCTGATGGGCGGCTGACAGCCATCGCCGAAGAGGCGCGCGCCGCCACAGAAGCGGACTTCGAAACCCCTGTCACGCCTCGGGACCTCAGCCCCGGCGGCTAGACCGGCCTCTAGGTGGGCTCCCTGGGTGCAGCCACTGGTAGCTTCACGGCGAACACGCTCCCCTTTCCGATCTCGCTGACAACGCTGATCTCCCCGCCGTGCGAGCGGGCTATGCGGTGGGCAATCGCCAGTCCCAGGCCGGTACCCCCCAGCAGGCTCCGCTGGTCCCCCCGATAGAACCGCTGGAAGATGTGCGGGAGCATTTCCGGGTGTATTCCCGGGCCGGTGTCAGCCACCGTCAGTTCCGCCTTGCTGCCGTTTCTGTGCAGCGACAGGCTTACTTCACCGCCAGCAGGCGTGTACTTGATCGCATTCTCGACCAGGTTAAGGACCATCTGTTTCAACTGGTCACGGTCCCCTATCACCGTGACCTGGTCTTCGTTCCCGAGCGCCACCTTTACGTCAGGCCGGAGGTCGCGGCTCTGCCTCACAACCTCCAGGCAGAGCACATCCACCTCCACGGGCCTTCTCTCCGGCTCCCGGCCGGCGTCCGCTGAGGCCAGGTAAAGGAGGTTGCTGGTCAGCCTGATCAGCCGCGCTACCTCGCCTGACATGCGCTCGTACTGCTCCCGGGATTCGGGATCTAGCGCCTGGTCCATCAGCATGACATCGATATTGCCTTTGAGGACTGTGAGCGGCGTTCTCAACTCGTGCGAGACGTCCATGACGAAGTTGCGTTGCTCTTGGAAGGCGTGATCCAGGCGCTCCAGCATGGCGTCGAACGTGTCGGCCAGCTTCTGCACCTCGGACGGCTGCCGCCTGGCGCCGATGCGGCGGGTTAGGTCAGAGGCCTGTATGTCAGCAGCCACGTCGATAACCTTCTGAAGCGGCTTGACGGCCCCGCGAGACAGCCAGAGGGCGGCAACCAGGGCAACGACGGTGGCAACTATCCCTTCCGCGATGAGGATGACCAACAGCGTGTTAACGGGATCCGTCACGCTCTCGGTGACTCGGGCAACCTGAACGACACCCACGGTCTCTCCGCCGAACTTGAGCGCTTCGGTGCGGACTCGATATTCCCTCTGACCAGGTAGGTCGATCGTCCATTTCAGGTCTTGCCCCGAGAGGACTCTGTCCAACTCTTCGTCGGTGAGGGCCAGGTTTTGTTCCTGGACGCCGGATGTCCATATGCTGGCGCCGCCGTCCATGTCGCGCAAGATCGTTATGAAAGGCGTGCGATCTTCAGTCACAGCGGCGTTGGCCTGAATGTCTCGGAGCAGCCTCTCGCTGTTCCCAAGTGTGCCGGCTATCGCCACCTGCGCAGTCACTCGCTCCGCGTCAGTGGCGAGTCCGTCATCCAGGTCGTTCGTCAGTATTCGCTGGAGCGCGAACTGCACCGTGACGAATATCACGGCGAGCGTGATCGCGAACGCCATAACGATGCCTGCCGCAAGGCGCCATCGGAGGCTCAATGACATGGTTATGCCTTCAGGACGTAGCCGACGCCGCGAATCGCTTGTATGAGGTCCTTCTCGCCGTTGGCGTTCAACTTCTTGCGCAGGTAACTCACGTAGACCTTGATGGCGTCTGATTCGACGTCGAAGTTGTAACCCCAGACGCGCTCGAACAACGTCTCCTTGGTCACGACCTGCCCGGCGTGCCGCGCGAGGAACTCCAGGAGCTCGAACTCACGCGCGGTGAGGCTGATCTCCCGATCGCCTCGGGTCACCTCGCGGCTCAGGGGGCTGACCGTGAGGTCGCCCACCTTCAGCACGGCTGCCGCGGCCGGTCCCGCCGAGGAGCGGCGGCGCAGCGCTGCCTTGATGCGCGCCACCAGTTCGTCGAACTCGAACGGCTTCGTCATGTAGTCGTCCGCCCCCGCCTCCAGGCCCTGCACCTTGTCCGACAGCGCGTCGCGTGCCGTAAGCATGATGATCGGCACCTCGCCGGCGGCGCGCAGGCGCGTACAGACCTCGACCCCGTCCATGTCAGGAAGCATCAGGTCCAGGATCACGACGTCGGGAGGACGGTCGCGAGCCGTTTCCAGACCTCGGGTGCCGCTATGAGCAACATCAACCTCGAAGCCCTGGTAGATCAGCCCGCGACGGATCACGTCAGCAATATTCGGCTCGTCTTCAACAACGAGTACGCGCGGCATCTTAGCCCTCTCCGCAAACCCCCTCATCGCTTTCGATTCTAGCACGAACCCCTCTCTCGGCATGTATTATGTCGCGTATTGCCCTTCTACCCGCAAACCTGGCCGAACGCCCTCTGCCCGCCGAACATCGGCGGCGTCACGGTCGCCAGGCTCAGGATGTCCTGAATGTTGATGGCTGTCAGTAAGATGCCCTGCCCGGGCACGACGTCGAATCGCACGCTGAAGTCCTGGTCGCCCGGCGATGTGCCCAGGTGACGGGTTGGCGCCACGAAGGCTAGGACATCGGTGATGTCCAGCCGGTTGGCGGTTGTACCCAGATGGAGGTCTGCCGGCCATCCGCTGGTGGCACAGGGGGCATAGGGATCAGTGCCCACATGTGTCTCAACACCGTTGTTATACCCGTCTCCATCTGAATCCACCAGATCACCCGTGATGACCTTGCTACAGTCGATTACGGAGTAGACCGCAGGTCCAGCGTCCGGAATCGCCATCGGCACGTCCGTGGCGAGGCAACGCGTCCTGCCGCCTAGAGAGACCTGGAACTGCTCGATAGTGCCCACATCAAGCGCGCCGACGTCCTGGACCCGCAACCGCCATGGCTGCGCGGCGCCGGGCGGCAGGTCCGAGGCGCATGTGGACGGGCCAAGCACCAGATAACCGAATACATCGTCGGCGGCGTTGTTGCTGGGAGACTGGATCGATACCGTGCAGGCCGGCGCCGCCGGGTCGCCCACTATGAGGTCCACATCCAGGTCCCCGCGGAAAGTGTGCCGGATCTGCAGGAACGCGTATGGGAAATCGCTGACCGCGGACGGCAGGATGCCGCGCGTCGCGAAGACCGCCTGTATCTGCCCCGCATGTGCGCCACCGAAGACCAGCTGGTCGGCCTGCAAGATAGCCGCGGCCGCTTCCACGAACGTCGACGCGGGGTCCAGCATAAAGTGGCTCTCGACCACCAGCGTGAGGACGATATCTCGCGCGTTCGGGGTCGTTCCCAGCGCCTGGACCAGATCCCAGAGTGCCCCTCCCCAGATCAGGCCGGCGCAGTGGGGCTCAGCGGGGAAGGGCGGCGCCTGCCGGCAGGCTTCAAAGTCCTCTGGATAGTGGTTCGTATTTTCAATGGTACGAAGGCAGCTATCCGGGGCCGCGAACCACTCGCCCAGACACGGGTCGCCGAAAGTGGCGGCGGCCAGGAAGTCCCCGAATCCCTCCCCCATCGCCCATGCCTGTTCGGCCTCAGCTGCCGGGCCGAACCCCCAGCCGGGCACCTGGTCATCCTGCAGGGCGTGCCCGTACTCGTGGACGATGACATCGCCGTCCTCGCCGGTGTCAACGGTGGGGGAGCACGTATCCCCATCACCGAAGTGAATGCCGCGGTCCACCGGGTCGTAGAAGGCGTTGCAGTCGGCGAAGTAGTGGGCGTGTGCCGCCACGGGACGGGCCAACACCGCCGCGCCGGCTGCGAACCCCAGCCTCTGCAACTTCCGCTGCACCGCGTCCACGTGGTAATAGGTCATCACCTCTTCGAAGCGATCATCAGTGCACGGGTATACGTAGCTCCGCAACGGCTCGTCCGCGAGTCCGGCCGGCTTATACGCGCCGGTGATCCCGGGTGCCGTGAGGTCCACGTAGTCGCCCTTGAGCTTGTCCTGGCCCGGGGAGATACCCTGGAGCGTCCTGGTTACGTACCGGCCGGTCAGCAAGCCCTCCTCGGCAGCCCCGTCGCAATGGCTGGGAGGAGGAATGGCGCCCCCGGAGCCCGAGGGCGGGTTGGGGTCAAACACCCGTCCGCTGTCCCAGCGCAGCAAGTCCACGACGTACAGCACCTCGCCTGTGTCAGAGCGGATAAGAATGCCCAGGCTTCGCGTCGGCTGGTTCAGCGCCAGCGTCACCCGCCAGGCCGGTATGAGCTCTTTGTCAACGGGGACATACACGCGCTCCAACGCCGGCGGCGCCCGCAGCGTTGCCAGCGACCCCTTCGCCGCAGCGAGCGCCGCTAGGAGCGCAGAGGCCTGCGAGACCTGCTCTACGCCCGTGGTGGCTGACCCCAGACCCGACCTGTAGTTGCTGTTGACGGCGGGGGAAACGGCCGCGTCATACGGCAACATGACCACCAGGTCCGACCCGACAACCGGCCTCCCTTGAACGACTTGTACAAACCGCACGTAATCTGCCCCCACTCCGCGCCGCGCGGATTCGGGGCGCAGGCTGGAGAGGTCGCGCTCTATCCCCAGTAAGCCGGCGCGCTCTGCCAGCGCCTGCCTGGCGCGGGACACGGGATCGGTGGCGCCGGCACCGCTGGGCCCTCCCACGGCGAAGGCGATTAACGCCGCCAGCGCCAGGACCGCCAGGAATCTCACGGGAGTCCGAAACCTCATCTCTGAATTCTACCAAGCCCCGAAAGCCAAGAGGCGGGGCGCTCGGCCCCGCCTCTTCGCTAGTTGTTTCTTCCGGCTACGGAACGTTGATCACACTCTCGCAGAGGATGGCCGTATCGCTGCCGCCGCCGCCCTGGCAGAAGTCGGTGTTAGGGCCGCCGTTGAGCGCGTCGTTGCCGTCGTTGCCGATCAGGCGGTCGTTGCCGGACTCGCCGTTGAGCCTGTCGTTCCCGTCGTTGCCAACGGCCATGTCGTTGCCCTGGCCCAGCAGGACCTCGTCGTGACCATCACCGGCGATGACCATGTCGCTGCCGGAGCCGGTGATGATGCAGTCGTTGCCACCCTTCCCGGCGACGATTTGCGTGCCTGCGCCTGTGACGATCAGGTCGGGGCCTTCGGTGCCCAGGTAGACCTGTACCTCGCTGTTGCCGACAACAGCGACGCCGGCGTTCGGAGTGGCCCCGGAAAGGGCGTCGCAGGCGCCGCCCGGTGCCGGCGACGCGCTTGGGCTCGGGCTGGCCGTCGGCGGCTGCGTCGGCGACGGTGAAGGCGTTGGTGTCGGTGTGGGCGTCGGCGACGGGCTCGGGCTGGCCGTCGGCGGCTGCGTCGGCGACGGGCTCGGTGTCGGTGTCGGTGTGGGCGTCGGCGACGGGCTCGGGCTGGCCGTCGGCGGCTGCGTCGGCGACGGCGATGGGCTCGGCGTCGG
>Ga0209341_10004258_pt1 | contig 13242 bp, 9 predicted proteins | sample RifCSP13_2_FD_184020 | JGI IMG/M metagenome (GOLD analysis project Ga0209341, IMG submission 184020) | Soil microbial communities from Rifle, Colorado - Rifle CSP2_sed 13_2 (SPAdes) (version 2) | ecosystem: Environmental > Terrestrial > Deep subsurface > Rock core/Sediment | place: Rifle...
GATGTTCGGCTCGATCTTCCTGCTCAGCCAGTTCTTCCAGACTGCGCAGGGCTACTCGCCGCTCGGATCGGGCCTTCGCATCCTTCCCTGGACGCTCATGCCTATGTTTGTCGCCCCGGTCGCCGGCGCCCTCTCCGACAGGATCGGGGGGCGACCGTTGATGGCGACGGGCCTCGCGCTCCAGGCGATCGGGCTGGGCTGGATCGCGGCGGTGTCGACCTCGACCGTTGGGTACGCGTCGCTCGTGGGCCCGTTCATCCTCTCGGGCGTCGGGATGGCGCTCTTCTTCGCCCCCGTCGCAAACGTCGTGCTCTCGGCCGTTCTCCCGCAGGAGGAGGGCAAGGCGTCCGGTACGAACAACGCGATTCGCGAGGTCGGCGGGGTGCTCGGCGTGGCCGTGCTCGCCTCGATCTTCGCTCGCTACGGGGGCTACGAGTCTCCGCATACTTTCACCGACGGGCTCGTGCCCGCGCTCTGGATAGGGGCGGCGGTTCTCGCGGCGGGTTCGGCCGTCGCGCTGCTGATCCCGCGCAAGTGGCGGCCGGCTGAGGTTGCCGTGCTCGAGCCCGAGCTTGTTCCGCAGGCGGAAGCGGCATGAAGCTCTCGACGCAGAGCCTCGCATCGTCGAGTGCACGTCACCCTTGGCGGACGATCGGCGCCTGGATCGTCGTCGCGGTTCTGGCGATCGCGGCGATCACTGTCGGGCTCGGCGGCCTGACCACCGAGGGCGCCCCGACCAACAACCCGGAGTCCGAGCGGGCGCTCGATGCGAAGTTCCAGGCGTTCCCGCCCAACCCGGACGAGGCCATTACGGACATCGTCGTCGTGCGCTCGGAGACGTACACCGTGGACGATCCGCAGTTCGAGGCGTTCGTGGGCGGGCTCGTCGCCGGCAGCGAGTCAAGGGCGCTCTCGCAGGCTCGGACGTATCTCACCGATACGAGCGGGACGCTCGTGTCCGGCGATCGGCACGCGACCATGGTGCCGATCGCGTTCTTCGGCGACGACGAGGTCGCCTCCGTCGTCGAGACGGTCGAGACCGCGAACGAGGACGAAGCGTTCTCGGTCGCGATAACCGGGGAGTTGTCGCTCGATCACGACTTCAATGCCCTCTCGCAGGAGGATCTCGAGAAGGGAGAGCTGCAGTTCGGCCTGCCTGCTGCGCTGATCATCCTCCTGCTCGTGTTCGGCGCCGTCGTTGCCGGGCTCATCCCGCTGCTGATGGCGATCGTCTCGATCATCGTCGCGTTGGGCCTCACTGCCCTGCTCGCCCAGCAGTTCGAGATCTCGATCTTCGTCGTGAACATGCTCACGGGGATGGGTCTCGCGCTCGGGATCGACTACTCGCTCTTCATCGTCTCGCGGTATCGCGAGGAGCGCGGGCGAGGCCGCGACGAGCGGGACGCCATCGGCGCCGCCGGCGCAACGGCGAGTCGTGCGGTCCTCTTCAGCGGCACGGCGTTCGTCGTCGCGATGTTCGGGATGCTGCTCGTGCCGAACTCGATCATGCGCAGCCTCGCCGCGGGCGCGATCCTCGTCGGAATCGTCTCGGTCGTCGCAGCCCTCACGCTGCTTCCTGCCGTGCTCGGGTTGCTCGGCGACCGGATCGACTCGCTTCGGATTCCCATCGTCGGAAGGCGCTCGGTCGACTCTGCAAACCCCGAGGGACGCTTCTGGAGCGCCGTCGTCAGGCGCGTGCTGCGCAGACCTGGTCTGAGTCTCGCCCTGTCTGCGGGGCTGCTGATCGCGCTGGCTCTTCCTCTACTCGGAATCAAGATCGGGACGAGCGGTGTCACGACGTTGCCCGACCGCTTCGTCTCTAAGCAGGGCTTCGTCGTGCTGGAGCGCGACTTCCCCGGGACGACGACCGATCCGGTCGAGATCGTGGTATCCGGCGGCTCTAGGCCCGAGGTGACCCAGGCATTGCGAGTGCTTGAGACCGCGCTCGACCAGGACCCTCGCTTCGAAGGTGCAGAGATCGTGCGATCGGCCGACGGCGAGACCGCGCTGCTCTCGGTCTCCGTCAGCGGAGATCCTGCCGGCGGTGACGCCGTGGCGGCGGTTCGCGAGCTCCGCAACGACCTCGTCCCGGAGGTGTTCGCCGCAACGAGCGCCGAGGTTCTCGTGGGCGGAACGACGTCCGAGCAGATCGACTACTTCGACTCCGTCGTCGACCCGACGGCGCTCGTGCTCGCGTTCGTTCTGGGCTTGACGTTCATCCTTCTGACGATCGTCTTCCGCTCCGTCGTGATCGCCGGAACGGCGGTCGTGCTGAACCTGCTCTCCGTGGGCGCCGCGTACGGGTTGCTCGTGCTGGTCTTCCAACACGGTGTCGGAGCCGACCTCTTCGGGTTCCAGCAGGCGGACACGATCGAGGCCTGGGTGCCGCTCTTCCTGTTCTCCGTGCTCTTCGGACTCTCCATGGACTACCAGGTCTTCCTGCTGAGCCGCATCAAGGAGCGTTACGAGAAGACCGGCGACACGACGGACGCCGTGTCGTTCGGCGTCTCCTCGACTGCGCGGATCATCACCGGTGCGGCGCTCATCATCGTCGCCGTCTTCTCGGGGTTCGCCCGCGGCGACCTGATCATGTTCCAGCAGATGGGGTTCGGCGTGGCGATCGCGCTCCTGATCGACGCGACGATCATCCGCTCCGTGTTGCTTCCGAGTGCCATGAAGCTGCTCGGCCGGTGGAACTGGTACCTGCCGCGGTGGCTCGAGTGGCTTCCGCGGCTCGATGCCGAGGGCTCGGCTCAAGAGCCAGCGCGCCGGCAGACCCCAGTGCTGGAAACAGGTCAGCAGTAACCGCCGCTAGCCGCGGTCAGGACCGTGGGGTCTGACCCCAGCCCGGCCCGCTGGTACCGTCGCCGCGTGCCGAGAGAGGACGTCCCTCGCTACGAGCCGCCGGACGCGTTCGCCGCACCGCGCTATACGGGCGTGAAGACGTTCGCACGCTGCCCGCTGGTCGACAGTCCCGACGGCGTCGACGTCGCGGTGCTCGGGATTCCCTTCGACACGGGGACGACGAACCGCCCCGGCACGCGGTTCGGCCCGGAAGCGGTGCGCTCGGCCTCGATGATGTTGCGGCCGTACAACCCGGTACAGGACGCCCAGGTCTTCGGCCGGCTCTCGGTCGCCGATCTCGGCGACGTCGAGATCACGCCCGGCAACGCCGAGCGAACGATGGCGCAGATCGCGGAGCGCCTCGAGCCCATCGTCCGCTCGGGCACGCGGACGCTGTGTCTCGGTGGAGACCACACAATCGTTCTCGGGGAGCTCAGGGCGCACGCCGCCGTGCACGGACCCCTCGGCCTGGTTCTCCTCGACGCGCATGCCGACGTCTGGGATCGCTACGTGGGCGAGCGCTACTACCACGGCTCGCCGTTTCGGCGGGCACTCGAGGAGGGGCTCGTCGACCCGAGCCGGTCGCTCCTCGCGGGGATGCGCGGCTCGCTGTACGGGCCGGCGGACGTCGCGATGCCGGGAGAGCTCGGGTTCGAGGTGATCCCGTGCGAGGAGCTTGTGGCTCTGAGCCACAAGGAATACGGGGAGCGAGTGCGAGACCGGGTGGGCGAGGGACCGCTGTTTCTCTCGTTCGACATCGACGTCCTCGACCCCGCGTTCGCGCCTGGGACGGGGACACCCGAGGCCGGAGGGCTGTCGACGCGCGAGGCTCTCGGATTCGTGCGCGCGCTGCGCGGCCTAGCATTCTCCGGTTACGACGTCGTCGAGGTCAGTCCGCCGTACGATGGGCCCGGAGCGCCTACCGCGGTCGCGGCCTCGAACGTCGCGTACGAGCTCCTGACGCTCGACGTGCTCGCCACGAGGCCGGAATGACCCGATACGCGCGGCGCGTCGGGACGATCGTCCTCACCGCTGCATCTGTCGCGTACCTCGTCTGGAAGATCAATCTCTCCACGACGCTGGATGTCCTTGCGGACACGAGCCTCGCGTGGTTCGCGCTCTCGGCCGTGATCATGTTCGTGACGGTGCCAGTGCTCGCCGCGCGCTGGGGCTGGCTCCTCGAGGCGCACGGGATCTCGGAGCGCCTCCGCTGGCTCACGCGCGCGTACTTCGTCGCGTACACGGCGGGACAGGTGCTGCCGACGTCACTCGGCGGTGACGCCGTGCGGGTCGTCGAGACCTCACGTCGGCACCCTGGGCGCACGGCCGTCGTCACCGGGACGATCCTCCTCGAACGCGGACTTGGCGGGGCCGCAACGGTCCTGCTCGGCGCCGTCGGATTCGTGCTTTCGATCGGCCACTACGACGTGAGCGCGTACCTCTGGATCGAGGGAGTGTTCGTCTTCGGGACGCTGGTTCTGGGCTTTCTGTTCTTCGCCCGCTCGGCCAGGCCCCTGCTGCGACGCGTGAAGCCGCAGCTGGAGCGGTTCCGGCTCGCGGGTCCGCTCGAGTCCTTCTACGAGGGCGTGCATCACTACCGTGGTCGGCCGCGGCTGCTCGGCGAGGTGTTCACGGTCACGCTCGTCGTCCAGACGGTGCGGATCCTCTCGATCTGGGCCGCTGCGAAGGCTGTCGGCATCGACCTCGACGTACGCGTGTACTACGTCATGGGACCTCTGCTCTTCCTCGTGATGCTCGTTCCGTTCACGTTGAACGGCATCGCCGTGCGAGAGGCGTTCTTCGTCAGCTTCCTGGGGAGCCTCGGCGTGGGCGCGAACCAGGCGTTCGCGGCCGGATTCCTGTACTTCCTCGTCACCCTCCTCCTCGTCGTCCCGGGTGGGATCATCCTGATCCGGGAAGGGCTCGGCGGCAGGACTCGACCTCGCATCGAGCATGGCTAGTCGCGCGGGCGTCGCGGCCGTCGTCGTCACGTACGACGCCCTGCCGTGGATCGAGCCCTGCCTAGACTCCCTGCGTGGCGTCGAAACCGTCGTCGTCGACAACGGGTCGCGCGACGGCACCGTGGACTTCGTGCGAGAGCGTTTCCCGAGGGTGAAGCTGATCGAGGCCGAGAACCGCGGGCTCGGCGCTAGCTGGAACATCGGGCTCCGCGAGACCTCGAGTCGCTACACGCTCCTCCTGAATGCCGACGCCTGGCTCGTCGAGGGCGCGCTCGACCGCCTCGTCGACTTTGCGGAGACGCGTCCACGTGCAGCCGTCGTCGGGCCGCGCCTCCTCAATCAGGACGGGACGCTCCAGCGCTCGGTCCGCGGCTTTCCGACGCTCTGGCGCCTCGCGACCGAGTACTTTTTCCTCCGCAAGCTCGCGCCGGGCTCGAGCGCGCTCAACGCGTTCTACGCGGGCGGCTTCGAGCACGACGAGGCGCGGGACGTCGAGGTCGTGATGGGCGCCTGCATGCTCGTGCGGCGCGACGCCGTCGACCAGGTCGGCTACTGCGACGAGGACTACTTCCTTTTCAGCGAGGAGACCGACTGGTGCTTCCGTTTTCGGCAGGCCGGCTGGGACGTGGTCTTCTTCCCCGGCGCCGAGTGCGTGCACGTGCGCGGCGCCGCGCATCGCGGACGCCTGTACCGCGAGAACCTGCGCGGGCACCTGCTCTTCCTCTGGAAGCACCGTGGGCCGAAGACGGCGGAGCGCGCACGCCGGCTGCTGTTGAGCGCGCTGCGACTTCGTGGCGTCGTCTTCCGGGGGGAGCGTGGGCGCGTCTACCGTGAGGCAGCCGGGTGGCTGTCGTCCGGGGACGCCGCAGCTCTGCTCGAGCGATGAGCGCGATCCTGCTCTACGTCGAGCTCTCTGTCGCGACGCTAGTCGTGCTCACCCCTGGCTGGCTACTCGCACGCGCTGTTGGAGTGCGAAGCGTGTCGGCGAGCTTGGGCTGGTCGCTTGCACTCGTGTTCGGCGCCCTCGCCGTCACGTTTGCGTTGGGGAGCACGCTCTCCCTCACGATCGTCCTCCTCGCGATCGCGGGGGTGGCGGCTGTCGTAGCGCGCTTCCTCCGCGGCTGGCCGGCAACGGTGGGTGTCCCTGGCCGCGCCCGGGCCTTCGGCTGGGGCGCGCTCGTCGGGGTTCTCCTCTGGTGGGTTGCGCCGACGGTTCAGGGAGACGGGCTCTTCCACCTCGCTCGCGCGCGAAAGCTGCTCGAGCTGGACGAGCTCTCGCTGGACCGGATCTCGGAGTTCGCGGACGGCAGCCTGCACCCTGGCTACGCGTTCCCGCTCTGGCATGGCTTTCTCGCGCTCATCGCCCGGATCTCGGGGACAGATCCCGAGCAGGTCGTGGTGCACCTGCCCTCGATCCTGGCACCACTCGCCGTGGTCGTCGCCTACGAGGTCGGGTGGGCGCTCTTCCGAAGGACGTGGGCCGCAGGCTCCGTCGCTGCGGCGCAGGCGGCGATGATCTGCTTCGCGCCGGGACAGGGAGGGGCGTACGTCTTTCTCGGGCTTCCCGCGACATCGTCGCGTCAGCTCCTCGTACCCGCCGCGCTCGCGCTCGCGCTCGAGACGGTGCGCTCGCCTTCGAAGGGCCTGTTCGCTTCGACCGCCGCGGCAGGGCTCGTCCTGGCGGTCGTGCACCCCACCTACGCGCTGTTTCTCTGGATCCCGTTCATCGGGTTCCTCGCGGTGCGCGCGCTCTGGGCGCGGGCCGACGTGCGGGCGGGGCTTCTCGCCCTCGGGGCGCTCGTCGTGCCCGCATCGCTCTTCATGGCGTGGCTGCTCCCGGACGTGCGCAACACGCGATCGGTGTCCCCTGACACGGACGAGGTGCGCCGCGCGTTCGAGCAGTACCCGGGCCAGCTCGACGTTCGCTCGGACACCGTCTACAGCCTCGCGGCGGAGGTATTCACGCGCAGCGGGCCGGTGGCGATTGCGGCGCTGCTGCTGATCCCGCTCGCAGGGTTCGCCGCTCGGCGGCGCTGGTCGGCTTATGTCGTCGGAGGCTCGCTCGCCGTCTTTGCGGTCATGCTCGTTCCACTTCTCTTCACGACGCTCGCCGATCTCGTCTCGATCTCGCAGGCGCGGCGCGCAGCAGGCTTTCTCCCCTTCGCGTTTGCCTTCGCCGGCGGGCTGGGGGTGTTGTCAGCGCTCCTCGGGCGGCTTCTGCTTCCCCTTGCGCTCGTCGCGGGGATCACGCTCCAGGTCGCGTACCCCGGGGACTTCGAGTATGTGCTCGAGGACACCGCGCCCGCGTGGATCACGTGGTTCGCGGTAGCCGGAGGGGTCGCCGCGCTCGTCGTGGGGTTGGTCCGGCGCAGACCCCCGTTCGAAGCTCCCGCGGCGATGGCAGCAGCGCTGTTCCTGGCCCCGGTGTTTTTCGTCGGGCTGCTGAACTGGGATCGGGCTCCGACGCCTCTGAATGCCACCTTGTCGCCCGGCCTCGTGGCCGCCGTGCGCGAGGAGGTCTCCTCCGGGTCGATCGTTTACTCGGATTCCGAGACGAGCTTCCGCCTCGCCGCCTCCGCACCCGTGTTCATCGCCGTCGCGCCGCCCGGGCATGTCGCCGACACGGAGGAGAACCGGCCGTACGAGCGTGCGCGGGACGCTAGGCGGTTCCTGCGGACGGGCGACCTCTCGATCCCGGAGAGCTACGGCGCGCAGTACCTCGTCGTCGACCGAGCTCGCCGGAACGTCGACTTCGAGTTGCCGGTGATCTACGAGGACGACCGCTTCGTGCTTTACCGTCTCGCGCCGCGCACCTAGCCTCGTCCTCCCAGTAAGACGATCGGCGAGACGTAGCCTCGGCCGCGGTAATCGCTCTAACTCCGCTCCGTCCTAGACTTCGGCGCGTGGAGATGAATCTGATTGGAGACGATGGTTGGATGGAGAGAACGTGGCCGCCTGACAAGCCAGGATTTCGATGGCGTCGAAAGCGAGTTGCCGGCGACCACCTTGGTGCCAGCCTCTTTGAGCTTCTGCCAGGCGAGAGCACGTTCCCGTACCACTATGAGCTTGGAAACGACGAGTTGCTCATCGTCGTGACTGGCACACCGACGCTCCGCGCTCCAGAAGGCGAGCGCGAGCTTGAGACTGGGGACTGCGTTCTCTTCGCAAGCGGCCCAAGTGGTGCCCACCAGATCATGAATCGGTCGAACGAGCCGACCCGCGTGCTCTTGGTTTCCAACTTCGCCTTGCCTCGCGCCGCGGTTCAGGTAGACAGCCACAAGATCATGATTCGGTGGGGCCTTGGGGCCGACGATCGCAGCTGGTTCCGCCTCGATGACGAAGTGGACTACTGGGAAGGCGAGGCTCAGTGAGGCGTTTCGCCAATCCTTACTCGTGCCAGCGCTCCCCAGCCGCCGCCGCCAGGAGTTTCGATCCGGAGGAGATCGCCCACCTCGAGATCGAGTGTCGCGAACGCCAGGAGCTCTTCGCCGTTTAGCAGGTTGCGCCCCGGCAAGCCGTCGCCGCCCCCCTCCGCTCCACGCGGAGCCAGCGCCCGCCGTTGCGTAAGGAGAGACAGCCGGCACCGCTCGAGGGTGCGCAGCTCGCGCACGACCCCGTCCCCGCCGGCGCGTCGGCCCGCTCCACCCGATCCGAGACGCAGCTCGTACCGCTCGACGCGCAGGGGATACGCGAGCTCGAGCGCCTCGATCGGCGTGTTCAAGGTGTTCGACATCGCGACGTGAACCGCTGACGGCCCGTCTGCCTCCGGGCACGCGCCCTGGCCGCCCCCGATGGTCTCGTAGTACGTGAAGCGCTCGTTCCCGAAGACGACGTTGTTCATCGTCCCCTGGCCCTGCGCCGGGACCGGTACCGCGTGGCCGAGCGCGGCGAAGACGACATCGACGATTCGGCTCGACGTCTCGGTATTGCCGGCGGCCACGGCCGCGGGCGAACGCGCGTTGACGAGGCAGCCTTCCGGCGCACGCACGGTCACCGGCTCGAACGCGCCGCCCGAGGCAGGCAGGTCGGGCGCCGTCAGGCAGCGCACGACGTAGAAGCACGCCGAGCGCGTGACCGCGAGCGGGCAGTTCAGGTTGCCCCCGTGCTGGGGCTCCGTTCCCTCGAAGTCGATCTCGATCTCGTCGCCTCGGATCGTCACGGCGGCGCGAAGTTCGAGGAGACCGTGGGGAGTCTCGAGCGCGTCCACGGCCTCGTAGCGGCCGTCCGGCAGATCTCGGATTCCGGCGCGCACGACACGCTCCGAGTATGCGAGCAGCTCGTCCATCGCGGCGGCGACTCGCGTTCGTCCGCGCCGTGCGCAGAGCTCGTCGATCCGCCGCTCGGCGAGGTGGTGCGCCGCGAGCTGCGCACGAAGGTCGCCTCGGCGCTCGTCCGGATTGCGCATCTGCGCGACGAGCCCTTCGAGCGTCGCGTCGTCGAGCCGCGTCGGGGGAATGACGACACCCTCCTCCGCGAGCGTTCGCGATCCCGATGGGAGGCTGCCGGGCTCCGATCCGCCGACGTCCGCGTGGTGCGCACGCGTGACCGCGTACCCGAGCGCTGTCCTCGTCACGATCGTGAGATCGGGGAGATGCGTGCCGCCGGCGTAGGGATCGTTGAGGATCCAGGGCTCGCCCGGGCACGGGTCATGGGCCCGCACTGCAGCGACCGCCTCCGGCATCGCCCCGAGGTGGACGGGGATGTGCTCGGCCTGAGTGACCATCCGCCCGGCCTCGTCGAAGAGCGCAGTCGAGCAGTCGCGGCGCTCCTTGATGTTGGCCGAGAACGCGGAGCGGATGAGCACGGCTCCCATCTCCTCCGCGATGGCCCGCAGACCCGCGCCGATGACCTGGAGCTCGACCGGGATCACGACGATCGCCTCAGCACGAGGGTTCCGTGTTCGTCGGTCTCTCCCGACCAGCCGGCCGGGATCCATGCGGTCGCACCTTCGAGCTCGAGCACCTGAGGGCCGCACGCGATGCGCGCCGGCCCCTCGACGTGGACGGGCGGCGCCGGCTGAACCTCGGCTGTTCGGACAGCGACGAGCTCGAGAGCACGATCGCGATCCGCATATCCATAACGCTCTTCCTGCGCCTCGTGGAAGCGCTCTGCGAGGCCCGGCCCGAGCGGCACGGTGAGCTCGAACGACTGACCGGCATAGCGAATGTCGGCTTCGCCCTCGCGGGGAAGCTCTCCGGCATCCTCCAGCGGCACGACGTACGAGCGAACGAAGTCGCGCCGCTCGTCCGCTGCGACGAGCCCGAGCGCCGAGAGGACACCCGCCGCGGCGGGGACGAGCACTGTCGCCATCCCGAGCTCCTCCGCGAGCGCGCACGCGTGCAAGGGGCCTGCGCCACCGAACGCGACGAGCGCGAAGTCGCGTGGGTCGAGACCCTGCTCGACCGAGACCACGCGGAGCGCCCGCACCATCTCCGCGTCGACCACGTCGATGACGGCCTCGGGGTCGAGCTCGCCGAGTGCCCTGGCTGCGGCTTCGACGTCGAGCTCGATCCCGCCGGGGAGCGACTTGGGCAGGCGTCCGAGCAGGAGGTTGGCGTCGGTCACCGTCGCACGCTCGCCGCCGTGTCCGTAGCAGGCGGGGCCAGGGATCGCGCCTGCGCTCTCGGGCCCGACGCGGATCGCCCCGCCCTCGTCCAGCCAGACGATCGACCCTCCGCCGGCTCCGACCGTGTGCACCGCGAGTGTCGGCAGGCGCACGGGAAAGCCGCCGACCTCGCGCTCGTGCTCTCTCCGGGCGACCCCGCCGACGATCGCGCAGACATCGGTGGAGGTGCCACCCATGTCGAAGGACAAAGCGCTGTCGAAGCCTGCGAGCGCCGCAACTCGTGCGGCGCCGACCACGCCGGCCGCCGGGCCCGAGAGCAGGGCGAACGCGGCGTGCGTAGCGGCGTCGTCGAGCGTCGTGACGCCTCCGGACGAGCGCATGACGAGCGGCTCCGGAAGACCTGCGCCACGGCACACGTCCGCGAGCCCTCCGAGATAACGGGCGAGCACGGGGCCGAGGTAGGCGTCGACGACGGTCGTCGAAGCACGCTCGTACTCGCGAAACTCGGGAGCGACCTCGTGAGACGCCACGACGTGCGCGGACGGGTACCGCCGCCGAACCTCCGCGGCGACGGCGCTCTCGTGCTCCGTGTCGCGGAACGAGAACAGAAGGCAGACGGCGATCGCGTCGGCGTCCAGCTCTGGGAGAGAATCGAGCTCGAGTCGAGCGAGCTCGCCCGCCGGACCCATGCGGCCCCGAACGCCGACACAGCGCTCGAGCGGTACGAGCGGCGGGGCGTGCTCGGCGCACGGTCGGTAGAGATGCGCGCGTGTCTGTCGCCGGAGGTGGAGAAGGTGCTCGAACCCCGCGGTCGTGACGAAAGCGGTCCGCGCGCCGCGCCGCTCGAGAAGCGCGTTCGTGGCGATCGTCGTCCCGTGGGTGAAGCGATCGACGCGGTCTATCCTTAGCGCGGCCGCCGCGACGATGACGGACTCCTCCTGGCGAGGCGCAGTCGGCACTTTCGCCGTGCGCACCTCCCCGTCGGCGACGAGAACGGCGTCCGTGAACGTCCCGCCGACGTCGATCCCAAGCGCCCGCACGGGGGCATTGTCGCGCTGGAGCGTCTCGTGTGATCATCCCTCGGTACGGGGGCGGGAGCACTTTGTGGCTCTGAGCCACAAGGGTGCAGTGCCCGGCTGCTGTTTCGGCCTGCAGAGTTAGAGTGTTCGCGGCATGCACCGCCTCGTTTGCCTCGGGCTCAGTCATCGCACGGCTCCCGTCGAGTTGCGCGAGCGCATCGGCGCTCTCGGCTTCAGTGCCGAGCGCTGCCCTGCCGTCGTCGAGCACGCGACGCTCCAGACGTGCTACCGCGTGGAGCTGTACGCACGCCTTACGTCCGGGGTCGAGAACGCACGCGACGAGCTGATCGACGCGCTCTCCCGCGCGCACGGAGTCGAGCGCGAGATCCTGATCGATCACCTCTACGTCCACGCGCGCGATGACGTCGCGCACCATCTCTGCCGCGTCGCCTCCGGCCTCGATTCGCTCGTCCTCGGCGAGACGGAGATCCTCGGTCAGGTGGGCGACGCCTGCGCTGCGGGGAAGGCTGCCGGCACGGTGGGTCCAGGGCTCTCGCTCCTCTTCCGAACGGCGATCACCGCGGGGCGACGAGCCCGCAGCGAGACGGCGATCGGAGCAAATCCCGCCACCGCGAGCTCGATGGCTCTAGCTCTCGCGGAAGGCGTTGTCGGAGACCTGCGTGAGAAGCGCGTCTTGGTCGTCGGAGCAGGGCGCATCGGGCTTCAGTCGCTCAAGGCGCTCGCGGGTCGCGGGGTCCTCCAGATCGCCGTGGCGAACCGCACGCGAGGCCGCGCGGATGAGGTTGCCGAGCGCTTCGGTGCGACCGCGCGCGGCCTCGACGAGCTCGAGAACGCTCTCTCGTGGGCGGACGTTGCGGTAACGGCGACGGCCTCCGAAGCGCCGGTCGTCGCAGCCGAGCTCGTTCGCGACGCTATGCCGCATCGCCGCGACAGGCCGCTCGTTCTCGTCGACCTCGCGGTGCCGGCCGACATCGAGCGTGCAGCCGGAGCAATCCCGGGCGTGCGTCTCTTCGACGTCGACGACCTGCGCGCCGGTCTGGACGACTCGATGGCGTCGCGGCTCCGCGAAGTTCCGGCGGTCGAGGCGATCGTCCAGGACGAGGTCGAGAGCTTCGGGCGCCGCTATCAGGAGCTCGAAGTCGAGCCGCTCCTTTCCGCCCTTCGGCGCCACGCCGAGGCGATTCGCCAGCAGGAGCTCGAGCGCGCCCTGCGCGATCTCGGCGACGTCGACCAAGCGACGGCCGAGCGTATCGAGCACCTGTCCCGCACGCTCGTGAAGAAGCTCCTGCACGAGCCGACCGTACGCCTGCGCGGGCGGGCCGGGACCGGCGACGCCGACGATGTCGCAGATGCCGTGCGCGAGCTGTTCGGGCTCGCGGCGCCGCGCGACTCGTGAGCGCGACGCCGCCTCCGGCGGCGGTGACTCTCGGTACCAGGGGCTCCAACCTCGCCCGCGCGCAGACGGACAGCGTCGTAGAGTTGCTCGTCACCGCGTGGCCCGGCTCGTCATATGACGTCCGGCCGATCGTGACTCAGGGCGACCGGACGCAGGTCAGCGGAGAGCCGCTTCCCGAGATCGGTGGGAAGGGTCTCTTCACGCTCGAGCTCGAGCGTGCGCTTCGCGACGGCGAGATCGACCTTGCCGTGCACTCGCTCAAGGATCTCCCGACGGAGGCTACACCGGGCGTCGTGATCGGGGCGGTCTGCTCGAGGGAGGACGCGCGCGACTGTCTCGTCGCGCGGGACGGACTGACACTCGCCGAGCTTCCCCGAGGATCCGTTGTCGGAACGAGCAGCCTTCGCCGAGAGGCACAACTGCGTGCGCTGCGGC
>Ga0209341_10004260_pt1 | contig 13236 bp, 17 predicted proteins | sample RifCSP13_2_FD_184020 | JGI IMG/M metagenome (GOLD analysis project Ga0209341, IMG submission 184020) | Soil microbial communities from Rifle, Colorado - Rifle CSP2_sed 13_2 (SPAdes) (version 2) | ecosystem: Environmental > Terrestrial > Deep subsurface > Rock core/Sediment | place: Rifle...
TGCTGCAGACCTTCATCCAGTCGATGCTACCCAAGAACGCTCAGCACGTCTTCGGCAAGGGGACAGCCGGCGAAGTCTGGAAATCGATGCTGGCCGAGAGGCTCGCCAATGAGATCGCGCACAACGGCCAGATGGGCATCGCCAAGCGGCTGGCCTCCGGTCGGGCCGAATTGACGGCCAGTCGTCCCGATGCTCCAGCCCCTGGCACCGGTGCTGTCACCCTTCCGTCGCCGCCGTCGCCGCCGTCGCCGTCGCCGGCATCGGTGGCAAGCGGTTTCCTGGCCGCGCGAGGCGAGCCGCTGCAAGCGAGCAAGGGAATTGAAACCATCGCCCCGCAGCCTTCCTCCTCATCGGAGCGGAGCTGAACCATGATCGGTGTCGCCGCACCTTCCGCTGCATTCGCTGGCTCTACGCTCTCCGGCGGATCGATCGATCGGGCGATCGAGTATCTGGGGATCATCGTCGATCAGGAGACCAACGCCCTGCGCACCCGCGCGGCGGTCGATCTCGCGGGGTTCAACACCAAGAAAAACCAGGGGTTGCTCGAGCTCAACCGGGCGCTGCGCGCGCTCGATGCCGGCGCCACGAGCCGGTCGGTCGCATCACGTCTCGCCGATCTGCGCGCCAGGCTCGATGTCAACCGCGCGCTCTTGAAGATGCATTTGGAGGCCGTGCGGGAGGTCGCGAGCGTCGTTGCCGACGCCATTAGAGACAGCGACTCGGACGGCACCTATTCGCCCCCGGTCCGCGCCCACGGCAACAGGCCATGATCAAGCTGATCCTATCGGGATTGTGGGTCTGCCTCGTCACCCTGCTCTCGACCTACGGCGTCGTCTCCTGGCAGGCGGCGGCGCGCCCGCCTGAGCCCGAGACCGCGACGGTGTTCGGCGGCATCGAGTCGATCAAGACGAGAATGATCAGTGTGCCAATCGTCGCCGACAATGCCGTGCAGGGCTACGTCATGGCGCAATTCGTGTTCACCGTGGATGGCAAGGTGATGAAACGCCTTGCCCTGAAGCCAGATGTCTTTCTGGTGGATGAGGTCTTCAAGGCCATCTATGGCGGCGGCAGCATCGATTTTCGCCAGTTCAAGAAGCAAGATCTGCCGGGCCTGTCCAAGCAGATTGCCGGCAACGTCAACAAGCGGCTGGGCGTTCGTCTCATCGACGACGTCCTGGTGCAGGACCTGAACTACATCCCGAAGGACCAGGTGCGCGGCGGCCAGAAGTTCTGAAAAAGTGCGGCGGTGACTTGCCTCAGCTCCGCTGAGGAGCGGGGGAATCGGCCGCAGCCGGCTCGGGGGCGAATGCCCGGGCAATCTCCTGAAACGCGTCCACTGAGGGTGGATCGTCGGGGCTCTGCTTGATGGCCTCGTACAATTTGGGAACGAGATCGATGGCCCTGTCCAGGGCGGCATCCGTTCCGCCCCGGTAGCCGCCCATGAGGCGCAGATCGCGCGTATCCTCGAAGCGGGCAATCATCGCCCGCAGCTTCATGATGAGCGTGGCCTGCTCGGCCGTCCAAGCGCGGTTGGAGAGGCGCGACACCGAGCTCAGCACGTTGACCGCCGGATACCGCGCCTGATCGGCGATCGCCCGGTCGAGCACGATGTGCCCGTCCAGCGTTGCGCGGATGCTGTCGGCCACCGGATCGTTGTGGTCGTCGCCGTCCACGAGCACCGAAAAGAAGCCCGTGATCGCGCCGCCGCCCTCCTCGCCGGGGCCCGCGCGCTCCAGAAGCTTGGGCAGCTCGCTGAACACGCTCGGCGTATAACCGCGCGCCACCGGGGGCTCGCCTGCGGCAAGCGCGACCTCGCGGGCTGCATGCGCAAAGCGCGTCATCGAATCGACGAGCAGCAGGACGTTCTCGCCTTGGTCGCGGAAATGCTCGGCGATGGTGAGTGCCGTCTTCGGCGCCAGCCGCCGCATCATGGGGCTCTCATCGCCGGTGGCAACCACGGCAACCGTCCGCGCCTTGCCCGACGAGCCCAGCACGTCCTCCATGAATTCGCGCACCTCGCGCCCGCGTTCTCCCACCAGAGCAATGACGCAGGTGTCGAAACCCTGCGATCGCGCCAGCATGGCGAGCAGCGTGGACTTGCCGATGCCGGACCCGGCGAAAATCCCTACTCGCTGTCCTGCGCACACCGGCGCGAAGAGATCGATGGCTTTTACCCCTGTCCTCACCGGGGTGCGGATGCGCTGCCGCCGCATCGGGGCGGGCGGCTCGCGCTCAGTGGAAACCGCGCGCTGGCCCTGCGTGAGCGGCCCACCGCCGTCGATGGCCAGGCCGAGGGCGTTGACAGTGCGGCCTTTCCAGGTGGCGTGGGGGCTGAGCGTGACAAACCCGCGCCGCCAGACGGTGGTGCCCAGGCCGGCGCGAAGCACGGTCTCGAAGGACTTGACGACGACGCCCGCCGCATCGATGCGAACGACCTCGCCGAGCTGCGGCCCGTCCTCCGTCGCCAATTCCACGCACTCGCCGAGCTTCACGAAGGCCGAGAGGCCGCTCACCCGGCAATAGGTCGGTGTCACCTCCGTCACGCGGCCTCCGATGGCCGTCTTGTGCTGGGTCGCAGCCAGGAGAGACAAGGCAACGCCGAGCGCGTCCAGCCTGTGTCTCGGCGCCGAGTGCGGGCCGGGCTCGTTGATCGTGGCGGCGAGAGCGTCGGTCATGCGTGGCTCCGCTCAGCCATTTGAGGCGTGCCCGCTCAGCTGGTGGCGCCCAGCGTCCGGATGGCTTCCTGCTGCGCGGAGTCCGATTCCTTGAGCGAGGCTGCGACAGCCTCGAACGCGTGCTGCACCATGATGAGCTTGGTGATCTCCAGGACCGGATTGACGTTGGCGCGCTCGGTGTAGCCCTGTTGCATGCCGACCTTGACGAAATCGAGTGCCGGTGCCGCCGGCCGGTCGGGGATGACGCCGGAGTTCTCGAAGCGCTTCAGCGCCGCCTTGTCGTCGATCTGGAAGAGGCCGATCGCGCCGATCTGGCGGTTGTTCTGGGTGATGGTGCCATCGCGGGCGATGCGCGGCGGGCCGGCGTTGGGATCGAGCCGGATCGGCGCGCTTCCCGCATCCAGGACGGCATGCCCGTTGAGGGTCAGGAGCTCCCCGGTCTCGGTCATCCGCGTGCGCCCATCGCGGGTATAGACACGGCCCGCAGGCGTCTGAATCGCCATCCAGGCATCGCCCTCGACCGCCACGTCGAACGGGTTGTCGGTTTTGACGAACTCGCCCGCTCGCCGCGACAAGTATGTGTCTCCGGCCGAGGCGAAGGCAACGGGATCGAGGGTCGCTCGCGACAGCAGCGTCTCGAATTTCACCTCCTCGGCGCGAAAGCCCACCGTCGTCGCGTTGGCGACGTTGTTGGCGATGGTTTCGAGCCTGCGCTGCAACGCGATCTGCGCGGACAGCCCGACCGAGAAGTTGGTCTGCATGGGCTCAAGACCCTCCGAGCTTCAAGTTCTGCAGGCTGGCGAGGAGATCGGCGCCCACGCCGAGCTCGCGCGGCTGGGCGAACAGGAGGGCCGGCGATGCCGGCGTCGATCTGGTGTTCCCGAGGTCCCAGAGACTAGCGAAGCGATTGAGAAAGCGGGCGATCTTTTCTGGGTCCTTCAGCTCGTCGATGTCGAGCCGCCGGGCAATCATTTCCGCCTGCTTGTCGATGTCCATCATCGCTGTGGCCGGGGAAATGCCGAGCGCCGTCTGCACCACCTTGAGGAGGGCGAGATCGGCGAGTATGCCGAGGGCGCTCGTTACGGTCGGCGCCTTGCGCTCGAAATAGAGGGCCAGCCGCACGCCCTCGTTCTGCGCGCCGGCGTCCTCCTCCAGCGTCTGGCGTATGTAGCGGTCGACGGTTCCCTGCCGCGTGCGATCGAAAACGGTGGTCGTTTCGCCGTAGCGGGCGAAGTTGAACGCTTCGGCGAACTCCCGATAGCGGTGGTCGGACAGGGTGTTGGCAAAGCTGTCGCGCTCGTCGATGCCTTCGACCAGCACCTTCCTCATCAGCGCCTTCGCGTAGGTCAGGTCGCCGAGGCCGAAAGCCTTCATCGCGTAAGAGAAAAGACGCTTGTCGGCGAGGAAATCATCGACCGATTTCACGTCCTCGATATGCGACAGATAGTACTCCGTTTCCCGCGACACCTGCGGTTTGGCGGCGACGTTGTCGAGAGACCGCGGCAGGTCCGCGGCGATGAGGGTGTAGCCGGCGAGAGTGGTCAGCACAACGCGAGCCCCCGTTGCGTCCGAAACATCCGAATGTGACGCACGCGGCTTGCCCGAAGCTGACGGTCCAGGTCCCGCCGGCCTCCCCGCCCTCGTCAAATCAGGCTCGCGCAAGGACGAACCGCTTAAGAGAGGAGTGGCCGGACGGAATCAGGAGCCATTACGTGACGATCATCATCGGTCTCCTCATCACGCTCGGCTGTCTGCTGGGCGGCTTCGTTGCCATGGGCGGGCACGTTTATGTCATCTGGCAACCCTGGGAATACGTGATCATCTGCGGCTCGGCGCTCGGCACTTTCGTCGTCGCCAATCCGATGAAAACCATCAAGGACAGCGGCACGGCGATGGTCGAAGCCTTCAAGAATGCCGCCCCGACCAGCCGCGAGTATCTGGACGTTCTGGGGGTGCTCTTCTCGCTGATGCGGGAGCTGCGCGGCAAGCCGCGCAACGAGGTCGAGGCCCATTTCGACGACCCCCATCAATCGCCGGTGTTTCAGCGATTTCCCAGCATCATCAAGAACGACGAGCTTCTGACCTTCATCTGCGACTACTGCCGGCTGATCATCATGGGCAATGCCCGCACGCATGAGATCGAGGCGCTGATGGATGAGGAGATCCAGACCATCCGCAGCGACAAGCTGAAGTGCTACCACGCCATGAGCACCGTGTCGGAAGCCTTTCCCGCGCTCGGCATCGTTGCCGCAGTGCTCGGCGTGATCAAGGCCATGGGCGCCCTCGACCAGGCGCCCGAGGTGCTCGGCCACCTCATCGGCGCCGCGCTGGTCGGCACGTTTGCCGGCATTTTCTTCTCCTATGCGGTCGTCTCCCCGATCGCCACCAAGATCAAAACCGTGCGCGAGAAGAAGATGAGGCTCTATGTGCTCACCAAGCAGACCCTGCTCGCCTTCATGAACGGCGCCATGCCGCAGGTGGCGCTCGAGTACGGGCGCAAGGCCATCTCAGCCTACGAGCGGCCGTCGATCGACGAGGTGGAGCGGGAGACGCTGCCCGGAGCCGGAACGCAACCTGAGGCGACGCGCAGTGAGGCGGCTTGATCGGCGATGACGGCGAGCGACAAGCAATCCGCGCTCCAAAGCCTGCAGGGGCTCGTCGGCGGCCGCGCCGGCGGCGTCGAGCGCCTGCCGATGCTGCGGGTCGGCTTGGAACAGGTTGGCAAGGCTTGTGCGGAGGATCTGCGCAACCTTGCGTCGATCCCGATGCGGCTCGTGCTGCAAGGCATCGAGAGCGGCACGGCGGGCGACCTGCTGGCTGGTGAGCGCGGGAGCAGCGCGGTAGCCCTTCTCGAGGCGCCCGGCTGGACGGCGCGCCTGTTCGTCAGCGCCCCGCGCGCGACGATCTTCGCTGTCGTCGAGAGTCTCTTGGGTGGAGACGGCTCACAGCCGGCGCACGCCATGGAGCGCCCGCTCTCGAAAATCGAGGTCGGGGTGGCCGGTGTCTTCTTCGCCTTGATCGCAAAGGCCCTTGCAGCGTCGTTCGCCGCCATTGCTCCGAGCGCCTTCAGCCTCGCCGCGACGGCCGATCAGCCCGATTTCGAGCGCATCAAGCGCGAGGAGCCTACGGTGGCTGCCAAGTATCGACTCGACGTGCTCGAAGCGCCGTGCGAGGTGCTCGTTGGCATCCCCCGCGCCGCACTCGAGGCCTTGCACAAGCCTTTGTCGCGCGTTCCGTCAAAGGACACGTTGCGACCCGATCCGGGCTGGGCAAGGCGGATCGAGAAGGAGGTGACCCGGGCCAACGTGACGCTGACGGCGATCCTCGACGAGCAGCCGGGCCTCCTCGGCGAAATCACCAAGTTCCGGGTCGGGGACGTCATCGAGCTCAAGGCGAACCCGCAAAGTCGCGTCCGTGTCGAATGCAACGGGGAGCGGCTGATGTGGTGCGATCTTGGCAAGTCGGGCGGCGTCTACACGCTCCGGGTCGACGCCTTCGTCGACCGCGAGCAGGAGTTCATCGACGACATCCAAGCCGCCTGAGGGACCTCACCGGGGCCGCGAGTCCCGGTCCGATCTCTCCCGTGCTCACACTTGAGGCAACTGCAAATGACCGTCCAAGCCGCCGCAGACAACCAGAAGTCTCTCCTCGAGGAGTATGCCGCCGAGGTGGCGCCGCCGCCCGGCGAGGTCGCCGCCGCGCTCGGGCAAACGGCCCGCAAGCCGCAAGCCGGAGATGCGCGCAAGGTGCTGGATGACGCGGCGGGTCCCGTGCGCAACCTCGACATGGTCATGCGCATTCCGGTCACCATGAAGATCGTGCTCGGCTCCGCGACCATGCCCGTCTCCAACCTCATGAAGCTCGGGCGCGGCGCCATCATCCCCCTCGACCGGCGCGTCGGCGAGCCGGTCGATGTGGTCGTCAACGGGCGCGTCGTTGCCCGCGGCGAGGTGGTGGTGGTCGACGAGGCAACCTCCCGCTTCGGCATCAAGCTGACCGAAATGGTCGGCCCCTCCGACACCGACAAGGCAGCCTGACGTTCCCATGAGCGCGCCTGCCGAAGCCAGGGCTGCCAAGCAGCCGCCAGCAATGACCGGCGCCGAGAAGGTCGCCGTGTTGCTGCTGGCGCTTGGCAAGGCGCGCGCAGCAACGCTGCTCAAGCGCTTCGACGCCGAGGATCTCAAGCTGCTGTCGCGCTCGGTCAGCGATATGCGCCCGGTGTCGCCGGGCGATCTCGAGGCGCTGGTGGAGGAATTCGGCCAGAAATTCGCAAGCGGCGTCAACTTCATCGGCACCGTCGCGGAGGTCAAGAGCCTGCTCTCCGGCGTCATGCCCGAGGAGGAGATGGAGACCGTGGCTCCCGGAGCCGAGCAAACGGTGAACCGGGCGGTCTGGGAAGGCGTCTCGGGCGCCAAGATCGATGTGCTCCGCGCCTATCTGATCAAGGAGCACCCGCAGACCGTTGCCCTCATCCTCTCGCGCATCGATTCGGACGCCGCCGCCAAGGCCATCAGCTCCTTCCCCTCGGACTATCGCGCCGGCGTGATGTGCCGGATGCTGACCATCAAGCGGGTATCGGACGAGGCACTGGGCGTCGTCGAGCTCGCGCTCTCGGAGGACCTGGTCGCGTCCGCCGCACCCGCCTCGCATCTGGGCATTGCCGATATTCTCAACCGCTTGGAAAAGACGCAGTCGGAAGCCGTGCTCAAGAGCCTGGCCGAGTTGCGTCCGGACGATGCCAAGGCCCTGAAAGGCCTTCTCTTCACCTTCGAGGACCTCGCCACGCTGCCGCAAGCGGCCCGCACGTCCGTCCTCGACCAGGTGCCGATCGAGCGACTGGTGCTGGCCTTGAAGGGAACGGAAGCGCCGTTCCAAGCCTCCATACTCTCCGCCCTGACCTCCCGATCAAAGCGCATGGTGGAAGCAGAGCTGCAGGGCGGGTCGACTGCGCCGCCACGCGAAATTGCCCAAGCGCGGCGAGCGATCGTCGACACCGTCCTCAAGCTGGCGGCCAAGGGCAGCATCGAGCTGCGCCCGCCCGACGACGACCTCGATGCCATGACGGCGTAACGGGTGCCGTCAAATGGCCGAGGAACCGGACAAGGAAAGCAAGACAGAAGAGCCGACCGAAAAGAAGATTCGGGATGCCTTCGAGCGGGGCTTCATTCCGTTCTCGCGCGAAGCGGCGATGCTGGCCTCCTTGCTGGGGCTGCTGATCATCACCGGCTTCTTCCTGGTCAGCGGCGTGAGCCAGCTGAACCTCTCGCTGCGGCGCTTGATCGACAATCCCGGCGGCTGGTCACTGGAGAACAGCGCCGATGCCATCCGCCTTTTCGATGCGATCGCATCCGATGCGGGGCGGCTGCTGATCCCCGTCGTCGTGATCCTCGCGGCCGCCGGAATTCTTTCCTCGATGCTGCAGAACGCGCCCAGGATCGTTCTGGAGCGCGTGAAACCTCAGCTTTCGCGGCTCTCGCTTGCCAAGGGCTGGCGGCGGCTGTTCGGCATGCAGGGGCAGACCGAGTTCTTGAAAGCCATATTCAAGCTGATGGCGGTCGCATTTCTGGGCTTCCTGCTGCTGCGCTCCGCCCAGCATGACGTCATGAACGCCATGATCGTCGAGCCGACGGCCTTGCCCGCTCTGGTGCTGTCGCTCGGCACCCGGCTCTTGTCCTCCCTGGCCGTCGCGGCCCTGGTTCTGGTGGCGGCCGATATCGTTTGGTCGCGTCTGTTCTGGCACCGCGAGCTCAAGATGACGCGCCAGGAGGTCAAGGACGAGTTGAAGCAGGCCGACGGCGATCCGATCGTCAAGGCACGGCTGCGCTCGCTGGCCCGCGACCGGTTGCGCAAGCGGATGATCGCGGCGGTCCCGCGGGCCACGGTCGTCATCGCCAATCCCACCCACTATGCCGTGGCATTGCGCTACGTCCGGGAGGAGGGCGGCGCGCCGTTGGTGGTTGCCAAGGGGCAGGATCTCATTGCCTTGAGGATCCGTGAAGTTGCCGTGGAGCACGGCATCCCGGTGGTCGAGAACAAGGCGCTCGCGCAGTCGCTCTACCGCAGCACGGAGGTGGACAAGATGATTCCGCCGGAATTCTACAAGGCGGTGGCCGAGATCGTGTTCTTCCTCTTTGCACGTCAGGCTCAGACAAGGCCGCTCGGGTAGACAGCCAGCGATGCAGAAGTCAGGCAACAGCACGACGCTCGAGCGCGAGAAAGCGCTGGCCGATGGCCTCAGGGACGTTGCCTCGGACCTGCGACTGATCGATGCGGCCGACCTGATCGCCTTCATACGCACCGAACAGTTCGCCAACATCGGCAACCTGGTGAACTCGTCGACCGAGCTCTACTACAAGCCCGGCACCTTGAATTTCGGGCAATCCGCCGACCTCGATGTGAAATGGGGTGGCACGCCGACGATCGCGCTCGACATGGAATTCCATCACATGCAGGTCAGCGTCTATTTCCGGCTGCTGCTGGAGGCGCTGCAGGCCGGGATCGAGATCAACTACATCAGCTTCGACGGAGCCCCGGTGGACCCGATGGAGAATACCGAGCGCTTGATTGCGGCAATCGCCGATGCGCGCTTCGCGCCGCTCGTGTGCGCCCGACAAGACGAACGGGTCCACGCCTGAGCCCCGCAACCCCAGGCGCCGCGCAAGCTTCGGACAAGATTGGGCAACTACAAAGTGGCCTGGCACGCAATGCGGTGGCCGCCATGACGCCTGTCCATCTCTTCAATGTCATCTCTCAGCACAGTCGCTGGCTATCGGTCCGCCAGGCGACGATTGCGGGCAACATCGCCAATGCCAACACGCCTGGCTACAAGGCGCTCGACGTCGAGCCGTTCGAGGCCGCCATGGAGCAGACGCGCCTGGCGATGACCTCCACCAGGCCGGCGCATATGACGACGGCTGCGGACACGACCCCGGCGACCGACATTCGCAAGGAAGAGCCGTGGGAGATCACGCATTCCGGTAACAGCGTCACGCTCGAGCAGGAGCTGATCAAGGCCGGCGAGGTCCATCGCGCCTTCAGGCTCAACACCAGCGTGCTGAAGGCTTTCCACCGCATGCTCCTCGCCAGCACGAAGGCCTGACCTCATGTTCGATCCCCTGCAGGTCACCCTCAAGATCGGCGCCTCCGGCCTCGAGGCGCAGTCGAAGCGCTTGCGCGTGGTCTCGGAGAATCTCGCCAATGCCCAGTCGACCGGCCGCGCGCCGGGCGCCGATCCCTACACGCGCAAGACGATCAGCTTCGAGAGCGAAGTCGACGACGCCATGGGTGCCAACCTCGTCAAGGTCGCCGGCATCGACCGCCATCGCTCTCCCTATCGGGTGGAGCACAACCCCGGCCATCCGGCAGCCGACGCCAATGGCTACGTCAAGCTCCCCAACGTCGATGTGCTGGTCGAGGTTGCGGACATGCGTGAGGCAAACCGCTCCTTCGAGGCCAATCTGCAAGTGATCAAGCAGGCCCGCGAGATGATCTCCATGACGATCGACCTGTTGCGGAGCGGCTGATGATCGATCGCATCGTTCCTGCTGCTTCCTCTGTCGCCTCCCCTATCGAGGTCGGTGCGGCCGATCTCGTTCGCGGCGCCGCGGCGGCTGCCTCCCCTGCGGCGGAGGGCGCGGACTTCGGTGCGATGCTTGGTGCGCTTACCTCGAACGCCTTGAGTGTCGTCAAGGACGCGGAGCTCATTTCCGTCGCCGGCGTCCGCGGCCAGGCATCCGTGCAGCAAGTGGTCGAGGCCGTGATGTCGGCCGAGCAGACGCTGCAGGGCGCCATCACCATCCGTGACAAGGTCGTGTCCGCGTATCTCGAGCTCAGCCGAATGTCGATCTGAGGATACGCACGTGAGAGCGCTCGCAATCGCCGCGACCGGGATGACCGCGCAGCAGACCAACGTCGAAGTGATCGCGAACAACATCGCGAACATCAATACGACCGGGTTCAAGAGGTCGCGCGCCGAGTTCACGGATCTGCTCTACCAAGCGGAGCGTGCGGCCGGATCCCCCAACCGGGGCGGCCAGGAGGCGATCCCGGAAGGCGCTCAGGTCGGCCTCGGCGTCCGCACCACGGCCATCCGCAACCTGCACATCCAGGGCGCGCTGACGAACACCGGCAACAAGCTCGACCTGGCGCTCAACGGCCGCGGCTGGTTCCAGGTCGCCGGCGCAGCTGGCGAGTCCTTCTTCACGCGCGCGGGCTCCTTCAACAAGAACGCGACCGGGCAGATCGTGACGGCGGACGGCTACGTCGTGCAGCCGGCGATGACGATTCCCCAGAACGCGACCGAGGTCACCATCAACGAAACCGGTCAGGTGTACGTGCGCATCGGCACGGAAACGACGCTGCAGCTGATCGGCCAGTTCACGCTCGCCAACTTCACCAACGAGGCCGGGCTCGATCCGCTCGGCAGCAATCTCTATCGCGAGACGCCGGCTTCGGGTGCGCCCGGTATCGGCGTCCCCGGCGATCCGGGCTTCGGCAGCCTGCACCAGAGTTATCTCGAAAATTCGAACGTCGACCCCGTCAAGGAGATCACTGAGCTGATCTCGGCGCAGCGCGCCTACGAGATGAACTCGAAGGTCATTCAGGCGGCCGACGACATGTTCGGCACCGTGTCCAAGGGGCTGCGCTGAGCATGAGGATGGCTGGCCGGCATGTGAAGCTGATGCGGGGCGCGGTGATGGCGTGGGTCTTGCTCATGCTGCCGTCGATCGCGCCGCCAGCACGCGCCGCCGAGCTCGAGCTGCCGGTGCCGCGGGTGACGATCTACCCCGGCGACGTGATCGGGGACGAGCACCTCGCCGAGCGCGCCTTCATCGCCCACACGGTCGCCCGCTCCACCGTCTACGAGGCGCGCCAGGCAGTCCTCGGCAAGGTCGCGCGGCGCACCCTGCTTCCCGGCCAGCCCATACCCATCAATGGCACGCGCGACGCCTACGTCGTGGCCCAAGGCAACATGGCGCTGGTGGTGTTCGAGACCGCAGGCCTCACGATCACGACCAACGCCATGGCCTTGCAGAACGGCGGCATCGGCGACGTCGTCACGCTCCGGAATGTCGACAGCGGCACGATCATCAAGGGCACGGTTGCATCGGACGGCACGGTCCGGTTGGGTGCGCCATGATGCGGCTCGTGATGCTCGCCCTGGCATTGTGCTGCATCGGCCTGCCTGTTCTGGCGGACACCCGCATCAAGGACATCGTGTCGATCCAGGGCGTGCGCGCCAACCAGCTGGTCGGCTATGGCCTCGTCATCGGTCTCAACGGCACCGGCGACAGCCTGCGCAACTCGCCCTTCACCGAGCAATCGCTGCAGTCGATGCTCGATCGCATGGGCATCAACGTGCGCAATTCCAAGGCGCGCACGCGCAACGTCGCGGCCGTGATCGTCACGGCCGAGCTGCCAGCCTTCATCGGCAAGGGCTCCCGCGTCGACGTCACCGTATCGTCGCTCGGCGATGCCACCTCGCTCGCCGGCGGGTCGCTGGTTCTCACCCCGCTGATGGCCGCCGACAACCAGATCTACGCCGTCGCGCAGGGGCCGGTGGCCGTGACGGGCTTCTCTTCCCAGGGCAAGGCGGAAAGCGTGACGCAAGGCGTGCCGACCACGGGGCGCGTCCCCAACGGCGCGCTCATCGAGCGCGAGGGCCCTGGCCGCTTCGCCGACGAGAAGCACCTCGTCCTCGAGTTGCGCAATCCCGATTTCAACACGGCCGTGAGCGTCGCCGACGCCATCAACGCCTACACACTGCAGCGATACGGCGTCAAAGTCGCGCGCGAGGAGGACCTGAGGACGATCACCCTGCAGCGGCCGTTCTACGTCGGCGCGACCCGCTTCATGGCCCAGCTTGGCGAGCTGTCGGTCCGGCCCGATGTTCCGGCCCGGGTGGTGATCGATGAGCGGACCGGCACGATCGTCATCGGCAAGGACGTGCAGATCGCCACGGTGGCGGTTGCGCACGGCAATCTCACGGTGCGCGTGACCGAGCAACCCAAGGTCTCCCAGCCGCTCCCATTCTCACGCGGCGAGACGGTGGTCACGCCAGAGACGACCGTCTCGGTCGATGAGGGGGGCGGCAACCTGGCGATCGTCAGGGGCACCAATCTCAACACGCTGGTGGGCGGCCTCAACCGGATCGGGCTGAAACCCAACGGCATCATCGCCATCCTGCAGGCGATCAAGACGGCCGGCGCCTTGCAGGCGGATCTGGTGGTGCAATGAGATCAGGCGCCATACAGCCCAAGCGAGCGGTGCCGGCGGTTGGGCGCGCGGCAATGCTTTGCGCGATCCTCATCGGCGCTGACGTCGGCCCCCTTGCTTCGACAGGATCGGCCCAGAGCAGCTGGGAGCCGAAGGTGGCCCCCGCAAACGCGCCGCAGCCCAAACCACCGGCTGCCCAGGCGGCACAACCAAAGCCATCAACGGCCAAACCCGCAACAATGCTAAGGTCGACGCTCGGTCCGGCGTTCGAGACATTCATGGCGCGCACGCAATTGGCCGAGCAGCAGCCAGCAGCGACACCAACACCAACACCAACGCCAACGCC
>Ga0209341_10004261_pt1 | contig 13236 bp, 18 predicted proteins | sample RifCSP13_2_FD_184020 | JGI IMG/M metagenome (GOLD analysis project Ga0209341, IMG submission 184020) | Soil microbial communities from Rifle, Colorado - Rifle CSP2_sed 13_2 (SPAdes) (version 2) | ecosystem: Environmental > Terrestrial > Deep subsurface > Rock core/Sediment | place: Rifle...
ATCGGGAAAGGATGACTCATGAAGGTCAAGAAAGTTAAGATAAACCTGAAGTCTCTGGAGGATGTCGGCAAAGAGACCATCGCAGTCATGCGCTCGGTTGAAAGTGGCAAGAAGGTGGCGCCCAAACCCCACGAAATTGTTTTTTCCGATTTCATGGCGCTCCGTAGTTTTCTTACCCCCAAACGCCTCGAGCTAATCCGCTTAATCCGCAAACACTCCCCCAGCTCCATAGCGGAACTGGCGCGGCTTGCAAAGCGGGATTTTGCCAGAGTGTACCAAGATGTCCAGACGTTAGCGGAAGGGGGGATGATTGATTTGCCTAGGCGGTCAAAGGGAGAAAAAACCAAGCCGGGAGTGGCAGAAGAAATAAGACTGGAAATTGTTGTTTAGGTTTGGTGGAGTTCGTCGTCATGGGCTGCTGCGCCTATTGAGCCGTTCTCGCGTTCTCCGCGATGCTGTCAATTGCTGTATACTGTCCCCGGAAATCCGCATAATACAAGATACAAGACGCGACCCTGATTCCTGATTCCGATTCGCAATCCATGAGTCCTGTATGGTCATCATGGCGAGAAGCAATGATTTCGAGATCTATGCCGGAAAAGACGACCTTGCAGATTTTCCTCTTTCCTGTCTGTCAAGCCTGGCACCATTTTCCAGGCGAACGACGAGAAAATTTTCGCCGTTATCCGAGCCTTGGAAATAATCGGCGAAGCAAGCAAGAAAATCCCGGCCTCGATTCGGAAGCGGTTTCGGGGTCAGGGGGGCTTCGGGGTCAGGCTTTCGGTTCTAGACAATCTTCTATCCCGTATCGATCTGTACGTATAGGTTTTATCTCCGATGCCCGGTGGGGAGCGCCGGATTAAACCCAGTCTGGTGATAGGCATTGGGGATAAAACCCATTGGACCAAACCGACGGGTGAAGCTGCTACGGTTGCCTATGGGGATTGTAAGCACTCAGCGTCGTGCATGACTTTTGACTTTTGGAGTTCTCGGGTTTTGGCTTGGTTAATAAAGAGGGGTCCGCCACGCCGGTTTGGCCTTTTTTTGACTACGCCGGTTTGGCCAGAGGCCTTACAGACGGGATCTTGTCTGCTGTGAGGGGTTCTACGGCAGACTCTGGCACCATTACCACCGTGATGCTCTCACCGACCGCATTAAAGACTTCGAGAGCGTAGCCGTCCTCAGTGTTCTTGCCGGGCAGGTGTTCAACTATTGTTGCTACGTCGCCTTTACGCAGTCCTTGATCAGGGATGTCTATCTTTAGTGCTACTCGTTTGAACAGATCTATTTTCATCGTCCTGCGTCCTTATTATTCCGCCGTGCACCGGGGAAGAAGATTGCCGGGGGAGGAGGAATCCGTCAAATGATCGCAACGAGATCGATTTCGACCAGCGCGCCTCGGGGAAGCTCGGCGACGGCTACGGTGGAGCGGGCGGGTTTGGCTTTCCCCAGGTACTCACCGTAAATCTCGTTCATGGCCCCAAAATCGCCCATGTTTTTGAGATACACAGTTGCTTTAACCACCCGGTCCATGGAAGACCCGGAAGCTTCCAGGACCGCCTTCAGGTTTTCCAGGACTCGTCGCGTCTGAGCGGCGATTCCTCCCTCAACGAGGTTACCCGTCTTGGGATCGAGGGGGATTTGACCAGCCGTGAAGAGAAAACCGCCAACACGGATGGCTTGTTCGTAAGGTCCGATAGCTTTAGGGGCGGCGTCAGTCCGCACCGCTTCTGCGTGCATCAAGGGACTTCTCCTTTTTTCCTGATGATTGGCTCCGCATCCTACAATAGGGATCTCCCACCAGGCAAACGGGCAAAGCATTCCATCCATCGCCCAAATCGCGCTGTTTCTTTCTTGCAATTTTTCCTCGCTCCGTCTTATGATCCGGTCGCTGAGGTGTAAAGCTATGGTTGGGAGAATCGTAGGCTTTGGATTGGCTACGCTATCGTTTGCGGGAGTTGTGTGGGCCGACGTCGGCCACGGGGGTCATGCGCCGACGATCAGTGCTCCGCCTTGGGTTTGGGTCCTCGGCCTCGGTCTTTTGACCCTTATCGTCCTTGCCCTCATCCGGCAGGCGCGGCAGGGGAGGCTACTGAGCGAAAGGTTTAGGGGATTTAGCCGAAACGCGCGCCTGCTGCTTATTCGGAGCCCCTTCAGCGGCCTTTCCGTTAGCCTGCTTCGGTTTCTGTTTAACCTCTACCTTCTTGCGGTTGGCTTCGACCTGCTCTTTGTAGCCAAGTTCACCGCGATCAACTGGACCTTCCATGGCCTTTCCGTTATTCCGTCCGGAATTCTTTCGGATCTCTTCGGCCGACGGCGCGTATTTTTAATCGCCTATGGCGCTAATCTTTTAGCCACAACAGCTATTATCTTCGTCACCGATCCGGCCTGGCTCCTCGTTTTGGCGGCGCTCACTGGCCTGTTCGAAGGGGGCCATGCGATCGTTGGTCCTCCTTTTATGATCGAGCAGAGCCGTGCGGACGAACGCGTTCATCTGTTTAGCCTCAACGGTGGAATCCAGGTCGGCGCGGCCAGCCTCGGCAATTTGGCGGCGGGCGTGCTTCCCTTTGTGTTTGCCTATGGGTTTGGCATCGGGCCAGAAAGCGCGTGGGCGCGGCGCGCCGCCTTGCTCTGCGCCGTGCCGGTCATGGTCCTTTCGGCGATCCCCATCTATCTCATCCGGGAGGAGTGGAAGCCTATCGATGTTCGCCGTTGGTTCGAGGGCATTGAAAACTACGGACGGATCGGCATGCTCGCCCTGACGGAGGGGTTAGTTGCGTTCGGTATGGGTTTCTCGGCCCCTTTTTTTAATATCTTCTTCGAGCAGAACCTTAAAGCTTCGACGGACCAAATCGGTCTCATCTTCGCTCTCGCCTCCGTCCTGACAGCCATTGTCATGCTTTTCGTTCCGATCCTTGTGCAGCGTTTGGGTCGTGTACGCACGGTAACTCTTGTCAAGCTCCTGGGTGTTCCATTTCTGCTCCTTTTAGGAATGTCTCACAGCGTCTTGTGGGCAGGAGCCTTCTACATCTTGACCATTCTGTTTATCGGTGGCCCCTTCCCGAACCGGGGGATCTCTGATCCCATCTACAGCCTCTTCGCGATGGAGATCGTAAAGGAGAGGGAGCGCGGGACGACCAACGGGATTATGCATGCCTTTTCGGAGCTTCCAATGGGCGTCGGTGCTGCCATAGCAGGCCAGTTTATGGCAGTCGGGGACTGGCAGACCCCCTATGTGATCGGTGGGGCTGTTTTTACCCTGGGCTTTATTCTCTACTATCTGTATTTTGCTCGAATCGATGCGCGGGAAGCTGCTCTTCAGCCAGCGACCGCCAGCTGAACCGTGGGCTCGATGCAGGGTTGATTTTGGGCAGAGGTAAGCTGTGACTTTGCTGACAGCTCATAGAATTCTCATCGCGACCGCTGTGGTCTTCTTTTTCGGCTTCTCGCTGTGGGAACTCCGCAACTACTTCAGCGCCGGAGACCCGTGGGCCTTGGTCCGTAGCCTCCTCTATCTCTTGGCTTCGGTGGGTTTCGGGGTCTATTTGAGTTCACTCAAGCGCTGGTTGAGGTAGCTCATGGACCCCAAGCCCTTTGTGGTGCCCGTGAGTGAAGAGGAGATCCGCCGCGAGCGGCAAAAGGCCCGCGAGCTGCGCGCCAGCCAGTGGTGGAAGAGAAAGCGAGCAAAGGGGATCTGCTACCACTGCGGGGAAAAATTTCGGCCCAGTGATCTCACCATGGACCATCTGATCCCCATCATCCGCGGCGGCAAATCTACCAAAGGAAATCTGGTCCCGAGCTGCAAAAAGTGCAATTCGGAGAGGAAATACCGCCTCCCGTTCGAACTGGAGCAGGGCTAGCGCGCGAAGTGAATGGGAGGCTTATCTCGCTTCTGCCGCTCTTAAGCTTTCTGGTATCTAGCGCGTCCGGTCCGCTTTGTTTTTCCCTGCTTCCTCCACCTGACAAGAACCTGGCGCAGATAGAGTCGCGATTTCGTTTTCGCCCCCGCCCTCTTGGCGAGGTCGTCAATGGAGAAGGAGCGGGGCAGTCCTTCGAGCACGGCATTCCAGTTGACCATCGTTCGTTTTCTGCCCCTTCCCCGGGATTTTCCCCTTCCCCGTGGGCCAGCTCCGAGAAACTTAAAAACCCGTAGATGCCTCTTCAATTCGCCCTTTAAAGAAGCGAATTCGGAAGTCTTCCGAGCGATCTCTCTCTTCAAGCGGTTGAGTTCCTTACTCACGGAGACTTTCAGGTCCATCGGCATAGATTCTCCCCTCTTGTAATTTTAGTCCATCAAGTTCGTAGACTCACTCCTGCCAGCCGTAGCTTCCAATCAGTTTGACGAAATAGCAATCCCCCAGGTAATCCTCCTTAAGGCCTTCGCTCGCTTTGCGGATCCGCACCAGGGTCTGGATCTCTATCTCCCCCATGGGGAGCACCAGGCAACCCCCCAGCTTGACCTGTTCGAGCAGGGGTCGGGGAATGGCTGGAGCGGCGGCCGAGATCACCACCGCGTCGTAGGGTGCGTGGGCCTCCAGTCCCAGAGTTCCATCCCCGGTGAAAACCTGTACGTTTCCATACCCCAGGCTTGCTAGCACGGAACGGGCTCTGGCAGCAAGGCTTTCCAGGCGCTCCATGGAAAAGACCTCGGCGCAGAGTTCGCTGAGCACGGCTGCTTCATAGCCGGACCCCGTGCCGACTTCCAGCACCCGCTCGTCTCCCTTGAGCTCCAGCGCCTCGACCATAAGCGCAACTATGTAAGGCTGGGAGACGGTCTGGTGCTCGCCGATCGGCAGCGGTCCGTCCTCGTAGGCCCTCCCTCGCAGCTCCTCTGGAACAAAGAGATGTCGAGGAACTCTGGCCATGGCCTCGAGCACCCTCGGATCTTTGATCCCGCGTCTGAGGAGCTGTTCCTGCACCATTCGTTTCCGTGCCTTTTCGTAGTTAGTGGTCATGACGGTTCGGAGACTCCGTCGCCTCTCTTTTCATCGTAATGGAATGAGGAGCCCGCTTCAACGGCGGCTCCGGAGCGCCAGGGGAGGAGTCCTTAGCTTTGCATTGGATGGCGCTTTTGTCCTAGCTCTTCTTTGAGGTCTGCACCTGAAAGGCCGAGATCCGCCTTACAACCTTTGAGCTGCCGCATCTGGCGCACTTAACGCGCGCTTTCATTTTGCGGTCATATTCCGCGATCGACCAGGTCACCTCAAAAGGCTTCGAGCACTTGTGACAGAAAAATTCGTACGTCGGCATGGTGTTTCCTCCCGCTTGTTTTTGCGCCGCAAAGGGGTTGGCGGCTTGGCCGAAACTCGATCATTCTCCTCCCTCCGGTTTCTGCCTGTCAAGCGTTTTATGGACCGTCCGTTTTGGCGCGGCGGGCGAGTGTTCCGTGCCGGTCAGATGAAACATTCTTCCCGTCGTGCTCGCTTTTTCTCGGCAGGACTTAAAATTGCGAAAGTTTTTTTGTAGGGTTGGGAAGGGGTTGCCCTTGGCGGGGTCTGGACGGAATAAAAGCTAGGAGGCTCTCATGCAGGAGCTTAAACGGTTTGTCAATGGACGGGTGGTCGTCAAGGTCGGCGATATCACGAAGGAAGATGCGGAGGCGGTCGTCAATGCGGCGAACAGCTCGTTGATGGGAGGTGGTGGAGTGGATGGCGCGATCCACCGGGCCGGCGGACCTGAAATTCTAAAGGAATGCAAAGAGATTCGTCAGACCCGGTACCCTGACGGATTGCCGACGGGAGAGGCCGTGATGACGACGGCGGGAAAGATGGTCGCCAAGAACGTCATCCATACGGTCGGTCCCGTCTATGGGCGGGGAGGAAAGGAGAAAGCGGAGCGATTGGCCTCCTGTTACCTAAACAGCCTCAAGCTGGCAGCGAAGAAGGGTTTAAAGACGGTGGCTTTCCCGGCGATCTCCACGGGCGTGTACGGCTATCCGCAGGACGAGGCGGCCCGGGTCTCCTCGCAGGCGATCGAGAAATTTCTCCGCTCCGACTCCTCGCTCGAAGAGGTACGGCTGGTCTTTTTTAGCCGCGAGGACGCTAAGATTTTCTTACAGAGCCATTCGTTCTCCGCGTAGGGGTTTTTATCGCTTGTAGAGGCTCTTGATAAATCCCGAATCCTCTAGTTCCTTTACAAGGCGCGAATCGACAAAGTCCCTGGCATTTGCTTGAGCTGCTTTTGGATTGGTCAAAGCCAGATCCTGCAATATCGTCTGATATCCCTCCACGGGCGGGTAGGGGGCCTTGGGGGTGTAGCGGGCGTGATAATCCCACGACTCCTGAAGCACCTTGCGGTCCTCGACCCGGGAGTACTTCTGTAAGATTTTCAGCGTCTCCTCTTTGTGGGTTGCGTAAAAGTGGATTGCCTCCACGTAGGCTCTCATATACCTGCGGACGGTGTCCGGGTGCTCCCTTATGAGTCTGGTCGAGGTATAAACGCCGTTTTGCGGAAACGGGATCTGGAGCGCAGCCATGTCGATCAACATCGGGTACCCCAACTTCTCCGACATCGTCTTTCCGGCCTCCGTGACCACCGTGAAGCTCACGATCCCTTTCTGTAGCGCTACCATCCGGTCGATCGAGCCGCCGATCACGCGCAACTGGACGTCTTTACCAGGTTCTAGACCCATCTTTTTGAGGCCAACTCTCAGGGCGAACTCCGCCGTCGTCCCTGCGATATGGTTGCCGCCGATCTTCCCCCTCAAGTCCTCGGGCCGTTTGATGCTCGGGTGGGCCACCAAGTAGTACGGTAAGACATTGATGTTGCCTGCAATGGCGACAACGTCCCCGCCAGCAAGGCGCGCGCTTGTAAGGCCCGGTCCACCTCCCTCCCCGATCGGGATCTCTCCTGCCAAGATTGACTGAATCCCGCGGATACTCCCGGAAATGAAAATGACCGTGGCATCCAGGCCGTGTTTTTCAAATAGACGCGCGTCCTTGGCAACCCAGATATGGGCGGATGAGGACGGGGCGACAGAGATGTACGACGTGTTGATCTTTTCGGTGGCGGGCGCAGCCAGCGCAACGGAGGCCCACAGACAAGCAAACCACCAAGCCAGCATGGCCATGAGCTTCAGTTCCTTTCGGTTCAGCTTGCTTCTTCCCATGACGCCCTCCTTTCCGTAAATACACGCCCATGCTAGCACCTTCTCCGAGCCGACGGAACAGCGAGCGCAGCGGTTCTTTTATTGACACGTCAAGGATTGGCGTCTATCTTCTTAGCCGTTGCGCGAGCATGAAGCGCAGGATCGATGATCTGTGGCAGTCGATGGATTATTTTGTGTAGGATGGGAATCAATATTCGCATGAAGGAGGGCAGACCATGCCTGCAACTATTCCGGATAACTTCAAAGATCTCTTTGGCAAAAAGGCGTTCGCCCATCTCGGCACGGTGATGCCGGACGGCAGCCCCCAGGTCACCCCGGTCTGGTGCGACTTCGACGGCAAGCACATCCGCATCAATTCAGCCAAGGGGCGCATCAAGGACAAAAACATGCGGCGGAACAAGAGAGTTGCCATGGCAATTATGGACCCGGATAACCCGTACCGCTATCTGGAGGTGCGCGGAGTAGTGGACGAGATCACAGAGCAAGGCGCGGATGCTCACATCGACAGCTTGGCCAAGAAATATCTGGGGCTGGACAAGTACCCCAATCGGCGGCCGGGAGAGGTCCGGGTGGTGTATAAAATCCGACCCGAGCGGGTTTCCTCGATGGGTTAGTTCCTTCCCGCCTGCTTGGTCCCGTCACCGGCAGGCGGGAAGGAAAAAAGTGGGATCAGGCGCCCAGGAGTAGCATCTCAATCGAAGGCGCTCGAGGCCTTTTTTGCCCAATCGCTCTTGGGATGCGTCTCCATCAGACGTCCCCATATGGCCTTGCGTTCGTCCGCCGTCCCGCCGCTGATACGATTTTTCGCGATACCCAGACAGTAAAGGGCCTCCGGGACAACCTCGCTCGACCCATGGCGGTCGATGACGGTCTGAAAGAATTTCGCTGCAGTGGCATAGTCTTTTTGCTCAAGGGCGGTGTGGCCGAGGGCGAGCGTCAAGTGGGCCACAAAGTCCGCCGGGGGAAGATAACCGATATCGCGGTAGTGCTCCGTACCGTCCGGATCCAGAACGAGAAAGGTCGGGGTCCAGGCGACGTGATACTTAGCGCATAGCTCGGGATGTGCATCCGTATGAATCCGAACCGGGACAAAGTAGTCATGAATAAAAGCCACTATCTGATCCTGTGGATACGTCACGGCATCCATCTTGCGGCACCCGCTTCAGGATGGAGCGTGGTTGAACTCCACGAGCACGCCCTTGCCGCTCGCTTTGGCCTCTTTTAGGGAAGACTCGATTTCGGATTTCCACGCGATCTCTTTGGCCATGCGGTTCTCCTTTCCTCTCTTCGTTTTGGTTAGCCCAAGATTTATCCCACCAGACTCAGCTAGTCAACCGCAGTTATTAGGGATAGATAGGGCTTGAAAAAAAAAGGGGCAAATAAGTGGAAGGCTGACCTCCCGGTCAAACCGCGGGTTAACCTCTTGCGGGCCTACGGTGAGGTGAGCTTGAATACGTGACTTTGCCGTGTTCACGAACCCCGTTCATCTATTCAAGCCTTCTCTGAATTCAATCCCCGAGAACTACCGCCCTCGGGTTTCGAAAGCCAAAAGCTGAAGGCTTCGCCATCACCGTATGCAGAACCTCGGGGGATCGCGCAGGGAAGGGCGGGGCCCAGTCCCCGCGACACCTTCGCGATGGAGAAGCCGGCAGATTCAAAAGTTTTCTCGGACCTTTCCACGCTGAGATTTATAGGGTGAAGGGCGGTAATATAATCGTGACAATCAAACGATAAGAACGCCGGGGCGCCCGGTTTTAGATAGAAGTAGATGTTGTCAATGATGGCCTCAAACTCATAGGCATGATCCAGGACGTTGATGCTTATCGCGAAGTCGGCTGCGGATTTTAGATCCTCGATGCGCGTTTCAGCGGGGCAAGAGTATATCTTGTGTGCCTTACGCAGTCCGCAGGAAGGAATTTCTTTCAGGTACCGGTTGGCCAGAGGGTCAATCGCAACGATCTTGGCATCTTGGAAGAAGCTAGTTATGAGGTGGCTTTCGGCGCCAATGTCAACAACCGTTTTGTTGGCGAACTGGTCGGGGGAGAACCCAAAGTATTCGAATAAGCTTGCGATTTCTTTCCTGAACTGCTCCGAATCGCCGCGGGGCGCGTCGTAGACGTGAAACCGAAGCTCCCTTGACTGAGTAATGTACTTCCAGATGAGGGGTTTCAGAATTTTGCAGCGATAGCCGCGGGTTATCACCTTGATCGCTACATTTCTAAGCTGTTCCCTCATCTTGCTACCGGTGGAGCCCCAATTCGTCAACCTCATATCGCGGCTGCTGGCCGTTTCATCCAGCGGCAAATTCTATTGCGATTCCCGTGGGCTGGCAAGAACATTTTTAAAACTTCTGAAAAGCAAGATTTAGATTTATGGCTGCCGTGCCGGTCTTCGTTGGGGAGCGAGCTTGACCAGTCCAGTCGTCAGCGCGGTGCCGGCTAGAATGACGGCTGTCCCCGCGAGCATGTGGCCCGTGATGGGTTCGTTCAAAAACAGCCAACCCCACAGCATGCCGAAAACCGGAATAAGAAAGGTCACCGCAATAGCGCCCGTGGCGCCCAAGCTTCCGATCAAGCGGAAGTACAGGGGGTAAGCGAGTCCCGTGCACAGGATGCCGAGGGCTGCGGCGGCAATCCAGGCTCCGACAGTTGGCAGAGTTGAAGGCATGGCCCAAAAAGCGAACGGCAGTAAGAACACAGCGGCACTGATTTGGCTTCCGGTCGCGACGACCAATGTTCGGACAGCCCTGAGCCGCTGATTACTGTAATTGGCCCCGATGCCGTAAAACAGCGCCGCGGTCAACGCCGCAGCCACCGCCATGTCGCTGCCGCCGGCGTTGAACGCTGCTTTGTCCCATAAGAGGACGATCACGCCTGCAAAGCCGAGGAAAAGTCCGACAACCCGGGTCCCGCCGAGCCGATCTTTCAGCCATAGCCAGCCGACGATCGCGGCGAAGAGCGGCGAAGTGGAGTTGAGGATCGAGGTAAATCCGGCGGTTAAACTCAGTGTGGAGTAGGCGAGAAGCGAGAACGGAATAGCCGAGTGGATGATGCTGAGGATGAAGATCTCCCTCGCATTCCCCCTGAGCTCAACCACGCCGTATCGCAGCCATAGTGCCGGGAGGAGAAAGAGACCTCCGACAGCGACCCGAAGCTCGACGAGCGGAAGCGGGCCGAATTCGGGGACGGCGATGCGCAAAAAGAGAAATGATCCGCCCCACAGGGCGGCGAGGATGAGCAGGTCGATGAGATTGCGGAGCATCAGAAACTAGGCCGGGCTGAGCCTTCGCTCCAGATAGCGGGCGTAGCGGGACATCCCATAGGCGCAGAGCCAGTAGATGACCGCGATGAAGAGGTAGAGCTCGAAAGGACGGATCTCGCGGTTGTTGACGATCTGGGCCGCCTTGGTGAGATCGACATAGCCGATGATCGAGGCGAGCGAGGTGTCCTTGAGGAGCACGATGAATTGAGTCACCAGCGCCGGGATCATGTTCTTTAGGGCCTGGGGGAGAACGACGCAGCGCATGGTTTGCGCGTGCGTCAGCCCAGTGGCGGTTGCCGCCTCGACTTGTCCCCTGGGAACGGACTGGATCCCGGCGCGGACGATCTCCCCGAGGTAGGCCGCCTCGAAGATCACGAAGGCCGCCAGCGCGACGCCGTATTCCGGCAAGGGGAGCCGCAAAAGCACCGGAATGATGAACCAAAACCAGAAGATTACCATGACGAGCGGCACGCCGCGGAAAAACTCGACGTAGAGGGAGGCGGGAATCCGGATCCACGGAGCGCGCGCCAGCCGCCCCAGGCCGATCAGGATGCCCAAGACAAAGCCCAGAATGATAGCGGGGACCGCGAGTCGGAGCGTGCCGCCGGTGAAATTCCCGAAGCCCAGGAATCCCTGCACGATAAGAAACTTAAAATTTCTCAGGATGACGCTGAAGTCCATACTCAGTGCTCCGCGCCGCTGACGCGCGCGATCATGCCTGGAATGGCGACTCGGCGCTCGACCCGCGCCATGATGGCGGCAATACAGAGGCAAAGGATGAGGTAGATCAGGGTTCCGGCCGTGAGCGCCTCGAACGCCCGGGCTGTGTAGGCCTCGATCTGGCGCGTCTGAAAGGTGAGCTCGGCGACGCTGATGGTCAGCGCTATGGATGAGTTTTTCAGCAGATTGAGAGATTCATTGGTGGCCGGCGGGATGATCAGTCGGAGCGCGATCGGAATGATGATGAGCCGGTAGGTCTGGCCGGTCGTGAGCCCGGTAGAAAGGGCCGCCTCGAACTGTGTCTTGGGGATCGATTGAATTCCCGAGCGGATCACCTCCGAGAAGCGGGCGCCGTGGTAGACGCCCAGGGAGAGCGTCCCGGCCAGAAACTCGATGCCGTGGGCGAAGAGCCAGTCCTGGAAAGCTCGCGGCAGGAGAGGGGGGACCCCGAAGTACCAGAAGAACATCCAGACAAGGAGCGGCACGTTGCGGAAAAACTCGACGTAAAAGGCCGCCAGGAGGGCTGCCGGCTTGAACGTGACGGTTCGAAGCGCCCCCGAGAGGATCCCCAGCGCAGCCGCGAGCAGCCAGGCGAGGGCTGAGAGCTCGAGCGTGGTGAGGAGGCCGTGGAGGAGCCACTGCCCAGACTGCCCGGTCCAGAGGACCCTCCAGTCGAAGTCGTAGTTCATTTTAGAAAACAGGCGCGAAGCAAGAGGCTTTAGGCAACAGCCATACGGAGAGAAGAGCGGGTTTACTGTTGCCTGTTGCCTGATGCCTTTTTTATTTCGGCACCACCTGCATCTGGAGGAAGCGCCGGTTTTCCGGCGTCAGCGGATAGGGCACTTCCCCTTTCGGGCCGAACCACTTGTCGTAGAGCTCAAAATACTTCCCTGACTCGATCGCTTCCATCAGCCCGACATTGACGAGGTGGCGGAAATCGGATTCGTTTTTTCTCATCGCCATACCGTAGGGCTCGTACGAGTAGAAGTCTCCGACGATCTGCCACTGCGCCGGGTTCGGGGCCTTGGCCTTGAGCCCTGCCAATTGGATGCCATCGTTGGTGTAGACATCGACCTGGCCCTGGGCGAGGGCTTGAAAGGCGGTGGGCTGATCGGGGAACTCGCGCAACACGGCCTTCGGGACGCGCTCCCGGATGATTCTCGCGTTGGTCGAGCCCTGCTGGGCGGCCACGCGCTTGCCGGCGATGTCCTGGATCTCTTTGATGCGGATTCCCTTTTTAACGAGAAACTGGGCGCCGGTGGCGAAGAACGTGAGGCTGAAATCCACGCTCTCACGCCGCGAGCGCGTATCGGTCATGGTCCCTGCGATCAGGTCCACGGCATTCGACGTCAACAGCGGGATGCGGGTCTGAGGGGTAGATTCCTTCTTCTCCACCTTGATCGGCTTGCCGAGCTTGTGGGCGACGAGCGGAACGATGGCCTGCTCGACCAGATCGATGGAGAAGCCGACCCATTCATTCTGCTTGTTGATGAAGGCAAACGGAGGGGAGCCGGTGCGCGTCCCGATCGTGAGGACGCCTGTACGCGAAATCTTTTCCGGCGTTGTCTCCGCCTCGGCTGAGACCAGACCTGCGAGCATGACAGCGAGCGCCAACAAAAAACGCATCAGAGATTTCATGTTTCCTCCTTAGTGAGAAAGAATTTTGCTTAGAAACTGCTTTGTTCTCTCGGATTTCGGGGACGTGAAGAATGACTCCGGGCTTCCCTCCTCGACCAACTGCCCTTCGTCCATAAAGACCATCCGGTGCGCCACCCGGCGGGCAAATCCCATCTCGTGGGTGACAACCACCATGGTCATACCCTCCCTGGCGAGGTCGGACATGACCTCGAGCACCTCATTGATCATCTCCGGGTCGAGCGCGGAGGTCGGCTCGTCGAATAGCATAATCTTGGGCTGCATCGCGAGCGCGCGGGCGATGGCGACCCGCTGCTGCTGACCGCCGGAGAGGCGAGCGGGGTAGTCGGCGGCCTTGTCCGGGATTCCCACCCGTTCCAGGAGTTCCATGGCGAGCTTTTCTGCCTCTCGCCGTGATCGATTTCTGACTTTGACCGGGGCCAGCGCGATGTTCTCCAGCACCTTGAGATGAGGGTATAGATTGAATTGCTGGAAGACGAAACCGATTTCCG
>Ga0209341_10004263_pt1 | contig 13233 bp, 18 predicted proteins | sample RifCSP13_2_FD_184020 | JGI IMG/M metagenome (GOLD analysis project Ga0209341, IMG submission 184020) | Soil microbial communities from Rifle, Colorado - Rifle CSP2_sed 13_2 (SPAdes) (version 2) | ecosystem: Environmental > Terrestrial > Deep subsurface > Rock core/Sediment | place: Rifle...
GACGAAAGATCAGAGAGTCAGAACTGAATTGAGAAGATGGATCGAAAATCTTTGCTTGGGACTTATCTGATAGCCGGAAAGGCGACTCCGGATGCTCCAAGCCTCTCCGGGTGCGCCTGAGCAATGCTCAATTGCAGCCAGTGATTGGCTCTGTTTCCAGAAGTCGGTCAAACAGTAGGAAGGAACGCTACTGGGGGCGGTTAGCCCCGGAATTAAGCCGAAGGAACAGATTAGTTTGGGTGAGGTACATTCCATCCTACCCAGTGCCCAGTTCATCGTTGCGCAAGGCGAGCGCGGGCTGTCCAAAGAAACCGCCAGCGCCGATGAGCCAGGCACGGAAAGGCTCGCGCATGCCGCACCGAAGATAAGCAGGAAGATCAGGAGGCGCGCCACAATCTTGATTTTTGTTTTTCCCATGATGACGGCTGCATTATTGCGGGTAAATTTCGGAAAATCAATACGCACACTCTTACCTCCTCCCGCCCGGCCATGTCAGCAGCGGCATGTTGACGACAACGCCGGGCCGCTCGACAGCCAATTGGCTCTTACTTATCGCTTGCTCGACTCCCGGCGCGCGATGGAGAAGGGGCTTGGAACCCGACTTGCCATCGACGGGGCTGAATACCGGGAAATGTGATAGCAGGGTAACGTTAAGATTCATCCAATTTCATGGCCGAGACGAAGCCGTATCTCTGGGCCTTCTCGGCTATCTCATTTACACGGTCCGAAGAATCGATTCCCGCTGCGCCGTCAGACAGCTTTCCCTCCAGCGCAAGAAGGACCGTCTCGGCCAGGCAGGCAAAAGCAGTCTCGGGTGGCAGCCGAAGGAAAGGGCCGCAATCAATACCGGGAGTCTTTACCAACCCACCCTGGAGGATCACGAGATCAGGACGTGCAACGCAAAGGTCTGCGGGAAGATTCGATGGCTGCGAAACGTCATATAGGATTGCCTCTTCTTTGAAGTCCTCTGCGTGGAGGACAGGACCCAGGGCCCGGGTTGCTACCACCACGAGATCTGCCTCTCGAACGCATGAGCGGTCCTTCTCCTGAGCTGAAAGGCTGACTAGGCTCTTCACCTTCCCTTTGAGCTCCAGTATTGTGGCACGCCCCACGGCCCCGGCCGATCCCACCACTGCCACCGTAGCCTCCGCCATCGGTATCCCTTTCCACCTGCAGAGCTCGCCAAGGTCGCTTAGAATCGTAGCCACCGTCATCTTCAGGCCGGTTGTGACTGTCACTTGATAGGGCAAAAACTCCTGCCGATCACGGGCGAGAGAAGCATTCCATCCACCCAGACCTACCAGGGTAGCTCCCGCCTGCTTTGCTGCAGTTATCGCTTCATCAATCTTTTGGCGCGCCAGATCTGGATTCCCCTCTATCAGATCAGGTGTTAGTAAAATGGCAAGGAGCCACCCCAGCTCCTTCGGCTCCGATTCATTAAAGCGCATGACGGGCGAAAGGAGACACGGCGGCATCTGTTCCAAGGAGGCTCTGACCCGCTCTGGTGGAAAGGAACGGAGGAGCGGGTACTTTAAGAAAACGTCATCGAGATTTCGTGGATGGACGATAAAGGCGAAGCGCCATTTTTGTTTGACTTCCATAGGGTTCTCTCTTCCTATGATCTTCCCGGCCCTCGTAAACATGATAGGATTGGTAGTCATTGAGTTTGTTAGTGGCAATCCTTGGTAGGGCTAAGCGGAGCAGTCCCCGCAGAAGAAGGGAGGGGCTTCCTGCCATGATCCAGGTTGGTTCGAGCATTGCCCCAAACTGCCCCTTCATGTCATAGGTCGATTGTTGCAGGTCCACATCCTTTCCGGCCTCAAGCCCGTACTGGATGATTGAATGCATCATCGTTAGCAACACTCTCTCCTCTCGATTGAGGCTTTAATCGGTTCCCAGACAAAAACCCACCACCTTGTCCGGCCTCTCGAAGAGCGAGGCGAACCCAATTGGCTGGTTATCTTTGAGCATGACCGTCACGCGAAGATACTCCTTTAAGTGGCGATCCGCCTGCATAAAAAAGGCGGGTGAAAGTTCCCCTAGCCGCCATTCGGCCCGCTCAAGGACATTGCGATAAGGGGCATGGAGTTCGTCATAGAATGGACCAAAGCCATGTTGGGTCAGTAGATGGATTCCATCGGCTGAGGCCTGGGACTCAATTGACTCCAGGCGCCTTCGGTATTTGCTTTTGAGGGCCTGTTTGTATCCTGCATAGCCCTGCCACCGATTCCGTATGACCGCCCTAGGAAGGTGACTGATCGTGATCATCCCCCTCCTAGAGAAATAAGAGCCATACCTCGAAAGATCCTCCTCATCGAAGACACCGTAAAGGGTGAGCAGATGTCTAGCCCTATCTTCGGGTCGGTCTCAGGCCGCTCTCGAGTTGACATAACACCACCTTATCGGATATTGTCCCTTCCAAATTGGGGATGGGGGCCAGTCGGTCCTCTCTGCCGCACTCGTTAGGTTCTGCAAAGCGGGCCGGCAGCCGGTCGTCACGAGTAAATTCGAGTTCCCGGCGGCTCACCCCTCAGAAGGAAATTCCTATCATTCAGGCTTTTTTTCTCGCCTTGGCGATGCTTCTCCACGAGCATCCGCAACTTGGCAGGCCGGGTAGGAATTCATAAATAAGATTGTCTAGATTGTCGTCTGTGACCCGGTCCCGTAGCCGTTAGAAGAAAGTCGAGACGTAGCAGTCCGACGCCATCCATTTTCTTCCATTCCGTTTATGAGATCACACCTCTTGCATGATCTCTATTTCGACGGTATTTATCTATATTATGAGACGGCTTATAAACTGGCCTGACAAAGACAAAGAAGGTGGGGTGGAGGCAACAGGAAGATTTTGCGGAGAGGAACGATAATTTATGAGCAATGGACCTACGGAATTTGATCTTGTGATCAGCAATGGAAAGCTCGTGATCCCACCCGATGTCATCTCATCGAGTATCGGTATCAAAGGAGAAAAGATCGCTGCGATTGCCACCGACCTGAGGGGCTTCCCGGCGAAAAAGACGATCGACGCAAAGGGAAACCACGTGCTTCCGGGCGTCGTGGACCCCGAGACGCATCTCGGTATTCACCGCTCGTTGAGGGACGATTTTATCTCGGAGACCAAGGCCGCGCTAGCAGGCGGGGTCACCACCTGGGGAATGATGCTCACCAGCCCTACTATCAGCCGGGAATACAAGCAGTTCAAAGATCCCGAAGACAGCGTGCCGTTCAGCCAGGTGATCCCGATTCTGAAGGAACTGGGAGACGAGCATTCGATGGTGGACTATTTCCTGACCCCGCTTGTCTCCAACGACGCCCAGGTGGAGGAGATCCCGAGATTGGCGGAGGAGTTTGGCGCTACTTCCTACAAGTACTACCTCCATCTCAAACGGGGACAGGAAACTCTCGGGCAGTGGGAGCCCCAGCGAAAAGTGGGCATCTATGGGTTCGACGATGGCACGGTGTACATCGGCATGGAGCACGTGGGCCGCTTGGGCCCACCATGTATTGTCTGCATACATCCCGAGAACTGGGAACTTATCCGGGTCTTTCAGGCGCGCCTTATCCAGCAGGGACGCAAAGACACCGCTGCCTGGGACCACCGATGCCCGCACTTCGTTGAAGCCGTGCATGTGCGACAGTATGCATATCTCGCCAAAGTGACCAATTGCCCCCTCTACATCGTCCACACCACGACCCAGGAAACCGTCGACGAGATTCTCCGCGCCCGGAGCGAAGGAGTCCGAGTCATCAGCCAGACCGGCTATCATTATCTCGCCCTCGAGCACAACGTCTACAAGATCAACGTGCCGCTGAGAGACAGGGAGACGATGGAGCAACTGTGGAAAGCGGTGGCGGCTGGCCATGTGGACTGCACGGGCTCGGACCATGTGAACCACGGCGTCCCCAGAGAGCAGATGGAAGTGAAGGGAGATGTGTGGAAGACGGTGAGTGGCTTTTCGTCGAGAGTCGAGGCACTGCTTCCCGTCATGCTCAGCGAAGGCGTGAACAAGGAGCGGATCAACCTACCGCGATGCGTTGAGTTTTGCTCAGAAAATCCGGCCAAGGCGTTCGGGCTATTTCCCAAAAAAGGGGTGCTGAGAGTTGGGGCCGACGCTGACATTGTGCTGGTGGACCTCAAGAAGACCCAGAAGATCACCCGGGAGATGCTCTTGACCTCCGCTGCTTGGTCGGTATTCGAAGGCTGGAAAGTCACCGGCTGGCCTTATATGGTCATCCTGCGCGGCGAAGTTGCTCTGGAGTGGAATGAGAGGGAACAAAGGCACAATGTGGTGGGTAAGCCCAGAGGGAGGTATCTTGCGAGGAAGCTGGGCCATGCGACCTATCCGATATAAGCAGCGGTCGGAACCCACGACGATTCCCTGAGAATGGAAGAATAAAATGGCTGAACGCACCGAGCTGCGTCCTATGAAAGGAATTCTGCCGCCTTTGTATCGCGGCAACATCCTCGGAAAGGAGAGCGATATGTGTCAGAAGTTCAACAATTTTAGGGTTGCTTTCGTCCTTTGTTTTGTAACCCTTTATCTCTTCATCCCTTTATCCCTGAAAGCTGTAAATGCGCAGGAGGATTTTTACAAGGGAAAAACGATCCGGATCGTCGTGGGCTTTTCCGCCGGTGGCGGCTACGACACCTATTCCCGGGCCATCGCCAGGCATCTCGGCAAGCATATACCGGGCAACCCCAAGGTCATCGTGGAAAACATGCCCGGCGCTTCCAGCTTGATCGCCGCCAATCACCTCTACAGAATAGCCAAACCCGACGGCCTCAGCATCGCGAACATACACGGCAATCAGATCTTGAACCAAGTCCTAGGTCGTCCCGGAATCGAGTTTGACGCGCGCAGGTTCGAGTGGATCGGCGTCCCCGTCCGCTCGCCCGGTGTCTGCGCCCTGATGAAGGCCAGCGGCGTCACTGACCTGGAAAAATGGAAGGCGTCCAAGACGCCCGTGAAATTGGGCGCGACCGCCCCGGGCGATGGCGCTTATAACATGACCGCGGTCATGAAGGCATTGTTTGATCTTCCGATGCAGATGGTATCAGGCTATAAGGGAACCACCGAGATTCGCTTGGCAGCAGAAGGCGGCGAGATAGCCGGAGGCTGCTGGCAGTGGGACTCTATCAAAATTACCTGGCGCAAGGCTCTGGATGCCGGAGAGGTCAATGTCGTGCTCCAGTTGGCCCCCAAACCGCACCCGGAACTTTCCAGAGTGCCCCTGGGCCTCAGCCTTGTGAAGACTCCCGAGCAAAAGGCGATCTTCCAAGCCGCTGTTCACGACGCGAATGTGCTCACGCGCCTTTACGTGCTTCCCCCAGGCACACCCAGGGAACGCATCGAGCTACTGAGAAAAGCTTTCATGGGCACCATGAAAGACCCCGAGTTTGTCGCCGAAGCCGAAAAAGCGAAGCTTGAACTCGATCCCATGAGCGGCAAGGAGGTCGAGACGCTTGTCCAGAATTACTTCAAGCTGGACTCAAAAATTCTGGCCAAACTAGATGAAATTCTCAAATGACCGGGGATAAAGTGGTAGGTGTATGATGAAGTTTTGGTCTGTTCCCGTAATTGGGATATCGTAATTGGGGCATTAGATGTAATATTGTGTGGTGTTGAGCCTGCGAAAGCTGTGGGGTCTCGAGAGAACCGAGACCCCATATCTATGACGTTTCGATAAGGAGCAGATCCGCTCGTATCTTTTGTATCTCACCACCGAGCCTCTTATTCTTCCACACCGCACAGGAGTAAAGCGGTTAGGGCATAGACCTTTGTGGCTGCGACGAGGTCCGAAATCTTCATGGCGCGATTTTGCGCTTCGCTAAGAGCCTCCCTTTGTCTTGGAGGGCCATAGCACACCGACGGGATACCGAGCTCGTTGAAGACATTAAGATCGCGCCACATGCTCACTTCCGCAGAGGGCGGACGAGGAGGCTCGGTGCCGAAAACATGTCGGTGGGCTTCTTCGATCGCCGATATCAGCGGCTCCGCATTCTTTGCGATGTATCCGCGTGAATACTGAAAGACTGAGACCTCACAGTCCAGGTTTAGGCTCTCGATGAGCTGCTCGATCTCCCTCTTGATGGTTCTTGGATTTTTTCCTGGGACGATCCTCACATCAAGATAGAGGTCGCAATAATCACCGCCGCTGCGCATGTTCACCACCTGCGCTTTAGGGATGATGGTCCCACCAGAAAACTCCTGCTTCTCCTTCCGCTCGTACTTTACGGCCCAGTCTTCTAGGGCCAAGAGGACATGGGCCGCCTTGAAAAAAGCATTCGGATGCTCTTTGAGAGATGAGCCCCGCTCGAGCCTTGGGGTGTAGATCTCCCTGCCCTTGACTCGTATCTTGAGCCACACGGCGCCGCACTCGGCCTTGACCACGCCAAAACCTGAGGTCTCGCCCACCAGGGCATAATCAGCCGTCACTCCCCGGTCCACCAGCCATTTCGTACCGAAACCCTCTCCCGGATAGTTGACACCCTGAAACTCGTCCACTGAAGGCCTTCCCGTTTCAAAAGCGACGCCGGTAATGGTCAGATCCCCTTGGAGACGAAGCCTCGCCTTCTTGATCGCCCTAGCGGCGATCATAAAGGCGCATAGCTGTGCCTTGTCGTTGATAACTCCCTTACCGAAGATGAGATCGCCTTCAGTCCAAGCGCCTTCAATCTTTTTTGCCGCCTCTGAAGCATCTGGCGGCAGCTCCGGCCCTGTATCCAGATGGGCATTAAAGATGAGGCTTGTCCCGTGACCTTGTCCAGGAAGGACTCCTACGGCGTTAACGCTCTCTTCGGTGATGAACTGCAAAAATCCATCGATGTCATTCTTTTTAAACCAATCGATGACAACCTCGCCGACTCGTCTTTCTTTTCCATGGGGACTTGGGGTATTACCGAGTTTGAGACAAAGATCCACCAGTTCTTGCCGGTCGCCTTCTATCGTCTCCAGGAGTCTGTCCTGACTCTTTTCCTTCAGCATCCCATGCTCCTTTCTCGGCCGTATCTTACTTTCTGAACTACGATCCGTCAACATACTCTCCCTCTTGCCAATCTGGCTTGTCTGAGTGAGACAGAGAGAGGGCATCAACGGAAAAAAAGGTTCAAAGAGTTCTAAAGGTTCCGTTGTGGGATGGAAGCGGCCATAAGTCTTCTCAAGCGGAAGTTCTCCTTCGGTCGAAGGGTCTGGGGTCAGGCCTAGGGTGAGGCCTCGTAATTCGTAAACTGAAATTAGGAATTCATAAATAAGATTGTCTAGATTGTCGTGTCTGACCCGGCCCGGTAGCCGTAACCTTCAGCATAAACCTTTCCTATAATCGCTACGTCTTTGCCCTCATCTGCTTTCCTGAAACCTTTTCCGGATTCTAATTTTCCTTCCAAGACCTTACCGTCGCTGGTCACAATCCGCAGTGGAGCGCCTGCCTCGATACCGATGACGTCATGGGGTTCGGTTTTCACGAAGAGATATCGCTCTACCTTCGCGACGTTCTTACTGACCGTCACGTTTTCCGCGGTGTCCGCGGGCAGGGTTTCCCCTTGAGCCGGTGTTATCTGAAGCAGAGCGGCTTCTGTCTGAACTGCCAGCGCTATGTAGGCAATGGCGGTCGCAGCCAGAATCGAACATTTTGTTCTCCTGAACATATCGGCCTGCTCCTTTCTAAAGAACCTATATAACCCTTCCCCTTAAGGGGAGAGTCAAGCCCCTCCGGTATTTTTTTATTGCCCCAGGATTTCGAGACCGGGCCTGGAACGCACCGGCCGAGAGGGGATCTCAGAACAGAGGCAGAACCCCTGGGGTAGAGGGAGCTTGTTAGACGTCTTCTGGATCTTCCTTAGCTCTTGCCGGAGATGAGTTAATTCGTTGATCTTTTTCTCGATCTCGTGAAGCTGCTGGTTAACTAAGCGCCGCACGTGGGGTTTGATCCTGCCGCAGTCGCAGCCCTCTCCTTTTAGTTTTAGCGAGGCGACGATTCCTTTAATCTCTGAGAGCTTGAGTCCGAGGAGCTTAAACCTCTGGATCAGCCTGAGCCGCCTCACGTCTCGTTCTGTATAGAGCCTATAACCAGAACCGAAGCTTCTTTCGGACGCCGGTATAAGCCGGATCTTTTCGTAAAAACGGATGGCCTTAACCGAGAGGCCGGTCTCTTTTGCCACTTCACCTATCTTTAGGGGCTTCATGTCTGGATCATAAACTCTCCCCTTAACTGGAGAGTCAAGCGGGAGCTTGCGGAGATGTGCTTTTCCGGCGGACGCGGTGCTGGCCCTCCTTCTGGCCCCCGTAAAGTAAAACAAGGCCGATCAAAATAAAGGGAATGCTCAGCAGTTGTCCCATATTGAATGGCAGGGCTTGTTCGAACGGAACCTGCTCTTCTTTTACGAATTCGATCAGGAAGCGTGCGGTGAAAGAGGCTGCGAAGCTGGCTCCCAGGATGCGGCCGGGGATCTTGATGATCTCCGTTTTCCAGTAGGCGATGTACAGGGCCGTGAAGACGACGGCATAAGTGAGGGATTCGTAGAGCATAGCGGGATGTCTGGGAATACTGTCAACGCGGATGAATATGATGGCCCAGGGTAGATTCGACGGGACACCGAGGATCTCCGAGTTGAAAAAGTTTCCGATCCGAATGAGGGCGGCCGCTAGCAGGGCAGGTATGGCCAGCCGGTCGCTGAGTTCAAGAAAACTCATATCCCTGTATTTCCTTGTATAGAGATAGATCCCGATCAGAACTCCGGTGAAGCCGCCGTGGCTTGCCAAACCGCCTTGCCAAATCATCAGGATTTCCCAAGGGCGCGCCAGGTAATAGTCAGGCTGATAAAAGAGGACATGTCCGAGCCTGGCGCCGATCAGCGTGCCCAGGAAAACGTACAAGAAGAGGCTTGACAAATTTTGTTCCGGGCGCCTCTCATGGCGGTAAATTTGGACCAGAATGAAATAGCCCAATGCGAAGCCCGAGGCGAATAGCAGCCCATACCAGCGGGGCGCAAAAGGGCCGAGTCTGAAGATTTCCGGTTCTACATTCGAGACAAGATAGTCCATAGCTTTGAAAGTATCATTCCTCGTTGCCGGTGCCAAACAAACACGAAATACTCATCGTGGCCAGTACATAATGATGGCCACCCCCAAAAGACTCACGGCCGCCCCGATCAGGTCGAAGCGGTCGGGCTGATTGCCGTGGAGGACCCAGCCCCAAAAGAGCGATAGGACGATGAAGAAGCCGCCATAGGTCGCGTAGACCCGGCCGAAGTGGAAGGGCTGGAGAGTGGGAATGACGCCGTAAAGGAACAGGATCAGCCCGCCCCCCAGGCCCCAAGGCCACGTTTGGCCTCCTCTCAGCCATTGCCAGACTAACCACCCGCCGCCGATCTCACAGAGGCCGGCTAAAAGAAATAGCGACACCGAGTAAGTTATCTGAGCCGCAGACATTTGGGTCCTCCGTTACCCGTGCAGAAAAAGAGAATTCATCCGGGCAGCCCGCTAAAAGGCAGAGCCCCAGAGTGAAGGATCACAAAGCGTGGTCCACGCCTTCGCGAAGCAAGAGAAGGAACTAACCGGGAAACTGCGGACCGGCAGCGGGTGCACCTCTTCAACGTGGTCATGAAAGGCCGCGGATGAAATCTTTCAGAAGCGGAATGACGTTTTCCGGCTTCTCCTCGTGGGGTATATGCCCAACGCCGTCGACTATGACCGTAGAGCATCGGGGTAAGACCTTGCAAACCTCCTCACCGCTTTCCCTGGAAATGACTTCGTCGTGCTCGCCGAGAATGCTGAGGACAGGGATCTTGAGCTTACGAACCTCCTCCTTCAATTGGGAGGCATCTTGCGGGATCATCTGCTCCGCGATCTTGAGCAGCGCGTAATCTGTCCCAGGTATTCTTTGATACTTCGCGTACAACTCGACCCACGAATCCGTAATTCTCTCCTTGTCGTAAACGGACTTTCGCAGGGCCAGGCGAGTTCTAAACGAGGCGGTGGTGAGCTTCATCACCACCCACCCGAAAACTGGAAGCCGCAAGAGCTTCAAAAAAAGAGGTAGCTGTTCCGGGTCTAGGGAACCTGTGATGAGGACAATCGCCGAGACGTTATCGGTGGAGGGTTCTCGCGCTCGCAGGGCTACCAGAAGTGCGATCGCGGAACCGAGCGAGTGGCCCACCAGAACTGCATTGGAGAGCCCGAGATGGTCCATAAGACCCAGCACAGCCGCGGCATGATCCGCGAGAGAGTACATCGAGTCCCGTGGCCTGTCGGAAAAGCCGTGCCCTTTGAGATCTGGAAGGACGAGCCGGTAGTCATCTTTGAGGTCATCGACTAAGAACCTCCAGGTGTCTGTCGAGGCGCCGAAGCCGTGGATGAAAACGATCGGCCTGCCTCGGCCAATGTCTTTGAAGTGGATCCTCCCCTCTTCGTACAGGTAGGTCTTCCCGGCAGGCTTTTCGTCAGTGTCCTTCCCCAGCAACGCCGAGCAGCTAAGAAGGCCTAGGGTTGCGAGGGAGGAAATAAAGCGGCCGGGCTTCACTGCGGCAACTCCAAAAGCGGAAAACTCCTATTTCCTTTTTCGCTGCTTGTTGTGCTTTGGCCCTGGCAAGTGTCTGTCCGCTTCTGCCTTAGTTAAAAGCGGTGGATGATGGATGGATTCCATTGAGGGTGAACCGAGCCGGATATGGACTTGATCGCTCATCCAGGTATCCTCGGTAACTCCCTTAAACTCCTCCGCTGGCCCCACAAGGATGGCGATCTGGTATGCTTTCCCCACTTGCCAGAGCGAATCTCCCGGATCCTCATTCTGGTACGGAAAAGCGAACTCGTACTCCATAAAATTGCCGTTCTTTCGGTATCCAACCTCTTTTAAGTTGCTTCTCTTGTCCCTGACCAGGGACCCGGCGGCCATTCAGGTGTGAACCCCTTGAAGCTTGCGCGGCCCCGGTTCCTTTTGAGCGGGGGAGTCGGCAAGAAAAAAATCTTCTATCCCTTTTACTGTTAGAAGCTTCGCATCGTTAAAATCGCCAATCATCCCATGATGCGGGAAATCCTTAAGGAGGAGCGCCAACCACTTTGTGGTGTCTGCGCGCATGCCGAAATAGACAACCCCATTGTGAACCTTGGAATAGATCTCAATCTTATAACCCTCCGGCTTGGAGGCGACCGCCTGCCCAGGCCCCCCTCAGCCGTACTCGGTGACTTTATCCTTCGTCGTGCCCGCATGAATGACCTGGTAGCCAGCGCCTCGCCATTCTTCTTTCTCAATTTTACTGTCAATTTTGGGCGGCTTTCCGTCACGCGCAATAAAGTCGGTGTTAAACTGGAGATAGGGGAGGCGTTTATCCTTTAATTCAGCCGGGTATTCTTTCGGATCAAACTTCATCTCGACGATCCCCGAGCCAAAGCCGCAGCCCGGCCCGTAGATATCTCCCGTCACGGCGGAGACATGAACGTGGGCATGATCTGTCGCGAACTTCATTGGACCTACATGAACACCGTAGGCCAGATCAGGCACATGGGCATGATACATGTAAACCAGGTCCCCGTGGTCATAGCTAAAGGCCTCGAAGTCTAAGTGGCCATGGCTGCTGAATTTCCTTTCCAGGGAGCGCTTGGCAAGCGCTTCCGCCAAGGCGGTTGAGATCTTGACTTCGCTGGATGCCACGTACACGTTGCCAGACCGGTCAAAATGCAGGGCCACGCCTCCAGGGCCTTTCTCTGTCCTGATGCCGAGCGGTTCTGGGTTATCAGCGATCGTCGCTGTGACGCCGCCGCAGGCGAAGACGGAAGGCGGATCGGCGAGGGCGAACAAGAACGCCAGGAGCAATACACTGTAAGCTTGTTGGCATCCGCTGAGCATACGTAATCACTCCTTTCCTTGAAGCAGGGTCTTTAGATCGCGGCGTAGGCGGCTCATGGCTTCGCGATCTGTGGAGGTGTAATAACCCCTGATTCTAGCGTTTCGGTCAACAAGAACGAACCGCGGGCTATGAGTGTGGGTGGCTCCCGAAGCGGGCCTCTTTTCATGTGGGATTTCAGCCGCGCCGAGGCGAAACCCCTCCTGAGCGAGATGATAGATCGCCTCCTTTGCGCCGGTTAGAAAAAGCCAACGCTCCGGATTTGCACTGAAGCGGTTAGCGTATTCTACGAGAACCTTGGGAGTGTCTCTTTCGGGATCAACGGTGATCGATACCAGTCGCAAACCGGTTTCGCTGCCGAACTCGGTTTGAAGCTCTTTCATCTGCGCGCTTTGGATACGACAGGTGTCCGGACAATTGGTGTAAATAAAATTGGCGATCCAAATTTCCCCTTTTAAATCCGCAAGCGTCACTGGGTGCCCGCTCCGCTCGATAAGCGAGAAGTCTGGCACGGTGCCAAATACCTTGAGGCCTTCTAGGGGGGTTTTCTCGCTCGTCCCCTGTAGAGTCCAATCTGACCGCCATGTCCAAATGGCTATCGCCAAGGCCACCGAGAAAGCAGCGACCAGAAGTCCCCAAACAAGCCGCTGTTGGGTTGGAATTTCCTGTTTCACTTTGCCAAAAGATCCTTCATGCCACCCTTCCGTAGAGAAAACCTCCCGAACGGGTCTATTTTTTGTTATTCATCATCATGCGCATCATGAAGTACATGCCTAAAGGGCAGGCGAGGACTACGGCCAGGCTTAAGAAACCGCTCGCAACGGCGCCCAGTGATAACCCGAAGAGAGCGATTGCTCCCACCAGCAGGAGAGGCGCGCCACAGCATATGGCCATGGGCAACATCCCCTTGAACCACGGCCGTTTCTCTGTGTCACCGACTTGCGAGCTGTCTCCGGCGACCTTTTGGCTGGGCGTTGTTTCGAGGCCCAGGGGATCTTCCTTCAGTTCAACCTCATCTGACATAAAACCTCCTCTCTTTCAATTTTTCCGTTGCCAACGCATGCCGCCATCGATGCTCTGGAATATGATCCCGTCCATTGTCGCGGCATAGACCTCATTCGCCTTTCGCGGATTCACGGTTACAGCCGCTAAGTTTTTAAACTCATTTCCAAAGCGCTTCCAGGTTTCGCCTCCGTCTGCGCTCTTGAAGAGCCCATCCCGCATCGCAACGTACATCACCTTAGGATTCTGAGGGTCCACTGCAAAGCCATTCACCGTCCGATTGGCGGGCAGACCGCCCACCGCCTTCCAGCCTCAGAAACAGTCGGGGCTGCGCTGGAGGCCCTCGCTGGTCCCGGCGTACAGGTAGATCCCGCCCATGCCCGTGGAAATGTTCA
>Ga0209341_10004265_pt1 | contig 13229 bp, 8 predicted proteins | sample RifCSP13_2_FD_184020 | JGI IMG/M metagenome (GOLD analysis project Ga0209341, IMG submission 184020) | Soil microbial communities from Rifle, Colorado - Rifle CSP2_sed 13_2 (SPAdes) (version 2) | ecosystem: Environmental > Terrestrial > Deep subsurface > Rock core/Sediment | place: Rifle...
CTCCAGCTTTATATTTTCGAAACTTCTCCCCAAATTTTGGGTTTTGCTACCAATATCCAGGTCGATGATCTCTACTCTCTAATTAATCAGGAGCGGCAAGAGGCTGGATTGGCAAGCTTGTCCCGTAACTCCAAGCTCGAGAACGCGGCTAAAGCGAAGGCGCAGGATATGTTCAACAAGGATTACTGGGCCCACTACGCTCCGGATGGTTCCACCACCCCTTGGCAATTCATTACCGCTTCCGGATACAGCTACAAATACGCGGGAGAAAACCTGGCGAAGGACTTTGATACCTCGTCCGGCGTGGTAGATGCTTGGATGAACTCTTCTTCCCACCGGGCCAACATTGTGAACGGCAATTACAAAAATATGGGAATTGTGGCGATTAACGGAGTTTTGCAGGGAGAGGAAACAACCCTGATCGTAAATTTCTTTGCCACGCCTTTGGCCAGCAACTTGGCAACCGGCGCCTCCGGCTCCTCGCCCACGGTTAGCGGTTCCACGCAGTCTCAGGCCAAGCCGGAAGTTCAACCCAAGGCGGTTGCGGTAGTTGGACCGACCGAGAAGAACCCTGGTAAGGTGGAAGCCGAGGAATTGGCGGTAACGGGCCTTTCCCCGGTCCAGCAGGTCTTGGCGGCCGTTAGTCCGGCCACCTCCCCGAAAACCCTTCCCTTGGGCTTCGGGTTCTTCCTAATGAGCCTCTTTGCTTTGGATGAGTTTTCCATGCTGCGGGGCGGCTTAACCCGCATTGAACTACGGCGCACAGGAGAGAACTTAAGCCATATGGCTCTTTTAGGACTTCTCATGCTTTTGGTATGGTTGACTCAGGCGGGAGGGGTGCTTGGAAGCGTGCTTTAAAAATGGCAAAAACAAAGACAGCAAATAAAGAAAAGCCCGTTTTGATTCTGCCTTGGCACAAGAGCCATTGGCTGCATACAGGGGTTTTGGTGGTTATTTTCGTCCTTGCACTTTGGGGATTTATGCGCTTTCGAGGATCGGAGATCGTCCAGCTTTATGTGGCGGTTGTCGCGGTCTTAGCCTATGTGGGCTGGGGGACTCTCTTTCATTACTTTCACAAGCGTTTAAGCTTATCCCTTTTTATTGAATATCTCTTGATCGGGGCCTTAGTCTTACTCATGATCTTTTGGCTCTTGGCTTTCTCCTAACTTTTTCCTTTTGCTTCTCCCTTAAAAGCGTGCTAAATTCCAAGAGAATTCGTTTCTTTTATTACCAATGAAAAAAGTAGTGGTCTTAGGCGGCGGTACGGGGACTTATTCAGTTTTGGCCGGGTTAAAAAAGTATCCCTTGGACATAACCGCAATTGTTTCCATGGCCGACTCTGGAGGGTCCGCTAAGAAAGAGCGGGACGAATGGGGACTTTTGCCGGTTTCGGATGTGAGAAAGGCCCTGATCGCCCTGGCTCCAGAGGAGGGGCGAGAAGGAATGCGCGAGGAGCTCCTGCGAGAGCTTTTCAACTACCGCTTTTCAGAAGGAGTGGGGATGGAGGGAACTACCTTCGGAAATCTTTTCTTGGTCGCTTTATCCAATATCTTAAATTCCCAAGATCGGGCAATTGAAGAAGTTTCCCGCCTTTTAAGGATTAAGGGAAGAGTTTTGCCGGTAACTTTGGAAGAAACCAATTTAGTAGCTGAATATGAGGAAGGGGTTGTGGCGGTCGGGGAGCACTCGGTCGATGAGCCTAAGCATGACCGAAGGCTTGCAATCCGCAATGTTTACCTCTTGCCCAAAGTTAAAGCCAATCCGGAGGCCGTCAAGGCTATTAAGCAGGCTGATTTTATTGTGATTGGTCCCGGTGACCTTTACACCAGCCTTTTGCCGGCCCTTTTGGTTGAGGGAATTGCAGGTGCGATCAAGAAATCCAAGGCGCAAGGGATTTTTGTGCAGAACTTGATGAATAAGTTCGGCCAAACCAACGGTTTCAGCGCTTCCCGCTATCTTGCTGAGATTGCCAACTATTCCGATCTCTCCTTCCACCATGTTTTAGTTAACACCGCTCCCTTGCCTCCTGAGATTATCCGCTACTATGCTACTTCCGAAAACTCTTACCCGGTTCATGATGATTTGGGTGAGGGGCAGGGTTTCCGGGTCTTCCGGGATAATCTTCTTTCCAACCATAACTTTTTGCCGGAGAAAGGTGACAAGTTAAACCGTAGCGTCTTAAGGCACGACCCGCAGAGGCTGGCCAAAAGTTTGATGAAGGTTATTGGGGAATAAATAATGTGTGGCATTATTGCTTTTGTTTCCGCAACTGAAAAGGAAAACCCCGCGAAGTTTCTTTTGGATGGGTTAAAGAGGTTGGAATACCGCGGTTATGATTCCTGGGGAATTGCCTACGGTGTAAATCCTTTTTTAGCAAAGAAGGCGGGGAGGATTTCCCATATTGAAGACAAGGATTATGAGACTCAGCCGGCTTTGGCAGGTTTGGGTCACACCCGTTGGGCAACCCATGGGGGAGTAACTGATGAGAATGCCCATCCCCACACGGATTGCAAGGGGCGGGTTGTGGTGATTCACAACGGGATTGTGGAGAACTGGGAAGAACTGAAGAATTATCTTCTCGAGCGAGGGCATGTTTTCAAATCCGAAACCGATACGGAAGTAATTGCTCATTTGATTGAGGAGAAGATAGGGGAAGAATGGAACGAGAAAACCTTTGTTGAAGCAGTGAGGGAAGTTTTTAACAGATTAGATGGGTTAAATGCAATTGTGGCTTACGCCCCTCAACTGGGCTCAATTGTTGGATTTCGCAATGGATCTCCCATGGTTTTGGGCATTGGAGAGAAGGAGAACTACATTGCCTCCGACATCCCGGCTTTTTTACCTCACACAAAAATGGTTTCCTATTTGGGAGATGGGGAGGGAGTGATTCTCTCCGCTGATGGAGCGGAAGTTTTTGAGGCAGCAACGGGTCGGCGAAGTACTCCTAAGATTGAGGAAATTTCCTGGGAAGCGGGGGAGGCGGAACTGGGAGAGTACCCACATTACCTGATTAAGGAAATCAGCGAGCAGCCCCAAATCTTAGCGCGCTTAAGCAAATATCCAGAGAGTGAGATTAAAGAAGTGGCAAAACTTATCCAAGATTCCTTCGGTACCTACTTTACCGCCTGCGGCACCGCTGCCCATTCCGGCTTGGCGGCCACTTACATGTTTGCCGATCTGGCGAAGCGTCACGTCAACTTTTCGGTGGGGAGCGAGTTTCCCTTTTTGGAAAGCTTCCTAACGCCTGAATCTCTTTTAATCGCAGCATCGCAGTCCGGGGAAACCATGGATACCTTGGAAGCAGTGCGGGCTGCCAAGAGGCACAAAGCAAAGGTTGTAGCGCTAACCAACGTGCAGGGTTCTTCCTTAACAAGAGCGGCCGATAAGACTCTGCTTTTAAACTGCGGACCGGAGAAAGCGGTTTTAGCAACCAAATCCTATACCGCCAAGCTGGCTCTCTTTCTTTTACTAGCTTCTCAAATTGGGAGGAAGGCAGATGAGGGGAGAAAATTGGTTGTCAGGGCCGCACGGGGAGTAAAAGAGGTTTTGGCAGAGGAAAGTCTTTCGAAGATCAAGGATTTATCCAAGGATCTGAAGGATTCCCGCCATATTTATGTGATTGGTCGGGGAGTTAATTACCCGACTGCTCTCGAAGCGGCTTTAAAGATCAAGGAAGTGACCTACATCCACGCAGAAGGGTTTGCCGGCGGGGAATTAAAGCACGGGGTGATTGCCTTAATTGAGGAAGGAACACCCTGTTTGGTTTTTGTGGCCAACGACCAAACCAAAGAATCAGTTCTCTCTAATGCCAAAGAAATTAAAAGCCGGGGAGCTTACGTAATTGGGGTTGCTCCGCAGAATAATGAGGTTTTCGACAGTTTTATCAAGGTTGCGGATGTGGGGCTGGCTTCTCCGATTGTGAATGCGGTACCGGCGCAGCTTCTCGCTTATTATCTGGCCGTTGAGCGGGGATTGGATCCGGATAAGCCTCGCAATTTAGCTAAATCCGTGACCGTTAAATAAAAAAGCTCTAAATGATTTCTCATTTAGAGCTTATTTCAAAGTAGTTAAATTTCCAGTTTCTCCAGAAAAGATTCGCGGAGAATGGAATTATCGTAAACCTTGCGTTCCCCACCGCCAAAGAATGCCGTTTCCGACATGAGGATTCGGCCTTCATTATTGGAAAGAGCGCGCAGGTAGCCAACGCCCACATCCAGCGTCTTAAGCTTGGAGTGCTCAAAGCTCGTTTTCCAGACCAAAGCGCCAACTTGCAAAGCGACGCGTTGCCCAAAATCAGCATCCCACTGCCCCACTTTAACCGCCACATGGAAATTGGCAATCACCACGAGCTTAGTGGTGGCCATATCCAGCGTGTGCTGGGCGCGAAGAGATGAGGTCATGGCGCGAGCCATGAATGGGTGGATGACCGTCAAATCCAATCCCGAGGGGGTGGGGGAAACTTCGCCGCGAGTTACGCGTGCGTCCACCAGCTCCGGAAGGTACTGACAAGCCAAGCCAAAGGAATTCAAGACTGTGGCCAGTTTGTTTTGCAAGAGCTGGACCAAAGTCATGTGGAAAGTCTGAAGAGGGGTTACTCCCTCGTTACCGATCCAAGCATCGTGGTTGCCCACGGTGTAGATAAAGTTAATCAGTGAATCCTCAACCGCTTTCTTGAGCTTCTTTCCACCCAATTTTACTTTGTGCTCAGCGGTGATCTTAGAAAAGCGGCTGGTAAAGATCTTGGTGATGACGGTTGCAACTTCGCGCGCAGCCAAAATTTCTTGGTCGGTGTTGTTGAACCCGCCCAAAACTTCGCCTTTTTCCATCAGGAAGTGTTGAGTTCCTTCCACAAAATCTCCGGCGCCCACCAAAACCGAAACATTATGCTTGAGGGCGATTTCCGGAACCTTTTTGGTGAAGAAATCATACTCCTGAAAGATGGAGCCGGCATGCAGGCAGCCGAAACCTAAAAGAGAGGTCTCAGTTAAACCTTCCAAGCTGATTTTTGGATAGACCAGCTTGTGGCGGATCCAATCCGGATCAAAGCGGTAGATGCCGGAATCCTCATCTTCGGAAATCTTCGGTGCATAACCGCCATCATTTAAGGCCTTGATGGCTTGCTTAATCTGGCCGCGGGGGGTTTTAAGTGCATCCTCCAGCATGCCGATCGTTAAACCATCACGGTTTTTGATCGCCTTAACGATTGTGCTTTGCAAATCGGTCGCGTTCTTGGGTTCCGGGATCCACTCGCTCTCGCGGGCCGTTTGGCCTTTGAGGGTGTAATCACGGACCAAAAATTCCTCAGAATCCGGTACAAACTCCACGACCAGGGCACCAACTTGGTTTTCCGCGGTGTGGGTTTCCTGCAGCTTATGCAGAGCCGGAACCGAGATGTGGGGGCGTTTCTTCTCGCCCGCGGGACGCTGCAAACTGGAAGCGGTGCAACCAACGACCCACAGATCAGGAAGATTATGGGAAGTTTGGCGCTCCTCATCCTCAATCAAGCGATCCACAGCCGTCGAGTGATACTTTGACCGCCAGGAGGCCTTAAGCGGAGTGAGAACCCAAACCAGTTTGTTCTGGTTCTTAAGTGGGAATCGCGCTGAGCGCTCATCCCAGAACCGGATGTCGGGTCGCAAACGAACCAAGCGCCGGGCAACCTCAGCGCCGACCCAACAATCGTAGTTGGGAGCGGGGGAGGTAACGATGTAAATCTTGACGTAACCGGTGCCGGATTTTATCTTCGGTAGAGATTTCGCCAAACCGTTAGCGGCCTGGTTAAGCAGAAATTCACGAGCCTTCTCCAGGTTAGGTTTATTGATGGTTTTGCCATCTTTGGTTTTCTCAGAATAAAAGAAACCATTATTTAAAGCGACACGACGAAGTCCTGGTTTGCTAAATTCTTTTTTCATGTGTGGGAAAGCGACGAGGCCTCCCGCTACCACAATGAAATGGACTTTTTCCTTGCGGAAAACGTCAAAGGCCGCATCGACAAGCCCCTGGCGAAAGCCGGGGGAGCCCCAATCCAGTCGAGAGATCAACCCAATGGTCTCGCTCTTAACGTGGAAATCGGCAAAATGCCGGTAGTAGGATTTGCGGGTGACGTACCCTTGCTGGGTTGCCCGTTCATTGATGCATCCTTCTACCGTGCAAAAGTAACGCTTTTTCCCATCAACTTCTTTGCTGATGGGTTCAAGAACGTTTTCGCTCATTCTTCCTCCTATTTTGTTTTCAAAATTTCTGCCCCAAGTTTATCACAATAATTCTTGGAGAATGATAAACATAAAAAAGGGAAATCTTTTAGGATTTCCCTTGATTTTGTCTTCGATTCAATTCACTCATCAATTTATTTCCCGGAACCCAATCTTTCGGAAAGACTTTTTTCGTCATTTCCAAAATTATTTGATCAGGATTTACCGGTTTAGGCGGTTCTTTGCCTTTCTCAACAATGTTTGGCCACTGCCGAAAATTACCAGGCTTCAGCATGTAGCGCAGGATTACCAACATGATCTCCATTGGCAAAAGGTTGCCGAAAAGCCGGTGCCAGGCCCAGTGCCGATCGGAAGGGAAATTGGTCAGGATGTTGTCAGTGAAGTTTCCCTGGCGAGATCTTGGAATGATGTGATGATTTTCCGGGACGGGCTCATAACCGAAACGACTCTGCCGGGTGTTCCAAGGCGGTTTTATCGGTACTCTTGGTTTTTTCTTCTTAACCTTTTTCACCGGGCACCTTCTTGGGCAGCTGCGACTTCCTTTTCAAGGAAGGTTAGTTTGTTGTTTTCCAGCCCAATCTGGACGGTTGAGCCTTGGCTAATAATCTGATGTGTCGTTAACTTGGCGAGTTCACTCACCAATTCTTCTTCCAGAAGCCGTCCCAGAGGGTTAGCTCCATACTGGCGATCGCTAAAGGCCTCATCAATGAGAAACAGCTTTGTTTCAGTAAGAAATTCCAGTTTGAAGGGAACCGGGCTTTTATCGATCCGTTTCTGAATTAAAGAAGCTTCCCGGTCAAAGATCTTTAGATAGCTTTTCTTGGTTAGGAAGCGGAAAACCACTAATTTGTCGATCCGGTTGATAAATTCCGGCGGAAGTTCCTTTTCGACCCTTCCTTTGATGATGCGGTAGATCTTTTCATTAAGCTTTTCGATCTCCTCATCATCCAGCTGAGAAATCTTTCGGGCTTGGTTCTTATCAAGCAGAAAACCCATTGAACTCTTCCCAAGCTCCTCGTTAATTTCTCGGGTTCCAAGATTACCGGTCATGATGATGAAGGATTCGGTAAAGTCGACTTCTTCGGGCTTGTTGTTGGTAATCCGGCCATTTTGCATGATCTTTAAAAGGATATCTTCCAACCCACTGGTTCCTTCCCACCAGTTCTTGGGAACAATCGCCTTTTCGATCTCGTCAAAAAGGACAACCTTAGGAGCTTTGCCGTGGAAAAACGGCGTCTTTTCGTGATCAATGTATCCAAGAGGGGATCCTAAAAGAAGATGGTTGACTGGGCTCTTATGATCAGATAATTGCCCGCAATCCATTTTCCAGATCGAGGGTAGCTCCACTTCTTCCAAGCCAACGGCCTCGTCTTTATGCACGGGGCAGATCACCATCGTCGTTGGTTTGGCGTTAGGGTCGCTCCCTTTACGAAAGGTGGTTTCGTAGCCGCACTCCGCAAACTTTCGGCAACGCCAAACCTTCTTCTTTAAGGCATTGGAGAGCTCAACGGCGGTATGGGTTTTGCCCACTCCGGTCGGGCCTAAGAAAAGAAAGACGCCTAAGGGATGGTTGGGGTTCTGAAGTCCCGCTTCTCCCCGATGAAGAGATCTTAAAATCTCTTTGATAGCCCTTTCCTGGTCGATGACGTGAGTCCGCAGATATTGGCCGATCCTGTCGGTTGTCGACGGCTTGATATCCGGCGGAACGATTAACTTCCTACCCATCGTTTCCTCCTTGAGCTTCCGTACTTAAATCATCTTCGCCGATTACCGGTACTCCAGTTTTATCAGTAAATTCTTTTGGTGCTTCCGTTTGAATATTCTTGGCTTCGGTCTGATGATCGATTGGATTTCCATCCTTATCCAAGGTTTCCGATATCTCCCAGATGCAAAAATAGGGGATTCCTTCCTCGATCCACCCAGCATAGAGGCCGTCTTCCAGAAGTTCCTCACCGTCAAGGATCTCCCAGCGAATTGCGGCGGAAAGGTCTCGGAGTTCGTAACCTTCGTAATCTAAATAAATGGCTTGAGCCCTCGTTTCGATGTAATTTTGCATGTGCGGCTCGTACCAATCCTGGGAAACCCGCATAAGGTAGATTAAACGCTCTTCCTGCATGGGTCTTCCTCCTTTTCGGATTTAATTATTAAGGTGTTGGAAAAAATATAGCACGGGAGGAGTTGGGGGTAAATAGTAAATAAAGGAAAAGAAAAAGCCGCTTGGTGAAAACCAAACGGCTTTAAAACTATCAAACTCCAAAATAATTCTCCGTTTCCCAGGGAGAAACATAAAGGCGGTAGGCATTCCACTCAGCAATCTTCATCCGGTGGAAGGTCTTATATGAAGCGCCGAGAGCATGCTTAACGTCGGGGTCTTTCTCAAGCTCATCTAGCGCTTCCTTGAGTGTTTCCGGGAGTGTGCCGATGCTGCGAGCCTTTAGTTCCTTCTCCGTGAAGTGGTAGACGTTTTCTTCTACCGGTTCCGGCGGCTGCCAACCCTTGGCAATCCCATGCAGACCGGCGATCCCCATAACGGCGTAGGCCAAGTAAGGGTTGCAGGATGGGTCGGGGAACCTCAGCTCCGCCCGAGTGGCTTTCTCTCTTCCGGGTGAATATTCCGGTACCCTGATGAGTGCGGAGCGGTTGCGGCGCGCCCAGGAGATATAAACTGGGGCTTCAAAGCCGGGTACCAAGCGTTTATAACTGTTGACGGTTGGAGCCACAACCGCGGTCAAGGAGCGAGCATGCTTGAGCTGACCAGCGATGAAATTGCGGGCCAAGAAGCTCAGGTGATAGGGATCTCGCTCGTCATAGAAAAGATTCTTCCCGTTACGAGAAAAGAGGCTTTGATGCGTATGCATCCCTGATCCGTTGATTCCCGCTTCCGGTTTAGGCATGAAAGTGGCCTCCAGCTTGTGCTGGCGGGCGATTGCCCGAACCGCGGATTTGAGGGTCATAACATTGTCGGCGGTAGTAAGGGCATCCGCGAAGCGAATGTCGATTTCATGCTGGCTAGGAGCCACCTCGTGGTGGGCCATCTCAACCTTCATTCCCATCGCCTCAAATGTTTCCATCAAGTCGCCGCGCACGGCGTGCCCTTCATCGGTCCAGAAATCAAAGTAACTGGCCTGATCGTGACGGAGTCCCAGTTTCGGGTGCTTGAGGAAGAACTCCACCTCACTGCCGGTGTTGTAGGTTAGGCCGTGTTTTTCAAATATGACAAGAACCTGCTTTAAGACAAAGCGGGGATCCTGGCCGAGCGGTTGTCCGTTGGATTGGTAAACATCACAGATCAGCCTGGCCATCTTGGAATTTCCCACTTTCCAAGGGAAAACCCGGTAGGTAAAGGGATCCGGGATAAGATACATATCCGATTCCTGGATGCGGGCAAAGCCCTCAATCGAAGAGCCGTCGAACCAGGTGCCTTTTTCAAAGGATTCCTTCAGGCCGCTGGCCGGAATGGTGACATCCTTGGTGCGGCCGCTCAAATCGGTAAATTGGAGGGAAATGAAGCAGATTTTATCTTCTTCAACCCTCGCTAAGATTTCTTTCTCCTTTTCTTTTGTGTCCACTTTATCCATGGGACACCTCCTTTTTATTTTTAGGGTGCTTGGATACCATTATAAACGGAAAAAAGGGAAGGAATAGCACAGGGAAGGTGAAAGTTGACTTTTTAGGAAAGAAACCTGATACTCTATAAAGTATGTTTTTTAAATTAATTTTACTTTTTGTTGGCTTCTGGGCATTGTCCACGCAGCCCGTTCATGCTTATCTTGATCCTGGAACCGGCAGCTATTTAATTCAAATTGTGATTGCGAGCTTGGCTGGAGCCGGTTATCTTCTGGTTTCTTCTTGGGATCGGGTGAAGAAATTCTTAAGTGGCCTTACCGGTCAGCAAAAGAAATCGCCTTCCAAGAAAAATGAAGGCACTAAATAACACTCTCCCATCTTCTTTCCGCGATCCAAGCGGATTTCTATTCACAAAAAACGGCAAAATTTATCGCCAGGTCAATAAGAGTTATCAGGAGGACTTCGTGCTCTTGGAAAAATCTGGATTGGCGAAAGAGCTGGTTCGTCAGGGATTTTTAATCCCTTTTAAGAAGCGAGGACTAGGAATGGCCCAAACCAAGGAAGCATATGAGGTTTTAGAACCTCATCCCGTTCCTTTTATCTCCTACCCTTATGAGTGGAGCTTTAGTCAATTAAAGGATGCGGCTTTGGCGACACTTGCAATCCAAAAAATTGCTTTAGAACACGGAATGTCATTAAAAGATGCCAGTGCCTACAACATTCAGTTTCATGAAGGAAAACCAGTTTTGATTGATACTCTCTCTTTTGAGAAGCACGAGGAGAAGCCTTGGGTCGCATATCGTCAATTTTGCCAGCATTTCCTAGCTCCTCTGGTCTTAGCTTCCTATACCGATATTCGCTTAACTCAGCTTTTGCGGGTTTATATTGACGGCGTTCCTTTGGACTTGGCTTCCCGGCTTTTGCCGGCTAAGGCCAAGCTGAAACCCGCAATTCTAATGCATATTTACCTTCATGCCAAAACCCAGTCAATGTTTGCCGACCGAGGGGCCACTTCCCAAGTGCAGCGGGAGATGAAGCTTGGGAAAGGACAACTCCTTTCTTTAATTAACGGTTTGGAAATGGCGGCTTCGGGTTTACAGTGGAAACCTCAAGGAACCGAATGGGGCGATTACTATCAAAATACCAACTATTCCAAGAAATCCTTCCAGGAAAAGGCTGATATTGTGGAGAAATTTATCCGCCAGGCCAAGCCGGAGGTGGTTTGGGATTTGGGGGCCAATACCGGAGAATTTAGCCGGGTAGCGGCCCGCAAAGCCAGACTGGTTGTATCATCGGATATTGATCCGGCGGCGGTGGAATTAAACTACCGGCAAGTACGGGAGAATGGTGAGAAGAAGATTTTGCCATTGGTTTTGGATTTAACCAACCCGAGCGGGGGATTAGGGTGGGGGAATGATGAACGAATGAGTTTTCTGGAAAGAGGGCCCGCCGATACAGTTTTGGCCCTGGCTTTAATTCATCATTTGGCAATTTCCAATAATCTTCCTTTTGCCAAAATTGCCGAATTCATGGCCAGAGTTTGCAAAGAATACTTAATAATCGAGTTTGTGCCAAAAGAAGACTCCCAGGTAAAGCGACTATTGGCAACCCGGGAGGATATTTTTCCCAATTACAATAAGGATGATTTTGAAAAAGAGTTTGCAAAGTTGTTTACCGTTTCCGCCAAAGAAAGTGTTCAAGGATCAAAGCGGACCATTTATCTTTTAAAGAAAAAATTCTGATGACAAAAAGGTTTTGGTTCTTTAAAAAGTACTTTTTAAGATTTTGGGATACGGGCTTCATTTTCCGCAACGTTTTTGTGCCATTAGCAGTTTTATCTTTATACCTTTTTTTTCTTTCCCGTTTCTTATCGGTTGGAGTTAGTCAAAATTTCTCCCGAGATCTTTTAACTTTAACGTTTTCTGTATGGATTTTAGTGGGGCTCTTGGTTTTTATTCTTTGGAAACTAAAGATTGGAAAACTGGAATTCAGGAAAGCGGAAGAAAAAATAACCGGTCGGGATTTAGTGTTGGTTCTTTTGCCCCTCACACCCATCGTGCAGTACATTTTGAGCAATCAGGATATCCTCTCCCCCTTAACTTCGCTTTACTTGCTGGGATTTTTTGTACTGCTTTTATCCATTTTTATTATTGGTTTTCCAATACTTCTTGGCTTTTTGGGATCGTCGCGAACAATGGCAGCTGTGAGTTTATCCCTATCTTTTTTAATTACTAATATGGCGGCGTTGAGTTTGCAATTTTCTTGGTTTGAAGTTGGGAGTTTAAAGATTCAATTGACGGTTTTTAGCGCGATCTTTTTAGTGGCTTGGTTTCTTTGGGATTTAAATCTAAAGCGATTTTTATATTTACTGGTTGTGGTCTACTTTATTAGCAACAGCATTGTCCAAGCATTTGCGCCGCACGAAAATAAAGCGGGTGAGATTAAATCATCTTTTCCTAGTAACAAGATGTTTAATTTAGTTGGTGATCGCCAGCCCCCTGCAACCCCGAACATCTACCTTTTAATTTACGACGCCTACGTCCATAACGAAACTATGCTTCAATACGGCATTGACAACGGTGCTCAGGAAAGTTACTTAGAAGAGCAGGGTTTTAAACTTTATCCAAAAACTTACTCGGTTGCGGCCGCATCCTTAAGTACCATGAGCCGCATTTATAACGCCTCGGCTGAGATCCAGGGGAACATGCGTTCCGCTACTTCTGGGAATGGGGCTGCCCATAGACTACTTAGGAATTTTGGCTACCAGTTAGATGCAATTTTTCCGACCGAATATTTCTTCCGCGGGGTCGGTTCCAGTTTTGACAATTCTTTTCCCACAGTAAGTCTAGAGGTTTCTGATTCTTCCTTTAATTTAATTACGGGTGCCATCTTTTTGGGAGAGTTTAGGTTTGATTTGGAATTTAATAAGTCGCAATTTCCGGCATTTGTGGAAAACAAGCTCGCGGCTTTTAATAATGTTCCCGGAGTCCCCAGGTTTATCGATACTCATACCGGACCTGGACATAGCCAAAACTCCGGAGCGTGCCTGCCAAATGAAAATGAGCTTTATAAAGAGAGACTAGATGATTCTAATCTCGAAATGCGCACGGATGTAGACACGATCATCGAAAACGATCCGGGGGCGATTGTGATTATCGCTGGCGACCACGGGCCGTATCTCACCAAAAACTGCACTCTCACTGAATCAAAGTACTCAATCGAAGAGATTAATCGCCTAGACATTCAAGATCGGTTCGGTACTTTCTTAGCAATCCGATGGCCAGATAAAAATTTTGAAGAATACGATGATATAACCGTCTTGCAGGATATCTTCCCGGCGGTGTTCGCTTATTTGTTTAAAGATGAATCTTTACTTCAAGCAAAGGTAAATCCGGTAACGCTTGAGCCCGAAAGAGTTAGTGGCGCATCAGTGGAAAATGGAATTATTCA
>Ga0209341_10004266_pt1 | contig 13229 bp, 8 predicted proteins | sample RifCSP13_2_FD_184020 | JGI IMG/M metagenome (GOLD analysis project Ga0209341, IMG submission 184020) | Soil microbial communities from Rifle, Colorado - Rifle CSP2_sed 13_2 (SPAdes) (version 2) | ecosystem: Environmental > Terrestrial > Deep subsurface > Rock core/Sediment | place: Rifle...
GCATGTACGTGCCGCCGTTCTCACGCACGCCCGGCGGGTAGCCCTTGAGGTACCCGGGATCGCGGGGGGCCTGGTCGAAGGGCGGTGCCGCCAGCAGCACGAGCCCTTCGGCCGGCCGGATCAGCCTTTCCTTCACTTGAACCATCGCCTGCTCCGCGCGCCTCGGGTCGGCCGCGCCCGAAAGGACGGCCCAGGATTGCGCCACCGAGTCGATCCGCCATTCATCATCCCCCGCCGAGCCGAGGGGTTCGCCGTCATCATCGTAGGCCCGGCGATACCAGGCCCCATCCCACCCGGCGGACTCGAGCGCGTCGCGCAACCCATCGGCCCTCTCCCGATACGCATCTGCCTCGCCCGGTCGACCGAAGCGATCACTCAGAGCCGCAAAGCGGCTCAGGGTCGTATGCAGGAACCAACCGAGCCACACGCTTTCTCCCTTCCCTCCGTCGCCGACGCGGTTCATGCCGTCGTTCCAGTCGCCGGTCCCGATCAGCGGCAAGCCGTGGACGCCCATCGTCGAGCCTTTCTGCAGTGACCGGCGGCAGTGCTCGTAGAGCGGGTGGGCCTCCGCCGACTCGGCGAACAGGCCATAGCGCTCGTCTTCGTCCGGCGTCAGGACCTCGCCCGTCAGGAACGGAACCTTGACGGCCAGCAAGCTCTCGTCCCCGGTGGCTTCCACATAATGAGCCACGACAAACGGCAGCCATAGCATGTCGTCGGAAACCCTCGTTCGCACGCCGCGCCCCGCCGGCGGGTGCCACCAATGCAACACATCGCCTTCCTCGAACTGGTGCCGCGCCGCCTGAAGGATGTGCTCACGCGCAACGTTGGGCGCGGCGTGCACCAGGGCCATCGCGTCCTGCAACTGGTCGCGGAAGCCGAACGCGCCACTCGGTTGATACAGGGACGAGCGTCCCCACATCCGGCACCCCAGGGCCTGGTACAGCAGCCATCGGTTGAGCATGCAATCCATCGCCGGGTCGGGTGTGGCCACCGTAACCACACTCAGCTTGTCGTCCCAGGAGGACCGCACATCCTAAGCCTCGACGATCCAAGCCTCGACGATCCTCTCGGGATCCCCAAAGCGGCGGGCCAAGCTCACTGCCTCTACGCGATCCGCGCCCTCGCCGAGCAGAAAGAAGATCTCCTTGGCCTGTCCGGGCTCCAGCTCCACGTGCAGCTGGATGGCCCCGCACGGATCCAGCCCGGCCCGGACCGTTCCTTCCAGGCCGACGCGGCCGAGCCCCGCCGGCCTGCGCATATCTCCCATGCGGCCAAGGAACTCGGTTCGATCGGCGGTCACCCCGTGGGGTGCCTGGCTGGAAGCCAGGAAGGCGTAACGCCCGGCGAACTCGGCATTGTACGGATTGTGAGCCAGCAGGGCATGGACATCGGGTTCGTACTCCGGGACGACATACGGCGCGTTCGGCTCTCGGTTCGGTCCCAGAACCCAGGCCGCGTAGTAGGTCGCCGTCAGCCGCCGCGAGCGCCGCCAGTGATTCTCCAATCGCAGGGCGATCACCTTCACCGGCAAGTCCGGGGCAACGTACAGACGCAACTGCTGCCTAAGCCCGTGACTGTGATGCTCGAAGATGCTATACCCGGCGCCGTGACGAACCAGGTAGGGAGCGGCGGCGGGGGCAGGCTCAGGCGTAGGCGACCAGATCAGGGCGGTCTCTTCGTCGCGCAGGTAGATCGCCTCGCCCGGTGGATCGCTCACCGGATCGTTCGACCACGGCGTCAGCCGATGCTCCGCGCTATTCTCAGCCCAGGTGGAGCCGGCGCCCACATCCGAGACCATGAATCCCAGGCCGGGATTGGCGATCACGTTGATCCACGGGCGCGGCGTCCGCTCTCCAGGCCGCAGATAGATCTGGTACTCGCGCCCGTCGAAGGTGAAGCCCCCCAGCCCGTTGTCACAGATCAGACCGGACGGGCGCGGCAGCTCCGGGGTCGGCTCGACGTCTTCGAGCTGGCTCAAGGTTGGGACGAACGTGGGCAGGCGGACAGGCTCGGTCGCCGGCTCGCCCAATTGCGCGGCGAGCGTTCCGCGGGATCCATCCAAGACGACGCGAGCGGCGGCCTCGAGCAGCACGCGGTCTTCCGCGGCCATCTGATCGGAACTCAGCAGGTAGATGCCGCCGCGCTGGTTCAGATACGGTTCGCTGCCCATGCGGAGGATGAGGCGGTACAGCTCGCCTTGCAACTCCTGGCCATATCCCGATTCTTTGTCGACTCGGATGACGACGTCGACCGGGATCCCCCGCCGCCGCCAGTAGGCATGCGCGCGGACCACGTCGCGCACCAGCGAGGTTTCCTCTTCGCTCTTCAGCCGCACCAGCAGGATCGGGTAGTCGCCGGAGATGCCGAAGCCCCACAAACCATGCTGACCTTTGCGATTGGAGGCGAGGGTCTCCGCTGCGGCGCGCAGCCTGGCGCTCGGATAGAGCAAGGCCGACAGCAGCCCATCGAGCGACTCCAGGTCGCGCGTGTCTAGGCCCTGCCCGCGCAGCTCGCGCTCGATCAAGGCGCGTCCCTGACCGAAGGCTCGGTCGATGACCCCCCGGCTTTGGTAGCGGCGGGCCGTCGACAGCAGTTCAGCCCGGTCCCGCCCGACCAGCGTCAGGAAAACGATCCGGTCCGTCGAGGCCGGGGCAAGGTCAAGGTCGATCCCCAGGGAAAGGATCGGATCCAGCGTGGCTCCGGTCGTTCCCGGAGAACGCGGCCGTTCCTCGAACAAGGAGCGCGGGGTCCGCGGCGCCCCGCCGCGGCCGAGAAAATGTGCGCGATCGGTCTCGTAGGCGATCGTGCCCCGCGCCGCCGAGTTCGCCACCAACAAATGCATCAGGAAGACGGGCGCCTCATCGCCTGCGCGCGGGCGCCGGTGGAAGACCAGAGCGTTGAGCTCCGGCAGAAACTCGCTTTCGATAAACAGCTTGTTGAAGGCCGGGTGACGCTGGTCGGCCTCCTGGGGAACCAGGATGACCTCGCCGTAGCTTGTCAGCCTGAGCCGCCGGGGGCGATCTCCGTGATTGGTCAGCACCAGTTGGCGAATCTCGACATCATCGTCCGCTGCCACTGCGACTTCCAGCCTGAGCGCAACGTTGTCTACCTTGCGCTGGAATTCCGCTTTGTATGGATAGAAGAAGGCCCGCGGGTCGCCCGATGGCAAGGCGGTCGGCTGAAAAGTCGCCGAGGTCAGCCAGCCGCGGTCCCGGTCCTGGAGATACATCCAGGTTCCACCGTCCTCTAGCGTCGTGTCCGCGCGCCAGCGCGTGAGGGCCATGTCCTGCCACTGGCTGTAGCCGCTGCCAGCGCTGGTGATCATGACGCTGTAGCGGCCATTCGAAAGGAGGTGGGCGCACGGCGTGGCCGCCTGGACCGGCTCCTGCCAGGGCGTCAGGCTGACCTGCGTGCGCAAGAATCGCTCATGGGTGACCGCTGCCGGCGGCAGCTCAGCGACCGGCGCGCCGGGCGGCAGCTGCTCCTGCAATAGGAGCTCGACCGTCTGCACTCTCGGATCGGCGTGAAACCGCCGGACCATGATGTCGTCCTGCAAGGCATTCGCCACGGCGACCATGCTCATGCCGTGATGATGGGCCATGTAGGATCGGACGCGGGCCTGCGGCTGGCCGACGGGCAAGCGGGACGGCGTCAAGTCCAGCGCCTCGTACGGCCCGTACAGTCCGATCATCCCCAGATCGCGGAAGCGCCGGTAGTTGACCAGCACATCTCCGGCGGCCAACGGCAGGGCCAGCAGCGACGCGTAGGGGGCCACGACCATGTCGTCGCCCAGGCCGCGCTTCAGCCCAAGACCGGGAACACCGAACGCCCGGTACTGGTAGTTCATTCCGGCATCGAAGGCGTAGTAACCGGACTCGGAGATCCCCCAAGGCGCGCTTCGGCCATCGCCATATTCCATCTGACGCCGGAGCGCGCTGCGGCAGCTCTGGTCCAACAACGTTCCAGGGTAACTGCGGGTGAGCAGCAGAGGCATCAAGTACTCGAACATCGTCCCGCTCCACGAGAGGAGCGCCAGCGAACCGTCCACGCGAGTGAGGGGACGCGCAAGGTGAAGCCAGTGCGAGAGCGGCACGTCCCGTTTGGCGATCGCCACCAGGCTGGCCAGGCGCGCTTCGGAGGCCAGCAGGTCGTAATGGTTGTCGTCCGGCTTCCCGACTTCGAGATTGAACCCGATGCGCAGGACCTGCCGTCGTCGGTCGAACAGGAAGCTGAAATCCATGGCCTGGACCAGCGCCTCGCAGCGCTGGCCGATGTGGCGGTAGCCGATCAGCAGACTCGCGGCCGCCAGCCGGGCGGACTGCAGCGCTTGCGACAGCTGCGTGCACCAGGCAACGGCTTCCTGGTGCCGGCGATCGGCCTCGGGATCGGGCGGCGCCGATGGATGTGCCTCGACCAGCAGGTTTTCAAGCGCTTTCAGTTTTCCTTCGGCGGCGCGGCCCGTTTCGGGAATCTCCCCGAGGCGAGGCGTCACAGGTAGGGCGGCGATCAACTCGCCCCACGCCTGCAAGAGTTGCCCCTCGGTATCGTGTTCCGGCAACCACGCCGGCGGATGATCGACTAGATTCGCCCACGGGATCAGCAGCTCGAGCTCGCGACGCATGCTCATGACGTGGTGGCGCAGGCGCTCCGAGCAAAGGCGCAGGCCATCCAGGGTGTCCATCGATAGGGCGTGCGGCCGGACCTCGATCACCTGCATCAGCAGCCGGTCGATGTCGGGCAAGGCTCGAAGGGACAAGTCCTCCAAGAGCGCCGCCCATCGCTGCGGCTCGTGCTCCACGGCCCGAACCTTCCGGCGGATTTGGGCCAGGGCGACATGCAAAGGCGAAGGCCTCGCTTTGTCGTCGGCGGCTTCCAGACCCTCGCCCAGCAGCGCCAGCGTGTCCAGTAGCCCGCGCCAGCGCTCCCAACGGAAGACTCGCGTATCGGGCATGGCCAGGCACGCTTGCGAGAGAGCGATCAAGCACCCGGCCAGGTTGCCGCTGTCGACGGTCGAGACGTAACGAGGCGGCAGAGGCGCCAGGGTGCGCGTGTCGTACCAGTTCAAGAAGTGGCCGCGATGCCGTTCGAGGCCGTCGAGCGTGTCCAGAGTCGAATTAAGCCGCAACGCGAGCCCGAGCAGGCCGACATAGCCAAGATCGCTGGCGGCCAACCCCGAAAGCAGCAGGAACCCGATATTGGTGGGAGAGGTGCGGTGAGCGGTTTGGCCGCGCGGCCACTCCTGGAAATGATCCGGAGGAAGCCAGTGGTCATCCGGTCCTACGAAGCGCTCGTAGAAGAGCCAGGTGCGTCGGGCGATCACGCCCAGCCGCTGGCGCTGCTTCACGGTCAGAGGCGGCTGAGAGTTCCGGACGGGCCGACTGATCCTCTGAGCTACCTGAGGCGAGACCAGCCAGGCAGCCAACAGGGGCCCGGCAACCGCCAACGACGAAGGTTGGAGAAGCATCACCAGGGCGCCCAGCGTCACTGCCACGATCGGCGCCGTCATCATCCGTCTCCACGTCATCCCACGCGGCAGGCGCTTACCGAGCGCGCGGCTGAAGTGGGCCGCCGGAGTCCATTCCAGGAGGCGTCGGCGAGTGAGCAACAGGCGGACGAGCGTGACCCCGATGGCGTCCATCGCCAGCAGCGCCTCGAAGGGAAGAAACACGCACGCCAGCCCCCAGCGGATCAAGTCCATCCACAGCGGGCGAAGTTGCTCGAAGGTGGGTCCAGTACGCCACCGCGGGCGGAACCCCAGAGCGATGCCCGCCAGGATCGAGGCTCCCAGCGTGAGAACGCCGACGCCAGTCCAGAACACCGCCGGGCCGGCGAGCCATAACCATCCGGCGATCAGAAGCGCCAAAATGGACGGCCCCAGCAGACTGCGTCGAAGGTTATCCAGGATTTATCCAGGATTTTCCAGCGGTCGAGGGACGAGAGGTCATTCGGGATCGTGCCGCCCTTCTCGGCCGGCACCCAAGGCAGTAACCAGGGCAGAAGCTGCCAGTCGCCTCGCATCCAACGGTGCTGGCGCTCGCTCTGGGCCAGGTAGTGGTCCGGGTAGTTCTCCAGGACGACCACGTCGGCGACCAGGCCGGCGCGTCCGACAATACCTTCGAACAGGTCGTGACTGAGCAGAGCGTTTTCCGGGACGCGGCCGGCAATACTGCGCCGGAACGCGGCCACGTCCATGATCCCTTTGCCGACGTAGATCCCCTCCTGGAAGAGATCCTGGTAAACATCCGAGACGGCCTGTGTGTATAGGTCCAGACCGCGGTCGCCAGCAAACAACCGGGTGAGGTTCGTCCGGTTGACACTGGTAGGTTTGACGCGCACCCGCGGCTGGAGCACGGTGTAGCCGGCGACCAGGCGGCCCGTCCGCGGATCGAAGGCCGCCTGGTTGAGCGGATGGGCGAGCGTGGCGATCAACCGCCGAGCCCCGCCTCGGGTCAATAGGGAATCGGCGTCCAGGGTGATGACATAGCGGATGGGGGGCAGGGGCACACTCGGATCGGCCAGGGCGTACGACGACGTCGTGCTCCCGCTAAGCCAATCGCTGAGCTCCACCAGCTTGCCGCGTTTGCGCTCCCACCCCATCCACACCCCTTCGCGCGGATTCCATTCACGTTTGCGCTGGAGCAGATGGAAGGGCGTGCTCCGGCCTTCGCCATGTTTTAGGTTCAGCAAGCGGATCCCTTCGCTCGCCTGGGTCAGCAGCGCCTCGTCTCCGGGCATGTGTTCTTGAGGCGCATCGGCAAAATCGGTGAGCAAGGCGAAGAGCAGGTTCTCGTCGAGGGTGCTCAGGTAATGCTGCTCAAGCTGCCGCAGCAGAGCCCGAATCTCTTCGGCGCTGGTGAGCAGGGCCGGGATAGCGACGAGCGTGGTGCACTCGCGCGGAATGCCATCCTGGAACTCCATCTTGGGCAGCAGATGAGGAGGCACCAGTCGGGGGACGACCGAATGCACCAGACTGACCGCCACGCTGATGGCGGGCAAGACGCAGATCAACAACGCTAGCGCGGCCTGCAGGCTGCTCCCGCCCCAAGCGGAGGTCAGCGCGGCCACCGCGCCCAGCCCGATCATGGTGAGGGCAGCGATGCTGCCAAGGTAGGTCCACAGAACATGATCCTCGAGCCATCGGCGCAGACGTAAGCCAGCCGGAGGGATGTACTGCAGCCGGCCTTCCAGCGCCGCAAGCCCTCGGTCGAGCAGGTAGAAGCCGACGTGTCCGGTGCGCTCGGAAAAGAGCGTTGCCGGATCGGTCATCGGTCCCCCCGTCAATGCGCGTTGACGATCGGAGGGTGTGCGCGATCGGGGGCCCCTGCCCGCCTGGCGCAAGTGGGATCTAAGGCGCTCCGGGACCCTCGGCTGAAGTCCCTCGGCCCGAAGCTGGCTGTCGCTGACAGCCAGGCCGGCGGCTTGTTGGGCGACGACCTCTTCGGGGAGATCCGTGGCCCAGGCCAGCTGCTCGATGACCTTGCGATACCGGTCGCGCGTCTCGAAGTCCATGCGGGCGTAGACCTGGGCCGGGTCTTGGCGAAGGATCTGCTCGACGCGGCTTACGTCCTCGAAGACGGTCTTCCAATCCTCGATATCGATGGCGCGCAGGTCGAGAATGCACGTGGCGATCAGGGGCAGCCCGATCCCATCCGGTCGGCGGGAGTTCGCCGTCGGGCCTTCGCCGGCTATGGGTGACGGATCGAGCAGGTCCTCGACCGCCTGGGTCAGGCGGTCGAGGACGGCCATGCGCAAGACCGCCGGCAAGGCCCAAAGCTCGCCGATGGTGAGTGTGGCCACGGTTTGAAATGCTGCGACGAAACGGCGGACGGCATCCGGATCGAGGTGGATTTCGCAGGCCGAAGTCAATTCGGAGGCCAGGACGTAAATACGCGGCAAGCCAGCGAACGGCTTGTCAGCGAGGGCCAGCGAACGGCTTGTCAGCGAGGACCGGAAGCTGTCGGTAGAACCCTTCCGGCAAGTCCTGCCGCACCTGGCGGACGACTTGTTGGATCAGGTAGTAGTTGTCCAGCAGCCATTCGGCGCCGGAGGGAACCTCGTGCTTTTGCTCGGCAAGGCCGGCAAAGTGGCGCTGGGCGCGAACGAGGATGGCGTCCAGATCCCCCAGCGGTTGCAGCAGGCTCACCCCAACGGCTCCGCGGCCGAGCACAGGCTGGGCCGCGAGGCGGCGTGCCAACTCGTCCAATGCGGCCGGCCGGCTGGTGACCTGGCCCTCGAGGACCGGCTCAGGCTCCGAGTTCAATGCACGACGGCCTTGTGAGAGGCGTCAATGGCGTCCGTATTCCCGGACGGCCAGCTCCGCTGCGGTGGGCTCGATCGCCTGCCGGGGGAGATCCTGGACAATCAGCAGCGGCTTGTTGCCGTAGGTGATGAAGGAGGTCGGGAGGCTGCCGTAAGGCCAGCGTGTGCCACCCGAATATCCATGGGCGCTAAGCAAGACCAGGTCGACGTTCTCCTCAAGAGCCACCTGCTGCAGCTGCGCGGCGACGTGCTCATCGACCAGCAGGCGGATCTCAGCGGGCAGCGACAGTCGCTCGCGAAGGTCCTCCAGGTAGCGGATGGCCTCCTGACGGTTGCGCTCGGTGAGAGCATTGGCCAATTCCTGGTCTTCTTTGGACGGCGGAGCCCGACGTGGCACTTCGGGCTTGCGGACGACGTGGGCCAGCAAGATCTGCGAGTCGTGCCGGGCCACCAGCGCCCCCACCAACGGCAGGACGCACTCGGCGCGTTGCGACCCGTCCAGCGGGACGAGTATCCGCTCATAGCGCAGAGCGGCGACCTCCGCCGTGACAGGATGGTAGGCCGGGACCAGCAGGATCGAGACGTGCGCCCGGGCCAAGATTTTCTGGACCACGCTGCTCACATTCCATCCGCTGAGGCCGCTTCGGCCGTGAGAGCTGAGCAGGATGAGATCCACATGCTGAGCCTGGGCATAATCGATCACCCGCTCCGCCGGATCGCCCTGCAAGAGCACCTGGACAGCTGATACTCCGGCATCGCGGAGGCGCTCGGCGACATCCTGCAGGTAGGCCCCGGCTTCGGCTTCGCTGTAGTGCCATTCCAATGGGTCGATGGCGCGGGTTCGGCTAGCGGGGTCTGCCTGCTCCACCACCTGAAGCAGGGTTGCGTGCGCGCCGAGCGTCTGGGCCATGGCCAGGCCGTGGGGCAGTACGCACTCCGCCAGCGACGAGCCGTCCAGAGGGATGAGAAGATGCTCGATCATCGTGCCCTCCTCCGGAGGAGCCGATCAACGCAGACGCATGCAGTCTCGAGCGGAAGTGCGCGGGATGGCGAGCGGGGGCGGTCCATCTGCTCGAAGTGAAGGTAAGGCCCCCCGGCGTTCCTCCACACACAGGCCCCGGGGAAGTCTTGTCCGGGCTGCTCGCGTCTCTCATGGTACCACCGTGTGATGCGTCGATAGGCATGGGGGTGCGGATGTATCGAGTGTCGCCGAGAAGGGAAGCGCTGCGAATGCTCCCGCCGAGCCGTGGCGTGGTCGGTCCCCGGCTTTATAATGAAGCGACAATGCCCTCGCAGCGGAAAGGGTCCTAGGTAGACCGGACGGCTCTTCAAGAAACGGATTGGGAGAGGTCGGGCATGAGACCGGTCACTAGGTGCCAGGATCGTTCCTCCGAAAGGTTCCCATCGCTGACGACTTGCATGCTGCCGGGTCATGTGGACCGGGCCGTAGCCCGAAGCGGGTCGGAGCTCTCCAACCCTCTTCGTGGTCCTGGAGGCTACGCACGCCCGAAAATCTCTCCCGTCTCTGCGATCTCGAGTCGGAAATGCGGCGTGCGACGATAGGTTCCACTATCCACGAGGCGACGGGCATAGGAAATTCCGACGGTCCTTAACTCGTCGTCGGGATACCGATTCGCCCGGCGGGCCCGCGCCATCAGACCCTCAAGGTCCGCCTCGATGCGTACGTCAAACATCGGCCGCCGCGTGCTGGCCTCACAGGCGGTCAGGACATAGAGTGATCGTGTGGTCCCCGTCCCCATCAGTGATAGGAACAGCTCGGCCTCTCCATAATTCTCGGAATAGTTGCAGGCCGAGAGCCCGCATGGGTCACCGAATCTGCTCACCCCGACCTCCTCCCGCGTCCGTCTAACCCGAAGTCAGCCCGCAAGCCGCGATCTGCAGGTCGTTCCGGGCCCACGCCGGCCCTCATCCACGACTCCTTCAACTCCTCGAGGCTAACGATAGCACCGTTGGCAAAGAGATGCCCAACTTCGTATCCGAGGCCTCGATAGACCTCGGCTGGGATGCCGATGTCGGCCAGGTATACATCCCCGGTGTAAGCCGATGCCTCAGGAGCGAGCAGGCCCGTCTTCGGGAGCGCCAGGGTGAGTGTGGCTTTGGCGCGGATACATGGAATAGACGGGATGCCGGTCGTCGCGTCCAGACCGGAGGGCAGGTCGAGGGCAAGGATCGGGCATCCCCGGCTGTTTGCCCACTCGATCCAGCGCGCCGTTCTCGACCGCGGCCTCCCGTGGAAACCGTACCCGAGGATGGCGTCGATGATCAGGTCGGGGCGTCCAGATCCCGGGCCGGTCTTAGCGCGGTCGGCCAGGCCCAGCCGCTTCAGGATCCGCCACTGACGATTCGGCACGGCTTTCAGCGAACTCTCGGCGCCGGTCAACACAGCTTGAACCTGGGCACCCCACCGATGGAGATGCCGCGCCGCCACCATCCCTCCGCCCCCGTTGTTGCCCAGGCCGCATAGGACAACGACCGTGCGCCCGTCGACGGATCCACCCAGCATCTGGCGCGCTTGCTCGCCCAAGTTCCGCCCGGCGAGCTCCATCATCTGGGTCAATCCGATCCCGTAGCCGCGCATCGCTCGCCGATCGACCGGCGCCATCTGAGCCGCCGTTACGGCCGGAACCGCAGGAGCCTTCCCATGCGGTGCTCGGCGGCCGGAGGAAGGAGGGTCCGAGTCGCCTTTCAACTCGACCCCTCCCACCGGCCAGGCAACCTCGCCACGGTTCATGGGCTGAGTTGCCGCCAACCCTCACGCACGGGCCACGACAAGGTAGTTGGCGGAGCCCAGCGCGGCACCCCACATCATATGGCCTACGAAGAAAGCGGCGGCATTGAGGTTGAGCATGACGGGATTGACCAGGGGCAGAACGACGAACCACATGGCGGCGAAGATGACGACGCCGTAGACGATCCCCCCGGCGATTTGTCGCCCGAGGGAAGTCAGGCGCGGCCCGATCGAGAAGGTGAAAATCAATCCGAGGATGACGGAGTTCATCATGTGACCCATCAGGCCCAGCCCAACCCCTGCCAGGTCAAACGACGCCGTGGAGCCAGCGCCTTGAAGACCTCGCAGGAGCGTGGCGGCGATGTAGATCGGCGGCGACCACAGCCCGGCGCCAACGATTGCTTCTACGATCATCTGCCACATCCCCAGGACCAGGCTGGCGACGAGACCAGGGACGAGCACCCGCCAAGTGATCGAGGGTCGCGTAACGGAAACAGCGGTGGTTGTCATGAATGCCTCCATTGACAGATTGGTCCCCGGCTGTCTACGTCCGAGGACGGGGCGGGCCGAACGTGTGGGGGGATGGCTCAGGCGGCGCGTGCCTCCCTGGCCTCCCGTGAGACGATTCGTCTCCACGCTATGCAGGAGGTGAGGCTTCGGCGCGAACCCGACGATGCGCCCTGCCTCCTTGCCCTGGGAAAACACGATCAGCGTGGGGATGCCCTCGACGCCGTAGCGGACCGAGAGCTCCGGGTTCTCATCGACGTTCAGCTTAGCGAAGGACATTCGGCCCTCGAGCTCTCCCGCCAACTGGTCCAGAACCGGCGCCATCATGTGGCACGGGCCGCACCACTCGGCCCAGAAGTCCACCACCACAGGTTCGGCTGCGCGCAGCACGCGGTTGTCGAAGTCCTTCGTCGATACTTGGTGCGGGGTAGCCATTTGTTTTCTCTCTCCTTTTCGATCTGCATTCTAGGATGCGGCCAGGCGTCGATGTCTTACCGAGGCGAGCCATTCCACAGGCAAGAAGCCTGATCCCCATCCCGGACGACGGCCGGGTGGGGGCTGCCTGGTCTCTGACAGTCGGAGGCTCGTGTTGTTACCCGGCCTCTCCATAGATTTCGATTTCGACCGCACCCGTATTCCCGCCGCTCGTCTCGACGGCCTCGAACCGTAGCCGCTGGGCCGTGAACTCGGTGTCGAAGGTGTACATCTGCGCCGCGTCCGAAAGCTCGAAAGGGCCGAATGCTTCCCCCTGATCGGTCACGATGCGGAACGAGAGGATTTGAGCCGAACCTCCCATCGTCCGAGTCCAGAATCCAACGCGGGTGACGCGGGTCGGCGCCGGCAGCTCTATCTCGATCCAGGCGTCGTCCCCATCTCCGTCGGAGGACCATTGCGTGGAGGGATCGCCGTCGATGGCGCGGATCGCCGCAAAGGCCCCGTCGGCCGCCCCGCCATACTGGCTGCTCACCGCTAAGATCCGTGCGTTGGCAGCCAGGTTGGCCTGGCCGGATGCACCGGCCGCCGGCAGCGTCCGAAGGATGTACTCCTCGCCACGATACAGCGTTCCGTCGGGCCCGACGCCTTGCAGGCGGAGGTAGTAGACGGTGTCCGGCGCCAGGCCGGTGAGAACCGGGTGATGCTCCGCATGCGCGCCGCTGGCCATATCGGTGTCCGTGGCGATCGAGCCGTACGCATGCGTCGGCCCGTAGACGACCGCACAGGCGACGGGTATGCGCGTGGTCACGTTGACGGTGGCCGACGTCGCTTCGGCCTCGATCCGAGGCGACTCTACGAGAATCTCGTCGATCGGCCGGACCACGGCCGACGAAGACCGCCGGCCACAAGCGCTCAGCAAGAGCACAGGCCCGGCCAGCGCGGCAAACACGATCGCTCGTGACGTTCTCGTCATGGTACGGTCTCCTTCAAACAGACAGGACCCGCGTGAGATCGTCCTCGGGTCGCGGCCGATGACCCGGGGATCGGCCTCACTTGCCCAGCAGTCGATAGAACTCTTCGCGCAAGCCCCGATCGTCCCGGAAGGCACCGCGCTGGGCCGTCGTGGTCATGTTCATGCCGTGCTTCTTCACGCCCCGCAGCGCGGCACAGCTGTGCTGCCCATCCAGGACGACCATGACTCCCCCCGGATCGATGGCGCCCTCCAGCGCATCGGCGATCTCATTCGTCAGCCTCTCCTGCACCTGAAGGCGATGCG
>Ga0209341_10004269_pt1 | contig 13220 bp, 12 predicted proteins | sample RifCSP13_2_FD_184020 | JGI IMG/M metagenome (GOLD analysis project Ga0209341, IMG submission 184020) | Soil microbial communities from Rifle, Colorado - Rifle CSP2_sed 13_2 (SPAdes) (version 2) | ecosystem: Environmental > Terrestrial > Deep subsurface > Rock core/Sediment | place: Rifle...
CCCCACGCAGCCTTGACCCCACGTAGCCTTCAGCCGTGCGCGTCTTCCTGGGCGTGACCGGCGCCTCCGGCGCTCCCTACGCCGAGCGCCTGCTGCGCGCCCTCGCGGCGGTCGACTGCGAGATCGGGCTCGCCGCCTCCCGCTCCGGGATCGAGGTCCTCGCCACCGAGCTCTACGGCGACCCCTCGCTGCCACCGGAGGAGGTGCTCGACCGGTTCGTCGGCACCGCCGCGGAGCAGGTCACGGTCTATGGGGAGAACGACTATCGGAGCCCGTACGCGAGCGGGTCGGCGCGTGTGGACGCGTATGTGATCTGCCCGTGCTCGATGGCGACCGTGGGGACGCTCGCGTCGGGGGCGATGCAGAACCTCATCCATCGCGCCGCCTCGGTGGCGCTCAAGGAGCGGCGGAAGCTCGTGCTCGTGCCTCGGGAGACGCCGCTCTCCTCAATTCACCTGCGCGGACTCGCCACGTTGCACGAGGCGGGCGCGGTCATCCTCTTCGCGCCCGCAGGCGATCGACGACCTCGTCGACTTCGTCGTCGCGCGCTGTCTCGACCAGATCGGGATCGACAACGTGCTCGTGCCCAGGTGGGGCCAATGACGAGCTACGAGTCGGGAACGCTCGCGCCCGACGTCGTCCGGACGATGTTCGACCGCATCGCCCCGATCTACGACGCGATGAACCGGGTGATGACCGCCGGGCTCGACCGTCGCTGGCGGCGCCTCGCCGTGCGTGAGGTCGTCTGGCCGGGAGACCGTGTCCTCGATGCCTGTTGCGGCACCGGAGATCTCGCCATCGAGGCGGAACGGCGCGGTGGAAGGGTCGTCGGGCTCGACTTCTCCGGGCGGATGCTCGAGCGGGCCAGGGGCAAGTCGGGGACGATCGAGTGGGTGAACGGGGACGCCCTCGCTCTGCCGTTCGCGGACGGCGAGTTCGACGCCGCGACGGTCGGGTTCGGCATCCGGAACCTCGAGGATCTCGAGCTAGGCCTGCGTGAGCTCGGCCGCGTTCTCCGGCCCGGAGGGCGCGTCGCGGTGCTCGAGATCACACGGCCCAAGGGGCTACTACGACCCTTCTTCCGGCTCTGGCTCGACGTGCTCGTCCCGCTCGCGGGCCGTGTCCTGCCAGGCGGGAAGGCATACACGTATCTCCCGGCGAGCGTGCGGCGCTTCCCCGGGCCGGAGGATCTCTCCAGGCTTCTCGGGCAGGCCGGCTTCCAGGACGTGCGGTTCAGGCTCCTCGGCGGCGGCAGCGTCGCCCTCCACACGGCGGCGGCGTCGTGAGCGCGCAGGCGGTGCTCCAAGAGGCGCGGCCGTACTTGGACGAGCTCGAGCAGCGACTCGAGCTCGCGGTCGCGCGGTATCCCGGGCTCGTCGAGGCGGTCGGCCGGAACGCTATCGCGGCCGGCGGCAAGCGGCTCCGGCCTCTGCTCGTCTATCTCACGGCGCCGGCGCGCGAGCATGCGCTCCGTGCAGGGGTTGCGGTCGAGCTTGCGCACGTTGCCACCCTCGTCCACGACGACCTGATCGACGGTGCCGAGCTCCGCCGCGGGCGCTCGTCAGCGTGGCACGAACACGGCGCACGCGCGGCACGCGCCGGCGGCGACTACCTGTTCGCACGCGCGTTCGGTGAGCTCGCGGAGAGCGGCGACCTCGAAGGCGTCGACATCCTCGCCCGCGCGTGTCTCGCGATCGCGCGCGGCGAGGCGATGCAGCAAAGGCAGGCGCATGACCCGGAGACGACGGTCGATGCGTACCTCGAGCGCATCTCCCTCAAGACGGGAAAGCTCTTTGAGGCCGCGTGCCTGCTCGGCTCGCGCGACCCGCGGCTCGGAGCGTTCGGGCTCGAGCTCGGGATTGCGTTCCAGATCGCCGACGACATCCTCGACTGCGTCGGCGACACGATCGAGACCGGGAAGATTCCGGGTGCCGACCTCCGAGAGGGGGTGCCGACGCTGCCGCTGATCCTGGCCGCACGCGAGGACGATGTCGTTCGGCTCGCGCTGGCGGGCGGGCCGAGGGAGGGCGCGCTCGTGCGGGTCGCTGCGACGAGCGCGCTCGAACAGTCCCGGAACGTAGCCCTCGACTACGCTAGGAAGGCGAGGGGGTTCCTCCGGAACGAGCCCGATCTGGAAGCCCTCACGCACATCGTCATCGACCGGGAGCGTTAAGTGGTGGCCGTCGTCGAGCTGAGCACGCTGGAGCCGATCCGGGAGAAAGTGGAAGCCGGCGACCGGCTGGACTTCGAGGACGGCGTTGCGCTCCTCGAGTCCGACGACCTGCTCGCGCTCGGCGAGCTCGCCGACCTCGCGCGGCGTGTGCGCGGGGGAACGGACGAGGTCTACTTCGTCCAGAACCTGTACGTGAACCAGACGAACGTCTGCCGCGTGAAGTGCAAGTTCTGCGCCTTCGCGGCGACGCAGAAGCAGCCGCACGCGTACACGTTCACCGCCGAGGAGCTCGTCGAGGACGTGCTCCGCCAGCGTGAGGTCACCGGGTTCACCGAGCTCCACATGGTCAACGGCGAGAGCCCGCACGTCGACTTCGCCTTCTACCGGGACACGATCACGGCCCTCCACGAGGCGCTCCCAGACGTACACCTCAAGTGCTACACGGCGTCGGAGATCCACCACATGACGACGCTCTCCGGGCTCACGCACGAGGAGGTGCTGCGCGAGCTCAGAGACCGCGGGCTCGGGTCCCTGCCGGGCGGCGGCGCCGAGGTCTTCGCGGAGCGTGTCCGCCGGCTCGTCGCGCCCGGGAAGGAGCATCCGGACATCTGGTTCCACATCCACGACACCGCTCACAAGCTCGGAATCCCGACCCACTGCACGATCCTCTACGGACATGTCGAGACGTACGAGGAGCGGGTCGACCACCTGATCCGGCTCCGCGAGCAGCAGGACCGCACGGGCGGCTTCCTCGCCTTCATCCCGCTCGCGTTCCATCCGGAGAACACCGTCTTCGAGCGTCGCGGCTGGCGGCACACGACGGGCGCCGACGACCTGAAGATGCTCGCCTTCTCACGCCTGATGCTCGACAACATCCCGAACATCAAGGCCTACTGGATCATGATGGGGATGCCGCTCGCGGCCGTCGCCCTCCACTTCGGGGCGAACGACGTGCAGGGGACCGTCGTGCGCGAGGAGATCTTCCACGCGGCCGGCGCTCGCACGGAGACGGAGCAGAAGGTCGAGGAGCTCGTTCACTTCGTCCGCGAGGCGGGCCGCATCCCCGTTCAGCGAGACACGCTCTACAGCGAACTCCGGCGGTGGGCGTGATCCGGGTATCTCACGTGTCTGGGGCGGCGCTCGCAAAGGAGACGAGCGCGCGGCGCGCAGGACAGTACGTGTGGTACGGACAAGCGACGCGCGCGAAGCATCCTGCAGCGAGCGGCGTCAACCTTCGGCGGAGCCCGGCTCCGCCGGGCGGGAGCCGAAGGTGGCCAGGCGCGTGAGGCTCGGCCGCATCTCGTACGTGAACATGGCCCCGGTCTTCTACGGGCTCGCGGCGGACGTGGAGGAAGTCTCCGGCGTGCCCACCGAGCTCAACCGGATGCTTCTCGACGGCGAGCTCGACGTCGCACCGATCCCGTCGATCGAGTACGCGCGGAACGCCGACCGGCTCCGCATCCTTCCGAGAATGTGCGTCTCCTCCGAGGGCGCCGTGGACTCGATCCAGCTCGTGACGCGAATGCCGTTCGGCCAGGTGCGCTCGGTCGCGGTCACGCCGGAAAGCGCGACCTCGGTCGTCCTCGTCCGGATTCTGCTCCCGAAGGCCGAGATCCTGCCGCTCGGGATCGACGCGGACGCGACCCTGCTGATCGGGGACGCCGCGCTCCGCAGCGCGTTCGAGGACCCGACGCCTCACTTCGACCTCGGCCGTCTCTGGCTCGACCGGACGGGGCTGCCGATGGTCTTCGCGGTCTGGGCGGCGCCCGAGCCCGTCGCCGAGGGGTTGATCGAGCTCGAGCACGCGCTCGTCGCCTCCGTGCGGCTCGCGCGTTCGGAGCCGGAGCTCCTGGCAAAGCAAGCGAGCGAGACCTACGGCTACCCGCCGGGCTTCCTCGCGCGGTACTTCGAGAAGCTCCGCTACAGCTTCGGGCCACGCGAGCGCGCTGGCCTCTACACCTTCCTCGAGATGGCCCGCGACGCCGGCGAGCTCGCGCACGTCCCGGAGCTCCGCTTCGTGCGGGAGGAGGCGAAGGTGTGACGACGCTCGCGCCGGCCGAGCCGTCAGTCGAGGAGGCCCTGGAGAAGGCGCTCGACGGCGAGCGCATCTCCGATGAGAATGCCGTCACTCTGCTCCGCTCGCGCGACCTCATCGCCGTCGGGCGGGTCGCCAACGAGGTCCGCAACCGCTTGAACGACCCCTCACGGGTCACGTTCATCGTCGACCGGAACCTCAACTACACGAACGTCTGCGTGACCGACTGCGACTTCTGCGCCTTCTACCGCCGGCCGGGCGACAAGCGAGAGGGCTACCTGCTCCCGAAGCCGGTGATCTACAAGAAGATCGAGGAGACGCTCGCGATCGGCGGCACGGGCCTGCTCATGCAGGGCGGCCACCACCCCGATCTGGGGATCGACTACTACGAGGATCTCTTCCGCTCCATCAAGGCGCGCTACAAGATCCACCTGCACGCGCTCTCTCCGCCGGAGATTCAGCACATCTCGCGGCGCTCGAAGCTCACGATCCCGGAGACACTTGCGCGCCTCCGCGACGCGGGTCTCGACTCGGTTCCCGGCGGCGGCGCGGAGATTCTCGTCGATCGCGTCCGGGCGATCATCGCCCCGAAGAAGACGAAGTCGGACGAGTGGCTCGACGTCATGCGGCAGGCGCACCGGCTCGGGATGTCGACGACCGCGACGATGATGTACGGCCACGTCGAGACGCTCGAGGAGCGGGTCGAGCACATGCGCCGGATCCGCGAGCTACAGGACGAGACCCGCGGCTTCCGCGCGTTCATCTCCTGGACCTTCCAGCGGGACGGGAACCGGCTGGACGACGTCGTTCGCGAGGAGGACCGGCCGACCTCGTTCGACTACCTGCTGACCCAGGCCGTCTCCCGCATCTACCTCGACAACGTCCCCCATATCCAGTCCTCCTGGGTGACGCAGGGGATGAAAGTGGGGCAGGTCGCGCTCGGCTTCGGCGCGGACGACATGGGCTCCGTGATGATCGAGGAGAACGTCGTCTCCGCCGCGGGAACGACCCACCGCACGACCACCGACGAGCTCGTGCACCTCATCCGGGCGATGGGGAAGATCCCGGTGCAGCGGGACACGCTGTACCGCGAGGTCAGGGTCTTCTGAGACTCCTCCGCAACGGACATCTCGACAGGTAGCCGTCCGTGGGCGACCCTGCGCTCCGCCGCGAGGAGTCCAGTTCGCGTGACACCCATATCTATGGGTCAGGTGATACGGTGAACCGTATGAAGACGACGATCGACATCGCGGACAGCCTGCTGTTCGCCGCCAAGGAGCGCGCCGCGCGCGACGGCACGACGCTGCGGGCCCTCGTCGAGGAGGGCCTCCGCTCCGTTCTCGGCAGCCGGGGGACGTTGTCGTTCAGCCTGCGCGACGCCTCGGTCGGCGGCGACGGTGTGGCAGAGGAGTTTCGCGGAGCCGGCTGGGACCGCATCCGCGAGGCGATCTACGAGGAGCGCGGCGGCTGATCGCCGTCGACTCCAACGTCCTCGTCAGCGCGCACCGGCGTGACGCGGACCTGCACGAGCCTGCGGCGGCGGCGATTCGGGAGCTCGCCGAGAGCCCTGCTCCGTGGGCGATTCCGTGGCCCTGTGTGCACGAGTTCCTGGCCATTGTCACGCATCCACGGATCTACACACCGCCGTCCACTCTCGCGGAGGCGTCGGCGCAGGTCGATGCCTGGTCGGAGTCTCCCGGACTCGTGTTTCTGGCTGAGGGGCTCGACCACTGGACGCGCCTGCGGGACGTTCTCGTGTCGAGCCGAGCGACAGGTGCGCAGGTCCACGACGCGCGCATCGCCGCCATCTGCCTCAGCCACGGCGTGCGCACGCTATGGACGGCCGACCGTGACTTCTCGCGCTTCGCCGAGCTGACGGTTCGGAATCCGCTCGTCGGTTGAGGCGGCGGCGCGGCGATCCACCTGCAGGGTTCTGGGGATCATCACGCCGGAGAAGACAACGTCCCAGTTCCAATCCTCCTGGGTGACGCAGGGGATCAAGGTCGGCCAGGTTGCGCTCTCGTTCGGCGCCGGGAGGTCAGGGTCTTCGCCTGACGAGCCGGTCCGAAGCGATCAGCGCCCCGACCGACAGGACGATCAGCACAGCCGCGATCCAACCCCAGGGCAGGCCATGGTCTCGTGGCTCCGCCTGGACGCTGCGGACGAGCCTCTCGACGGCGGCCGCGCGCGACGCCGCATCGGTGGAGCTCGCCTCGCGAACAAGCTCGTCCAGCCGCTCTTCGTCGACGTCCGCGCTCTATGCAGCGAGCTTGGCTCCGACGAGGACGACGAGCGTGCCGTCGAGACCTGCCTCGCGCGCGATCTCCGCCGCGACGGCGTCGGGGCCTCCGGAGATCTCGTCATTGGCCGAGGCGGGCATGAACGCGACCTTGACGTCCGATCCCACGATCTGTGGAAAGCCACCCGCTTCGACGTCGCTGACTGCGGCACCCGGGTCGTACGAGACCCGAACCTGGCCGAACGCCTCGACCGCCCGCCCGATCGCGGTGTCGGGCGTATGCGCTTGGATCGGCCCCGCCTCAGACGTCGCCAGAGCCAGCAACAGTCCGAAGACGACGGTCGTCCGAATCACGCTCGCAGGTTACGCGGCACTGGGAGCTCACCTACAGTCACCTACCGTGGAGACGGACCACACGCTGGTCGAACGTCGTCTGCTGGACGAGGCGCTCCGGCCCGGAACGGTGGCGCTGGACGCCGGCTGCGGCCGCACTACCCGGCTCCGCAACTACCGCGACCGCATCGCTCGCCTGGTTGGAGTGGACGTCGACGAGGAGGCAGGGCGCGAGAACCCCTATCTCGACGAGTTCGTCCGCGCCGACCTCGACCAGCCGCTCCCGTTTCCCGACAGCAGCTTCGACCTCGTCTACGCGAATTTCGTGGTCGAGCACCTCGAGCATCCCGAGCGCACGTTCGGCGAATGGCGCCGAGTGCTCCGAACGGGCGGGCGGCTTGTGCTGCTGACCAGCAACCGCGCGAACCCGATCATGGCCGCAGCGGACAGGCTGCCGGCACGGATCCGGCTCGCCGTCAAGCGCCGAGGCGCCGGTGCGGCGGAGCGCGACGTCTATCCGACCCGGTATCGGGCGAACACGCCGCAACGGCTCGCAGACGCAGCCCGCTCGGCCGGTTTCGATCCGGTCGCGGTCAACTACGTGGGGACGCTGCACCGCTACGGTGCGCGTCTTCCGGGTGTGGGATGGCTTCTGGCCGTCGTGGAACGGGCGCTTCCGGTCTCCCGTCGCTCCACGATCGTGGCGAGTTACCGCTAGCGCAGGCCTGTTTGGGGCGTGTAAGAACCTCGGAGAGCTCGAATGGCGTCGGGTACCCTCGATCGCTGTGGTGCGCCGTCTCGTCCTCGTCTTCGTCTGCCTACTCCTCCCCGTCGTCGGCGCGGCCCCGTCGTCCGCGCAGACGACGCAACTCGTCCCAGGCGTGACGTATTCGACCGAGGTCCAGTTCACGCCGCACGGGCCGGTCGTCATCCACGTCGTGCGAGGGCCGCGCCCCACAGGCTTGTACCGCCTTCGTCCTGTGCTCTCGAACGAGTCGGTGGTCAAGAGAGAGACCGTCTCGGCGATGCAGCGCAGGCTCGCGACCCAGACGACCGAGGTCGGGGTGAACGGTGACCTGTTCGCCTGGGCAGACGGACGGCCGAGCGGCATTCTGCTCCGGGACGGGGTCCTCGTCAGCCCGCCGAACGGAGGGCGCTCGAGTGCCGGGATCACGCTCGACGGAACGCTCGACGTTCGCCGCATCAAGTTCTTCGGCACCTGGCGAGGCACAGGGCAGCGTCGGGCGCTGAACGAGCTCAACAAGGCGCCCGGGCCGAACGGGATCGCCCTCTTCACCTCCGATTGGGGAGCGGCCACGCCCCGGATCGCGGGATCGTTCGCCGTCACCCTCTCCCCCTTCCCCGCGGCGCTGCCTAACGCCGACCTCTTCGCGCCGGTCACGGACGTCGCGGTCAACGTCTCGACCCCGCTCGCGCCGGGGACAGCCGTGCTCGTCGCGCGTGGGAACGCCGCCGCGAAGCTTCAGGCGGAGGCGACGCTCGGGACGACCGTGACGTCGCGGCTGATCCTCCAGCCCGGGTGGGAGACCGTGGCGGACGCGATCGGAGGCGGCCCTGTGCTCGTCCGCAACGGCAGGCCCGTGTTCCGCGCGAACGAGGCCTTCACGACGTCTCTGCTCGCGCCTCGACACCCCCGCACGGCAGTTGGTCAGCTTGCGGACGGGCGAGTCCTCCTCGTCGCCGTCGACGGTCGTCAAGCGGGGTACTCGGTCGGTATGACGACCTTCGAGATGGCGCAGTCGCTCGTGCGTCTCGGCGTGGTGAGCGGGATGGCGCTCGACGGCGGCGGCTCGACGACGCTCGCCTTCGAGGGCACCGTGCTGAATCGCCCGTCGGACGGGAGCGAGCGCCCGATCTCGACCGCGCTCATGCTCCAGTACTTCGGTGCCTACGCGCCCCCACCGGCGGTCTCCGTCTACTCGCCGAACGGTGACGGCGTCGACGAGGAGCAGGCTCTCGCGTTCAAGGTCGTCCGGCCGTCGAGCGTGACCGTCACGCTCACTGCCCCGGACGGGACGGTCGCGTTTCAGGAGACCGCGGCACGCGAGCCGGGCACATATGAGGTGGCATTCCCTCCGGCACCGCCTCCTCCCCCTCCGCCTCCCGAGGGTGAACCGGCTCCGCCGCCCACGGAGCCGCTTCCACCGGCCGAGGGCCGGTGGAGGCTGACCGTCGCCGCGACCGACGACCAGGGCTTCCCGTCGACGGCGACCCAACGATTCGCCGTGAACTCGACGCTCGGCTTCCTCCGGCTCGAGCCGGTCCGCCTCTTCCTCCCGCCGAGCGGGCGGAGCGCGACGATCCGCTGGACGCAGGCGCGGGCTGCGCGCGTCAAGGTCACGCTGGAGACGCTCGACGGCATCGTCCTCCGGATCCTCACGCTTCGCCGCTTGGAATCCGGAGACCAGGCCGTGGTCTGGGACAGCCGGCTGCGTGACGGGAAGCTCGCCGCGGGCGGCCGGTACGCCGTGCGCGTCACGGCGAGCAACGAGCTCGGCGTCGTCACGCTCGAGCAGCGGCTTCGCGTGCGCCGGATCGCCGGCTCCAAGTAGACCGCTATCGAGTGTCCCCTCACTAGACTCCTGCGGTGCCCGTTGCCGCGATCCTGAGCGAGGTTACGGAGGCCGTCACCTCCGCGATCGGAGACCACGGCCTGTACGCGGTGTTCCTCCTGATGTTCGTGGACGCGGTGTTCCCGGCCGCAAGCGAGGTGGTGATGATGTACGCGGGCGCGCTCGCCGCCGGCGCGTTCGCCGGCCAGGACGTCGTCCTCTTCGGCCGTACGATCGAGGACGGCTTCGCCGCCTACGTGGCGGTCGCCCTCGCCGGCACGATCGGCTACACGCTCGGCGCGATCTGCGGCTGGGCGATCGGTCTCTACGGCGGCCGGCCGTACCTCGAGCGCCACGGGCGCTGGCTCCACCTGGACGAGGAGAGACTCGACCGGGCCGAGCGCTGGTTCGAGCTCTGGGAGAACTGGGCGGTCTTCCTGGGCCGGCTGACCCCGGTCGTCCGCTCGTTCATCTCAATCCCTGCGGGGGTGATGGAGGTGCCGTTCGTCCGGTACACGCTGCTCACGCTCGCGGGGTCCGCGATCTGGTGCTTCGCGTTCGCGGGGTTCGGCTATGTGGCCGGCGAGAGCTGGGAGGAGCTCCACGACGCGTTCAGCTACCTCGACTACGTGATCGTCGGAGCCGTCGTCGCGGGGGCGGTCTGGCTCGTCGTTCGTCGCCTTCGGCGCAGACGGATCGCCCAGGAGTCGTCCTCCGGGTGAGGAACGTGAGGGGGTCAGACCCGTGGGGTCTGACCCCGAGAAGGCACTCGCTACACTCGCCCCACGTGAGGAGAGTTCGCTTCAGGATGATCGCCCGTCGCGAGGCGGATGATGGGTGACGCGAGGCAAGGACGCAGGGAGCGCCCATATCGAGGTAGATATGGGCGCGACTGAGGACGCAGCATCGCGGCGCCCAGCGCCGCATCGCGACACGGCCGCTCATTCTGAAGCGAGCTCTTTAATCCCGCTGGTCGACGTCAAAGCGCAGTACGCGCCGCTGATCCCGGAGCTCGAGGAACGCTTCTCCGCCGTCCTCGAGTCGGGACGTTTCATCTTCGGCCCGGAGGTCGAGGCCTTCGAGCGGGAGGCCGCCGCGTTTCTCGGCGTCCCGCACGCGATCGGCGTCGCGAACGGCACGGACGCGCTCGTGCTCTCGCTGGAGGCGCTCGGGATCGGGCCAGGCGACGAGGTGATCTGTCCCGCGTTCACCTTCTATGCGACCGCGGAGGCGATCGCCCGCGCCGGGGCGACGCCGGTGTTCGCGGACATCGAACCGGCGACGCTGAACCTCGACCCGGCGGATGTAGAGCCGCGGGTCACCGCTCGGACGAAGGCGATCGTCGCCGTCCACCTCTTTGGCCGCCCTGCCCCGCTCACCGAGCTCGCCGCACTCGGCCTGCCGCTCGTCGAGGACGCCGCGCAGGCGTTCGGAGCGGAAGGCGTCGCGCAGATGGGCATCTGCTCGACCTTCAGCTTCTTCCCCACGAAGAACCTCTTCGCGCTCGGCGACGGCGGGCTCGTGGCTTGCCGCGACGACGACGTCGCGGAGCGCGTCCGGATGCTGCGCTTCCACGGCTCGCGCGACAAGGTGACGTTCGAGCTGATCGGGACGAACTCACGCCTCGACGCGATCCAGGCCGCTGTCCTGCGCGTCTTCCTCCCGCACCTCACGGGCTGGAATGCAGCACGGCGCGAGGCGGCTGCGCGGTACGCGGAGCTCGGGCTCGGCGAAGCCGTCGAGCTGCCGCGCGACGAGCCCGGGCACGTCTACCACATGTACGTCGTCCGCTCACCCAGCCGGGAGGAGCTCCGCGCGGCTCTTTCGGAGGCCGGCATCGCGTCGGCTGCCTACTACGTGACCCCGCTCCACCTGCAACCCGCCCTCGAGTATCTCGGCCACCGCCCGGGCTCGTTTCCCGAGACGGAGCTCGCAGCTGCGGAGAACCTGGCGCTGCCGATGTGGGGCGGGATCGGAGCTGAGGCGCAAGAGCGCGTCGTCGAAACCGTTCGCGCCGCCCTCGGCGTCCCGGTATGAGATCCCCGGTCAATCGCCACCGCCTCTGGCAGGTCGCTGCCGATGCCGTTCTCATCGCCGCCGCATGGGTGCTCTCGTTCTACATCCGCTTCGACGGCGACACCGGTCCCGTGTACTACCAGCGCTACCTCGACTGGGACGTCGTGCTGCTCGTCGTCGGGATCACGCTCCCGGTCTTCGTCGCCTTCGGCTTCTACAACCGCTGGTGGCGCTACGTCTCGACCCGGGACATGTGGAACGCGGTCCGCGCGGTCGCGGCGGCCGAGATCGCCGTCTTCCTCGTCTTCACGCTTCTCGACATCCACCCGGCAAAGGTGCCTCGCGGGATCTGGATCGTCGACACGCTGCTCCTGCTGGCGCTCGTGACCGGGTCGCGGCTCCTCGCCCGCACGCTGATCGAGCGGCCTGCGGCGGGCGCGATTGTCGCCCGCGGCAAGGAGGTGATCATCGTCGGGGCGGGGGATGCTGCGCAGCTGATCCTGCGTGAGATGCTCCGGAGCCCCGCGCTCGGCTACACGCCGATCGGGCTCGTCGACGACGACCCGCGGAAGAAGAACCTCCGCCTGCACGGGATTCGCGTGCTCGGGACGACCGCGGAGCTCCCGCACCTTCTCCGCGACCGCCGTCCCGACGAGCTCCTCATCGCCATCCCCTCCGCGTCCGGTGAGGTGCGCGAGCGGATCGTCGAGGTCGCGCGCGCTGAGCGGGTGCCCGTGAAGACGCTGCCGGGGCTCCACGAGCTCATCGCCGGGGACTTCAACCTCGCCGTGCAGATCCGGCCGGTCGAGGTCGAGGACCTCCTCGGGCGCGAACCCGTCGAGGTCGACATCGACTCGATTGCCGGCTACGTGACCGGCGAGGTCGTACTCGTCACGGGCGCGGGCGGCTCGATCGGGGCCGAGCTCTGCCGTCAGATCGCCCGCGTCGGGCCGACACGGCTCGTCCTCGTGGACAACGGAGAGCCTGGACTGTTCGAGATCGAGCGCGAGCTGGTCGACGAGCGCGAGTTTCACGCGACCGCGGCGGTGCTCGCGGATGCGGGGAACGCGACGAAGATGCGTCAGGTCTTCGAGAAGTACCGGCCGGGGCTCGTGTTCCACGCCGCCGCGTACAAGCACGTGCCGCTGCTCGAGGCGAATCCGCTCGACGCCGTGCGCAACAACACACTCGCGACGCGCACCGTCGCGGACATCGCGGTCGAGTTCGGGGCGAAGCGCTTCGTCCTCGTCTCGACCGACAAGGCGGTGAACCCGAAGACGATCATGGGCCAGTCGAAGGCCCTCTGCGAGTGGCTCGTCGAGGCCTGGGGGCATCGCGAGGACACGGAGACACGCTTCTGCGGCGTCCGCTTCGGAAACGTCCTCGGATCGTCGGGGAGCGTGATCCCGATCTTCCGCCGGCAGATCGCCCGCGGTGGGCCCGTCACGGTCACGCACCCGGAGATGACCCGCTACTTCATGACGATCCCCGAGGCGGTGCAGCTCGTCATCCAGGCCGGCGCGATCGGCGGACGCGGCCAGGTCTACGTGCTCGACATGGGCGAGCCCGTGAAGATCGTCGATCTTGCGGACACGATGATTCGGCTCTCCGGGAAGGAGCCGGGCGCCGACGTGGAGGTCGAGTTCGTGGGCGCCCGGCCCGGAGAGAAGCTGCACGAGGAGCTCTGGTCGAAGACCGAGACCGTCACGCCCTCGGACCACGAGGCGATCTTGCTCGTCACCCGGTCCCCCATCGACGCCCACTGGCTCGAGGAGGAGCTCGACGAGCTCGAGCGCCTCGTCGATGCGGGGGAGACGCTCGAGCTCGTCGGCCGGCTGAACGCGATCGTCG
>Ga0209341_10004270_pt1 | contig 13219 bp, 9 predicted proteins | sample RifCSP13_2_FD_184020 | JGI IMG/M metagenome (GOLD analysis project Ga0209341, IMG submission 184020) | Soil microbial communities from Rifle, Colorado - Rifle CSP2_sed 13_2 (SPAdes) (version 2) | ecosystem: Environmental > Terrestrial > Deep subsurface > Rock core/Sediment | place: Rifle...
GGGAGCCGCACCAGCCGCGCGAGGGCCAGGCGGCGCACCAGCACGCCGACCCCGCCCAGCAGAATGACGCTCAGGATCGCGGTGGCGATGCCCATCCGGCGCACCTCGCCCCGCAGCTGCGCCTGGATTGGAGCGAGCGAGATGTCGAGGATCAGCATCCCGTTGAGCTTCTTGGCGGTCCCGTGGCAACCTTGGCACTCGGCCCGGTTGACGATCGGCAGGACGCTGCGCAGGACGTCCGTGCCGTCTTCGTTGAGCAGCACCCAGCGCTCGCGCGCTCCCGGCGTCTTCGTGTGGCACACCAGGCAGGTCGGCGAGTCGCGCGGGAAGCGGACGCCCACGTCCGGCTCGCGGCTCGACATGCGGACAACGCCGTCGTGGTCGAGGACCATCGCGCGCCGGACCTCCGGCTGCCGCCCGACTTCCTGGAGGATCTCGGTCATCAGGCGGCCGTCCTTCCGGATCATCTGGTGACGCAGGGCCGCTTCCAGGATCCGGTTCTCGAGCTCCGCGGCGGCGCGGCGGGCCGCGATCGTCTGCTGGTACTGGTGTCGGGCCAGCAGGTAAAGTCCCGTGGCGAGCGGGACGATCACGAGCAGCGTGATGCCCACGGCGAGTCGCGCCGTCAGCCGCTCGGGCCTCGGGAACCGCGTGAGCTCCATTGCCGCGTCCGCGTCCCGCAGCGGGCCAGCATCACTGACGCCCGCTCGGGGGCCTAAGTGTAGCAGCCCCCGATGCGCGGTCCCCGCTGGCCAAGCGCACGGACCCGGCTCGGGACAGCCCAGCCATCCCGCGAACACGAAAAGGGGCGGCGAGAGCCACTCTTCGCCACCCCTCCCCGACTTCGACCGATCAGATCACCCGGCCGGTCCGCTGAATCAACCGATAGGACGTTTGGTCCGCCGGCTGGGTAGCGGTGGCAGAGCACGAGTTGGTTAGCGGACCGCCGGCGGAGGCGAGCGCGGTGCCCGGCGGGGCGCTAGCCCGCCGGGCCAGCGGCGAAACGGGTTGGCGGTGCGGCTGTATCTGATCGGTCAGGAAAGCGATCGGCTGCATAGCTGCCTGACTTCGGCCTCTCGGCCGAACCAGACGCGAAGGGCCGCCGGCGTCTCACGACGCGGGCGGCCCTTCTTGACGCCTACGGCTGGGGCTGATCGGCGCGGAAGAGACGGTTAGACCTCCGCCACGCCCTCGCGGATGTGCTCGGGTTCGACCAGGTACTCGGCGGTGTACTCGCCTTCCATGCCCGTCTCGCCCAGGCCCTCGATCACCTCGTCGGGGATCTTGATCTTCCGGTAGAACTCCATTCCCGTGCCGGCGGGAATCAGCCGGCCCATGATGACGTTCTCCTTCAAGCCGCGCAGGTGATCGACCTTGCCGCTGATCGCGGCCTCGGTGAGCACGCGCGTCGTCTCCTGGAAGCTCGCGGCCGAGATGAACGAGTCCGTGCTGAGCGAGGCCTTGGTGATGCCGAGCAGCAGCGGGTGGCCGCTCGCCGCCTTCTTGCCCTCCCCCGTCAGCCGGTTGTTCTCGTTCATGAAGCGGAAGCGGTCGACCACCTCGTCGATCAGGAACGCGCTGTCGCCGACCTCCTCGACCTTCACCCAGCGCATCATCTGCCGCGAGATCACCTCGATGTGCTTGTCGTTGATGTTGACGCCCTGCAGGCGGTAGACCTCCTGGATCTCGTCGACCAGGTAGCGCTGCAGCTCCTTCTCGCCGCGCACGCGCAGGATGTCGTGCGGGTCGATCGGGCCGTCCATCAGCGGCTCGCCGGCCTTCACCCGCTCGCCCTCCTGGACGTTGATGTGCGAGCCGCGCGGCAGTTGGTACTCGCGCGTCTCGTTGTCGTCGCCGGTGACGAAGATCTTGCGGTACTGCTTCTGCACGTCGCCGTACTTCACGCTGCCGTCGATCTCGGTGATCACCGCCGGCTCCTTCGGCCGGCGCGCCTCGAAGAGCTCGACCACGCGCGGCAGACCGCCCGTGATGTCCTTGGTCTTGGCGGTCTCGCGCGGGATCTTGGCCAGCACGTCGCCGGCCGAGACGGCGTGGCCGTCCTCGACCATCAGGTGCGCGCCCGAGGGCAGCAGGTACTTGCGCAGCACCTTGCCCTTCCCGTCCTTCACCTCGATGCGCGGCTGCTTCTTCTCGTCGGGCGACTCGATGATGACGAGCGCCGACATGCCGGTGTTCTCGTCGACCTGCTCGTGCACGGTCTGGCCGTCGAGCACGTCCTTGAACACGGCCTGGCCGTCTTCTTCGGTCATGATCGTGAACGAGTACGGGTCCCACTCGACCATCAGCTGGCCCTGCTTCACGTCGCCGCCGTCCTTCACCTTGAGCCGTGCGCCGTAGACGACCGCGTGGCGCTCCTTCTCGCGGCCCTTCTGGTCGTGGATGATCAAAGCACCCGAGCGGTTCATCACCACCAGGTCGCCCTTCTTGTCCTTGACCGTGGTCACGTTGTGCAGCTTCACCAGGCCGGCGTTCTTGGCCTCGAGCGTCGTCTGCTGCGTGGTGTGGCTCGCGGTGCCGCCGATGTGGAAGGTCCGCATCGTGAGCTGGGTGCCCGGCTCGCCGATCGACTGAGCCGCGATCACGCCGACCGCCATGCCCATCTCGACCAGCTTGCCGGTCGCGAGGTCGCGGCCGTAGCACAGGGCGCACACGCCGCGCGGCGACTCGCAGGAAAGCACGGAACGGATCCGAACCTTCTCGATACCGGCCGCCTGGATCGCGTTTGCCGTCTCCTCCCCGATCTCCTCGTTGGGTTTGATGATCAGGCTGCCCTCGATCGGGTCCTTGATGCTGTCGAGGCTGACGCGGCCGATGATGCGGTCGCGCAGCGCCTCGATCACCTCGCCCGACTCGATGATCGGCCGGATCTCGAGACCGTCGACCGTGCCGCAGTCGTGCTCGCTGATGATCACGTCCTGGCTGACGTCGACGAGCCGCCGCGTCAGGTAGCCGGAGTCGGCAGTCTTGAGCGCGGTGTCCGCGAGACCCTTGCGCGCGCCGTGCGTCGAGACGAAGTACTGCAGCACGGTCAGGCCTTCACGGAAGTTCGAGGTGATCGGGTTCTCGATGATCTCGCCCGACGGCTTGGCCATCAGGCCGCGCATGCCGGCGAGCTGGCGGATCTGCTGCTTGGAGCCGCGCGCGCCCGAGTCGGCCATGATGTAGATCGGGTTGAACTCGATGCCTTCCTTGTCCTGCCGCTCCATCTCCTTGAACATCGCGTCGGCGACCTTCTCCGTCACCGAGGACCAGATCGAGATGACCTTGTTGTAGCGCTCGCCGTTGGTGATCGCCCCGTCGAGGTACTGCTTCTCGACCTCGAGCACCTCCTTCTGCGCGCCCAGGACCATCTTCTCCTTGCCCTCGGGGATGATCAGGTCGTCGATGCCGATCGAGATGCCCGCGCGGGTGGCGTAGGAGAAGCCGAGGTTCTTGATCGCGTCGAGCATCAGCACGGTCTTCTCGAGGCCGAAGCGCAGGTAGCAGTACTGGACGAGCTGCTGCAGGCCCTTTTTGCGCAGCAGGCCGTTCACGTACGGCGTGCCCTTGGGCAGCGAGTCGTTGAAGATCACGCGCCCGACGGTGGTGTTGATCACCTGGCCCTTGAGCTGCTGGGGCTCGGTGTGCGTCACGTCCTGGTCGTCGTAGACGGTGGTGAGGTCGATCAGCTCGCCGCTGTAGAGCAGGCGAATCGGCGTGAGCGTCTCGACTTCCTTGTGCTCGAGCGCGATCACCACGTCCTCGGGGCACGCGAACGCGCGGCCCTCGCCCTTGGTGCCCTTCTTCTCCTTGGTCAGGTAGTAGCAGCCGAGCACGATGTCCTGGCTGGGAATCGCGATCGGCTGCCCGTTCGCGGGCGAGAGGATGTTGTTGGAGGACAGCATCAGCACGGTCGCCTCGATCTGCGCCTCGGGCGAGAGCGGCACGTGCACCGCCATCTGGTCGCCGTCGAAGTCGGCGTTGAACGCGGTGCAGACGAGCGGGTGGATCTTGATCGCCTTGCCCTCGACCAGCATCGGCTCGAAGGCCTGGATCCCGAGGCGGTGGAGCGTGGGCGCGCGGTTCAGCAGCACCGGGTGCTCGCGGATGACTTCCTCGAGGAAGTCCCACACCTCGGGCCGCTGCTGCTCGACCATCTCCTTGGCGGCCTTGATCGTAGTGACGAGGCCTTCCTTCTCGAGCTTGTTGTAGATGAACGGCTTGAAGAGCTCGAGCGCCATCTTCTTCGGCAGCCCGCACTGGTGGAGCTTCAGCTCGGGGCCGACCACGATCACGGAGCGGCCCGAGTAGTCGACGCGCTTGCCCAGCAGGTTCTGGCGGAAGCGGCCCTGCTTGCCCTTGAGCGTGTCGGAGAGCGACTTCAGCGGACGGTTGTTCGCCCCGCGCAGCACGCGGCCGCGCCGGCCGTTGTCGAAGAGCGCGTCCACGGCCTCCTGCAGCATGCGCTTTTCGTTCCGCACGATCACGTCAGGTGCCCGCAGCTCGATCAGCTTCTTCAGGCGGTTGTTGCGGTTGATCACGCGGCGGTAGAGGTCGTTCAGGTCGGAGGTCGCGAAGCGGCCGCCGTCGAGCGGCACCAGCGGCCGAAGCTCCGGCGGGATCACCGGGATCGCGTCGAGGATCATCCACTCCGGCTTGTTGCCGCTCTTGCGGAACGCCTCCACGACCTTCAGCCGCTTGGCGAACTTGATCTTCTTCTGGACCGAGGTCTCGGTCTTCATCCGCTCGCGCAGGTCGAGCGAGTCCTCGTCGACGTCGACGCGGCGCAGCAGCTCCTTGATCGCCTCGGCGCCCATCGAGCAGCGCAGGCGCGGGTGCTTCTCGCGCAGCACGCGGTAGCGCTCGTCGGAGACGAGCTCGTGGAGCTTCACCTCGGGACAGTCGCCGACGTCGATCACGACGTACGACTCGAAGTACAGGATCCGCTCGAGGTCCCGCAGCGAGATGTCGAGGATGTGGCCGATCCGGCTCGGCAGGCCCTTGAAGAACCAGACGTGGCTCACCGGGCAGGCGAGCTCGATGTGGCCCATCCGCTCACGCCGCACCTTCGACTGGGTCACCTCGACGCCGCACTTGTCGCAGATGACACCGCGGTGCTTCATGCGCTTGTACTTGCCGCACAGGCATTCCCAGTCGGTGATCGGCCCGAAAATCTTCGCGCAGAAGAGGCCGTCCCGCTCTGGCTTGAAGGTCCGGTAGTTGATCGTCTCCGGCTTGGTGACCTCGCCGTGCGACCACGACCGGATCTTCTCGGGGCTCGCGAGGCGGATCCGGATCGCGTCGAAGTCCAGCATCGAGCGGCCCGGCTCCAGGTTCGGCCTCATCGGAATCATCACGCTCATCGTCTTCTCGACCTTTCGGGGCTGCTTGCCCCTCAGTGCTTGGTCTTGATCAGCTCGACGTCGAGGCAGAGGCTCTGCAGCTCCCGGATCAGGACGTTGAATGATTCGGGGATGCCCGGGTTGTACGCCGTGTCGCCCTTCACGATCGCCTCGTAGATCTTGGCCCGGCCGTAGACGTCGTCCGACTTCGCGGTCAGCAGCTCCTGGAGGATGTGCGCCGCGCCGTACGCCTCGAGCGCCCACACCTCCATCTCTCCGAAGCGCTGGCCGCCGAACTGCGCCTTGCCGCCGAGCGGCTGCTGTGTGATCAGGGAGTAGGGTCCAATCGAGCGGGCGTGGATCTTGTCGTCGACCAGGTGCGACAGCTTCAGCATGTAGATGTAGCCGACGCTCACCTTCTGCTCGAAGGGCTCGCCGGTCATGCCGTCGACGAGGGTGATCTTGCCGCTCTCCAGCAGGTTGGGCCTTAGCGGGTTCCTCTCCTTCTCCCGCTCGTTCGCCTTGACGAGCAGGGCCTTGATCTCGGTCTCGGAGGCGCCGTCGAAGACGGGTGTGGCGACCGCGAGCCCGAGCGCCTGCGCCGCCCAGCCGAGGTGGGTTTCCAGGATCTGGCCGACGTTCATGCGCGACGGCACGCCGAGCGGGTTGAGCACGATCTCGACCGGCGTCCCGTCCGGCAGGTACGGCATGTCCTCGTCGGGCAGGATCCGGGCGATGACGCCCTTGTTGCCGTGACGGCCGGCCATCTTGTCGCCCACGGACAGCTTGCGCTTCATGGCGACGAAGACCTTGACCAGCTTGATCACGCCCGGCGGCAGCTCGTCGCCGCGCTTCAGGCGGCTCTCCTTCTCGGCGAACAGCGTCTTCAGGACCTCGATCTGGCGCTCGGTCTTGTCGACGATCTCGCTGAGCTGCTCCTCGGTCTCGCTGCTCACGCGCAGCTTGAGGATGTCCGAGTGCCGCAGCTTCGAAAGCACGTCGAGCGTCAGCTCCTGGCCCTTCTTGATCACCTTCTCGCCGCGCAGGTTGACGAGGTCCGCCACGGCGGTCTGCCCGTCGAGCAGGTTCTCGATGCGCTTGTCACGCTCGTCTTGCAGGATGCGAACCTCGTCCTTGAGGTTCTTCTCCATCATGAACAGCTCGGCTTCTTCGATCTGCCGGGCCCGGTCGTCCTTCTCGACGCCCTTGCGGGAGAAGATCTTCACGTCCACGACGATGCCCTCGATGCCCGGCGGGCAGTAGAGCGAGGCGTCGCGCACGTCGCCGGCCTTCTCGCCGAAGATCGCCCGCAGCAGCTTCTCCTCGGGCGTGAGCTGGGTCTCGCCCTTGGGCGTGACCTTCCCCACCAGGATGTCGCCCGGCTTGACGCTCGCGCCGATGCGGATGATGCCGCTCTCGTCCAGGTTGGCGAGCAGGCCCTCGGACACGTTCGGGATGTCGCGCGTCACGTCCTCGGGACCGAGCTTGGTGTCGCGTGCCTCGATCTCGAACTCCTCGATGTGGATCGAGGTGTACATGTCCTCCTTGACCAGCTTCTCGCTGACCAGGATCGCGTCCTCGAAGTTGTAGCCGCGCCAGGGCATGAACGCCACCAGCACGTTGCGTCCGAGCGCCAGCTCGCCCATGTCGGTGCAGGGCCCGTCACCCAGGATCATGCCCTTGGTGACGTGCTGGCCGACCTTCACGATCGGCTTCTGGTTCAGGCTCGTGTTCTGGTTCGAGCACTTGAACTTGGTCAGGTTGTAGATGTCGGCGCCGATCTCCTTGCCCTTGTCGGGGCCGTCCTGCGCCTCGACGCGGATGATGATCCGGCGCGAGTCCACCGAGTCGACGGTGCCGGCGCGCCGGCACACGACCGCCGCCCCGGAGTCCTTGACCGTGATGTGCTCCATGCCGGTGCCCACGAGCGGGGCCTCCGAGCGGAGCAGCGGCACGGCCTGGCGCTGCATGTTCGAGCCCATCAGCGCGCGGTTGGCGTCGTCGTGCTCGAGGAACGGGATCAGCGACGCGGCGACCGAGACGAGCTGCTTCGGCGAGACGTCGACGTAGTCGATCTCGTCGCGCTTGGCCAGGATCGAGTCGCCGATCTTGCGCGCTTCCACGCGCTCGTCCATCAGGTTGCCGGCGTCGTCGAGCCGCGCGTTGGCCTGCGCGATCGTGTAGCGGTCTTCCTCCCAGGCGGAGAGGTAGAAGCAGTAGGGCTCGATCTCGGCCGGCTTCTTCTTGCGGCCGCGGGCGACACCGATCTCGCGCTCCATCTCGGCGCGCTCGACGATGTCGCCCACCTTGTAGGTGCTCTCGCCCTGCTCCGTCACCTGCACGTAGTCCAGCACCCGGCCGTCCTTGACCTTGCGGTACGGGCTCTCGATGAAGCCGAACTCGTTGATGCGCGCGAAGCAGCTGAGGCTCGAGATGAGCCCGATGTTCGGACCTTCCGGCGTCTCGATCGGGCAGATGCGGCCGTAGTGCGTGGGGTGGACGTCGCGCACCTCGAACCCGGCGCGCTCGCGGCTGAGGCCGCCCGGGCCGAGGGCGGAGAGCCGCCGCTTGTGGGTGATCTCCGAAAGCGGGTTCGTCTGGTCCATGAACTGGCTGAGCTGGCTCGAGCCGAAGAACTCGCGGATCGAGGCCATCACCGGCTTGGCGTTGATGAGGTCGTGGGGCATGGCCGTGGCCATCTCCTGGTAGACGCTCATCTTTTCCTTGATCGCGCGCTCCATGCGCACGAGCCCGATCCGGAACTGGTTCTCCAGCAGCTCGCCGACGCTCCTGACGCGGCGGTTGCCGAGGTGGTCGATGTCGTCCACGTCCTGCGGGTTGCGCCGCAGCTTCAGCAGGAAGCCGATCACCGCCACGATGTCCTCGAGGTGGATGATCCGCTCGCTGAGCGGCGTCGAGAGGCCGAGCTTGGTGTTGAGCTTGAGGCGTCCCACGCGCGAGAAGTCGTACTTCTGCGAGTTGAGGAACATGCCCTCGAACAGGTTGCGCGAGGACTCGAGCGTCGGCGGGTCGCCCGGACGCATGCGCCTATAGATCTCGATCAGCGACTCTTCCGGGGTCTTGATCGAGTCCTTCTTGACCGTCATCGAGAGCATCGGCCCGATCTCGTCACGCTCGGGGAAGAACACCTCGAACGCGTCGATCTGGCTGCCCTCGGCGAGCACCACCGACAGCACGCGCGGCGAGAGCGGCTCGTTGCCCTCGAGCACCACCTCGCCGGTGCGCGGGTCGACGATGTCGGCCACGCTGAAGGCGCCCTCGAGGTCGGCCTCGGTGACCTCGAACTCCTGCACGTCGGTGCGCTGGATCTCGGCGAGGTGCGCGGCGCTGATCTTCTTGCCGGAGTGCACGAGCTCGGGCCTGTGGCCGCTCGCGTCCTTGGGCCCGAAGATGCCCTTCGACAGCTTCAGCCCGACGATGTTGGGCGACACCTTCCAGAGCAGCCGCCCCTCGCGGACCGCGATCCGGTCGGACTTGTAGAAGCGCTTCAGGATCTCGGCGTCGGTCTTCATGCCGAGCGCGCGCAGGAACACCGAGGCCAGGAACTTGCGCTTGCGGTCGATCCGCACGTGCAGCAGGTTCTTGGCGTCGAACTCGAACTCCACCCAGCTGCCGCGGTAGGGGATGATCTGGGCGGCGAAGAGACCCTTCTCGGGCTGCGAGAAGAAGACACCCGGCGAGCGGTGGAGCTGGCTGACGATGACGCGCTCCGTGCCGTTGATGATGAAGGTGCCGTTCTCCGTCATCAGCGGGATGTCGCCGTAGTAGACCTCCTGCTCCTTGATGTCGCGGATCGTCTTGGCGCCGGTCTCGGCGTCCTTGTCCCACACCACGAGGCGGATCGTGACCTTGAGCGGCACGGCGAACGTCATGCCGCGCTCCTGGCACTCGTCCACGTCGTACTTGAGCTTGAGGCCCACCGGCTCGTCGCAGGTCTCGCAGGTGGCGGGCCGGTTGTCGTTCAGGTGCCCGCACTTCTGGCAGTGGATCTCGCGGTCGCCGCGCGGGTCCGTGATGATCGTGGCCTGGCAGAAGCTGCAGGCGCGGCCGAGCTTGTCGAGCCCGACGAGCCGCCCGCACTTGCACTCCCAGTTGCCGATCGAGTAGTCCACGAACTCGAGCGAGCAGTTCTCCCGGAGGTCCGTGATCGGGAAGATGCTCTTGAACACCGATTGCAGCCCGGCGTCCTCGCGGTCCTGCGGCAGCACGCGCATCTGCAGGAAGCGCTCGTACGAGTTCTTCTGGATCTCGATCAGGTTCGGGATCGGGATCGAGGTCTTGATCTTCGCGAAGTCGATGCGTTCGCGGTAGATGTTCCTGGTCGCCGTAGACATTTTCGTCAGCAACCCTCACGCATGCGGCAGCCGGCCGCGAGCAAAACGGAAAGTGGGCGCGAGCACGCCCGGAGACACACGTCCCCGCGGAGCGGCAGCGCCCGGAATGACGGCAATCGGATCACTCGTCCTCGAGCCTCGCCGAGAACGAGCTACTTGATCTCGACCTGAGCCCCGACTTCCTCGAACTTCTTCTTGATGGTCGCCGCCTCCTCCTTGGAGACGCCCTCCTTGACCAGCTTGGGGGCGCCGTCCACGAGGTCCTTGGCCTCCTTGAGGCCGAGGCTGGTGACTTCGCGCACGACCTTGATCACGTTGATCTTCTTGTCGCCTGCGCTCGTGAGGTGAACCGCGAACTCGGTCTGCTCCTCGGCCGCCGCGGCCGCGCCGGCTGCCGGGGCTCCCGCCGCCGCCATCATCACCGGGGCCGCGGCCGCCGCCGAGACTCCCCACTTCTCCTCGAGCGTCTTCACGAGCTCCGCCACTTGGAGCACCGTGAGCTTGCTGAGGTCGTTCGCGATTGCCTGAATGTCAGCCATCTTTGTTTCCTTCTTCCTCTCTCGTCGTCCTTGACCTACGAAATCTCTCGGTTCGTTCGAGCTACTGTGCTTCGAGCTTGTCCTGGTGCGCCTTCACCACGCGCGCGAGCTGGCTTGCCGGCGTGCCGAGCAGGCGCACGAGCTGGGTCGCGGGAGCCTGCAACAGACCGAGCAGGCGCGCGCGCAACTCGGGCAGACCGGGCATCGTGCTCAGGGCCTTCACGCCCTCCGCGTCGAGCAGCTGGCTCGAGGCGACGATGCCCGCCTTCACGGAGAGCGCCGGGTTGTCCTTGGCGAAGTCCACCAGCACCTTCGCGAGCGCCACCGGGTCGTCGCCGGAGTAGGCGATGCCCGTCGTGCCCTCGAGCTTGGACTCGAGCTGCTCGAGCGGCGTGCCCTTCGCCGCGCGCAGCGCGAGCGAGTTCTTGACCACGCGGTAGCGCGAGCCCGCGGCGCGAACCTTGCGCCGGAACTCGGTGACGGCGGGGACGGACAGTCCCGTGAAGTCCACGAGGACCGCGTGGGGCGACTGCTTGAGCTCCTTGTGGAGCTCGTCGATCATTTCCTGCTTCTCGGTGCGATTCATGTTCTACCCCGCCCTCAGGCGTGTCCCTCGACGGAGGCGAGGTCCACCCGCACCCCGGGGCCCATCGTCGACGACAGCGCGATCGACTTCACGTAGCGGCCCTTGGCGGCTGCCGGCCGCGCCTTGATCACCATGTCGATCAGCGTCTTCGCGTTCTCCAGCAGCTTCTCGGCCCCGAACGAGACCTTGCCGACCGGGGCGTGGATGATCGCGGTCTTGTCGACCCGGAACTCGACCTTGCCCGCCTTGATCTCACGCACCGCCTTGCCGACCTCGAACGTGACCGTGCCGGTCTTGGGGTTCGGCATCAGACCGCGCGGTCCGAGCACCTTGCCGAGCCGGCCGACCGACTTCATCATCTCGGGCGTCGCGACCACCGCGTCGAAGTCCAGCCAGCCTTCCTGGATCTTCTGCACCATGTCGTCGCCGCCCACGTGGTCGGCGCCCGCGTCCTGGGCCTCCTTGAGCTTTTCGCCCGAGGCGATCACCAGCACCTTCTTCGACTTCCCGCCGAGCCCGTGGGGCAGCACCACGGTGCCGCGGACCATCTGATCGGCGTGCTTGGGATCGACTCCCAGGCGCATCGCCAGCTCGACCGTCTCGTCGAACTTCGCGAACGCGTTCTTGGCGACGGCCGCCACGGCCTCCGGAAGCGGATAGGTGGGCTTTGCGGCCACGACCTCCTTGGCCTTCCGATACTTCTTCCCGATCCGACCCATCTCGACTCCTTTCGCGCCCTTTCGGCTGCGAGCGCTCCCACTGGCCCCGGCGAGCCATCGCCGGGCCGTGGTCGTGGTACGAACGCTAGCCCGAGATCTCGACGCCCATGCTGCGGGCCGTTCCCATCACCGTGTTGACCGCGGCCTTCAGGTCCGCCGCGGTCAGGTCGGGCAGCTTCAGCTTCGCGATCGCCTCGACCTGCTTCATCGTGATCTTGCCGACCTTGTTGCGGTTCGGCTCGCCGCTGCCCTTGGCGATGCCCGCCTCGCGCTTGATCAGCACGGCCACCGGCGGGGTCTTGGTGATGAAGGTGTAGGAGCGGTCGGCGTAGACCGTGATCACGACCGGGATGATCAGGCCCTCGTCCTTCTGCGTCTTGGCGTTGAACGCCTTGCAGAAGTCCATGATGTTGACGCCCGCCTGGCCGAGCGCGGGGCCCACCGGGGGGGCCGGTGTCGCCTTCCCCGCCGGAATCTGCAGCTTGATCTGTCCCGTCACCTTCTTCATGAAGCCATATCTCCTGCTACGCCACGCCTACAGCTTCTCGACCTGGAGGAAGTCGAGCTCGACCGGGGTCGACCGGCCGAAGATGGTCACCATCACCTTGAGCGTGTTGCGGTCGAGGTTCACCTCCTCGACGACACCCTGGAAGTTCGAGAACGGCCCGTCGATGATCCGCACGCTCTCGCCGCGCTCGAAGGTGTACTTCGGCTTCGGCTTCTCGATCGACTCCTTGACCTGGTTGAAGATCTGGTCGGCTTCCTCCTGCGACAGCGGCACGGGCCGGTTGCCGGAGCCGACGAAGCCCGTGACCTTGGGCGTGTTGCGCACCAGGTGCCACGTGGCGTCGGGGATCTTCTTGCCGTCGGGCCCTTCCTCGGTCTCGATCTCGACCAGGATGTAGCCGGGGAAGAAGCGGGTCGCGGTCTGGACCTTGCGACCCGCCTTCATTTCGACGACTTCCTCGGTCGGGATCTCGATGCGGCCGATCTGCTCCTCGAGGTCGTACGCCTTCGCCCGTTGCCGCAGGCTCTCGGAGACCTTCTTCTCGAAACCCGAGTAGGTGTGGACGATGTACCAGAGCTTGGTGGTCGTGCCCGTCGTCGTCACACCCATCACCTCGCCAGCACCAGGGACATGACCCGCGAGAACACGAGGTCCAGCCCCCAGAGGTAGAAGCCGAAGAGGATCGAGGTCGCGACCACCACGAGCGTCGTGGAATAGACCTCCTTGCGCGACGGCCAGCTGACCTTCTTCAGCTCGCTCTTGACCTCGGTGAAGAAGGCGCGCGCCTCGGCGATCTTGCGGCCCGGCCAGCCGAGCAGGCCGGGCAGACCTGGGCCACCGCCGACCGTGCCCCCGCCCTCGCCGCCCGAGGCCTTCTCGGGCTTGTTCTCGACCTTCTCTTCCTCAACCACGGCCATTGGAATCGACTCTCCAGCCCATCGAGCCCGCTTCGTGGAAGCCCGCCGCCCCCCGGCGGCTGGCAGGCCAGGAGGGACTCGAACCCCCAACCCCCGGTTTTGGAGACCGGTGCTCCACCAATTGAGCTACTGGCCTACGCTTTCTTTGTTCTGGGGGGTGCTGCGTCGCACCCCCCAGACCCCCCCTTCGCTTCGCGGGAGTGAATCCCGCTCCGCTCCGAGCCTGTCGCCTTTCTGTCTGGGGTGCTGCGTC
>Ga0209341_10004271_pt1 | contig 13219 bp, 12 predicted proteins | sample RifCSP13_2_FD_184020 | JGI IMG/M metagenome (GOLD analysis project Ga0209341, IMG submission 184020) | Soil microbial communities from Rifle, Colorado - Rifle CSP2_sed 13_2 (SPAdes) (version 2) | ecosystem: Environmental > Terrestrial > Deep subsurface > Rock core/Sediment | place: Rifle...
CGTTATTTGATAGATAGTTACGGAATTGAAAAATTTAAACCCCTCTATAGAACAGGGAACTTTTCGGATTATGGAAAGGGTTTAGATGAATTGGTATTTGAGTGGAAGAAATTCTTAGATGGAATTTACATTCCTGATAAGCTTCTCGCCTTAGCTCGGTATAAATTCAGCCAACCGAGTATTTTTCAAGGTAGATGTCCAAGAAGAATTGCGGAATTGGCTGATAAAGGTATCAAAGCATATAAGGATGAGAACTACCATGAAGCAAGAGGGTATTTTCTTGATGCCCTAAATCTTAACAAAAGTGATCCTGTGCTTAATGCGGGTCTAGCGTACGCTTACTATTACAATAAGAATTACAACGAGCTCAACGACCTGATGAACAATTCACAAACACTTCCAGAGGTTGATAAAAACATCCTTCAGAATCTTCGAGGTAATGTTCTATGGCAAAGGGGTATGGTTCTAGAAGCGAAATCTGTTTTTGAGTCATTACTTGGAAAGCCGCTCCCGGAAGATGTAAAGAGGGAGATCGAAATTAAGCTTAATGCCATTTCAAGTGGCAATGATATAGAAAAGAAAATCCGAGAGTATTTCAGCACTAGAGAAAAGCTCTATCAGGCAGCGGTGCTTGAGGAAATAATTAGGGATTTTCCAGATTACTCCTCATCTTATTACCTGCTTGGAAAAAGCTATTACTCTACAGGGGATTATAAATTGGCTGCCTCTTACCTTATCGAATCCGAGTCATTAAGACTTCCTTCAGAGAGCTTAAAGATGGACAACCTGCGACTTCTTGGGATTTCTCTTTTTGCAACAGGGGATTACGAAGGCGCAATAAAAAAGTTTCAGTTTATTGTTGATTTAGATACAAATGGGGCTCTCAAAGAATACGCAATTGATTTTGTGGAAAGATCTGAATGGGCAAGGAATAGAAGATGGAGAAATCCGTAGCATTTTTGTGGCGGGGGAGAATTACTAGGTGTCAATTCAAAGTGAAAATTTGGCCCCTTAGGTGTAATTGTAAAAGGGGTGCGTCCCCTTGGTGCGTCCCCTTTTCCCCGATTTTAATTGTGTAATACTCCCTCAAGAACAGGTGCTGATCTTCAATAAAGTGTTCCTCATTATTTTCATATGTTATTCTAAAATATCTTTATAACAATGGCTTTATTATGAGATTTCCTTATATTTTTATATTATTAATTTTTGTGGGATTGACCCCGGCTTCAGGATGTTACAGAGCCACTAAATATAAGGAACCCAGTAACAGGGATCATGAAAGGTCATTACAATTCGGAGGCATGAAACGAAATTATATTTTCCACCTGCCTACATCTCACGATCCAAAAATAGCATCTCCCCTCCTGATTGTGTTCCACGGCGCATTGATGGACGGAAAAGGGATGAGGGATGCTACAAATTTAAACGACATTGCCGATCGAAGGGGTTTCATAGTTGTCTACCCTGATGGATATAAAAGGACCTGGGCCTCAGGAGGCATGATTTTCGGTGCCGGGCGCGAGGGTGTAGATGACGTTGGTTTTGTCACTACCCTCATTGATAATCTATCAAAGGAACTCAATATTGATTTGAAAAGAGTCTATGCGGCGGGATTATCGAACGGCGGGATGTTCGCCCATCGTCTAGGCTGTGAGCTATCTGACAGGATTGCGGCAATTGCATCAGTTGGAGGCACAATGCCAACTGATATATCTAAGAGTTGTAAACCCAAAAGACCAATATCGGTGATGATCATTCATGGGACGAAGGATAGGTTAGTCCGATGGGAGGGCGGGAGTAGGAAAGAGCAAACAAACGGGTTCCTTTCTGTGCCTGCCACTGTCAACAAATGGGTCGAAATAGATGGCTGCTCCGCTCCTCCAAAACATACAGTCCTGGCTGATAAATTCGATGACGGAACTCGAATACGCAGAGAGGCTTACGAAAAGTGTAAAGACAAAGCTGAAGTAATCCTATATGTCATTGAGGGAGGCGGCCATTTGTGGCCGAATGGGTTTGGAAAGAGCAAATTTCTGGAATTATTGTTTGGTAATATAAGCGAAGAAATCGATGTCGGTGAAGTGATTTGGGATTTCTTTCAGAGACATAGTATAACGAATTAAGAAATGCCGGCGCGTGCGGTCGGGTTGCTAGTGCGACCTCCGCGCGTGGGTTGGGTGTGCCGGTTTGGCGGCGGGGCGGGCTGAGGGTCACCGGAGAGGCAAGCTATGTGTTGCGATAGGGGACGCACTCCTGTACGGGGAGTCATTGCTGAAAGCAGTAGAGACGGTTGAACATACTGCAATTTAGGTTTACAAAGACGGTCCACGACTGGGCAGTAGAGGTGGCGTTACCGGCTGTTCCAAAAACCGAATTGCTATTGGCCGTCCAGTCAGAACATCTACCCAGGGCTGCACTGCCGTCAGCCAAGGTTCCTGTCCATACTTCTTGATTTCCTAGTATGAGTGTACCGTTCTCGTCTATATTGATTGGAGCATCGAGGAACCCGTCGAGCAGATCCTGCAAATCATCTGCTATTATAGTTCCAATAACGAGCCTGTACGGACCGTTTGAATTTAAGCGGTCCCTCGCATTAACAGTTGAGGTAGACAACCATGCTATATATGTTCCTGGTAGACCTGCGTTTTGGGCGAGGTTATTACATATCTGGTCTGCCCCTACGATTCCTCCGAGGTCGCCCGCAAAGGTTTGACTCGTAACGAATACAGTTGTTGGTCCGGTTCCACAAGTGGGGTTTTCGGGGTGAAACGATTGCACGACAACGTCCTTTTCCCACAGCGCACATATAGGATCGACATCGCATTCACACTGGCTCCCGGGATTACCAGTGTCAACACACTGGGCAAGAATGTTACACTTTGTTAGACGTAAACTCCCCCGAGTATTTTAGCGCAAGCACAAATAGCCTGATCCTTACAAAACTCAAGACAATCACCGTCTCCGCTCGTTGCTCCACTCTTTGCTGGGGGCGTGCCGGCAATTACAACCATTGTAGCAAATACTAATGCGACTATTAAAGAACTAAGGTACCTTCTCATCCTCTGATAGCTCCTTTTCATCAGATTTAATTCATTTTGTAGCACATATCATATCCAAAGTCAACAGAAAAGTATTTTTGTTTTGGATTGTAAGCACGAATTTATTCGTGCAAATGTTATTGCACAGATTATGTCGCACCAGGATGGTGCTTCTAAGGTATTGTTATTGTAAGAGCAGCTTCTAACTGCGATTAGATCACGCCAAGCTTGCCTTGGGATTTTTCTTTGTTGAAGTAACAAGTTTATCCGCTATACTCTTAGCTCTAGAAAATGAATAAATATAAGACAGTAGTTAGCATTTCTCTTGTCGTTGTATTTCTTGATCAAATAACAAAAATGCTTATCCGAGCGAGCCTTGCTCTCCATGAAACCGTTCCGATATTCCCCTTTCTCGATATAACACATCTTAGAAATAGGGGAGCTGCTTTTGGAATAATGAATGATCTTCCTGAAACGATTCGTATGCCTCTTTTTGTATTAATTCTAGTTGCGGCTTTTATAGCAATCTTGACTTTTGTAATAAAGGCGGAATCCGGGGATAGGATTTTAGTCACTTCTCTTTCTCTTATTCTGGGTGGAGCTATTGGGAATTCTATAGATAGATTTCGACTTGGATACGTTACGGATTTTATTGACTTCCACTGGTTTGGAGATCCTAAATATCACTGGCCTCCTTTTAACGTTGCTGATGCGGCAATCACAATCGGTGTTATATTAATCCTATTGCAGGCTTTATTCTTAAAAAAAGTTAGCTATACAGCCACTAAGGCACAAAGGCACAAAGGCACAAAGAAGGAAGATAAGTTTTAACTTAGAAGTCAGGAGTCAGAAGAACGGAGGCCTTACATCCTTAGTTTATTCTGGATCCCGGCTTCTGGATTCTAAATTCCAACTTCGTGTCTTTGTGGCTAAACAGGTAAGAAGGTTAAATAAGGATGTTTACAGGAATAGTCGAGGATGTCGGAAGGGTCGAAGAACTAAAGCCCAAGACCAAAGAGGTTCTTTTTACAATCGGAGCAAAGAATATAGATGTTAAAGAAATTAAGATCGGTGAGAGTATTTCGGTTAATGGGGCATGTCTTACGGTGATCTCCGTCAAAAAAAAAATATTTACAGTTGAGGCTTCTCATGAAACCTTGAGAAGGACAACCCTTTCAAAACTAAAGGTTGGAAGCAAGGTAAACCTGGAAAGATCTCTAAGATTAGGGGACAGACTTGGCGGGCACATTGTAAACGGTCATGTAGATGGAATGGGAAAAGTGGAATCCATTGAGAGGCGTGGAAAATCGCTTGAATTCTGGTTTTCAATACCTAAAGTGCATTCTAAGTATATTGTGGAAAAGGGTTCTATAGCAATAGATGGAGTGAGTCTTACTATAAATGCTTTGAATGTAGATAGATTTTCTGTAAATATAATCCCATATACTCAGGAAGCCACTATATTTAGCAATCTAAAGCCAGGTGATTCCGTAAATATAGAATTCGATATAATAGGAAAGTACGTAGAGAAATTTGTAATGGGGAAGAGTGGGAGGAAAGATTTTTCTCAACTTCTTGAAAGGTTTTGATAATTATTCAACCACTTATTTCCGAATATCAAATGTTTGGAATTCAAACGCTGATAATCCGATACCATTTTCAATATAAATATTGTAGACACGAACTAGCTCATACAAAGTAGGATTGTAGGCACGAACTTGTTCGTGCAATTACTATGGCACAGGCAGGTCTGTGCCTACAAAAAGATTGCAGATTGTAGGCACGAATTTAATCGTGCAAATGGTATAGCTTAACTAGTTAATAATGGGAAATAGTACTACATTTGACAATTTAGAAATTTAAAATTGTATAGAATTTGTGATTTATGATTTGAAATCCAACTTCTCATTTATGGCTAAGTAGAAAAAGTTGTGACTAGGAACAAAACACCTAAAAACATCTTTCTTATAGGTTTTATGGGTGCAGGGAAGACAACTGTTGGGAAAATACTTGCTAAAAGGCTTAAACTAACTTTCATTGACCTGGACGAGGTAATTGAGAAGGAACTCAGCCTGACTATTCAAGAGATATTCTCAAGATATGGAGAGGATTTTTTTAGGGATGCTGAAACAAAAGCGCTCCGGTCTATAGCTGACAAAGATAGATATGTAATTGCAGCAGGTGGTGGTGTAGTTTTAAGAAAGAAAAACTGGCAAATTATGAAACCAAACGGATTTACTGTATATCTTAGAGCACCAGCCGAAGTTCTTTGGACTCGTGTAAGGAACAATGCATCACGTCCGCTTCTTCAGGTTGAAAATCCATTTGATAGGCTTTGTGAGCTTCTTTCTCAAAGAATCTCCCAATATGAAAAAGCCGATTTAATTGTTGATACTGAAAATGTCTCTCCTGAACATTTAGCATTAGAGATAGCAGAAAAGATGAAAAATCTTTTAACTTAACAAGATTGAAGAAACCAAGTGTTAAAAAGGAGCAAATCTATGCCCAAAAAATCTCGTGGTGCAACAAGAAGATTAAAGAAGGTAACACCTGTTCCCTTAATGCAAATGATCTCAGGTTTCTGGGCTTCTAAAACACTCGCATCAGCGGTAGAACTAGACCTCTTTACTAAGCTATCAGGTAGACATGCCGATGTTCACCAACTATCGCAATTGCTAGGAATTCATCCAAGACCTGCAGAGATGCTTCTTAGTGCCTGTACAGCCTTAGGCTTGCTTGGGAAGCGGGATAAACGTTTCTCTAACTCCTCCCTATCAGAGGAGTATTTAGTGAAAGGTAAACCTTGCTATTTTGGTGGCGTTGTTACACTTTTGGATCGGCGGTTATATTTGCCTTGGAACCGGCTTTTAGAGGCTCTAAGAACCAACAGGGCGCAGACTTGGGAAGATCATTCAGATATTTTTGAACAGATCTCCTCAAATCTAGATAAACAGCGCCTTTTCACAGAGGGTATGCATAGCTTTAGTGTGCAGTCTGGAAAGGCCCTCGCGGCGGCGTTTGACTTTTCCCAATATACTCAGCTTCTCGATGTGGGCGGAGCTTCAGGTGCGTACTGTATTGAAGCAGTACGTCGCTATCTGGATCTCCGTGCAGTGGTCTTTGACCTTCCGACGGCACTGGAGATTACACAAGAGAAGATAGCCGAGTCAGGATTTTCTGATCGGATTATAACCTGTCCGGGTAACTTTTTCACTGAAGAACTACCGAAAGGGTCTGATGTTATTCTCCTTTCGATGATTCTGCATGACTGGGATCCTGAGAGGAACCTCATGATTCTTCATAAGTGCTTTAACGCATTACCGTCAGGTGGTACGGTGATAATTAGTGAGTTAATGATGGATGATAATAAGGCAGGGCCTGTGTCGGCGGCTCTAATGTCCTTAAATATGCTTATTGAGACGGAGGCAGGCCGTAATTATAGTTGGGCTGAATATACTGAGTGGCTTGAAAAAACTGGGTTCAAGAAAATCGAGCGAATAGCTATGGAATCTCCAGGAGCCAACGGAATTCTAGTCGGCTACAAGTCTTAAATTAGACAATAGTATGCTAGTTAAAGATGCACGATGCTGTCAGAACTTTAATACATCATGCCTCGTGCATCCTGTAACATGTATCTTGTCATTCGTGTAAATTAGTTTTTATCGGTAAAATATTTATGAAAGGAGAAACGGCTATGGCAAAGGTTAATGAAATTGCTCCCGATGCGTACCGGATCTCGATCTACGTACCTGAGTTTAATCTACAGTTCAATCACTTTCTCATCAAGGATGATGAGCCCCTGCTATTCCACACTGGCTACAAGAGAATGTTCCCACAGGTGCGCGATGCTGTGGCAACTATCATCAAGCCGTCGGAGATACGCTGGATTAGCTTCAGCCATTTTGAGTCGGATGAATGCGGTTCGCTCAACCAGTGGCTCGAGGTTGCACCGTCCGCACAGGCAGCATGCAGTGTAGTAGGAGCGCTCGTAAGCGTGAATGACTTTGCAATTCGGCCAGCGAAAGGAATGGCAGACGATGAGATGCTGACCACTGGCAAATACCGTTTTCGGTTTTGCTCGACGGCGCATCTACCACATGGTTGGGATGCAGGGGTATTGTTTGAGGAGGCAAATAGAACGCTTCTCTGCTCAGACCTTTTCCATCATGATGGTGATGTGGAACCGCTAACCGAGTCGGACATAATAGAACGGGTGCGGAAGACACTGATCGAATACCAGGCTAGCCCTTTTGCAAATTACATACCTTATACGCCGCAAACAGATCAGATCCTTCAGAGATTGGCTGCCCTTAAGCCCAAGACACTAGCGACAATGCACGGCTCGTCCTTTGTTGGGGACGGCGAGCGTGCTCTACTAGACCTTGCTTTGGTAATAAAGGAAACACTTGGTTCGCCATGATTTGTGAAGTAGAACATGATAATCACGACTCCTTCAACGCAATGATAAACAAATTAATTCTCGATTAAATCAAGAATTCCAGGAAAGAAAAGGCATCACTACGAAAAGGGAGAAAATAACGTGAATAGAGAAAAGAATGTAAGTGGTTTTACTCTTCAGCCGGGCATAGGTAAGTCGCTTTGGGTTCTAGGTGATCTTTATACTTTTAAGGTTGTGGGTGAAGAAACAGGTGGGGCCATTGCAGTACTCGAGGTTCAAGTGCAGCCACAAAACGGACCACCTCCCCATATCCACCATCGTGAAGACGAAACGTTTTATGTGTTAGAGGGAGAGTTTTCTTTCCTGCATGGTGACACTACATTTACAGCGACCGCTGGATCGTTTGTGTACATTCCCAAGGGTACGGTTCATACATTCAAAAACGTGGGAACGTCCCGAGGTAGGTTTCTGGTTATTATCACGCCTGCGGGATTCGAGAAGTTCTTTGAAAAAATCGGTGAGCCAGTGACAGACAAGACTTCTCCGCCTCCTTTCAATCCGGAAACTGTCAAGAAGCTTTTGGCGCTCGCTCCGAACTTCCATCTCGAGGTGAAGTTGCCACCAGATTCTTAGACTTACGAACGCTATTCAATAAATATCGATCAGCATAATTGGTGACTATATGTTTTTAACAATAGATCAAGGTTCTTGTAAAAGAAAAAAATCTTGATAACATTTAGAATGACAAAAAAGATATGAAGATAATCGTTATATTTATAATAGCACTTTGTTACCATTTCGCATGTTCGAATGAGAGGGACCTTAACAAAATCGAAGGCGAAATAAAGCAAGATAAATTAAGATCACAAGATTTCACTAAAGATCCCACCAAATTCTTTGCACATCGCGGATTGCTAAATTTTGCCCCTGAAAATACATTGCTAGCTTTTGAAATAGCTAAAGAACGCGGTTTCAAAAATATAGAGTTAGATATTGTGACAACGAAAGACAACAAAATAGTAGTATCTCATGATTTCAATTTAAAAAGAATGTTTAAAATCAATCGGGATGTATGCAAAGTTAATTATGATGAACTACTAGAACTTAAGCCATCTCAATACTTTTTTGAAGCAGTTCTAGGTCTTCCCGAAGAAAAAATAATCGCTATTCGATCTACGGATGGTCCCTGGATAAAAAGACTTGATTCTCAACAAATCTCATTGCTCGATGATGTCTTTAAAACTTTTGGCAAGGATTTTAATTATCATTTAGATATCAAAATAATTGGTTGTGAACAAGAGCTTATTCAAGAACTCGTTTCTGTTATCGAAAAATATGATCTTGAAAATAATGTCTTCATTGAATCAACAAGATTAAAACTTTTGGAAAAGATAATTTCAACCAATCCAAAAATAAAAACGATTTATTGGAATGATGAAATATTTTCTTTCTCAGACGAGGAATGGCAAGATTTAGTAGAGAAAGGAATTGATTCTGTTGACTTACGGTATTCAAATATTAATAAAAAAGAAGTCTTGAGAATAAAATCACAAATAAAAAATATAAGGATTCACACATATACTGTTAACTCACTCAAGGTGATTAACAGTTTGGATAACTTTGTAGATTATATAATCACTGATTTAGATATATTTGGAAATAATGTTGACAAGTATCGATTTTTCAATCAGAAATCACAAAAAATTAAACTTTCTTCTCCTTTATACCAGAAATTCAAATCAATCTTATCCTACTTCAAATAATTTGTTTCAGCATAAGCTTACGTTGCTCAGATGTTCTCAGTTAGAATAATTAAATATTGAATATGAATAAAATTTGTTCCATAACGAAGCAAATGTAGTTTATTTCGTAATTTAATTATTCTTATTGGCTCTAAGGGCTGGAATCAGATCACCGTGAATAATAAGATCTGAGATTTCGAGCCTTTCTAAAGCCTTTAGACGTTTCTCTTCAAGTGGTTTACAGTCAGTGATTCGACCTGTTGAGGCTTCATAGCAGGCAGATTGGGAGGTTTGCCTAAAACGGTTAATAAAAATATACTTACCGTCGGCGAAACTCCCATTCCGAAATACAACCATGGAGTTTTCACCATTTGTAAGATCACTTCCAAGCATCACGTTTTTTTCATCAATTACCCCAAGAAGAGCTAAGACGGTTGGAGCAATATCAAGATGACCACCTGTGACTTTCCTCATCCCCGCTTCTTCACCGTAAGGAAGACGAATAATCAAAGGTAATCGTTGTAGGAGCATCCATGTGCGGTACTCACTAGATTCTGGGTATCCAAGAAGCTTTTTAATATATTCTAATTCAATATGTTTAGATTTATGGTCACCGTAAACAACAACGATAGACCTATCTAAAAGACCTGACTTTCTGAGTCCATTCACAAATGTGCCGAACACTTTGTCAAAGTAGTGAACGGAGTGTAAGTAGTTGCCTATCATGCTTCCTTCCATTTCGCCAAGATTTAGTTCATGATACTTTTTGGGTACCATGTAGGGATGGTGAGTCGAGTGAGTGATTAGGTATGCTAAGAAAGGTTCTCGTCGGGCCTGAAGTATAGGAATTGTTTGGATGAAGAACTCATAATCTGATAACCAACCATTTATCGTCTCAGTAATGTTGTATTTATCTTGGAAGTATGACTGTTGAAAACCAAGTTTTTTATGCATCCTTTCCATATTCCAGAACGAAGCGGCTTCAGCAGTTGCAGAAAGTGTTGTAAAACCATGTTGCGATAAGATGGCGGGGAGTCCGAAGAAGGACCTAGAATGGTAATTCATAGATACTGTTCCACGAGCTACTGGATAAAGCGATTGTAATGAGATAAACTCACCGTCTGAAGTTGATCCCAAGTGAGCTTGGTCATAGAAATTGATGAAGTAAAGGCTTTCCTTAGAAAATGCAGTCAAATGTGGAGTGATGGGTTGCCCATTAACTTCGAGTCCGATTGGAAATGAATTCAGTGACTCCACCATGATCATGATAACATTTCTACCTTTAGCGATACCAAATAAATTAGATCTGCTATTTCTTTCGTTATGCTGGCTGCCTAAGAAATTTTTCACACGTTCTAGATTAACTTCTCCTCTTTTCTCGTGCCATCCTCCTATGTGTGACAAAGCATCAACAATGTGGTATGACAACAAGCCTATTGTTCCACAGGCATCTCGTTGAATTGTATTGGGAGTAAATAAAGCATATTTATCATTCCAAACTAGTCTTAAAGTCGGAGCAGCGATGAGAATGCTTGCTACTAATGATCCTGCTGAGATTCGTTTAATATATTTCCAATCAAGAGGTTGAATTTGTTTACAGGCTTTACTATAAAAAGGCAATAATAGAATTCCCCAAATGATATCAAGGTAGTATCCCAGATCTGAGGGCTTTAGCAGTTTTATGATGCTTTCCGATACCTTCGGAAGCATAAATACACTTGAAATTTCTGGAATTGATATAATCTCTGAAAACCATAAAACATGCAGTTTGTCAGCTATTATTAACGAAGTTAATAGGAAATCTAATAAAAGCAAAACCACAAGACGACTTATTCGAGGTAAAAAAATAACTAGTGAAAATAGGGGGAGAATACTGGCAAGGTTAGCAGTGTATAGGTTAGGATGCGCTTCTATCCATTTGTTAAATGGCTCGTTCCAACCCCACCATACATATTCTAATGAATAATAGAAATAGACTATTTTGCACCAAAATGAGGCTATAACCACAATCGGAGGGCCGATTTCCAGTAACCAGACGCTATAAGAGCTGTTCTTTATTTGGTATAGTTTTGAAAGATCCATTCTTGTAGCTTACTTGCTTAACTTTCATGCATGGAAATTAAATTAGGCGATTCTGTATTATGCTAGTTTCATCAAAAAACTTGCTTTACTAAATTAAATATCGGCTTACTATACCACAGGGATTAATAGGTCTCAAAGAATTTGTTATTTTGCCTATAGATTGACTATAGATTGACATAGCCTATAGATTAAATCGCATTTGAAGAGAAGAAGAAATAGTATTTAATTGCTGATGAATAAATCACTAGTATATGGTAAAGATTTACATAAACTATTAATGGCTTGCCAGAGCGTTTTTTATGACTATATTATTTTTACAAACACTGTAGGAGGAAGTATTCATGAAGCGGTTATCAACACTACTGGTTTTAATTCTCTCTGTTTTCGTAATAACTATGATAGGATGCGAGAAGCTGGAGGAGGGAACAAAACCGCAGAAAAAAACCGATACCGAAAAAACAACGGAGAAAAAAGAGGATATTTTAGAAACAACAAGAGTCCAAGAGCTGCCTTCTTTTGCAGATTTAGTCGAGAAACTAAAGCCCTCAGTTTTAAACATAAGTACAACAAGCACATTTAGTCAGAGAGGCCTTTTTCCTAAATCACCTTTTGGTGAAGAAAATCCATTTGAAGAATTCTTCAAGAGATTTTTCGGTGACATTCCACAACAAGAATTTAAGCAAAGCGGACTTGGTTCCGGATTTATCATTAGTGAAGATGGATACGTTGTGACAAATAATCATGTTATTGATAAGGCTCAGGACATAGAGGTTGTGCTAGAAGATGGAAAGAAATACAAGGCAGATATTATAGGGAAAGATGCTAAAACAGACCTTGCTGTACTTAAGATTAATCCTGAGAAAATGTTACAGGCTGTAGTGTTTGGGAACTCCGATAAACTTCGGATTGGAGATTGGGTAGTAGCAATAGGAAACCCTTTTGGGCTTGGTTATACAGTAACAGTAGGTATCGTGAGTGCAAAGGGAAGGTCTCTTGGTCTTAGTAGTTATGATGATTTTATACAGACGGATGCCTCACTTAACCCCGGAAACAGTGGAGGCCCTCTTTTTAATCAAATGGGAGATGTAATCGGGGTGAATACCGCCATAGTTGCAGGAGGTCAGGGTATAGGATTTGCAATACCAATTAACATGGCAAAGAACGTAATTGAACAGCTTAAGGATAAAGGCAAAGTTGTTCGTGGATGGCTAGGAGTACTTGTACAGCCAATTACACCTGCTATTGCTGAAAGCATGAAACTTAAAGAACCCAAGGGTGCATTAGTAGGCGATGTAACCCCTAATAGTCCTGCAGAGAAGGCCGGAATTCAAAGGGGAGACGTTATTGTTGATTTTAATGGAAATAAGATCGAAGATGTATCAGACCTTACCACACTTGCTGCGGTTACTCCACCCGGTACAGAGGTAAAATTGAAGGTGATGAAGGATGGATCTGTAAAAGACATAGATGTTAAGCTTGGAGAATTTCCGGATGAGGTAGCAGAATCAACAGAGAAAGAGGTAAAGGAAAAACTAGGTCTTACAGTTCATGAGATAACCCCGTCGATTGCAGCACGATTTAGACTTGAAACGGATAAGGGTGTTGTTATAACACACGTTGACCAGGGAAGCGTTGCTCAAGAATCCGGTTTGCAACCAGGAGATGTGATTTTGGATGTAGATGGTCAAGCTGTTAACAATATAGATGATTATAAGAATGCTATAGACAAAATGGAGAAGGGCAAGTCGGCTCTCTTTCTTATTAAAAGAGGTAAAAATACGATATACGTAGGAATTAGAACTGAATGATTTCCTAGCTACTTTCTCTCACTGCTTTGGAAAAGTAGCCTACAAATTCCTCAGGTTTCATATTCGCTATACGGGACAACTTTCTAATCTGCTCTGGGTTTTCTAAATCCTCTTTTGTGAGCTTTATCATATATTTTTCTGCAACCTCAT
>Ga0209341_10004273_pt1 | contig 13214 bp, 6 predicted proteins | sample RifCSP13_2_FD_184020 | JGI IMG/M metagenome (GOLD analysis project Ga0209341, IMG submission 184020) | Soil microbial communities from Rifle, Colorado - Rifle CSP2_sed 13_2 (SPAdes) (version 2) | ecosystem: Environmental > Terrestrial > Deep subsurface > Rock core/Sediment | place: Rifle...
GTTGAAGAGGACCGGATCGCTCGGGCCCGTGACGTTCAGTAACCCGAGCGCGCCCTTGTCCAGGGCCCGTGTCAGAGAGTGGTCCACGAGGACGTAGTTCGCGGGCACCTGGACGGTCAGCTCCACAATCGTCCCGCTCCCGGGGTCCACGGGGACGGTCTGGATCCCCGACAGAGGCGGATCGGTCAAGTCTCCCAGGAAGTAGACCTTGTCGAAGATCTCTCCGATAATGTGGAAGGACGAGATCAGGTTCGGTCCGCCTACCCCGAAGTAGATGCGCACCGTGTCGTTCACCTTGGCGAGCAAGCTGTGGTTGCCCGTGAGGGCCTGCCACCGCCCGTTGAAGACGACGTACGTGGGGTTCTCGTCGAGGAGGCGCGTCCCGTCGAAGAGCTGGTTGCCCTTCGTCCCGGCGGCCCACTTCGTGTACAGCTCGCCCTGGACCACGTAGAACTCCTTGATCGGCTTGCCCTGGTTGTCGAAGTACGGCAGACCCTGCTCCGGTTCCACGAGGATCATCCCGTACATGCCCATGGACACGTGGGTCGGCACGTTCGGGGTGCCACAGTGGTACACGAAGAGCCCGGGGATGAGGGCCTTGAAGCTGAAGTTGCCCCACTCCCCGGGGTTGGACATGGAAGCCGCCATGCCGCCTCCCGGACCCGTTGCGGCATGGAAGTCGACGGAGTGCGCCATGGCGGGATCCGAGTTGTGGAAGTGCACGACGACGGTGTCGTTCACGCGGACGCGGAACATCGGCCCGGGGACGGTTCCGTTGTACGTCCAGTACTGGAAGGACGTGCGGTCCTCGACCTCCGCGTTCACGACCTGGGCATCCAGCCACACGTGGACGGTCGCGCTCGTCGTGCGGTTCGTGGGCGGCGGCACGTCGTTCGGGTCCCGGCCGATGAAGGGCGTGTCGAGAGGGAGCTTTTCCGGGCCGGGGGGCGGTAGCGTGGTCGGTCCGCTCTGTCCCGCGCCGACGACGATCTTCCCCTCCATGCCCATCGAACGGTGCCCGGGGACCGCGCAGTAGTAGGCGTAGGTGCCCTGGTTGCTCGCGGTGAAGTGGAGGCTCGTGCTCGCGCCGGGTGCCGCGTTCGGCGACTGCACGTCATATCCGTCCACGTAGACGTTGTGCGTGGTCGTGTCCGCGTTCTGGACGGTGATCGTGACGATGTCGCCCTGGTTCACGCTCAGCGTGGGGTTCTGCTGGCCGTCGATGGATCCGCCGATGCCGACGAAGTACATCGACATCCCGGAGCTGGCGGCCTTCAGCGCGAAGGAGACGGGCTGTCCCGTGACCACGGCCGCATTCGTCGGAGCGTGCACCATGTAGCCCCAGACGCCGCCCCCGATCAGGCCGAGGATCAGCGGGACCGCAATCGCGAGAGCCAGGGTGCTCTTCCCGAGGGGACGCGTCCCCGACATCGTGCGGCGCCGGACCTCTTCACGTGTCACCGGATTCTCTGCCTCGATCGCCATGGGTCTTCCCTGCCGGGGCGGAGGAGGGCGGGGCCGGGTAAGCCGGTTCCCCGAACGGGTTCGGGTGACCTCAACGCGGCCGTTTCATGAGGCCCTGGAAGTAGGAGTGCAGGATCTTCTCCTCGCCGACGCGGAGGACCTCCGAGAGCGTGGACTTCGACACGCCGAGTTTCGACGCCAGGTCGGTCAGGTTGATCTTCTTGGGGAACTCGAAATACCCGAGCTTGTAGGCGAGGCTCAGCACGCGCTCCTGGCGATCCGTCAGCGTGCCGGACCCCTTCACGTCCTTGATCGCGATGACCTCGATCTCCAGGCCGCGCCCTTGGAGCGTCCGGACGAGGGACTCCACGGCGGACCGCTTCGGTGCGAGGATGCGCCACTCCACCCCGCCCGCCTCCGTGGCCGTGGCGTCCGTGAGGAAGCACTCCGAGTTCGCGAGCTCGTGGCAGGCGTGGCAGTTGTCCACGGTCAGGGTCGCGAGGATCTTGCCCTTCGGCGGGATGATCGCCTCGACCGTGTGAATGAAGCGGTTCCGTCGCAGCGTTTCGACGACCGCCTTCGGGTCCGACTCGCCCGGGTCGATCTCCGCGAGGGTCTGGAGCCTCCCGTCCCCCGCCGGCTTCTGGTCGACGAGGTTCACGACGGCCCCGTGCTGCCCCGTCACGTCCGTGACCCAGCTGCAGGGGAGCACGACGCGGAGGACCGCCTCGATCATCTCGCGTTCGGAACCCGGCCCTGGGATAAATAGGAATGGGGGGACGCGATCCGGTGAGAGATCGCGGACGAGCGGCGATCGCCCGGGCGGTCCGCGCGGATGTCGTATCCGCGAGCGTTGCGTTCATAGGCCACGGGCGCTTCTCCCCGCCGTTCGTGGGAGAGGACACTCCTCATGACGGATAGCCAAGATCGCTTCCTGACCGGCAAAGGGGCCTTCGTCGCGGACCTGGCGCTCCCAGACATGCTCCACCTGAAGATCGTGCGGAGCGTCTACGCGCGGGCAAGAGTCCTCCGGGTGAAGGGCGGAATCACCGGGGACGACCTCACCGCGACCCTGACGTCCGTGGGCGAAGGCGCTACGGAAGGCGGCGGCGTGGTCCCCTATCCGGTCCTCGCGCGGGACCGCGTGAACTACGTAGGCCAGCCCGTCGCGGGGGTCCTTGGACGCACCGCGGCGGAGGCGGAGGACCTCGCGGAGGCCGTGGAGGTCGACATGGAACCCCTGAAAGCGATCGTCGATCCGGAAGAGGCCCTCCGCGCGGAGCCCATCCATCCCGGCACGACGTCGAATGCATTCGGCGACGCCCGCGTGGGTCGGAGGTTCCGGGATCCCGACACTCCGCTGGTCCTGGAGGAGACCCTCCGGAACGAACGCATCGTCCCGAACCCGCTGGAACCCCGGGGCGTCGTTGCGCACTGGGACGGCCGCCGGCTCACGGTGTACGCATCGACGCAGTCCGTCTCGAGCTTCCAGGACGGATTCCGCGAGAGCCTCCACCTCCCGAAGTCCGCGGTACGCATCGTCCAGATGGACACGGGCGGGGCCTTCGGCTCGAAAGGCGGCATATACCCGGAGTACATCGTGGCGGCGCACGCGGCGATGCGGGAGAAGCGGCCCGTCCGGTGGATCGAGACCCGGTACGAGCACCTGCAGGCCACGGAGCAGGGGCGGGGATGTCGCGCCCGCATGAAGATCTTCGCCGCCCGCGACGGGCGCGTGGAAGCCCTGCGCGCGGACCTCCTCGTGGACGGCGGGGCCTACTCCGCGGGGATGGGCGCCTTCTCCCCGGAGTGGATCGGATACCAGGCCACGGGCCCGTACGCGATCCCGAAGGCGTTCATCGAGGGCCGCGCGGCGTACACGAACAAGGTCCCCCTCGGGCCCTACCGCGGGGCCGGGCGGCCCGAGGCCGCGTTCTTCATCGAGCGGATGATGGACTTCCTCGCGGATGAGCTCCGGATGGATCCGGTCGATGTGCGGTTGAGGAACGCGGCGGACGCGGAGTGGAAATCTCCCACCGGCCTCAAGGTGCCGCCCTTCCGCGTCTTCCTCGAGGACGCAGTCCGGAATCTCGATTACCGCGGCCGTATCGGGAGCGGGAACGTGGGCTTCTCGTCCTTCATCCTAGTCCCGGCGGCGAACTCCGGCGAGGCCGGAAGGGTCGCGGTCCGTGGTGGGAGGATCAAGGTCTGGCTCGGGGGCAACCCGCACGGACAGGGCCACGAGGTCTTCGTGCGGAAGCTCGTCTCCGAGGAGCTCGGCGTGCCGGAGGACAGGATCGACCTCGAGCCCAGCGACACGGATGCGCTCGACCGCGGCGTCGGGAGCTGGGGCAGCCGATCCGCGATGGTTGGCGGCGGGGCCGCCCTCGACGCGGCACGGAAGGTGAAGGAGCAGGTCGAGCAGGACCACGGGAAGTACTCCGCCGCGAAGCTCCTCGCCGGGGCCTACGACGCGAAGGTGTTCTTCCGGCCAAAGGGGAACTTCAACTCGTTCGGGGCGAACCTCGTGTCCGCCGACCTGGAGGAGACCGGGCACGTCCGCGTCCGGGAGTGCGTCGCGTACTACGACGTCGGCCAGGTCCTCAACCCCGCGATGGTCGACAGCCAAGTCGCGGGCGGGTCTGCGCAGGGAATTGGACAGGTCCTGTCCGAGGGCGCCATCTACGACTCCGAAGGCCAGATCCTCACCGCCACAATCGGCGATGCCGGCCTGCTCTCCGCGACGGAGATGCCGCGGTTCGTCGTGAGGACGGCGAAGTCGCGGTCGGCCCTGCCCCATGGGGCGAAGGGAGTGGGAGAGAGCCCCGCGATCGGAATCCCACCCGCGCTCGTCCGGGCCATCGAACGCCAGGTCGGCCGACGGCTGACCCACACCCCTCTCAACCCCGAGGAGCTCATGACGCACGAGGGCCGATGATCCAGCGTGGCAAGGCGGGGGGCAGGGTGCTCACATCGAGGGGACGTCGGCCATGCTGTACCTGACGGAACAAGACGTCGAGCGGCTCCTGACGATGAAGGACGCGCTGCGCGAGGTGGAGGCCGCGTTGCGGGAGATGGGGGAGGGGCGCGCGGAGAACCGCCCGAGACAGCGGGTGCGCGCGGGAGGAGGCATGCTCAGCGTGATGGCGGCAGGCCTCGACTCCCGCGGCTACTACGGGTTCAAGTACTACACGATCGCCAAGAGCAGCGTCCGCTTCTGGTTCCACCTCTTCGACGCGAGATCAGGGGAGTTGGTCGCGGTCCTCCAGGCGGATCGACTCGGACAACGGCGGACGGGTGCCGCGAGCGGGATCGCAACGAAATACCTGGCCCGCCAGGATGCGACCAACGTGGGCATCGTGGGCACGGGGTGGCAGGCGGAGAGCCAGGTCGAGGCCATGGCCGGGGTGCGATCCCTCGAGGAAGTCCGGTGCTTCGGCCGCGACCCGGGCCGCCGCAAGGAGTTCGCGACGAAGATGACGGCGAGGCTCGGCGTCCCCGTGAGGGACGTCGAATCCGGGGAGCTAGCCGTGCGGGGGGCGGACATTGTCATCACCGCGACGGACGCCCGGGAACCGGTCGTCCGTGGCGAGTGGCTCGCGGAGGGAACCCATGTGAACGCGATGGGCTCGAACCGTTCCGACGCCCGGGAGATTGATGACACGACGATCGCGCGGAGCACCTCCATCCTGTGCGACTCCCTCGAGCAGGCGAAGACGGAAGCGGGGGACCTGATCCTTCCCGTGTCCCGGGGCATTCTGCGGTGGGAGCAGATTCACGAGCTCGGCGAGCTCGTCGCGGGAAGGATCAAAGGCCGCACCCGCGCGGAGGACGTCACGCTCTTCAAGTCCCTCGGCATCGCCCTCGAAGACGTCGCGGTGGGTTCCTACGTCTACGAAAAGGCACGGAAGGAAGGCCTCGGCCGGGAAGTCGGCCTCTAGGCCGCCGGCTCCGGCGTGACGGTCCCGACGATCTTCCCGTCCACGATCTGGAGGATGCGGTGCGCGATGTTCGCGACCCGCTGGTCGTGCGTCACGACGATCGCCGTCTTGTGGAGGTCCTGGTTCAGCCGCTGGAAGAGCTCGAGGATCTCGTGCCCCGTCTTCGTGTCGAGCTCGCCCGTGGGCTCGTCCGCGAGGATTAATGGGGGATTGTTCGCGAGGGCCACGGCGATCGCGATGCGCTGCTGCTCCCCGCCGCTGAGCTCGTCGGGGCGGTGGACAGCGCGGTTCTCGAGCCCGACGAGCCGGAGGAGCTCCTTCGTCCGTCGCTCCCGGTCCGCCGCGGGCTTGGACGCGAGCCGCATGGGCACCTGGATGTTCTCCTCTGCGGTAAGCGTGGGCACGAGGTTGAAGAACTGGAATACGAAGCCGACCTTCTCCCTGCGGTACGTCACGAGCTGCGGATCCGTCATGTCGACGATGTTCGTCCCGTCGACCTCGATCCGGCCGGCGGTCGGCCGGTCGATGCCGCCCACCAGGTTCAGGAGGGAGGTCTTGCCGCAGCCGGAAGGTCCCTGGACGGCGATGAGCTCGCCGTCGGCGACATCCATGTCGAGGCCTCGCAGCGCGATGACCTCCGACTTCCCCGTCCGGTACACCTTCATCAGGTCCTTCATGATGATCCTCGGCATCTCAACCGCCTCGCATCTTCAGCACACGAGCGATATTCATACGGGCAATGCGCAAGGAGACGAGAAGGACTGTCCCCAGCATCGCCACCGGGGTGAGCAGGAGGAGCAGGAGCCCGTCCAAGGGAAGGACGAACAGCATGGGGACGGCGGGCTCGACCCCGGTCCCGAAGGGCACGGAGGAGAACGAAATGTAGAGGAGGCCGGTGGCGAGGCCGACCCCCAGACCGATGATCAGGCCGATGATGAGGATCGAGGACGCCTCGCCTATCAGGAGGGCGGCGGCCTGCCAGCCGCTCGCCCCCCGGGCGATGATGCCTGCGAACTCCACGTCCCGTTCGAGACTCGCCGCATAGATGATGAGACCGAGTCCCGCAGTCAGGATCACGACGATGAAGGCGATTTCCATCCTCACGAATCCCAAGAACGAGCCGGTGAACGGGTTGCTGTTCAGTCGCTCGAGGTCCTCCTGGTAGACGTCCACGCTCGACGCGCCGAGGTCGCGGATGGACTGCTTCACGACATGCCAGTCCGCCCCCGGCGCGAGCGCGAGGAGGTACCGGTGCGATCCGGAGTAGTAACCGGGGCTGGAGGAGAGCACTGCCAAGATCGGCTTTAGGGTGACGTTGCTCGCGTACACGGCGGAGGGAGCTCCTCCGAACGGACCGTAGAAACCCATTTCCGTTCCCGGGAGCATCCGGACGATTCCACCGACGACGACGGGGATCGACACGCTTGTCGGCGTGCCGTTCCCATAGACGACGGCCGTCAGGGTGACACGGTCACCGATCTCGAGCGCAGCCGCCTTCTGGTAGGCCTGCGTGACCAGGACCGAGCCATTCGTCGCAAGGATGTTCGGGGCCGCGTCCGCGCCCGGATCCAGGAAGTAGAAGGATTCGGGCCGGGTCACGGTGAAGTAGGTCGACGGGTCCATCGCGACGAGGTCGGCGGGCGCGTACGGGGTGTCGGCCCTTACCCCTTCCACATGCGTGACTTGCGCTACGCCCGGGACTTGGCTCAGGTTGGCCGCGAAACTCGGATCCACGGTCCCGTTGGTCGTGTACGCGGGGCCGACGGCCATGTCGCCGCCAATGGACGCCCGGAGGAGCCGCTGCTGGTACGCCTGCTGGGAGCCCAGGGAAGAGACGACGAACACCCCGAACGCGAGACCGAGGGCGATGATGATCGCGATGTTCGCGGACCGTCGCGGGTTGCGGGAGAGGTTCCTGCTGATGATGTACTCCAGGTTCTTCGCGAACGGGCGGAAGATGCGGGCCGTCGCGTGGTACACCTTGCCGGTGGACCGGGTGAGAAGTCGCGTCACGCCGACAACGAGGAAGATGGGAACGACCGGCAGGCTCAGGACGAAGATGATCCCAATCAGGAAGATGAAGAAGTCGGGCGTCGCAGACCGGACGTACCAGGCCACGACATAGGCCACCACACTGTATCCCACCAAGACCACGTCGAGCGTCGGGGAGTAATGGATCCGCGTCTCCCCGGGGGAGTAGTAGCGCAGGGTCTCGATGACCGGCAGCCCGGCGGTGCGCCTCGCGGACCGGTAGCTCGCGAGCATCATGAAGAGCACGCTGAGAATCGCGACGGTGACGATTGTGCTGGGGGTCAGCGAGACGGTTCCGTAGTCCGGCGCGGAGGTCCCGACAGACGGGGCCACTGTGCTCATCAGGAAGCGGCTGAGGGCGATGCCGAAGACCAGCCCCACGACCGTGGCCGCGAGCCCGCCGAAGACAGACTCCAGGATGAGGAGGCCGATAACCTGCTGCCGGCTCGCCCCGCGGGTCTTCAGGACCGCGAGTTCCCGGCGGCGTTCGGCATGGCCCAGGTCCACGCCCACGGCCCCGAGATAGAGCCCAAGCAGGAGCACGGGGAAGGACAGGACGAGGAACTGGATCCGCTGGACTGTGAGCAGCACGGAGAAGTACGCTAGCTGGTAGGACAAATTGTCATTGATGCTTCCCGAGAACCCGGGGGTGGCGTAGATCGCATCCTGGAGCTGCCGACCGAGACGGGTGACGGCCTTCGCGCTCCCGTCCATGTCGTACGGGTTGATGAATCGGGTCCGGTCGATCCACACCTCTCCGGAAAACGAGGGACTCGTCTGGCTCACGTTCAGCTGCTGTTCGACCCAGTCCGCATCCTGCAGACGAACGGCGGTCATCCCAATCGAGGGCACGATGAACCCCGGCGGCCCTCCAAAGTAGGACGGCGGAGGCTTCGGGGTGAAGACGGCCGAGACCGTGAGGTTCAGCGTGACGAAGGTCACGTTGAAGGGATCGCGGCTCGGGCTCAGGAGCTGGACTTCGTCCCCGATCCCTACCTGGAGGGTGTTAGCCACGTCCGTGCTGACCGCGATCGTCCCGCGGGGGAGAGCGAGGGACCCTTCGACGGTCGCCCCCCGCATCGACGCGGGCCGGTGGTCTGGATCGATGGCGTAGGCCTGGAGGTACGGTAACGAGGAACCCTGGGAACCGTTCATCTGGTACACGGAAAGCATCCGGTACACGGATGCGTCGGTGACGCCGGGCACCGAGCCCAGCGCATCCCGCAGGGACGAGGCACTTCCCGTCGGGGTCGGGTAGGCATAGTAGCTGAAGTCGCTCTGGAGATCTGCGAGGAGGGCGTCCAGCGTGGAGCGCGTGGAGGAGTCAATCGCGATGAAGGTCCCGGCGATGAAGGTGACCGCGAGGAGGACACCTAGGATCGACGAGAAGGTCCTGCGACGGTTCCTCAGGACCCCCGAGGCGGCATACCGGATGAGGGCCACGGCATCCCTCGACCCAGTGGCATGGCGGGAGGCCACAAAAAAGGTTTGGTATGGGCAGGGAGAAGCCTTCCTGTGCGGGGAAAGAGAGCGAGCCGCAGCTTCTCCCGACGTCCCTCGAATGTCCTCTCCGCGGATGACCGTCTTCGCTAGGGGAGACGACCTCGGCGGAGCGACCCCTCCGAGTGCCGGGCCGTTCTGAAGCTACGGGAGCTTCGGACCGGGCGGCCGCTTGCGGCCGCGTGCTTCGAACCAGAGCACCGCCAAGATCAGGACGAGCACGGCTAGGATCGCGACCACGCTCTGATACAGGGGGTCCAGGTTCGACACGGTGGACACCGGCACGGAGGTCCTTCCGTTGTCGATCGGGGACGGAGGCGACAGGTTCCCTGTGGAATCGTAGGCAATCACCCAGTAGCTGTACACCGTATCGTCCTCCAGGCCGCAGTCCGTGTACGTGGTTGCGTCCGCGGACAGATTCGCGATGAGATCGAAACTCGCACGCGTCCGGTTCCAACGGAACACCCTGTAGCCCACCAGATCGCTCGCGGCGGACGCCTCCCAGGTCACCCGGAGGCAGGCCGGGGCGATCGAGAGGACGGCGAGTTTCCCGGGCGCCGGCGGAGGGGTCGTGTCCGAGATCACCGTCACGTTCATCACGGATGTCCCCAGGAGACCCGCAGCATCCACCACGGTCAGGCTAACGTTGAATCGACCTGTCGTCGTGAATGTGAACGCCGCCGCGACCCCGTACAGGAGGACGGGCGTCCCATTGTAGGCGAAGGACCACGTGAAGTTCGCGATCGCGAAGTTATCGTGGGAGCCGGACCCGTTGAACGTGACCGTAGAGCCCGCCCACACCGTCACGTCGGGTCCCGCCACGGCGACCGGCGGCTGCGTGTCCGTGACGGAGACGTTCCCCGAGTACGTGGCGACGTTGCCTGCACCGTCCGTCGCGGTCAGGAGGAAGGTCAGGTTGCCGAGCACGGTCGGCACGACGTTGATCCAGTAGAGGCCCGAAGAGGCCGTCAGAGCCTGGTCCAGGAGGAGGCCGCCCGTCGGCCCGCGCAACGCGATTCGCACCTCCGAGACCGCGACGTTGTCCGTGACGCTCGCGGAAATGTTGATAACCTGGCCGGCTTCCGCCGCGGCAGGGATCGCGGAGACGGCCTGGAACACGGGGGCCACCAGGTCCACGATCCGGAAGGACCCGCTCGCGGACGCGGCGTTGCTGGATCCGTCCACGGCCCACACGGTGAACGTGTAGGTCCCGAGGGCATAGTACGCCCGCTCATCGTAGTGCGTGTCCGTCGCTCCGAGGCGCGACATGCTGACGTTCCCGACGGGCTGCCCCGGGGGATCCGTCACCACGACGTCCACGCTCTGGACAGCGACGTTGTCCGTGACGCTCGCCGAGATGTTCACGATCCCGGTCGCGTTCTGGACCGCAGGCACCGCAGCGAGGTTGAAGATCGACGGCGGGACCGTGTCCGAGCCCACCACGGTCACCGTGTAGGTGGGCGTGCGTTCGGCGTTCCCGGTGGGGTCGCGGGCCCAGAGGAAGTAGGTGAGGGCCCCGAGCTGGGTCTGTCCCGGGATGCTGAATTCGTAGAGGCCCCCGTTGAGGGTCATGCTCACGTTGGATCGGGACCCGAGCACGTCCGTGTAGTCCACCCGCGCGTCCGCCACGGCGTCCACGTCCGTGATCGTCGCGCTGATCAGGATGGGCGCGTCCTTCACGGCCTGCGTCACCGGGACGTGCTGGATCGTCGGAGGCACGGTGTCGACGACGGCGAACGTTCCCGTGGCGACGTTCCAGTTCCCTGCGGCGTCCTTGGCGGAGATGCGATATCCGTGGGTCCCGGGCTGTGCGTACGCGGCGTCGTGGAAAGACCGCCCGGTGCCCGCGTCGAACGTCGCCGAGAAGTTGCCCACCAGGGCGCTCCCGGGATCACGGATCTCGATCCAGACCTCCGCAACGACGCCGTTGTCGCTCACGGCCGCACTCACGTTCACCCTCCCTCCCGCCTGCTGGGGCGAGGGTGCCGCGCTCACGGAGGAAATCGTCGGCGGGGTGGTGTCCGCAGTGGTGAAGGTCGAAGTCGAGGCTCCCCCGAGCGGGTTCCCGGGATTGCTCGCATCCTTCGCCGTGGCGGCGACCTGGATGCGATACACGACGCCTCCCGCCAACGCGCTCGACGGGGTGAAGACGAGGTCGTTGCCGGACCAGGCCATCGTGCCGGCGACAGGCGAACCCGTGTCGACGCGGGTCAGGGAGAAGGCCTGTTCCGCGCTGGCCGCGTCCATGCTCTCCGAGAAGCTGACCCTCGCCTGCGTGGACACGCTCACGCCGGTCGCGCCATCGAGAGGGCTGAGGGCCGTCACGGTGGGCGCCGTAGCGTCCACCGCGAAGTTCGCCAGGCTCGAGTCCGCCGCAGAAGAGCTCTGGGCGTCGAGCACGGTGACCTTCACCTGCGCCTGGCTCGTCGTCGAGGCGGGGACCGTCCATGCGAACGAACAGGGATTGGACAGGCCCGAGAGGCCCTGGGCGCCGGAGATGGGGCCATAGGTCGTCCCGCCATCCGAGGAGTAATTGACCCAGACCCTGAGGGAAGCGGTGGCCGTCTCCGGGTCGCTCATGTTCCACCAGATCCGGTGGGAGCTCCCGCCCGACCACACCTCTCCGCCGTTCGGGGACGTGAGGTCCGCCTGCGGAGGCGTGTTGGGACCCGAGGGCACCGCGAACCGCATCGTGTTCGAGTTCGTGACGCCCTTGTGGCCGATGGATCCACCGTTGCTCCCGCCGCCGTCCGAATCCGTCGTGACGAAGAAGTTGTACGTGGTCGCTCCGTCCGCGGCGAGCACGAGGTCGTTGGCGTCGCCCGGGTTGAGCATCTTCTTCCATTCCGCCGTAAAGCCGTAAGGCGCGGCGGAGCCGGAGTACCGCATCTTGCCAACCGCATCCTGGACGGCGTCCTTGGACGGAGGCTTCAGGAACCCGTTCGTGTCGACGGCGGAGGGCGGGTACACCGGCTGCGGCGAGTAGGCGCTACCGTCCCAGAGACCGAAAAACGTGCCGTCCCAGGTCGCACCTCCGTGGTGGGACGTTCCCGTGGGCGAGACCTGCATGCCGAGCCAGAAGCGATTCCCCCCCGCGCTGACCCAAGGCACGTCGATCGAGCCGTCGATCCGGAAGTAGGCGAAGGCGCCGTCGTGCTTCGCGTAGAGCGTCGCGGATCCGTACGGGGACGCCGCCCCGTTCTCCAGGGGGATCGTGGCCGAAAGCGCGTCGGCCCACGTCCCGGTCGCGGGGTTCCCGTCGAGGTCAGCATCGGCGACCGAGGTCGCGTACGGGACCGTGATGGAGACCGCGGCGGCGTTCTGCCCGAGGAACAGGGTGAGCGATGCGAGGAGGAGGACCAGGATCGCCAGGAGCGCGAACCTTCCCTTCGACCGCCTACTCAAGCCGGATGCTCGTTCGGTGTCCGTCATCTGCCCATTCTCCCGTTGAACGAGTGCACGCTTGAATCGCGAGGTCCCCCCGTGCGGCGCATGGAACGCCACGTGAGGAAGAAGGCGTAGGCGTAGGTCGCCCAGACGCTCAGAATGATCACCACGACGATGGCCTCGACGGGCCTCAGGTCGAGGCTGCTCCCGTCGAAGAGGCCGAGGCCGACATCGCCTCCTTCGTAGGCCGACCCCATGGTCACGGTGCGCCATGCCACACTCGCAAGGAGCCCGTCTCCCCCGGTGTAGGCGGCCCCGAGGACATACGTGCCGTTCTCGCGGGGCGTGTACGTGACCTCGCCGACCCCCTGCTCGTTGGTCATTGTTGGACCGGCATCGTACATGCCGAAGGCCGTGCGGACGAGGACGCCGATCTCGACGAAGGGAATCGGGAAACCGCCGGCATCCCGAAGGGTCACGAGGAAGTCCGCGGCGCCTGCCGTGGCGGGAGAAAGGCCGGCGGTGAACTCCAGGGAGGTCCAGGCGGAACGGGTCCCGGAGGCGCTCGTGATGAGCGGGTGGAGACCGGAGACCGAGGTGGCGGGCATCAGGACATCGCCCTCGAACGAGTTGTACTCCAGCGCGAAGTTGAAGGGCCCCGATGAGCCGAGCTGGCTGTCATGGGAATCAGACGAGTTGAGCGGCACCACGAACTCGTACGTGCGTGCCGCGCCCGACGCTCCTGTGGTCGCGTTCCGAACGTCCGCGGTACCTCCTGCGGAGAGATCGAGAGCCATGCTGCCCGCAGTCAAGTTCGCGTACGCGTCAAGGGTGTCGAGGGTCCCGGAAGACGGATTCGCATGGATGCGGACCTCGTTCACCCGCCCGTCC
>Ga0209341_10004274_pt1 | contig 13213 bp, 13 predicted proteins | sample RifCSP13_2_FD_184020 | JGI IMG/M metagenome (GOLD analysis project Ga0209341, IMG submission 184020) | Soil microbial communities from Rifle, Colorado - Rifle CSP2_sed 13_2 (SPAdes) (version 2) | ecosystem: Environmental > Terrestrial > Deep subsurface > Rock core/Sediment | place: Rifle...
TGTTTATTGTAGCCTCTGAACCAGACGTGGTACCACACGCAAGTATCTTGCCACCAACTTTGAGAGCATCTATACTAACAGACCAGGTTTTGGCTCCTACGTGGTCTATCACTGCATCAACTCCCCTGTTCTTAGTATACTTGAGAACCTGGGCAATAACATCTGATTTGCTCCTGTCTATGACAAGATTGGCACCAAGCCTCTTTGCTCTTCTGGCTTTATTTGCGCTGGAAGCTACGGTAATTACTTTGATCCCCCTTGCTTTGGCCAAAAGTATGGTTGCAGAACCAACCCCACTATTTGAACCCCAAATTAATATGGTGTCGCCTTTTTTACAGTTTGATCTTTCTAACATGTTCCATGCAGTCAAATAAGACACATTAAGTGCGCAAGCTTCTGCATCAGAAAGCCATGCTGGTTTTCTAACTATGTTTGTCTGCGGCACTTGAATAAATTCTGCATAACCGCCATGGTACTTGCCAAAACCACCAATAATTGTATATGAAACTCGTGGAATGTCACTTTTTATGGCAGGATAAACAACAACCTTTTCACCTTTTTTGAAATTTCCAAAACCCTCCATCAAACTACCACAAACGTCACAACCTAAAACATGTGGAAACAAAACCTTTCTTCCTATTAGTCCTTTTCTAACCCAAATGTCAAGGTGATTTACTGCGCAGCAACTTACCTTGATTATTGCATGACCACTTTTGGGTCTAGGACGTGCTATCTCTTCATATGATAAAACGTCTGGTCCGCCATGCTTTCTAATTACAACTGCTTTCAATGGTTAGGTGATTGCAAAATCACTATTTTAGGTTGTGCATAACCCGCAAGTCTTTTGCAAATGGTTCAAGATTTGCTGGAACCTGAAAATCAATCGAATCCTTCAAAGACAAACCTGTTTCCTTTTTCTTATTCCATACATTGGAATTGAATTCGACTATTTCTTTTGTGAATTTTGTCAGGCCTTCGTTATTTTCTGGTTCAACAAATCTTTCTTTATGAATGGTTTTGTCAGAATAGAGAGATTGCCATAGATAATCTGTAATAAATGGAGTAATTGGTGCTAGCAAGTGCAATACGGTAGAAAATACCTTATGGAGGGTGTAGATGGCGTCATCTCTTTCCTCATCTGAAAATCCAGTTCCATAGGCACGACCCTTTACCATTTCTATATAATGCGCAGCAAAGAGATTCCAAGTAAATTCTCTAATTGCTGTAGCAGGAATGAAAAAGTTGAATTCACTATATCCTTTTTTGCATTCTATTATAATCTTGTCAAGCTCAGAAAGAATCCATTTGTCTGTAGTACCAAGTTTTCCTGATTTTAATACTGGGAATCCAGAAAGAAATCTTGAAACATTCCAGAGCTTATTAAGAAATTTTTTTGTTGATTCAATTTTTTGCTCCGAACATCTAAAATCATACCCAAGATTGATCTCGCTTGCACTCCAGAATCTAAATGTGTCAGCACCAAATTTTTGTATGATGGGTAATGGGTCTATTACATTTCCTTTACTTTTACTCATCTTTGTTCCGTGCTCATCTACCCCATACCCCATTATCCAAGCTTCTGACCAAGGTATTTTACCAGTAAGCTGTTCGCACCTTAGTATAGTGTAGTAGAGCCATGTTCTTACGATATCCTTAGACTGGGGTCGTATGGTTGTAGGATATGTTTTTTTGAAAAATTTGTCATCACGTTCATATTTTGACACAAAAAGTGGAGATACACTAGAATCCATCCACGTATCAAAAGTTCTTTCTTCACCAACAAAACTACTTGCACCACATTTTGTACACTTTGTTATGGGAGAACTATCCTTCCATGGTTTGTAGTATTTTCCTGGTTCTGGTACGTGTGGCTCAGAACACTTTTCGCAATACCATATGGGAATCTCAGTACCATAGTATCTTCTTCTTGATATGGGCCAGTCAATAGAAATGGAGTCCAGCCAGTTCATTAGAATCTGTTTGTGCATAGGGGGATGAAAGATTATTTTTGAGCCAATTTCCCTAATTTTCTCTACTGAATCCTTTTGTTTTAGGTAATATTCCTCCATAGGTATTATCTCAATAGGAATCTTGCTTCTTTCAGAGACAGGAGTGCGATGATTAATGCTCTCTATTTTTTCCACAAAACCTTGATTCTGAAGATCTTCAGTTATCTTTTCTCTAGCTTGTTTTACCTTTAAACCAGCATATGCACCAGCAACCTCAGTCATGCGCCCCTCTTTTCCAACTGCTACAATTTCTGGTAGCTCTAATTCTCTAAAAAGCGCAACATCGTTTTGGTCACCATAGCTACATACCATGACAATTCCAGATCCAAACTCTTTTTCTGCAGAAGGATGTGTTCTGATCTCAACTTCCTTGTTTACTATCGGTATTATTGCTTTTTTGCCAACAATATCTGCATATCTTTGATCTTCTGGATTAACAATTATGGCTTGGCAAGCACACAAAAGTTCTGGTCTTGTGCTCGCTGCCGTAATGGTTTTATCAGAATTTTTTATTTTAAATTTCATGTAAAGTAATTTTGTTGGAATTTCCATGTAAGTTATTTCGGCATCAGCAATAGTGGTACCAATTACCCAGTCATAGTTATTTGGTCTGTTTGCAAGATAAACCAATCCCTTTTTCCAAAGCTCGATAAATGTTGATTGAGTAAGTATACGATATTCTTCAGAATCTGTTCTGTAATAATCTGAAAAATTTCCACTAATGCCAAGGCTTTTCATGATCTGGATCATCTCTGCCTCCAAGTCATCTAACGCAGTTGCACACATCTTCAAAAACTCGCCGCGTTCTGTTTCACGCATTTTAATATTGTATTTTTTTTCTGTGTACATCTCTACAGGCAAACCGTTTCTGTCTATGCCTATTGGGAAAAGGACGTTTTTGCCAGACATTCTTGCTGTTCTTGCAATCATGTCTATCTGTGCATAATGTGCGGCAGCGCCTATATGCCAAGGTCTTCCAGAGGGATATGGTGGCGGTGTATCTATTACAAAAATATCACCCTCTGGCTTAAAGTCGTAAATATGCGAATCTTGCCATTGTTTTAGAATATTTCTTTCAATCTCTGGGTTCCATGCAATCTCTTTGATCTTCGGTTCCATATCCTAGGATTTGGAGATATGAGATAAAATATGAGCCCCTTTGTTGTATCCTTCGTAAATATAGACCCCTACTGCCTCTATGTTTGCTGGCATCTTTGGAATGAGGAGCTTTATTATTTCCGTAGAAAGACTTTCTACTGTGGCTTCACCATCAAGGAGATATGTTGTGTCTTTTGGAACCTGTAAATCAAACATGCCTTTTGGACCATCAAACATAATTTTGTAATGTAAATTGTCTTCTTTGATTAGATATTTTCTATTGATGAAAAACTTGTGATCAAGAATAGAAATAACTTCTTTGATAATTTTTTTTGCTTCACTAAAATCTATTAATAGATTATTTATCATTTCTCCCACAAGCTCAACCATTACAGATGATGTGTGCCCATGAAGTATTGAACACTTTTCTACCAGTGGAAGAATGTGGGCATAATCAAATGCAAAGGATGGGTCTTCAATAAAAATAGATCCTGTTTGAACATCTCTTGTTTTGTAAAGTACAATGTCTTCTAATTCTTTTATTTGTGCAGCAAATTTTGGATGACCAATTGCAATTATCTTGGTTTCAGGAAATTCGCGCTTTATCTCCTTGTATTTTGTTATGTCTTTTTCATCATCTATTATTTCAATGAGTCCTTTTTCTGTTTTAAAATCTACTACGACACTCTTTCCGTCTTTGAGAGTTAACTTGTGGTTGTATTCGTATTTTATATCCAAAAATGATAGCATCTCTGCTATAGAAAGCTCCGTTCTTGTTCTCAAGAGATTGCCCTTTCTGTCCGTGTATCTGAAATCAGAATCTAAAATTGCAGAACCGCTAGCCATTTGAAAAATTTGGATACTCCTCTGTATATAAATTCTGTACAGAATTAAAGTTAAAAATTAACAGACTGTCAAGAGACTGTTCTGTTGTATTTGTTTACACTAACGAATTTAGGGTTCGGGCAAGATTGATGTCGTTTTGGGTTATTCCACCAGCATCATGTGTTGTCAAATCAATTTTGACTTTATTGTAGACATTAAACCATTCTGGGTGATGATTCATCTTTTCTATATGTAATGATGCAGTGCACATGAATCCAAAGGCTTCAATAAAGTCCTTAAAGACAAAATCTTTGTGTAACTTACCGTTGACTATACTCCAGCCAAGTAAATTTGCTAGCTCTTTTTTGATTTGTTCATCTGATAACTTTGTTAGTACCATGGTTTTTTTTGGTAATTCCGCTATTTAACTGTCAAATTGCCGCAACTAACTTAGGGTAGTTTTTTTATCTTATACGAAATGGCAGATCTTAACAAACTACACCAATATATGATTAAATCAATACAAAAAGTGGTTGTTGATAAAAAAATTGGAGTATCATTTTCTGGTGGCGTAGATAGTTCTCTTCTCGCAAAAATCTGTAATGATCTTGGATACGAAATCACTCTATTAACTATTGGCTTTGAAGACTCACATGATGTAAAGCATTCAAAAGAAATAGCCAAAATGTTTGGCTATAACCACAAAATCGGAAAAATCTCACCAAAAACATTTCTAGAACTATCTAAAAAGATCAATAAAATAATAAAAACTGATAACCTGTCTTGGAATGAAAACTGTATTGCGTTTTATCATGTAGCAAAACTTGCAAAACGTTATGGTATCACTAAAGTACTTACAGCAAATGGAATTGACGAGCTTTTCTGCGGTTACAATGCATACCGAGATGCAATAAAGCATGGTAGTGATAGCGTTATGAACATGATGGAATCAAAAATTGAAAATGAACTCAACATGATGAAGGCAGTAAATACAATATCTTCAGAATTTGATGTTAAGATATTACAGCCATTTCTTTCAAAAGAATTTGTAAACTATACAAAAAAAACCCCAATTGAAGAAAAAATACATGGGCCTGATGATCTAATGCGAAAACACATTGTCCGAGATCTTGCTTTAAAGATTGAAGTTCCAAAAGAAGCTGCTTTCAAGCGTAAAAAAGCACTTCAATATGGTTCTCTTATTCACAAAGCCTTGATGAAAATTAGGTAAATTTAGAACATGTTTTGTTTACCTTGTTGAAAACATTTTTGATTATGGCACCAGATGCTCCAAGCTGATTTTCTGGAACAAAGACTCTTTCTATTTCTTTTTCAGTTAGATGTGTCGATATAGCTTTGTCATTTTTTACAGCTTGTAAAAACTCCATTTCTGAATCAGACGCTGCAAAAGCTACTCTCTGTATGTCTCTATACGCACTAAAGCGTGGCACGCCCTTTTTGATTAGGGCATCAAGTACAAACTCTGCAAAAATTTGACCTTTTGTTATACCTAGATTTTTCTTTATTTTATCCTTATTCACATAAAGATCAGAAAGAATTTTTGTCATTGCTTCTAACATTTCATCCAACAAGATGGAGCTTGTTGGGAGAGTAAATCTTTCATTTGCAGAATTTGATAAATCTCTCTCATGCCATAATGGTATATTTTCAAATGATACGTTGATCTGACTTCGCAGCATTTTTGAAAGTGAAGTTACACGCTCACTTTTTACAGGATTTCTTTTTACAGGAACAGCACTACTTCCCATCTGACCTTTTTTGAACGGTTCTGCAACTTCGCCAATTTCAGTTCTCTGAAGATTTCTTATCTCTACTGCGATTTTTTCTAATGTGGAGCCAATCAACGCAATACAAAACACATATTCTGCATATCCTTCTCGTGGAATAATCTGAGTAGTGACATCTGCAGGATATAGAGAAAGTTTCCTTGCAACTCTTTTTTGAACCTCTAATGCTTTTGCGCCCATAAGGGATCCGGTTCCAACAACGCCAAGAGTCTTGCAGATCAGAATTCTCTTTTTACACTGTTCAATTCTTTCTATGTGTTTTGACATTTCCAGCGCCCAATTTGCAAATTTTAAACCAAATGCTATAATGCTTGCATGTTGTCCGTGAGTTCTTCCCACAGCTGGAAAATCTTTGAATTTCATTGCAAGCTTTGCTAAAATGATTGCTAGTCTTGCAACCTTTGGTTCTATGATTGCAAGTGCATCTTTGATTTGCATAGAAGTACTTGTATCTACCAAATCATTACTTGTCAGACCATAGTGTATCCAGGGCTTTGCATTAGGAGTGCAAAGCTCGCTTAATGCCTCCACTAAAGCAGCAGTATCATGATCACTTTTTGCTTCAAGCTGCTTTACTCTTTTTGTAGTGATTGTTCCAGATCTTGCCATTTTTGCTATGTTTTGGGCAGCTGCTCTTGGAATCACGCCTATTTCAGATTGAGATTCTGCTGCAGTTGCCTCTATCTCAAGTTGATAATGGATTTTTTTTTGCTCATCAAAAATTTCACGCATTTCTTTGGTACCATATCGCCCTCCATCGATTGGTAAAATAGGCATAATGAATTTTAACTGAATTAGGAAAATAAACCTACTTATGATTTAAATTGTACAGGAGCGCGATTTTACCGATCAGTATGACATCACTAATTCCAAAAAAAGTTGGTAATATGGAATATAGAATTGAAGCCGATTCAAATCGTGGAATGAAAGTTCCTGTCACTATATACGCAGATGAAGGGCTATTACAAAAAATGATGACAGACAGAACAATCACTCAAGCAATAAACGTCTCCACCTTACCTGGCGTTCAAAAACATGTGGTGGTTTTGCCTGACGGACATGAAGGATACGGCTTTCCCGTTGGCGGGGTTGCTGCCATGGATTCAGAAGAAGGAATGATCAGCCCTGGTGGTGTTGGTTATGATATTAATTGTGGTGTAAGACTCTTGCGAACAAACCTTAATGAAAAAGATCTAAGACCCAAACTCAAAGAACTTGTCATAGATCTTTTCAACACAATTCCATCAGGAGTTGGTTCAAAAGGAGCGATAAAATTGAATTTTTCCCAGCTTGATGAAGTTCTTGTAAAAGGAGTACAGTGGGCCATTGACAACGGATATGGTACAAAAGATGATGCAGAAATGTGTGAAGAAAATGGACAAATAAAAAATGCAGATCCAAACAAAGTCTCACCCACAGCACGAAAACGAGGCGCTCCACAGCTTGGAAGCCTTGGTTCTGGAAATCATTTCCTTGAAGTACAGAAAGTGCTAGAAATACATGATAAAGAAGCTGCAAAAAAGATGGGAATATACAATGAAGGACAGATTACTGTTTTGATACACTGTGGTTCAAGGGGCTTTGGGCATCAGGTATGTAGCGATTATTTGAGAAACTCAGAGCAAGCATTACAAAAATATGGTATTAGTTTGGCAGACAGAGAACTTGCATGCGTTCCAAATACGTCAGAAGAAGGAGAGTCTTACAGGAAGGCCATGTTTGCTGCCCTAAACTTTGCATGGAGTAACAGACAGATGATCACACACTGGACAAGAAAGGCCTTTGAGCGTGTTTTCAAGCAGTCTGAATCAGACTTGGATATGAGACTTGTTTATGATGTAGCTCACAATGTAGCAAAAGTAGAAAAACACAAAATCGATGGACAGCTAAAATCTGTTGTGGTCCACAGAAAAGGTGCTACAAGAGCATTTCCTGCAGGTAGAGACGAAATCCCACAAAAATACAAAGAAGTGGGTCAACCTGTTTTTATTCCGGGTTCCATGGGGACTGGTAGCTGGATTCTTTTGGGTAAACCAAACTCTATGGAACTTACCTTTGGTTCAACAGCTCATGGTGCAGGAAGAATGATGTCAAGGTCTGCAGCCCGTCGTAACTTCACTGAGGCCCAAGTTCAAAAAACGCTTAGTGATAAAGGAATTTTCATAAAAGCTCTCACAAGAGAAGGAATTGTCGAAGAAACACCAGAAGCATACAAAAATGTTGACGCTGTTGTTAATGTTTCACATGAAATTGGGATAGCTACAAAAGTAGCAAAACTTGTTCCAATAGGAGTGATAAAGGGTTGACTGAGGAAGACAAAGAACTAGAACTACTTAAGGCAAAACGATTGCTTGAGATGCAAAAAAACATTTCAAAACAACAAAAGCTAGAGGAGCTAAAGTCTGCAAAAGAGAAGCCTGAGCCAAACATTCCTTCTCCAAGAGAAACCGTGATAAAGCAACTTGGCTATAGAGGTCTAGAAGTTCTTGAAACTGCAGAATCACAATTTCCAGAAGAAACAAAATTAGTTGTAGCAAAGCTTGCTGATCTTATCCAGTCAGGAGAAGTTACGGAAACGATTGATGGTGGAAAACTACTTACACTTTTCAGATCTGTAGGAATTCGGGTTCGTGTACAAACTACCATAAATGTTGAACAAGATGGAAAGCTTGTTTCATGGTCTGATAAACTAAAGGAAGGTAGAACCATAGAAACGCAAGAAAACTCTGACCCGCAATCCACTGAACAGAATTCAGCTTAATCTTTATTGTGACTACACATTGTTATTATGGACAACGAAAAGAAAAAACTATTGAAACCATTGATTGCGGAATTTATTGGAACCTTTGCGTTTTTATACGTAGTTACAGCGGCTGCCGTTTTACAAACAGGCCTTTTGGGAATCACCATTGCTCACCTAGTAATATTTACAGTAATCGTATACTCTTTTCAAACTATTTCTGGGGCTCACTTTAATCCAGTCGTATCACTAATTTTCTGGATTCACAAACAAATTAACACAAAAAGTTTTGTGGAATATGTTGCAATTCAGCTTACAGCTTCAGTCTTTGCAAGCTTTATGCTTTCCATTACTTTAGGAAAAGGGACCAACCTTGCTCCAACACTGCCTGCAAATGGTATGGTGCAAGAAAGCTTCTTTCTTGAAATTTTACTTACTTTCATTCTATTATGTGTCATACTCTTTATCACACAAAGTCATAATAAACGAATATCACGCGGTCTACTTGGTATTGCAGTAGGAAGCACGATTGCTTTTGATGTGTTCTTTGGTGCCCCCATTTCTGGTGCTTCTATGAATCCTGCTAGGACATTTGGTCCTGCTGTCATGAATTTGAATTTTGAATATTTTTACATCTATGTTATAGCACCACTCATAGGAGGACTCTTGGCACTTTCGACATTTTATTTAGTTAAGGAAAAAAACCAACCAAAGAATAATAGAGCATGATTAATCGAGCAGTAATTTTTGAGGTTGCTACCACTAATTACGAAAATGATATAAAACTAGTTTCTTCAGTAATGGAAGAACTGCAGTTGTTGTGTGGAGTGACTGACGGCTTTTTACTCAGCAATTCTATAGAAAAATTTGGATGGGCATTTTTTAAGATATTATTCAAAGGGGAATTACTTTCAGGAATGCAACAAAAGCTTGCTGATCAGATAATGAATTCAAAAGGTAAAAAACCTGACGAAAAATTTACCGAATTTATCACAAAATTCTTCGAATCTAGAAACTGTAAGGTAAAGATGAAGCTCGTAGAAGGTTAGACCCTTCTTCCCCTTTTGCCGCCCTTCTTGCGGGTCGTGTCATGGGGTATTGGTGTGACATCATCTATTCTTCCTATCTTAAAGCCGCCTCTTGCTAAGGCTCTAATAGCTGCTTGTGCACCAGGGCCAGGCACTCTTGCACCAACCCCTCCTACTGCTCTCACTCTAATGTGAAGACCAGTGAAGCCTTTGTCATGTGCAGCCTCTACCACTGCACCCGTAGACTTCATTGCAGCATATGGTGATGATTCGTATCTGTCAGCATTTACGTGTCTTCCACCTGAACTGATTGACACTGTCTCAGCACCTGAGAGGTCTGTTATATGAACAATAGTATTGTTGTAACTACTGTAGATATGGGCAATTCCCCATTTTTCCTTGGTTTCATGTTCAGACAATATTTTCCAAAGCCTTGGATGGGTTTAAAAAACATTAGGATTTGAAATGAAGCCAACCACAATCTTTGATGGTTGTAATTTTATTTTTTTCTTGGTAGATCACATTTCTACCTTTTACCACATATCCAATCTCAAACAAGGGAATCTTTTGCATCTGTGATATATGTCTGATCTTTGGTAAATTATTTTGTGAAACAGTAGCAACAATTTCATATTCTTCGCCTCCACAAAAAACAAGATTAGTTAATTTTATTTTATTTTTTTTGGCAAATTGTTCAACATCTGGTTTAGTAGGTAGTCTTGTTATAACAAATTTTTTACCACTTTGCCTGCTCATCTCATTTAGAGTATTAGACAAGCCATCGCTTGAATCCATAGCAGATGAAACATAGTTAGCAATTGCTAGACCGAACCTCAGTTTTGGTGTAGGAATGAAAACCAACCGCTTACATTTTTTGGCAAATTTGGAATTTGCTTTAAGATGATTTAGAATAATTCGTAATCCGGTAGAAGAATATCCAAACGAACCAGATGTAATAATGATGTCGTTTGATTTGGCTCCGCTTCTATTTACTATTTTTTTACCAATTCCAAACATAGAAACTTCAATAACAATCTCTTTTCCTTCATTTACATCCCCACCAATTATTTTAACACCAAACTCTCTTGAGGCTTTAGTAAAACCAGCAGACAGCTCATTTATTTTAGATTTAGAAAACCTTCGTGGAATTGCAAGAGAAATAGTGGCATATCGAGGTTTTATTCCCTTACATGCAAAATCACTTACACAAGCAACCATGCTCTTTCTTGCAACATCTCTGATTTTCATGCCTGGCGGAACATCTGTACTTTCAACTAGCATGTCAGATTTGGCTACAAAGGTGGTTCTACCCATCTTCAAAACCTCTACATCTTCAGGTACAAACTTTGATTTTCTTCCAAAGCATCGCTGAAAAATTCTAATTATTTCGGTTTCGTCTAGCTTGTTCATAGCTTTGTTTTACCAACTCTGTAACTTGTTTTTGAATCGATTTTGCTTTATCTAGATCAGTTGATTCTGTAGATATTCTTACAATGTGTTCTGTATTTGACTGTCTTACTAGGACCCAGCTATCTTCATCAATAACTGATTTTATACCATCAATTGTGATTAGCTGACTATAGTGTTCCTTCATCTTCTCAGCTAGAACCTGTAATGTCTTTTCATGAAATGCTGCTTCTACGTCAACTTTTGTTCGTAGCTGTAAATATCCTTTCACGAATTTCATAACTTCAGTAAAGGCCGTGGTTCCAAGCATGGTTGCTATAAGTCCACTAGTTAAGAGACCATCGCGACACATGTTGAATTCTGGTAGGATAAATCCTGCACTGCTTCCCTCGCCACCAGCTTGAGAGTTTGTTTTAATCATTAAATCTACTACATTTGCCTCTCCAACTTTGGATCTGTGAACTTGACCCCCACGGTCTTTGATAAATTTCTCAATTGAAACACTTGTATCAATACTAAGTACAAATCGTTTGTATCCAATCTCAAGAGCCTTTGCCACACCAAGGGCAAGTGCAATATCAGATGTCTGTTTTTTACCATTCATTACAACAACTAATCTGTCCCCATCAAGATCAAATGCAAATCCAATATCACATTTTTTTGTAGCTGAAATCAATTCACTTAGATTCTCCGTGGTGGGATCAGGACCGTGTGAAGAAATTCCAGGTTTTTCATTTATTGTTTGTATGCCACACCCTATCTTTTCAAGTAGTTTGGGTGCCACATCAAAAGCAGCCCCTCCTCCAACATCAATTGCAATTTTTGGTGACCCTTTAACGCTTCCAATTAACTTTGCTGCATCTGATATATAGTTGGAATTAATTTGCGACTCGGAGCCGATCTTTTCTTTTGAAAACTTAATTTCCTTTGTGATTCGTTCAAGTTCTGATTCATTAATCCCCCTTCCTTCTAGTATGAACTTGAGGCCGTTCCACTGCAAAGGATTGTGAGAAGATGTGATTATTAGTCCTGCACCATATTCTCTTGACTCCCTAAAGACAACAGGTGTTGGTGCTATTCCCAAGTTATACACATCAATACCTCTTTCCATCAATGATGCAATCGCAGTCTCGCTCAGAATTTTACTTGAAGGTCTTGTGTCATGACCTACAACACATTTTTTTGATTTTATTAACACAGAAAAGTTCTGACAAAATTTGATTACATCGTTAAGGTTGAGATCCTGACCAAAAACTCCTCTCACACCAGAGATGGATACTTTCAACGAATCCAAAGCACAAAGGCTTTTTATAAACTCTGATGGCAAAGCGAACCATTGCCTCGATAGCTCAGCCTGGTAGAGCGAACGCCTCGTAAGCGTTAGGCCGTGGGATCGAATCCCACTCGAGGCTTATCTGCTTCATTATTATCATGAAACTAAATTTCATTAGTGAATTAAAATTTTAAATTAAGTTTTTTTAGATTAGCCAAGAGCTCTAGAATGTTTGTGTGTATGTGGTCTTTCTCCTGGGTACTTTCTTCTCATATGAGCAGATGGTCTTCCATAAAGTAACTCCAAGAACCAAGCTTCGTGTTCAATTTCTTCTCTTAAGATATCTTTTGCCACATCATAGGTTGCAGGATCTTTTCCGTACGTCATGTTACATATTTTATTCCAGTTTACAATTGCACCTTGTTCTGCTTTAAGACATTTTTTCATTATTTCTTTGAGATCCGTCTTGTTGGGCGGTAATTGCAAAAATTCACAACCAGACATCCTAATAAACTCCTGCGCATCGTTTGGTAAGCTTCCTCCAAGCTCATAAATTCTAGATAAGATAGATTCAAAATGGCTCAAATCTTCTAATCTTGCATCTTCAACTACTCCCTTTACACCTTCACCTTCCATCCCAGTGCAGTGCATTCTTAGATTAGTAAAATAATAATATGCGGCAAATTCTACCGAGGCATTAATTACTAACTGTTTGATAAGCTCATCAACGTTAACGCCATTTTGTTTTAATATATTTACTCCAACAACATCTGGTTTTTCTTTAGACATACAAACACCTTTCTAAAACCGAATACATAATAAAATTTAAAGATATCGTTGAACTGCATTCATGAACATACAAAATTTATAGAGCCAAGCTATCTGTCTTGGATTCATCTAAGCTTTCAAGATCTACTTCAAGTTCTTTTCCTAACCCCTTCCACCATACAGAAACCTCGCTCATCTTTTTCCTCTCAACTTACATCAAAATCCACACCTTTATAGATCTGTCGATACACTGATTC
>Ga0209341_10004277_pt1 | contig 13202 bp, 28 predicted proteins | sample RifCSP13_2_FD_184020 | JGI IMG/M metagenome (GOLD analysis project Ga0209341, IMG submission 184020) | Soil microbial communities from Rifle, Colorado - Rifle CSP2_sed 13_2 (SPAdes) (version 2) | ecosystem: Environmental > Terrestrial > Deep subsurface > Rock core/Sediment | place: Rifle...
CTGCTGTGGCGGCGGGGGCTGCGAGGGCTGCGGGGGCTGAGTGCGCCTGGCAAAGCTCCCGCATTCTCGAGTACGCCTACGGGAAGGTGACGTAGCGATGACCGTCTATCCCATCCGCCCGCCTGAGTCTCTGGACGTCTACCGCACGGGCGAACTCCCGGAAGTCGAAGAAGTCCGCATGGTCGCGATGTCGGCCAGGCAGGCGGCGTCGCTCGAGATCCTCGGGCAACGGCTGTGCGAGATCGGTGCTCCCGACAATGGGGCTATGTGCCTCGCGATTGCTGCGATGTGGAAGGTGGCACAATGAAAGTCCTGGCGGGTATCGCTGCAGCCTCCCTCGCTCTCATCGCGGGCGGAGTCGCTGTCGTCTGGCGGGGCTTGAGGTGGCGACCGTGACCGTAGTAGCGTTTGATCCTCTGAGGGATGCGCGCCACCGCGACGCGCGAGCCGCCAGAGAGTGCGCCGACTGGCTCGCACACCTTGAACTTGAAGGCAAGGCAGAGCGCACTCTCGATGACTATGAGCGGACCGTCGCGGTTCTTCTGCGCGCGCTTCCCGAAGCGGAACTCTCCGAGATTACTGATGGCGACCTAGCGCATCTGCTTCGCCAGTGGCCGGCTCCGAGTCGTCGGGTGCGCCGCGCTCATCTGAACTCCTTCTTTTCTTGGGCGTACCGGATGGGTCGCCTTGAGCACAATCCCATGGGGCGCGTGCCGAATCCTAGGGCACCATCTCACAAGGTCGCCGGGATCTTCACTGACGAGGAGGTGGTCCTTCTCGAGGCGCTTCCATCTCCCGATGGCCCGCTCTTTGCCCTGCTTTTTGGGGCGGGACTCCGCAAGGCGGAGGCGCGGAATCTGCGACGTTCCCACATCAGCATCAGCCTAGACGCGACCGAGCTCGTCGTTTATGGCGGGAAGGGTGGCAAAGATCGGGTAGTGCCGTTGCCACATCGCGTAGCCAGAGCTCTTGCCAACCTCGATTTACTTGAACGACTCGACCGAGAACACTTCATGTGGTATTCCAGGCCGGGAGGCGGCAAGGTTATCGATCGGTCAAGACCGATCGGCGCGGGTACCTTCCATCGCTGGTATGCGCGGGGCATTGCCGCTGCTGGCGTGCGGTACTTGAAGCCACATAGCACGCGCCACACGTACGCGACCATGTGGCGACGTCTTGGCCTCGATCTGGACGAACTCCAACTCCTTCTTGGACACGCCTCCATCCAGACCACGAGCGACCTATACGTTCACACGACGGTCACTGATGTTGCGCGCAAGATCGCGGCGATAGAGGCCGGGCTGTAACGGTGGATGTGGCCTTCGATAGAAGGTGGGTACAGCGCGTCGCCGAGATGTACCCACCGTCAACGAAGCTTCGGCCTCAGTTACGCGGGAATGTCTATTTCATTCAGGAAGGCGAGGATGGCCCCGTGAAGATCGGCTGGGCCATTAACCCGAAGCGACGTCTGGCGGCAATGCAAACCGGAAACGCCCGGCCCCTTAGATTGCTCGGAGCGATCAGTACGAAGCGTCGGCCACTTGAGCGTGAGGTGCATAAGCGGTTCTCCGCCGACCGACTCGCGGGTGAGTGGTTCGCCGTCTCGGACGCTCTAGTTTCGTACATCGATGCCCACTCCGACTGTCCAGAGGCGTAAATGCCAACTCCCTGGAAATCCATACAGTCAAGGCGCCGAGCGGACTCGAACCGCTGGACGAGGTCACTGACCTCATCCGTACATCCGAATCCAGAGACGGCCTGCCTGTGCCGTAAAGGCGCGTGGAATCCGCGCTGCCCCATTCATGGAAGGAACTGCGCGGCCGTGTCGGAGCGGGGCTCAGTTGCGAGACAGACGCTCAGCACGATGCCACAGTCGGCGGCAGGCATCCGAGCAGAAGGTCTTGTCATCCTGGGTACGCCTGACTCGCGCGTCTGGCAGGTACAGCGCCTCGCGGCACTCGTACCAGTAGCACTCGCCGTACAGCGGAGCGAACAGACGACGATCCTGGGCGATGGCCTGCTCAACCTCGACGGGGATCACACGACAAGTCTACTCCCCCGCTCCGAGACGTGCCGCAATCCCGCAGACGTGCCCTTCCCGGGAGCGTGGTGGGCGTGAGCGAGCTGCTGTTCAAGGTTCTGGATGAGAAGGGCCGCCCCTGCAATGGCGGGCATGGCGAGTGGCCGCTACCGCGTAATGGTAAGCCCGGTAAGTGGCTCAAGGTCGAGGGGGAGCTCGTCCCCTGCCGCAACGGTCTGCATCTCTGCACTCCCGAGCAACTCGTCGACTGGCTCGGCCCGACGATCTGGCTGGCCGAGGCGGGCAAGGAACGCATCGACGCGGGCGACAAGACGGTCGTCCGACGGGCGCGGTTGCTTTCCCGCGTCGAGACCTGGGACGAGAAGAGTGCGCGCCTATTCGCCTGTGATTGCGCGCATCGTGCGCTTCTGCGCGAACGGAGAGCAGGACGCGAGCCAGACGCGCGCAGTTGGGACGCCGTACGGATTGCGCGAGCCCTCGCACGAGGTAAGGCGACCGAACAAGACAGGGCCGCTGCCTGGGCCGCTGCCGAGGCCGCTGCCTGGGCCGCTGCCTGGGCCGCTACCTGGGCCGCTACCGGGGCCGCTGCCGGGGCCGCTACCTGGGCCGCTGCCCCGGCCGCTACCTGGGCCGCTGCCCCGGCCGCTACCTGGGCCGCTGCCGAGGCCGCTGCCTGGGCCGCTGCCGAGGCCGCTGCCTGGGCCGCTGAACGCGCGTGGCAGATCAAGCGCCTTATGCGCTACCTGGGCCTGGAGAACGCGTGAGTCGCGGCCTCTGTTCTATCGAGCACTGCGATCGTGAGCAGTTCGGCTACGGATGGTGCGAGACGCACTACCGGCGCTGGTATCGGCATGGTGATCCGCTTCGTGGTTACGCCGCTCGCGAGATTCTCGATCGGATCATCGACATGCTCGTCCTCGATGAAAACGGCTGTTGGCTGTGGCAGGGAGCCTGCTCGAAGGGTTATGGCAAGCTCACGATTGGTAGCCGCTCGGATGGTTCTCGCCGCCATGTTCGCGTGCATCGCGTCACGTATGAACACTTCCGTGGACCGATTGCCAAGGGTCTAACGCTCGATCATCTCTGCCGCGTCCGAAACTGCGCAAACCCCTGGCATTGTGAGCAGGTCTCAAACCGTGAGAACGTCCTTCGCGGCAACCATCCCAACGTCCTGATCTGGCGACAGCGACAGGAGGTTGCGTGATGTCTAGAGGTTTGCCCCTCTTCCTCGCGATCTGCACGCTTGCTGCGGTGCCCCTGCTCTATCCGCCGCTGGGGGCCGGGGCGGTTGCGGCGCTGTTCGGGCTGTGGGCGCTGACGCCGGCGAGGCGGCGGGTATGAGAGACGAGGATAGAGCAGCTCGCTTTCGCATCATCGCGGAGCGCCTCAGCATGGACCCTAAACGAGCGGTCGGACTAGCGTGGTTAAACGCCTACAAACTGGATGTCCGTTTTCTACTCGGTGAAATAGATCAGCAAGCCGCCACGAACGACGGCGAGGACGCGCAAGCGACGGAAGGCGCGGGATCCTGAGACTCGTGGCAATAGGTGCACTCGTCATCTGCATCGCAAGCTCACAAGGATCGGCTCCCGGGGGTGTTAGGGCACCTTCCGGCGATACCGGAGCGCAGGCTTTTGGGACCGGCCGCGTCGCGGGAGCCGAAAGATCGGGCGCGGCCGGGCGCGACTCTGGGGTAGCTCAATGGGTAGAGCGCCGACATGATAAGTCGGAGGCCGCAGGTTCGAGCCCTGTCCCCAGAGTCGCAGTCTCCAATCCTAGGATGGCTGCGCCCGATATCACCGCCACCGCAACGCCGTGGCTCGGCGCTCTGCGGCTGGCACCCCTGGCCCGAGTCTCTGCTTCGCCAGTGGCCGGTGCTCCAGGGCGCCGAACCGCCACGCGAACGCTCGAGCTAGCCGCCGAGTCGGGCGGGGAGGCTAACTACATCGAGGGAGGTGATGCCCGTGGAACCCTTCGCAGGGAGCCCTCCGGATATGTGACCCGGCGGGCCTGCGCTTCCGGGCGCAGGCCCGCCTACAACTGTGCGGCCGTGTCGGAGCGGGCCACGACACCCCTTGGCCGGGGGATGGTTACAAGCGGCAAGTACCCGAAAGGGGAAAGTGCGGCGAAATACTTGGTGGCTCTCATGGCGGCCCGCTCCGAGACGTGCCGCTCAGCACGCAAGGCGCTGGCGTTCTACCGCTCCGCCCACCGAGGCTGGCGCGCCAAGATGGGGGCAGGAGAGCCCGGCGTGTCCCCGGCACGCAAGGACACGTCGGGAGGGTATGGCGACTGGCGTGCTAACTCGGGCTGGCGATGCTCGCGCAGTCGGTGGCCGTGCTCGTCGTGGCGGCGCTCTATGCCGTGTGGTGGGTGAAGCGGCGGTGACTGAGCCGTACTTCTCGGACGCGGATCTCACGCTCTACCAGGGAGATGCGCTCGAGGTGCTACGCGACCTGCCAGACCGCTCGGTTCATATGGCCTGCACATCGCCCCCGTTCTGGAACCTTCGGGACTATCAGGCTGACGGGCAAATTGGGCTGGAGCCAACGAGTGAAGGCTGGGCAACATCACTCGTCCGGGTCTTCGCCGCGGTGCGCCGCGTGCTCCGTGACGATGCCGTGCTCTTCATCGAGATCGGCGATTCATACGACGGCAACAAGGAACTCGTTGACCAGCCCGGCGTCTTGAAGAACGCGCTCCGCGCTGACGGCTGGCGACATCGGCAGACGATCATCCTTCACAAGTCGAACGCGATGCCTGAAAGCGTCTCCGACCGCTGCACGACGGCGCATTCCTACGTCCTACTCATGGTCAAGTCGCGCTCGTACTACTGGGACCAAGAAGCCCTCCGCGAACCCGCCGAGTGGGCACGCTGGGGAGATCAGACCTCTCCGAAATACGACGGCCACGCTGGCGGCAAGGGCGACCTCGTGACCGACAAGCGCGAGGAACTAGCGGCGCAGGGCGGCAAGAACGCCCGCACCGTCTGGACAATCCCCACCGAACCCAACGCCCTCGCCATCTGCCGCGTCTGCGACGCCTACTGGCAGGGCGGGGCACCGAGGGAGCACTGTGGAAAGCCGGTGGTGCAGCACTTCGCCGCCTTTCCGAGGGAGCTGGTGCGGAGGATGATCCTGGCGGGGACGTCGGAGCGCGGGGTGTGTGCCGAGTGTGGGGCGCCGTGGGTGCGAGAGACGGAAGTACGGCAGGCGCTCGCAGCAGATGGGAAGACATGCCTTCGCTGTGGGAAGAATCATGGGGCGACACGGGCTGGTAGCGAGCATCGTGCGGCGGTCATGGTGGAGCGTTTTGTCTGCAACGAGACGACGACCCTCGGCTGGCAGCCCTCCTGCGAGTGCCTAGCTTCGCCCGCGCTCATGGCGGAGGCAGGCAAGGAACTCGTCCCGGTGCCAGTACCCGCCACAATCCTAGACCCCTTCTCCGGCTCCGGCACCTCCCTCCTCGTCGCTCGCCAGCTCGGGCGGCACGCGATCGGGGTGGAGTTGTCGGTTCCGTACTGCGCCATGACCCGCGCGCGGCTATCGCAACTCTCACTCTTGGCGGAAGGAGTCTCATCGTGAGCGAGATTGACGCGCTGGTGGAGAAGGTTCGGGAGGACGTGCGGCTTGTTCAAGTGGCATTGGCACGAGCACGGATAGACGTCCACGGTGGGGGCAAACCAATCCCAGCCGAGGACGCCCTCGCCCGCCTCGAAGCCCGCGCCGAAGCCGCCGAAGCCGCGGTCGAGCGGCTGAAGCGGATTGCGGAGCAGTTTATCTCTGTGATCGATCCGCTGGATATGTGGCTTACCGTAGACGGTAACTATATGCGGCCTGCAACACGGCAGGAAGCCGAGTTTCTGGCTGCCCTCGCCGTCAAATCGGAGCCCGACATCCCCGCCGACATCCACGGCCCTTGTGACGAATCTCCCCCGCTGTTCAGCCAGGGAGGTGTCGCGGAGTAATGGCAGTCCGCGCCTACGTCGAGTGGCTCGACAACATCGGCCCCGATCGCATGGCCGAGCTCTCTGCCGAGGGCACGGTGTCCGACTGGTACGTGCTGCTCGGGCCCGTGCTCGACAACGAAGGGCAGCCGCGCCCTGCCGTGCCTGCTAATCACGCCGCCTGGGATTACACCGCTCGCAAGGTCGCTGCAGCCGGCGGGACTCTCTGGGGCTGGTACGTCTGCACGCCGAACCAGGCGGTCGACGTCTCGCGGATCGGAGCTCTCGATGCTCGCTTCGGGCCCGCCGGCTGGCTCCTGAACATCGAGAAGCTGCTCGAGCGCGTCGCTCTCTCGGTGCTCAGTTCGGGTGTCAAGGCGCTGGGCAAACCGATCGTCGCCTCGCTTGCCGGCGCGAATCCGAACCACAATCTGTACGACCATCGCACACTCGACCGGGCCGGCGTCGTCTGTGAATGGCAGGCGTATCTCGACTCGGGTGAAGGTCCGCCGCCGGACGTGGCGGTGCGGGAGCTTTGGCAGCCCACGACTGTTCATGTCGGCATGGAATATCGCTCTCGAATCGGGATGACCTACGGCTGGGGGCGGATCACGCGCGCCGGGCTTTCACTCGGCTTCTATGACGCCTACAAGTTGCGCGGGCCAAGTGAATACGAGTTTGAAATCGCCCCGAAGGAATGGGGCTGGACGGTCCAGGATCGGAACTTCGCTTTCGTCAACGGGCGTCTACTCGGCCTCGCCGCCTATTCCAAGATCAGGGTCGCACTCGACGTCACCCGCGGCGCCCTTGAGAAGCGTGACCTCGCAGGCTGGGAAGCCCTGGCCGCGCGCGCGAGACCCCCGGGGCTGGCGAAGCCCGGCGTGTCGGTGTACCTGGGCGAAGTGTGCCCGGACGATGTGTTACGGGCGATTGCGAAAGGAGCAGGATGAGCGCATCCGAGAAGTTGAAGGCGCTGGAAGCAGGAGCGCCCCCGAAGTCGGGGGTATCGCTCGAGCTACCTGGCGTCAATCCTGAGTTCAGTTACCCAGGGACGCAGAAATGGCTAAATGCCATTCGCCCCGCCCTCCCGCAGATCGTGGCGGTGGTGGAGGCGGCGGAGAAGTCAGGTTGCAACTCTCCCAAGACGAATCTCGGTAAAGCCCTCGCTGCTCTCGAGGAGGCGCTGACATGACCCCCGAGGAACTCCGCGCGCTCGCAGATGAGGCTACGCCGGGGCCGTGGCGTTACGTGCCCGACTCAGACGAATACATCGTGTTCGCACCACAGGAAGCTCCAGGCCACGCCGCCGGACATGGCGAGACGCCTGCCAACACGCGACTTATGGCCCTCGCCCCCGACCTCGCGCGGATGTGCGCGGAGCTGGGGGAGGCGCTGCGCGGAATATCGAAAGGAATGGACTCTGCCTTCACAAGCCGTCCTCGTGTTGAAGCAGCAGAGGTTCAGGCTGCCCGTGCCGCCCTCGCCAAGCTCGCGGAACTGGAGGCGCGGTGATGACGCTAGCGAGAGCGCTGGGCTACATCAGCGAGACGCCCGAAGAGGATCAGTACCGCGTAAACGTGCTTGATCGCATCCGCGAGTTGGTTCTCAGTGAGGACGATCTCACAATCGGGCCGGACGCAACATTTATGTATTGCTGGCGCGGCGGCTACGAGGAACTGGAGCATCGACACTCGCCTAAGAGCGGCGGCCTTCATTACGGGGGCAGTTACCACCCTAACGATGGAATGTGCGAGGGCCAGGGGCTCTGTAAATGGTGCGGGCGGACACTCTTCGGAGAAGCATGAGCCGCGGGAAGCGCCACGAGCTCTACCTAGCCGCGTTGCGGAAGGAGGGCATGTACGAGAAGCTCGTCCAAGCCCACGGCTCCGAGACGTGCTGGGTGTGCGGGCGAAAGCCGGGGAAGCGGAAGCTCTCGATTGATCACGACCATGCTCGAATGTATCCCCGCGGGTTATTGGACTTTCGATGCAACCGAGTCCTCGAAGACTGGTTGACGCCGGAGATCCTCCGGGCGATGGCGGAGTACCTCGAGCGAGCGCGGGAGCGATACGACGCGATGATCGAAAGGAAATCGGCGGCATGAAAAGCGAAATCGCCCCAGCCGGATACGTCAAGCTCGGGAGGCTCGGCGAATGAGCACATGCACGCTCTGGCGAGAGACGCCGGCCGCGCGGGCGATCTCCTCGAGTGAGGCGCCGGATGTGCGCGCGTCGACCAGGGCCCGCCGATACTCGTCTCGAGCTCGACGGGCCCTGGCGGCTGCTCGCCTCACGCGGGCGAGGTCAGCGCTGCTCTGCACGGTCGTTCCAGAACCTCGTGGTGGACATCTTGCCTTCCTTTCTGGTTGCTTGCACACGCCCGAGCTCCGTGACGAGCTCGAGCGTCTGTCAAGCTCAGGCTCGACCTGCTCGGTAGACATCAGAGAGACACTCGGCGTGGGGTGGACGAGGTGCCAGCGTCGGAATCGCGCGCTGCTCCCCGGGGACTCCGAGGGCCAGTTGGCCGACCTCATCCTCGTCGGCGTACTCGACGTCATCGGGGTGGCCCGGCGCCCATTGCCGGAAGTCGTCATCGGTCGGGTAGATGTCTTCGCTCATCGTCACTCCTCCTTCTGTCGTAGCTGGAGTTCCTCCTCGCAGTCGTCTACGACGCTTAGTAAGGCCGGGGTGAGGTCGTCCTCGGGGAACCGGAGCGCGAACGCACGGTACTCCACGATTGCCGCGCGTAGCACGTCCTCGTCGGCCAAGCGATGTACTCGGCGGAGCATGTACGGGGTTGTGGTCAACAGGGCACCTCCTAGTAGTGGACTCGACCGACGCCTCGCGGCGTTTCGTCGCGTTTCAGCGACTCGTCAGGGTCTTTTAGAACCTTCCCGACATTACACACACATATTCGGCACGGTTCTCGTGATGAATCCACAAGGCTGCGCGCAGGGTGTCACGCCGAACCTGACGGGGCCATGCTTCCGGGTTAGCGATTGCGGCTTTCCGAATCGCGCGAGCCGTATCCCGCAACACTTCGCCATCTTGTGTTCCGATATGCGTGCGCCCGAGGTGAAACTGGAGCATCGCCGTTGGAATATTGGCTCGGATGGTAAGTGGCTCTCGTCCCCATTGGCTTATGAGAGTCTGGGTTTCCACGGGACACCTCCTGGTAGTGGACTCGACGCCAACCACTGTGAACCACGGCTGACGCCCAGTCAATCCGTAGAAACCCGCAGACTTGGCGTCGGTAGGATCGAGGGAGCCGGCGTCCGCCTCCGTGGACTCGACACCTACGGGCCCGGGCGCCGGCCTTCCTCGAGAGTCTGGGCGGCCGTCTGATGGCGTGGCTCAGGCTCGACGACGAGGTTGTCCTCAACCCGAAAGTCGGGGAGCTCAAGGACAGCGAGTTTCGGTCGCTGATCGCGTTGTGGTGCTACTGCGCCAAGCGTCGAAATGAAGGTCTCGTGTCAATGTCGGAGCTATCTCGAATCATTCTCGCGTCACCCTCGCGTCCTCGTCGTGTGTCGGAAGCAACCATCCTCCGATTCATCGAGGTTGGTCTAGTCGACTTGGTCGAAGGAGAACCAGAAATGGTGCAAGTCAAGGACTGGAGCCATTATCAGCCGAAGGATCCGACTGCCGCCGATCGCATGCGTGCGTATCGCGCCCGTAACGCAGACCGTAACGCAGACCGTAACGCGACCGTGACTCGCGCGACGCGCGTTTACGTCCCGTCCTTAGAAGAACCTACGGGTTCTACAAAACGGTCCGCGGTTGATGGCTCAACCTGGGGGAGCCGATTGCGTCACCCGGAACGAGCAATCTGGGACAGGCTGAGCGCGGACGAGAAAGCTGCGGTGGTGGCTGCTCACGCAGCTTCGACGGGTGTTCGCTACGTCCGGGGAACCCACGCTTCAACCTACGTGCTCGACGCTCTGGGAACCGACCCCGTCAACCGAAACGACGCTCCTCCGCACTACGACGGACGAGCGACGCCGAGCGAGTTCTTGGCCGCCTGGGCTGCGCGTCGTGCCGCGGAGCTCGTGAGCGAAAGTCTGCGTGACGTCGGAGGTGGAGCGTGACCCGACACGATCGCATCCTCGTGCTGCTCAAGCACTACCGGGACGTGCTCGAGGGGCTGCGCGACCGCAAGTCGTCGGACGGCTATCTCGTCATCGGGATGTGCCGGGCGTGGAACCACGCGTCGTACCAGGAGCTTGAGCGGCTGTTGCCGTTGCTGCGGGAGCGAATGCCGCGACTGCACGACGCGGTTGTGACCCGCTACCTGGGCTACTTCGAGCGGCGAGTGGGCTGGTGTCGCAAGTGTGAGGCGACGCTGCCGACGAGTCGGCTGGGGAAGGCCCACGGGACACCGGCGGGCTACTGCAGGCTCAAAGGGGTGCTGGTGATGGTGGAGCCGCGGGTGGTTCGTATCGGAGGCGAGGGGCGCGACGCCGATCTGCGTAACGCGGTCGAGTGGCTCGAGCGGCATTGGCGTGGGGAAGTGGAGATCCCTGCCGACGTGCAGGCGGTCGAGTCCGAGCGGAAGCTGCGGGCGGTCGCATGAGCTTGATGATCGAGCCGCCGTCCAACTACCTGGCTTACCGGCCGAGCAAGGGTCGCTATCAGATGTTCGGCGTCTGGGGATACGCATTCGAGCCCGACCAACTTCTTGTGCGCTTCACGATCGTCGACACCGTCACCGGGGACGAGGTCTGGCACTTCAAGAAGCGAAGGCGTAAGCGGGCGGAGGCCGACTACCCGTTGCTTGTCCGTGTCGTGAAGGCGTGGAACGCGGGGAACCCGGCGTGGCTGGCGCTAACGGTTGAGGCTGAGAGCGGGAGTGAGATGTGCAAACAAGGGCATCTGTGGCGTGATCATGTGCGGCAGAAAGGCGGTAAGCCGGTGTGCTGGGCCTGCGTGCTGGTGAATCAGCGACGAATGCGGCATGCCCGGCGTGAGGCTAGCGTTTCTCTGTCCGATGGGTGAGGTTACTTTGTCGCGCGTAGCCCTAGTCCCCTGCTCGGATTCAGACGCGTCACCGGGACACACATAGTCACCGATGTCACGCGCGCTCCGCTTCCTCGAGTGTCACAAGCTCCCCCTTAAGCAGCACCCACGCTCTAAACCGCATGGTTGAGCCAATACGGGTGCGATCTAATGGAGATACGAGTCCAGACACCCACTCGAGGGCACCATGACTCATCGCCGTTGGCATCGAGGACGGTATTACCTTCAAACAAGGGGAAAACGGCGCTCATCGACAACGGTTGATGCGCTTCGCTCATGCCGGCACCCCCACCCCCCCCGATGACTACAAGCGAGCGGGTCCCCCTCCTCAACCACCTTCAGGCGCAAGCTACCCTGCCCAGTATCCGGCGATGGTGCCACAGGTCGCACCTGTGGGTCGCCGGCGCAGACTGACCGCCTGCGAGATCAAAGCGGTCATTTCCCTGGCACCCAGGAGGCCGCAAATGCGCACAGCGCTGCCCGCTAATCCCCGAATATCAGCTTCCATCGAGAAGCCGTGCTGGCGCCATAGCTGGCGACTCCTGGAACGGACTCCCCGTCACAGTCTGAAGCAGCTCGTCGGGCACGACGAGGTCTGGTACTGCACCGGCTGTCGGCGAGTGGAAGAGTTGTTCGCTCCAGCGGACGCCAGGAAGTCTTGACCCGCTTCACTCAAGGAGGCCACATGGCCTACCGTCCGCCGATTCACTACCCCCGTCAAGCCGCCCGGCCCGACGCTCGCTCGGTCGCCAGGGCGGCTCTCGAGCGCCGCGCGCTCGTCGAAGCCCTCAAGCAGCGACTCACGCTCATCCTCCAGCTCGTCGGCGCCCAAGGCGCCATCCAGCGGCCGCAAGTGCCCCTGGCTCCTCCCGCTGCCCCGGCTTTCATCCCTCGTCCGCGGGTTGGCGGCCCCGTGGGTCCTGTCGCTCCTCCGGCTCGTCCGGCGGGTCCTCCTGACTTCGGCCCCTACGGCCAGGCGGGAATCTCTAGACCGGCCGGGATGGCCCCGGGTCTGTGGTCGTGGGTCGGGAACCCCGACTTCTACGAGCAAGCGCCTCGTTTCGGGAACCGCTCATGAACTTCCGAGACCTTTACACCTTCTGGCGCGAACGGCTCTGGAGCTCGGACGACTCGGGCAGCGCGCTCAATGCCGGGGTTGTCATCAGCGCCGAGACCACCCCAAATCTGGAATATCGCGTGACCGATGGAGAAGGTAACCCGGTACCCGTGACATTCCGCCCGGTCCCCGACTTCTACGCTCCCGACGAGCGCTTCGGGAACCGGGCCTGAATCGGGCCCGACCAGAGCTTGATCGCTGATGCCCGTTCACAAGGTCAAAGGCGGATACCAGTGGGGATCGCAGGGCAAGGTCTACAAAGACCGGGCCTCGGCTGAGCGGCAAGGACGGGCGGCCTACGCGGCCGGCTACCGCGGGGCAGGGAAGAAGACGAAGAAGCGCGGCAGATGAGCGTCACCGCCGTGGAGCGCTCGGCCTGCGCGAGTCCGGGGTGCTCGAACGTCGTCGAGTTGAACCGGCACGGCAACGAACGCCAGTTCTGCCGCCGCCATCGGGGCGGCAGGGAGCTGGGAACACCCGAGGAACTCGAGGAGCCCGCTTCCGCCGCCCCCGCGGCCCTCACAACTCCGACGACCCCCACGATGAAGCCCGCGCAAGGATCAGTCCAGGGTGCCGCCCGCAAGTCGATCGGCGAGGTCATCAACGACACCGTGACCCCCGAACGGGTGCAGGAGCTCCTGGATGCCGTGCTCGACACGAAGTCGACGCGCTGGGGGTTCTGCCCCAACTGCCGCAAGAAGGTCTCGGTGGAGGTTCCCGATCCCGCGAAGGCGGTGGGGGTCCTGAAAGACCTACTCGAGCAGGCCGAGGGGAAGCCGAAGGACGGCGATTCGGCGGGGACGACGATCGTGGTCGAGAGACCAGCGCGCTAGCTATCGCGAAGCGTCAGGTACTCGCGCTCGGTGCGGTCGTTCTTAGACACCACGACATTCTAGCGGCGGCTCCGGTCGTTCCTAGCGGGGAGGTGGTTCCCGCTCCCCCATGGCTGAGACTCGTATTTCTTGTGGCTACACGCCGCTTCCTCCGCAACAAGCCTTCCGTCAAAGCACCGCGTTCATCCGCGGCTACGGGGGAGCGTTACCCCGATGGGAGGCGGCAAGTCCCGCGCCCTCTGCGAGGAAG
>Ga0209341_10004279_pt1 | contig 13196 bp, 10 predicted proteins | sample RifCSP13_2_FD_184020 | JGI IMG/M metagenome (GOLD analysis project Ga0209341, IMG submission 184020) | Soil microbial communities from Rifle, Colorado - Rifle CSP2_sed 13_2 (SPAdes) (version 2) | ecosystem: Environmental > Terrestrial > Deep subsurface > Rock core/Sediment | place: Rifle...
CGGCGGGCCGCATCGTCCCGACCCAGCACCTGCGGTTCTGGGCAGGTGTGTCCTTCGGGAGGGCTTCGCGGCCCGAACGGGGTAGGGGCCGTGTGCCAATGCTCTCTCCACAAGAGATGCATCTCGAGGACGTACTCGGGAATTGATTCACAAGCTCGCAGGTGCGGGGCGCCGGACCCTCGCGGTGTGAAAATGAGAATGACCGCTCGGCCGGCCCGGGCGGCCGGCGAGACCGCCTGAGAGGTGCCGGAATACGAGTTATGCTATACTCGAACCCCGTTCAGGCACATGCTGGATGACAGGACGCCAAGACCTCTTCGACGAATCCATCCGGTTGGGCCATTCCGCCGCATGGGACCTGCACTGGGACCGGGCGATCGACTTCTATCGCAAGGCGCTCGCCGAGTTTCCCGAGCATCCCACGGCGCTGACCAGCCTGGGCCTGGCCTTGCTGGAGTTGGGGCAGCTCAAAGAGTCGTTGGCCGCCTATCATCGGGCCGCGAAGGCTTCCCCCACCGATCCGCTGCCTGTGGAGAAGTGCGCCGAGATCTTCGAGCGCCTGGGGCAGGTGAGAGAAGCGGTCGAGCAGCATGAGGCGGCCGCCGACCTCTACGTCCGGCGGCGGGACGCCGAAAAGGCGCTCGAAAACTGGAACCACATCGCCCGTCTGGTCCCCGGCAATCTTGCGGCGCGGTCGCGCCTGGCCCTGACACTCGAACGCATCGGCCGGCCCCGGGAGGCCGCTCGCGAATACCTGGCCGTCTCGGCGATCCTGCAGCAATCCGGCAAGGTCGACCCGGCTGTGGACTCCGCCCAACGCGCCCTGGCGCTCGTTCCGGGCGACCCCGAGGCCAGCAACGCGCTCAACCTCCTCCGGCGCGGCCGTCCCCTCCCTTCCCCCACGAGGCCCCGCGGCGCCACCGGCCCATTGCGGATGGCCCGGGTTCAGGAGTTCATCAAAGCGGAGACGCCTCCACCGGCCGAAGGTACGCGCGACGAGGAGGTGACCGACCCGGAGGTGGCCGCCCAGCGTGAGGCGCTGACCATTCTGGCCGGCCTGCTCTTCGAGGAGCCAAAGGGCGATGGAGGGGGCGGCGGGATGAGCATGACGGCCCTGACAAAGGGGAAGTCGAAGGGCGAAGACGCCCGAGGCCGCCCGCGGATGTATCTGTATCTCGGCCAGGCCATCGACCTGCAGACGCGGGGGCATAAGGCCCAGGCCGCCAAAGAGCTTCAGCACGCGATCGACGACGGTCTCGATCATCCGGCCGCCCACCTCAACCTCGGCCTGCTCAAGAAGGAACTCAAGGACTACGAGGGCGCTCGCAAGAGCCTGACCGCCGCCTCCGGCCACCCCGATCTTGCCCTGGGTGCCAATCTGGCTCTGGGCCGACTGGCCAAGATGAAGGGCGACATGCCGGAGGCCGCCCGCTGCTTGCTTCAGGCGCTACGCCACGCCGACGCGCTTTCGGCTGAGACCGGCGGATCGACTCAACTGGGCCAGCTCTACGAGACCATCCTCACCTCCCAGACCGAGGGCGATCCCGAGGCTCTCAGCCGGATCGTCGAGAACACCCTGAGCTTCCTGAGCGGGCCGGGCTGGCTCTCCCGGCTGAAGAGGGCCCGCGAGCAGCTGGAAACCCAGCGGCCGGGGGCGGCCGTGCCGATCGCCGAGATGCTGGCCGTCCCGGGAACGGCTCGCGTGATCCAAGCCATGAGCCGCATCGACGACCTCCTCGCCACCGGCCACCCGATCTCCGCCATGGAGGAAGCCATGCTGGCCCTCCAGAACGCTCCCACGTATCTTCCGCTCCACCTGCGGATTGGGGAAATCCTGCTTACGACCGATCGCATCGAGCCCGGGCTGCAGAAACTCATCGCGGTGGCCGAGACCTACCGCATCCGCGGCGAAAGCCCGCAGGCCGCCGACATTTACGCCAAGATCCTTACCTATGCTCCGGTGAACATCCCCGCCCGGGCGCGATTGATCGAGCTCCTCAGCCAGCAAGACCGCACCGACGACGCTCTCCGGCAATACCTTGATCTGGCCGAGCTCTACCGTCAGATGGCAGAGATCGACATGGCGCGCCGGACTCTGGCCGACGCCCTGCGACTGGCTCAGCGCTCGACGATCGACCGCTCCTGGTCGCTCAAGATCCTTCACCAGATGGGCGATATCGATCTCTCTCGCCTGGACTGGCGCCGTGCGCTCCGCGTCTATGAGCAGATCCGCAGCATCGACGCCAACGACGACAAGGCACGCCATCTGGTGATCGATCTCAACCTTCGCCTGGGTCAGGAGGATCAGGCCGCCAAGGAGCTCGACAACTACCTGGAGCACCTCGTCCAGACCGGTCGGAGCAGTGATGCGCTGGCCAAGCTGGAGGAACTGGCCCGCGAGTATCCGGGCAAGCAAGCCCTGCATGCACGCCTGGCGGAGGCCTACCGTGCCGCCGGCCGCACCTCCGACGCCATCGCGCAGTATGACGCCCTCGGGGAAATCCAGCTCGACGCCGGCCGGGTGCAGGATGCCATCCGCACGATCCAAGCCATCGTCGACCTGAACCCACCCGATGTCGAGGGCTACCTCGATCTCCTACAGAACCTCAAGGCCGGTGCCTGACCGGCCCATCGCCGCGCCTGGTTTTCGGTCGTGAGCACCCTCATCGACGAGCTCGTCTTCTTCATCCAGCGGCTTGACTGGCTGAGCCTGCTCGACCTGGTTCTCGTCGCCGCGGTGTTCTACTTCGTACTCAGCCTGGTGCGAGGGACGCAGGCGGCGGTCTTGATGCGCGGGATGGTCTTGCTCATCCTGGTCATCACGCTGCTCACCACGCTCCTTCCTCTCCCCGCGTTCTCCTGGCTTCTTCGCACGGCGCTGCCCGCCCTGCTCGTGGCGATCCCGGTGATCTTCGCGCCGGAGATCCGGCGGGCCCTGGAGCGTCTCGGGCGAGCCGGCTTCTTGCGGAGCCTGGGTCAGGCCAGCACCCAGATCGAGCGCACGATTAACGCCATCTGCAGCGCCTCCGGGCGCCTCGCCGATCATCGGCACGGCGCCTTGATCGTCATCGAGCGCGAGAACCGGCTGGAGGAGTATCTCGACACCGGAGTCCGGCTCGACGCCCTTCTCACCTCCCAGCTGCTCCTGCAGATCTTCTATGTCAACACGCCGCTCCACGACGGCGCGGCGATCATCCGGGGCGACCGCATCGCCGCCGCCGCGTGCGTGCTTCCGCTCTCGGCCGGCGGCACGCTTTCGCGCTCCCCCGAGCGACAGATGGGCCTTCGCCATCGGGCGGCCCTCGGCATCAGCGAGGTGAGCGACGCCGTCGCCGTCATCGTCTCGGAGGAGAGCGGCGCAATTTCCGTCACTCACAACGGGCGCATGATCCGCCGCCTCGATCTCAACCGCCTGCGCAACATTCTGACGGCGTTCTACAGCCCCTCCACCGTCCGGCTCCTGCCGATGTGGCTCGAACGACTGCTGGCGGAGCGCCGACGGCCGACGGGCACGGATCAGAGCGACTAACGAGGCCTCATGGTCCGCTGGTTGAACGACAACTTCGGCTCCCTCCTGCTCGCCCTGGTTGCGTCCGCGTTGGTCTGGGCCTCGGCAGTCTCGGCGGCCGACCCGATCCAGGAGCAGGCGCTGCCCGACCGCATCCCGATCGTGATCACCGGCCTGGCGGAAGACCTCGTGCTCGTGGGCGAGCCGCCGGGGGAAGGCGCCGTTACGATTCGTGCCCCACGGTCGGTGTGGGAACGACTGACCGCCGGATCCATCCACCTCGAGGTCGATCTGAACGGGATGCCGGAAGCCGAAGGCTCTCCGTGTTCGTCCTCGGATATGCGAGTGTGGACCTGCCAGGTGCCGCTGGCCTGGCGGACCGACCTGGGGCCAGCCCGCGTGACGGAAATCGAGCCAGCCAGCCTGACCCTAACGCTGGAGCCCCTCGCCACCGACCGCGTTCCCGTGCAGGTCCGCACGCTCGGCACGCCCGCGGTGGGCTATCGGGTCCTCACTCCCGGGGCGGATCCGGACGAGGTGATCGTGAGCGGCCCGGCCTCCGCGGTCGACCGGGTGGCTCAGGCGCTGGCCGAGGTGAGCCTGAGCGGCCAGAGGCAAGCCGTAGATCAAATCGTGCAGCTTCTTCCGGTTGATCCCTCAGGGCAATCGGTCCCGGGCGTGAGGGTGGAGCCCGCCGAAGTGCGCGTGACGGCGCAGGTCGAGCAGTTGGGCGGGTATCGGGATGTGGCCGTGAAGGTGATCATTGAGGGGCAGGTCGAGCCCGGGTATTGGGTCACCAGCATCACGGTGTCCCCGCCTGTGATCACGGTCTATTCGGCCGACGCCGAAGCGGTGGTGGTGCTCCCGGGTTTCGTCGAGACCGAGCCGCTCGTCCTCACTGGCGCCAGCAGCAACCTCTCCCGCCGGCTGGCGCTCGATCTGCCTGCGGGCGTCTCGCCTGTAGGGGATCAGACCGTGCTGGTCGAGGTGGGGATCGCCGCGATCGAGAGCTCGCTGACGTTGACGCGCCAGCTGGAGACCCAGGGTCTGGGCGCCGGCTTGTATGCCGTGCCATCGCCCGACACAGTGAGCGTGATCATCTCCGGGCCCCTCCCGGTGCTCGAGCGCCTCACTCTGAGCGACGTCCGCGTGGTGCTGGATCTCCGGGATAGGGGCGTGGGCACGCACCAAGTGACCCCGGAAGTGATCCTACTGCCGAGCGGGCTGGTCGCCCAGGCGATTCTCCCGGCGACGATTGAGGTGAGCATCACACGCACCCCGCCTCCGACTCCCACGGCCCGACCGTAGCGCGCGAGCCCTTGCGGATCTCCATGTGCATCCTCTTGACGGCCACCTCCACCTCACCCCCTGCCCGGGCGTAGCCCCCGAGGCGAATAGACTGTGAGCGAATGTCGGGAGCTACTCATCAGAGACTTCGCGGTGGTCGGGGGGGTCACGCGACGCCCCCACCCCGTTCGGGCCGCGAGACCTCCCGATAGGACACCGGGACGGTGCGGCGGCCCGGACGGGGGGCGACACCAGCCCCGAACCGCACACCTGCACCTGCGGCGCACCGCAGGTGCAGTGCAGGTGGGTGCGGGGGACGGCCCCCGACCCCTTCGCGTGCATCCCGGAGCGCCACTTGCACCTGATGCACACCTGCCCTGCCGTCTCGCACCGGCGTGCCGCCGGGCTTCGCGGCACGAACGGTGGCGGGCGGTGCCAGGCAGTGCAGGTGAGCGCAGGGACCCCCGGCATTTGCTCGAATTCGCTGCCAATGAGGATCTGCCGGGGGAGAGGAGGTTACCTAAGGACACGTCCTTAGACCTTCGTCCGCCCCTCTCCGCTTTCGCGCGCTGGGCTAGAGAGTCGTGCCACGCGGAGAGGGGGGTAAGGTGGAATGGCTCAAAACGAGAAGAGAAGTGCAGTCTAGCGGTTCCGCTCGGAGATAGGCCCACGGCCTGGAAGGCGCGTGCGCTCGCCGCAGCCCGAGGTCCGGCGGGTGCTCATTCGGGCAGGCGCCGCGATGGCTAAGGCAGTCGTCGCGCTCGTCGGGCGGCCGAACGTCGGCAAATCGACCCTCTTCAACCGTTTGGCCGGTGAGCCGCTCGCGGTGGTCGCTGAGACGCCGGGGACGACGCGCGACCGCCTTGTGGCCGAGGCCGAATGGCGGGGCCTGCGGATCGATATCGTCGACACCGGGGGCATCGACCCGACCGGCTCGGGCAAGGGCGAGCCCCTTTCTCTCGATTCGGCGGACTACGTCCCCCAGATCCGCGCCCAGGCCGAGATGGCGGCGGCGGAGGCCGACGCCGTATTGTTTCTGGTCGACGGCGAGGCCGGCCTGACGCCTGCCGATCAGGAAGTCGCTGAGATCCTGCGCCGCGGCCAGGGGGAACGCGACGGCCGACCCTACCCTCCCCTCCTCGTGGTCGTCAACAAGTGCGACTCGCCCGAACGCCGCGCCCAGGCCGTGGAATTCTACGCGCTGGGCATGGGTGATCCGCTTCCGATCTCGGCGATCCACGGAACCGGCACCGGCGATCTCCTCGACCGCCTGGTCGAAGCTCTCGGGCCCCGCGGGCCGGCTCCGGAGGAGCCGGAGGCCACGGCCCGGATTGCCATCATCGGCCGGCCCAACGTGGGGAAGTCGAGCCTGCTAAACCGCCTGGTGGGTGAAGACCGCGCCATCGTCTCGCCGATCCCGGGCACCACCCGCGACGCCGTCGATACCCACCTGATCTACCATGGGACGCCAATCACGCTGATCGACACCGCCGGGATCCGCAGGCGTGGGCGGATCGAGCCCGGGGTGGAGAAGTACTCCGTCATCCGTGCCCTGCGGGCGCTGGAACGCTCAGATGTGGCCCTACTGATGATCGACGCCAGCCAGGGCGTTATTGCCCAAGACGCCCATGTGGCGGGGATGGCGCTCGACAAGATGAAGAGCGTCGTGGTCCTTGCGAACAAGTGGGATCTGGTTCCCAAGGACAGCCGCACCTTCGAGGACTTCACGGCACGCGTGCGCCAGGGGCTCCACTTCCTGGACTACGTACCCGTGCTCCTGATCTCAGCCAAGACGGGCCAGCGCGTGGGCCAGGTGTTGCCCACGGCTCTGCGAGTGCAGGAAGAACGCTTGCGGCGCGTGCCGACGAGCGAGCTCAACCGGCTGCTGCGCCGGGCGCTCGAAGCGCACGCTCCTCCGTCGCATTCAGGACGCCCTTTGAACGTGCTCTATGTCTCCCAGGTGCGCACCGACCCGCCAACCTTTCTCTTTCACGTCAACGACCCCGAACTGGTTCACTTCACCTACGCCCGCTACCTGGAGAACCAGATCCGGCGCGACTATGGCTTTTTGGGCACCCCGATCCGGCTCTCTTTCCGCCGACGCGCCCGCGCCTAGATGGCGGTAGGCCATGAGTCGGTCTTGTCAGCGCCTTGGGCAGGTCGTATAATCCCGGCCGTGACGGAAATTCACCCAGAACTTCCTGCGCCCCCGATGCGGGGCGCTTCCGCCTCAGGCAGAGCAGAGTTTAGCCTGTTGCGATGGCTTGGGGAATTGCTCCAAACCCTTGTGATCGCCGGGCTCCTGTTCGTGGGCGTGAGCCTGGCGACGGCGCGGGTCCGCGTCGAGGGCAACAGCATGGAGCCCGGGCTCCATGATGGCGACCTCGTCCTCGTGAATCGCCTCGCCTACCGAATGGGGGACCCTCAGCGTGGGGACGTGATCATCTTCTACTATCCCTACAACCCGGAGAAGAGGTATATCAAACGCATCATCGGGCTCCCGGGCGACACGGTCAGCATTCGAGACGGCCAGGTCTTTGTGAACGGCGCTGTGGTTGAGGAGCCCTACATCGCCGCCCCTCCGGACTACTCCGGTACATGGATCGTCGGCCCGGGCGAGGTTTTCGTCCTGGGTGATAACCGCAACAACTCGGAGGACTCGACCGATTGGGGGATGCTCCCCACGGAGGAGATCATCGGCAAGGCTGTGCTCGTCTACTGGCCGCCGCTGGACCTGGGGTGGATCCCTCACTACTCGCTTCTTGCGGAGGCGGCCGAGTGACCGAGGTCCTCCGGCCCATCTGACGCTCCCTGTGCTAGAATCATTCCAGAGCAACACGCGCGGGGGCCTGGTTCCTCCCTGGTCCGCGCGACCCCAATCATGGCACCTTGCGGTCGTGGCTCCGTTTCACTAGAACAAATGGTCGGATGTGCGACGACGGCGGCCGCTTCGGAGGGTGCCGTACGAGGCCGGCTGCACTCCGTGGCCCAGGCCATGCCGGCGGCCGTCCGAATGCCTCGGGGAGCAAGCTCAGGGGCCGGGATCTTGTGGCAGGCGGCAGGCGCCACAGCAGAGAGGTGCTGGCCGGCCTGGGGGTATTGAGTTTATGGAAAACGATCCAGTCTATCCTTGCCCGGAATGCCAGCTGGGTGTTCTCCGCCAGCAACGAGTGGCCTATCTCACCAAGCAGGGAGGGCAGATTGTGAATATGCCCGATTTTCCTGCCTGGGTGTGCGATGTGTGCGGGTATTGCGAGTATGACTCGGCCGCGCTGGCCGAGCTGAAGATGATGCTGCAGGGCGGCCGCCCGCCGCGGAGGATCGCTCGCCGGCCAAGGGCGAGCGGCGACATCGCACACAATCAGGGCGGCGGCGCACGGAGGCGGCCTGGATGACGCAGGCCGGGAGCGCTGCCATCACAACCGGTGAAGGCGCCCGCCCGGCCACGGGGGAAAAACGCCCGGCGCCGGTCGTCGTCGCCATCGCCGACGTCGAGAGCAACGCTCAGGCTCTGGTGCAACAGGTGCTCATCCCGGCGGGGTTGCGCGCCCGAACCGAGCGCGCTGAGGGCCCGCGCCCCGAGGTGCTGGTCGTCGATGTGACCCAGCTTCGGGGCGATCCCCTCGCCAGCCTGCGCCGGCAGCGGGAGAGCGGCGAAGACGCACCCGCCATCATCCTGGCGGCCCATCTCCCTCCCGCGCGCCTGCGGGACGTCTTCCGCCTGGGAGTCCGCGATATCTTGCTCAAGCCCTACCGGCCGCCCGAGCTGGTGGAGGCTATTCTCGAGCTGTGCGAATCGCGCTCCTCGGTGACCGCGGCCCAGCACCTATCCCAACGGCTGGAGGCCGCCCGTGAGCGCTCCCAGCGCCACACCGACGAGATAGCCCTTCTGGGCGAGATCGGGCGAGCCGTGGCGACACTGGGTGACCTGGATCTCATTCTTAAGCGGGTGGCCGAGGCCGCCTCCTACATCACCAGCGCCGAAGAGACGGATATCTATCTCCTGGAGCCCGGAAGCCAGGCGGTGATTCTGCGGGCGAGCAAGCTCGGCGCCGAGAAACACGCCTCGCTGCGGCGACTTCGGGTGGAAGATAACCTGGTGGGGCAGGTCTTCCACACCGGAAAACCCATCCTGCAGCAACCCCACCAGAGCGGGACGCCGGTGAAAGTGCAGACGGGCTTTCTAGTCCAGTCCCTGATCATGGTCCCGCTGCGCGTCCGTGAGAGAGCGGTCGGCGTGCTGGGCGTCTACAACCCCGTCACCTCCCGCCCCTTCGACGACCATCATCTCACGCTGATGGTCAATCTTTCCGACTGGGCCAGCGTGGCGCTTGAGCATGCGGCGATGTTGCACCAGGCGCGGAATGGGGAGAAGGCCGGAAGTGTGACGGCGGTGGCTCCTGATCTTTTCGACGGCCTCGATCAGGCCTTGCTTTCGATCGAGACGCTGCTCAGCGGCACGCTTGGGCAACTGACGGCGACCGCCGCTGAGCGCTTGCGCCTTCTGCAAGAGAACCTGAAGCGCCTGCGGGCGTTGCCTGTGGCCACTCTCGACCCGGTCATGGCAGAGGGCCTTGTTGACCTGCCTGGCCTGGTGAGGCAGACCGTGGAGGTGCTGCGGTCGGAGGCGGAGCGAAAGGGGCTCAGCCTCGAGGCAGAGCCCTCCCCGCCCAGCCCGCTCTTCAAGGGCGACAGCGGCCGGCTCATCCAGGTGATCGAAGGCCTCACCGAGGCCGCCATCCGGCGGACCAACAAGGGCGGCATCATTCTGAGAACGTGGCGCTTCGCGGTTCGAGGAGGCCGGACCGACAGCCCGATCGCGATCCCGGACGACTACCAGCTCGACGACGGGCTCTGGGCCGGCGTGCGCGTCAGCGATACGAGCGCAGGCCTCTCACCCGACACCGAAAGCGCGCTCTCTTCGGCCTCCACCGACCCCGAGGCCGGAAAAACGGGCCCCGGCCTCTCCATGGGAGAGCTGCGCATGATCGCCGAGAGCCTGGATGGCGGCCTGATCCCGGAGCGCGGCCGGACCGGAACCAGCATCAGCTTTCTCCTGCCGATCGCCTGATGGGGAAGGGTGGATGACGGCCAAGCTCGTTTCCGTTGAGGTGTACACCACCAGCCACAGAGTGCTCGGCAGGCTCAATCCGGGGGCGGTGGGGTTCTACAGTTTTCTCAACGTTCCCACCACCTCCTACATCGAGCTGGAGAGCGCGCATCTCAGCCGCCTGCATCAGCCCGGTCGCCTCGCCGGCCGCTTTCCGGTGCTGTGGCTCGTCAAGAGCGAGATCGTCGCCGTCCTGCTTTCGAGCCGCGGCGAGCTCGGGCCCGCGGGCATCGGCCGGGGAGGCTATTCCACGACGGTCCCTCACGCCGTCCATATCGCCCTCGGCGGCTATGAGCTGCGCGGCACGGTCGAGACCGCCGGCAAGTTCAACTTCGGCTCCATGATATTCGAGGGCGACCGGCTCTTCGTCCCGCTCTTCGCGGCCGAGATCACGGCGATTCTCTTCCCCAACGTGCGTGCCGAATCGGCGGCAATGCTCTTCAACCGGAACATGGTCGACACGATGGCCCTGCTTCCGCGCGAGGACATGCCGCCCGCCGCCCCGCCCGCCCCGCCCGCGGCTTGAACCCCCGCCCCTTCTGAGACGATTCACCGCTGAGTGCGCAGAGAACGCAGAGGTTCTCTGAGCATCTCCGCCCTCTCGGTGGCCAAATTCGGGCAGCATCGGACGAGATCCAGCTGCTGGATATGACCCCAGGATATGAGACGGCCCACCGATCACGGGTCACCGATCGCCGCCCAGCACCAGCGTGTGATCAGTGATCGGTGATCAGTGGCATGGGGAGTGCCTCGCGGTCATTGGCAATCGCGCGATAATCATGGCGAGCTGCCTCCTGGGGGGTGGATGGTCCTTGCCTGGCTCGCCCTCGCCTGGCTCGCAGGCATCGCCGCGGGCGAGGCTTCAACGCTCACATCCGGCCAGTGGCTTGTCCTTGCCTCGATCGCGCTCGCCGGGTTCCTCGGGCTCCGCTCCCAGCGTGGATACCGGCTCCTCTTCGCGGTTCTGGTCGCCCTCTGCCTGGGTGCCGGCCGGCTGCGGGCGGGGCTGCCCCCCGTTGGGCCGGGAGATGTGGCCTCCTTCAACGACACCGGCCGCAGCGTGGCGATCGAGGGGATCGTCATCCAACCTCCAGACGTCCGCGATCAGTTCACCCTGCTTCGACTGGAAGCCCGAAATCTTGTAGCGATCGAATCATCGACATCCCATGCGGTGAGCGGCCTCGTCCTGGTCGATGCGCCGAGGACGGGTGAATGGGCCTACGGCGACCGAGTTCAGGCGGTCGGGCAGCTCCAGACGCCTCCCGAGTGGGAAACCTTCTCCTACCGAGAATACCTGGCCAGACAGGGAATCCACAGCCTGGTCCGCAACGCTTCGGTGAGGCTCCTCGAACGAAATCAAGCCAGCCCGGTGCTCCAGGCGGTGTACGGCTTCCGCGCCAGGGCGCTGGACGGCCTGCTGACGAATTTCCCCGATCCTGAGGCCTCTCTCCTCGCCGGCATTCTCCTGGGGGCCGAGGGGAGCATCTCGCCGGAGGTGCGAGAGGCTTTCAACCGGACGGGCACTTCGCACATCATCGCCATCTCGGGCTTCAACATCAGCCTGATCGCCGGCGCCTTTGTAAGCGTTTTCGGCCGTTGGCTCGGGGCGCGCTGGGGCGCTCTCGTCGCCGGCTTCGCGATCCTCGCTTACACCCTGATGGTCGGCGCCAGCGCCTCGGTGGTTCGGGCGGCATTGATGGGAGGTCTCTCCATCCTGGCACTGCGCCTCGGCCGTCAGACGCACGGCCTGGCCTCGCTGGGCGCGGCAGCCTTCGTGATGACCGTCGTCAATCCTCTCGTCCTCTGGGATGCGGGCTTTCAGCTCTCGTTCGCCGCCACTCTGGGCCTGGTCCTGTATGGCGGGCGTCTGCAGGATTGGGCTCGACATCGCCTCGAGAAGCTCACATCCAAGAAACGCGCCGCGCGGCTTACGGGCCCGGCGAGCGAATTCCTCCTCTTCACGCTGGCAGCCCAACTCACGACCCTGCCTCTGACGATCTACTACTTCCAGCGCGTCTCGCTGGCCTCCCTGGTGGCGAATCCTGCGATCTTGCCGGCCCAGCCACCGATCATGGTCCTGGGTGGGCTCTCGGCGATCGCGGGCGCGATCTGGCCGCCCTTGGGCCGGCCTCTCGCATGGCTCGCCTGGCCCTTCGCGGCCTACACCGTCCGGGTTGTGGAGTTGTTCGCCGCGCTCCCCGCCGCAGCCATCTCGTTGGGCGACGCCGGGGTCCTGCCCATCGCTTTGATGTACGTGGTCCTCTTCGGGATTACGTGGGCTGCGTGGCTTCCTCAAGAACGAAGGCCCCGGATTCTCGAGCGATTCCGAGCTCCTATCGTATCCCGCTTGCCGGTCGGGGCAGCGGCTCTCGGGCTTTCGCTTCTGGCGGGAATCGTTTGGACTGCCGCCGCCGATCGACCCGACGGCCTGCTTCGCCTCAGCGTGCTCGATGTGGGCGGCGGCGATGCCGTGCTGATCGAAACGCCGACGGGACGGCACCTCCTCCTCGACAGTGGGCCCAGCCCCGTGTCGCTCTCCGATGCCCTCGGCCGCCGGCTCTCCTCTCTCGGCGAAAGCCTCGATTGGGTGGTGCTCGCCGGGTCGGATGACGCGCAAGTTGCGGGCCTTTCCGGCGTGTTGGAGCGATTCCCTATGCAAGGCGCGCTCGTCGGCGGGCGGCCCGGCTCGGCGACCTACCGCCGGCTGATCGATTCGCTTGAGGAGAGGAGTGTTCCCATCGTTCAAGCGCTGCAAGGCCAGGCGCTGGATCTAGGAGGCGGGGCCCGCCTCGAGGTCGTCGCCGCAAGCGGACGCAGCGCCGCCTTCCTGCTCACGTTCGGCGAACTGCGCGTTCTCCTGGCTCCGGTCGCGGACCAGGGCCTGATATCCACGCTTCACGAGAGCAGCAGGCTTGGCCCGGTGACGGCCGCGCTTCTTCCCGACGGGGGCAGCGCCTCGGCCAATCCAGCCGAGTGGATCCGTGAAATCCATCCCTGGATCGCGCTCTTCTCCGTCGAGGCCGGCAACCGTCGCGGCCTCCCCTCGCCGGAAACGCTCGCCGCCCTCGCCGGCTCAACCGTCCTACGCACCGATCTCCATGGCTGGATCGAGCTGACGTCAGATGGGGAGCAGATGTGGGTGGAGGTGGAGAGGACGCCGAGGCCGTGATCGATGCCGCCGTCTGCGTGAGTCCCTGTGGGGGCGACGCGGCGCGTCGCCCCCACGGCTCGTCTGGCATCACCCGGTCCCGTTGACGTGGCGGGGAGAGCCGGCCGAAGCCGCGGCCCAGC
>Ga0209341_10004281_pt1 | contig 13193 bp, 5 predicted proteins | sample RifCSP13_2_FD_184020 | JGI IMG/M metagenome (GOLD analysis project Ga0209341, IMG submission 184020) | Soil microbial communities from Rifle, Colorado - Rifle CSP2_sed 13_2 (SPAdes) (version 2) | ecosystem: Environmental > Terrestrial > Deep subsurface > Rock core/Sediment | place: Rifle...
GCGGTTCGCGGGCGGCGTCGTCGTGACCGCCTCACACAACCCCGCGGAGTTCAACGGGATCAAGGTCGTCGACGCGAAGGGCATGGAGATCTCCCGTTCGGAGGAGGAGGTGATCGAGGCTCGGTACTTCGAGGAGCGCTTCTCCCTCGCGGACTGGAAGGCGGTGGGCCACGTGCGGCAGGACCACGACGCGATCCGCACGTACCTCGACGGAATCGTCGCGGGGGTCGACGCGGCCGCGATCCGCGCGAGGAAGCTCCGCGTCGTCGTGGACTGCGGGAACGGCGCGTCGTGCGTGACGTCGCCCGTCCTCCTCTCCCGCCTCGGATGCGAGGTCGTCTCCCTGAACGGGCACCCGGACGGCGGGTTCCCGGGCCGCCCGCCGGAGCCGGTGCGGGAGAACCTCTCCACCCTGTTGAAGCTCGTGCGGGAGTCGAAGGCGGACCTCGGCGTGGCCCACGACGGGGACGCGGACCGCGCGATCTTCGCGGACGAGCGCGGGGAGTTCGTGTTCGGGGACCGCACCCTCGCCCTCGTTGCGCGGGAGGCCGTGCAGGCGAAGGGCGGGACCGTCGTGACGCCCGTGAGCTCGTCCCGGTGCCTCGAAGACGTCGTCCGCGCGGCGGGCGGGACCGTGACATACACGATGGTCGGCGCCCCCCTCGTCGCCCGCGTGATGTACGAGTCCGGCGCGACGTTCGGCGGGGAGGAGAACGGCGGGATGATCTTCCCGGAGCACCAGTTCTGCCGGGACGGCGCGATGGCCCTCGCGAAGGTGCTTGAGATCGTCACGCGCGCGGGGAAGCCGATGTCCGCGCTCCTCGCGGAGTTGCCCGCGTACTCCCTGCACAAGACCTCCGTGCACTACCCGCCCCCGGAGCGGGATGCGATCCTCGCCCGCCTGAAGGGGCTCGCGAAGGGGCTCCGGGTGAACGACATCGACGGGGTCAAGGTCCACTACGACGACGGCTGGGTTCTCGTGCGGCCCTCCGGAACGGAGCCGATCTTCCGGATCTTCGCGGAGGCGAAAACAGACGCGCGGGCGAAGGCCCTGGCAGCGGAAGGCGAGGCCCTCCTGAGGCGGGCCATGGCGGGCTAGAGGGGGCCCGCCGCGTACAGAATCCCGACCGCGACCGCGCCCCCGAGGCTCGTCGCGACCAAGTTCACGCTCCGCTTCCCGATGATCCCCCGCCGTTCGAGGGTCGCTCCGAGGACGCTGTCGATCTGGCACCCGAGGAACCCCACGACCATCGGGATGAAGAGGAGCGCGGACCCGCTCGGCATCGTGACCGGCAGGGAGAAGACCGGGGCGAGGACGCCGAGGACGATCCATCCGAAGAGGGCCGTGTACGCGGCGGCGACGAGCGCGCACGCCTCCCCGAGGACGGAAATCCCGCCGTCCGTCCCCGGGGGCACCTTCTTCCCGTTCGAGATCAGGTACGCGTTCGGGGAGAGGACCCCGATCTCGCTCGCGAGGGTATCCGCGCCCGCCACGGCGAGGACGGAGATGAACACCAGCCCGCTCAGCTCCCGCGGGATCAGGATCGAGAAGTACGAGAGGACGGCCACGGCCACGGGGGCGACGCCGTTCGCGAGGACGTTCGTGGACCGCCGCTCCCCGCGCCTCCCCTCCTGGACCCCGAGGGCCTCCTTCAGCGCGAAGCGGTAGCGGGTCGCGAGGAAGCTCGAGAGGAGGAAGAACAACAGGAGGAGGAGCCACGTGACGTCCCCGAGGACGCCGATCACCAGCCCCACGGCGAACGCCGCGACGGACCCGTCCCACGTGAGCACGCTCTTCGCGTAGGCGAGGGCGGACAGGACCGCGCAGAGGACGACCGTGACCAGGAGGGCCTCGAGCGGGGGGAGCGCCATCCCGCCGTGGATTCAAGGGGCCGGGTTAAACCTTTTGACCCGCGTCTCAGAAGGCGTCGAGGGAGGCCTGCCCGGCGGCCTTGCGGGCCTCGAGGAACTTCCCGAGCGCCGGTTCGATTCGATCGGGCGAGAAGTCGAACTCGTCGCACAGCATCCCCTCGACCTTCTGGGGCTCGGGGTCCCGCCACGCCACGGGCCCGGAAGGGTCCACCCGCGGTTCCAGGAAGATCGCGCGCACCTCGTCGAGCCCGTCGATCTCCACGCCCGCCTCCGTGAGGACGCCCTCCGCGCGCCCGTGCTTCTTGATCCCCGCCAGGGCCTTCTTCGGGCCGATCCCCTTCACGCCCTCGTTGAAGTCCGTCCCCACGAGGATGCCGATGTCCACGAGCTGCTCCCGCGTGACGCCGAGCCGCGACGAAGTGGCGTCGAGCGAGATCTCCTCCGGCTCCACCTCGACGAACACGTTCTTCCGTGGGAGCTTCCGGCGGCCCGTGATCGCGAGGTTCTTCACGAGGACCGGGGAGCCGAAGAGGAGCGCGTCGTGGTCCTGGGAGGCGACCCCCCACGCGGCACCCGCGCGGGCCATCGCGGAGGCCTGGGCCTCGCCCTCGGCAGGCGCTTGGACCCACGGCATCCCGAGGAGGTCGAGGAGCCGCTTGCTCTGCTCGACCATCTCGCCGGTGAGGCGGGAGGTCTGCATCGCCTTCGTGCGGGCCCGCTCGAGGTCCCCGACCTCCACGGCCTCCCGCCACTCCGCCTCCGCGCGCCGCTTCACCTCGACCCGGCCCTGGATCGTGCGGGCCTTCCTGCGGGGAGGTTCGCCGTCGAAGACGAACACGGGCTTGATGCCCGCCGCGACGAAGTTGCTCGTGCGGTAGATCAGCCCGCTCAGATGGGACGTGACCCGCCCGTGGCGGTCCTGGAGGGGTGTCCCGTCGGGCTGGCGGATGATCGCGAGGAACTGATACAGCGTGTTGAACGCGTCGATCGCAAGGATCTTTCCGCGGAAGTCCTCGAGGGACCGCTTCACCGGCGAGATGAGGTCGGAGAGGTCCACGCCCATGGCGACCGAGGAGCGACAAGCACCGCCATGAACCTTGCTGACCGCTCTCCAACAGGGTCGTCGTTGATGCTCGGTTGCCCGACTGTCGCTCACACCACCTCACGCGTGATCGTATCGACCATGAACCTGAGGGACGGGCGAGGCACGAGGACGGCCGGCGGTAGGTCGAGCGCCGTCAGCGTGAACCACGCTCTGCCCAAACCCTTGAGGCCTCCTGGGAGTGGCCTCTCACGTGGGTGAGAGGGGGCGCCTACAGCGCGGGCACGAGAGACCATTCGAAACGTACCCGCAGGAGGGACACCTACGCGAGCTGGTCGCACCGATTGGGAGCTTGATGCCCACGGCGACCACAACCAGTCCGACTGCCAGGCCGAGAAGAGTCAAACCCAGAACGAGAAAATGGACAGGGAGAGAACCGGGCCCACCCCCGGCCAGGAGATAGTACCGGACGGACGCCGCCATCGACTGTGGTCGCGCGACGCCATAGTCCGAGTTGTCAATCACAGCATGGTACCGGCCTGCGGCTGGATACGGAGAACTGCTAGTGCTGCTCACGTTCTCGCGTACGAAATCGGTCCGTGTCTCCTGAATAGGGAGGCCCGTGAGATAGCGCGCGTAGTCAGGATCCGAGAGAATGTAAACATCAATCGAGGGACCTGACTGCACTTCGAACATGTAATAGATCTCGGTAGAGTCTCCTATGACGTCGAAAGGGAAGGAAGAAAACCCACCCGGAGGAACCGCAGCCGTCCCATCGTGCACCTCTTCGACGGAGGACAATTGCACCCATCCGATGTATGAGACCATGAGTCCGGCGGAAAGGACGGCAAGAGCGGTTCCGGCTCCTACAACGCGGTTCATCACCCAGCCTCGCTAAGGATGCTCCCTATGCTTATTCCATGCGAGGTCCATTCCGAACACGGCGACCGTAATCGCTTATCCCGATCTGCTGACGTTGTTAGCGCCACTTGTACCAGCAGACGCGGTTCTTTCAGGCCTCGGACGACTTCACGGACACGAGGAAGTTCTCCTCCCCGAGGCTCGCCTCCACGATGTACCCTTCCGTGACCTGCTCCCGCACGAACCGCACGTCCGTGGAGTTCGTCTCCCGCGAGATGAAGTCCCGCCAGCTCCGGAGGAGCCGCACGGAGTTCTCGCTCGCCCGGATCCGCGTTTCGATCCCGTCGCTCTCCCCGAGCTTCAGGTCCTTCCGGATATCCTTGATGATGTTCACGAGCTCCTTCGCGTAGCCCTCGCCGAGGATCTCCGGGGTCATCTCTGCGTCGAGGTACACGACGCCGTTGTCAAACGGCTCTAGGATCACGTGGTCCGGGAGGGACTCGGCGAACGTGACCATGTGCGGGTCAATCCGGACCCGCTGTCCGTCGATCCCGACGACGTACTCCGCCCTTGCGAGCCCCGCCTTGATCTTCCACGGGTCCTGAGACTTGAGCATGACCTCGATCTTACGGGCCCACAGCCTGTACGCCGCGGACACGGCCTCGCGGTCCACCTGGACGGTGACCTTCATCCCCCGCCACGTCTCGTCCATCGGAACGATGTCCAGCTCCTTCGCGAGGCTCTGGCCCACGATGATCTTCCGGAAGGCAGTGATCGCGTCGAGCGCGGTCTGGTGCGAGGCCTTCACCGCGATCCGCTTCACGGGCCAGTACCGCTCGATCCCCGCCTTCGCCTTCGCGTTCGCGACCGCCTCGAGCACCTGCCGGACCATGTCCACGTACAGGGCCATCTGCTCGTCCGTGACCTCGAGGGCGCCCGCCTCCCGGTGGGCCATCGCGGCCTCCTGCACCTGGCGGGCGATCTCCGACGCGGGCGCGGTGACCGCCTCCGTGATCCGGTCCACGAGGCCGGAGGCCTTCGGGAAGTCCTCCGTCTCCAGGAGGGACCGGGCCCACGCGAGGAAGTCCTGCCCGCCCTCGCCCGTGAGGACCCCCCGCTCCGCGAGCTTCGCGGCCTGGGCCATCGGGCTCGTCGCGAGGGGCCCGAGCGACGCCTCCGGGGCCTCCGTGACGAACAGCAGCTTCCGGACGAGGTCCGCGAGGCCCTCGAGGCCCGCCACGTCCCCGCTCCACGTCGCGAGGCGGCGGCCGAGAGTGTCCTCGATTTGCTTCAGGACCTCGATCATGTACAGCGGCAGCACGGGCGGCTCCTCGCCGTGGACGACCGCGACGAGGAGCCCGTTCGGTCCGGGCTCCACGAGGACGGTGGCGTCCTTGAACTTCGTCCGCTTGAGCCCGTGCGCGCCTCGCGCGAAGGCGGTGGTGATGAACTCGCGGACGTGCCGCACCAGGGCGTCGGCCTCCGTACGGCCCGGCGCGTCCCGGTACTCCCGCGACTCGTGCGCGAGGAGCGCGCCGTCCTTGTGGAACGCGAGGGCGTCCGTGACGAGGTAGGTCCCGGAGGGCTCCACGCGGACCTCCTTCGAGTCCGTGGACTCGTATCGGCTCTCGTCCAGCGGCCTCCGGTAGCCAATCCGGACGTCGAGGGACGTGGCGCCCGCCTCCCGGGGCTTCACGCCGAGTTCGACGATCCTGCGCTCGTTCGCCTCGACCTTCGGAATCTTCTCCAGGCCCGTCACGTCGAAGTCCCCCAGGACCGCGATGTCGAGGTCCTTCGCCGCCCAGTTCCCCTTGTTCGCGATCTCCAGGAGCACGCGGTTCCAGGCGTCCGCCTGGAGCCCCTCCGTCGGAATCCCGAGGAAGAGCCGCGGGTAGCGGTCCTTCAGCTGCATCTCGATCCGCTGGCGGGCCTCGATCCGCGCCCGGTCCACGAGGAGCTCGAGGTCCTTCGCGTTGTCCGAGCGCAGCGCCTTCTCCGCCATGTCGAGGTAGTGCTCGGTGTCCCCCGCGTCTGCCCCGAACTCCTTCGCCTCCGTGACCATCCGGCGGATTTTGTCCATCTCCGCGCGGGCCTGGGTGACGACCATCGACTTGCGGTTCCGGTTCACGCTGTCGGACGCGCGCTTCAGGTACTCGTCGAGGCGGCGGTAGTCCTTTCGTTGGATCGCGTCCTCGATGCGGGTGAGGAGGGACTCGGCCTCCCGCACGTCCACGCCCTGGGCCCGGTTCTCCCGGATCGCGGACACGAGGCTCGCGAGGTCCATCTCGACCTTGCGGCTCGCGACCTCCGTCTTCGCCCGCTCCAGGGAGGAGCGCACGTTCTCCGCGATCTCCCGCACGCGCTCGTAGTTCTCTGCGTTGAAGGCCTCTTGCGCGTCCCGGAGCAGCAGCTCCGCCTGGGACACGTCCGCCCCGAGGACCCGCAGCTCCTCGACCGTGCGCCCGGTGGTCAGGAGGAGCTCCTGCATCCGCTCCCGCACCCGGCCCTGGGCCTCCGTGGCCTTCGTCTTCGCCTCGCTCACGAAGGCCCACGCGCTCTCCAAGGAGCGCTCCAGGTTGTCCGTGGCCTGCGAGAGGAGGGCTTCCACCTCGCTGACGTCCTGCCCGCTCATCCTCGCGGCCTCGAGGGCCCGCGCGGTCTCCGTGACGGGGCTCTGCGCGAGCGCGCCCATCTCGGCGGTCTGGACCTGGGTGACGAAGATCAGCTTGCGGATCAGCTCGTCGACCCCCTGGACCTCGTGGAGCATCCCGCTCCACTTCTCGAGGACGGGACCGAACTTCTCCTCCACCTCCTTCAGGACCTCGATCATGTACAGCGGGAGCAGGGCGGGCTCGTCGCCGACGAGGACGGCCGCCAGGAACGTGTGCGGGGACCGCTCGATCAGGATCTTCGAGTCCCCGAAGTCGAGGCGCTTCAGGCCGACCTTCGTGCGCTGGCGGAAGGAGTCTTTCACGAAGTCCTGGACGACGGTGAGCATCCCGCTGAAGATGTCCTCGTCGATCTCCTCCCGGAACTTCCGGGACTGGTGCGCGATGAGCCGGCCGTCGAGGTGGATCAGGAAGATGTCCTCGACGAGGTACGTGCCCTGCCGCTCGACCCGGACCGCCTGCTGGTCCTTCAGCTCGTACTTGTTCTCGTCGAAGTACCGCTGGTAGAACACCTGGACGTCGAGCGGGACGTCCCCATCCGCGGTCGGCTTGAGCCCGATCTCGACGAGCTTGCTCTCGTCGACCCCGATCTCCGGGATCGGCTTGAGGCCCTTCACCTCGACGTCGCCCTTGATCTGGATGTCGACGTTCCGCGCGGAGAGCTTCCCCTTGTTCTCGACCTGGAACGCGTACTTGTTCCAGACGTTCGCCTGGAGCCCCTTCGTGGGCAGCGTGATCACGAGGTTCGGGTACCGGTTCTTGATGAAGTTCTGGACCTGGATCCCCGTGCTGATCTCGGCCTGCTTCACGAGGATGTCCGCCATCGAGATGTCGTTCCTCCGGAGGGCATCCTCCGCCTCCCCGAGGATCCGCTCCGCCTCCGCGACGTTCGCGCCGACCCGCTTCGCGGACGCGATCATCGTCTGGATGCCGCGGAGCTTCGCCTCGTACCGGTCCGCGAAGTGGCGGGTCCGGGCCTCATGGAGCGCGGCCTTCGAGTCCGCGATCATGCGGTCCAGGCTCTCGTACCGGCCCGCCTCCATCGCCCGCTGCGCGTCGTCGAGGAGGGACTTCACCTCGTCGATCTCCATGCCGACCCTCTCGGCCTGCGTGATCATGCCCTGGATCGACCCGATCTCGTCCGCGGCCTTCCGGAGGAGGACCGCCCGCTTGTGCTCCAGCACGCGCTCCTCGAGGTCGTGGATCAGGGAGTCCATGCGGGCCGCGTCGCCCTCCTCCGCGGCCGCCGCCGCCTTGCGGTGGAGCTCCTCGAGCTCCGTCGTCTCCATCCCGAGGCCGGCGCCCTCCTGGACGAGCTTCCTCGCGCCGTCGAGGCGCACGCTGACGTGGACCCTCTTCGCGGCCGCCAAGGAGTCCGCGATCTGCCGCGCGTACGACTCGAGGTCGTCGAAGCGGCCCACCCGGATGTCCTCCTCCGCCCTCCGTAAGAGATCGGACGTGATCCGCACATCCGCGCCGACCTTCTCGCTCGCCTCGATCTCCGCGCGCAGCTCCTGGATGCGGACCTCGAGGGCGGCGTACCCCTTCTGGCGGCGCGCGTCCTGGACGATGTCCTCGATGACCTTCTTGTACTCGATCGCCTCGACGAAGCGGCTGTCCTTGATCGCGTCCTGCGCGTTCAGGAGGACGTGCTCCGCCCGCGGGACGTCGTAACCCTCCGCCTTCGCCTGCTCGATCGTCCGGTCCGCCATCGCGACCAGGTCCTCCGCGGCGACCTTCAGGCCCTCCGCGACGCTCTCCGCGTCCGAGCTGACCCCGGCGATCTCCTTCTCGACCTCCTCGTACTGCCGCGCATCGAGGGCCGCCTCCGCGCGGGCGACCACCTCCTTGGCCCCGAGGATCTCGATGTCCGCGCGGCTCAGGTCGTCGACGAGCCGTTTGATCCGGTCGATGGACCCCCGCGCGGCGTCCCGGCGGGAGCGCTCCTCCGCGGCAATCGCCTCGTCGTGGGACCGGATCAGGGCGTCCGCCTTCTGCTCCGCGACCCGCGCGAACTCGACCGCGTCGTCGTACTCGCCCCGCCCGAAGTACGCCTCCGCGTTCACGAGGATGCCCTCCGGCTCCCCCACGTCCAGCCCGAGGTCCTTCGCCTTTTTGATCCGGGTGCGGGCCCGGTCGAGGATCTCCTTCGCGGCGGACGTGAGTTCCGCCTTCAGCGCAAGCGCGGTCTCCTCGATGCCCCCGAGCAAGAGGTCGACCTCGTCGAAGCTCCGGCGCTGGAGCGCCCGCTCCGCGTTCCGAAGACCGTCGTCCGCACCCTGGATGTCGATGTCCGCCTTCTGCAGGTCCTCCAGGAGGCGCCGGACGCGGAGGAAGCGCTCGGAGGCCTTCTTCGCCCGCTCGAGCACCCGCTTCTGCTCCTCCGCCACGCGGGCCTTCTTCGCCTCGCCGACGGCGGCCTCGATCGCCTGCACGAGGTGGAGCACTTTCGCGAACAACTCCCCGTTCATCGCTTCCTCCGCGTTCGCGAGGAGCTGCTCCGCGGTCGCCATGTCGAGGCCCTGGGCCTTCGACTCCGCGACGAGGACGCGGGCCTCGTTCAGGCTCTGCTCCGCTCCGTTCTTTAGGCCCGTCTTGATGCCCTTTGTGATCTCCTCGGCGGCGGAGACGTACGCCTCCGCCTCCTCGAGCTTCTTCAGCTCGAGTGCCCGCAGCGCGCTCCCGAGGGCGTCCCGCGCGGCGGTGACGTCGGTGAACTCGGACTCGACCTCGTCGATCTCCTTCTGGACGGCGTCCATGCGGGACCGGAGGGTGTGGAGGCGCTCCGTGAACTCCTTTTTCGAGGCCTCGTCGTGTTTCGCGGTCTCCTCCTTGTGGCGCGTCAGGGCGCGCTCCGCGCGGGCGCCCGCGATCCGGGCGAACTCGAGGGTCTCGTAGTGCTTCCCCTGGGCGAACGACTCCTCTGCGTTCCGGAGGATCCGCACCGCGTCCGGGACCGCGACCTTCTCCGCCCGCACCTTCTCGACGGTGTCCCGGGCCCGCGCGAGCATCTCCTCCGCCGAGGCCCGGAGGGCCTCCTGGAGGCTGCGGACGATGTCGTCGACTTCCGTGAGGAGCGTGCGGGCCTCCTCGTACCGCCCCGAATCCGTGGCGGCGCGGGCCGCGCCGATCTTCTCCTCCGCCCCGGAGACGTCGATGTCCGCCCGGCGGAGCTCGAGGAGCCGCTCCTTCACGCGGGTCGCCATCTCCGTGAGGATCTTGATTCGCTCGAGGTCCTTCGTCTCGAGCCGCTCCGCGACGAGCTTCTGGACGTCCACGGACTGCCCGCCCGCGATCGCGTCCTCGACCTCCTTGAGGAGCTCCCGGGCCTTGATCGCGTCCACCCGCCCGACGCCCGCGCGCTCGACGATCATCTCGATTGTCGTCCGCACGACCTCGCGGTACCGCGCCTCCCGCGCGCTCTCCGCCGCGTGGCGGGCCTGGGCGATTAGCCGGCGGCCCGCGGTCACCTCGCGGGCCGCGACGGCCTCCTTCGCGTCCTTCACGTAGCGGTCGAACTCCGCGGAGTCCGCCCCGATCTTCCGGAGATCCTCGGAATCCAAGGAGAGGGAGGCGAGGCTCTCGGAAAGCCTGCGCAGGATCGCGGCCTCCCGCGTGAGGTCGAGGGCCTCCTTCGCGATGGCCCGGGACCTCGGGAAGTCCCGCTCCTGGAGGGCCGCCCGGGCCGCGTCGATTTGCGCCGCTGCGGGCGCGACCTCGCCCCCGCGCCGCTCCTCCTTCCGGACCTCCCGCTCCGCAACCTTGATTGGGAACTCGGATTGGGCGACCCGCCGCGCCTCCCGGGTCGCGACGCCCGCGAGCTGGGCGAACTTCTGGACGTCCGCATACACGCCCTTCCGGAGGGCCTCGCGGGCCTGCGCGAGGACCTCGCGGGCCTGGGTCACGTCCGCGCCGACCTTGCGGGCGGCGTCCATCTCCGCCTGCCCCTTCACGAGGAACGTCTCCGCGCGGCTGTACTTGCGGGCGTCGTCCGCCCACGCGACCGCGCGCTCGAGGTGCTTGCGGGCCTCCGCGAACGCGTCCATGGAGGCGGCCTGGCGGGCCTTCGCGAGGGCCTCCTCCGCGTGGTCCACCTCCCCGCCCCGCTCCTTCGCGTGGGCGACGTGCTCCGCGGCCGTGTCGATCAGGGACTGGAAGTGCTTCTCCCTCCGGACCTCGAGGGCCTTGATGGAGGCCCGCGAGAGGAGCCTCTCCGCGTCCTCGAACTCGCCGCCCTCCGTGGCCTTCCGTGCGAGGCCGAGGTTCCGCTCCGCGGCGAACGTGTCCACGCCCGTGTCCCGGGCCTCCCGGACCCGGAGCTCCGCGCGGGACAGGTCCGCCTCCACCCGGGCCTTCCGGTGGGCGATCTCGACGGCCCGCCGCGCGGCCCGGGCGAGGTCCAGGGCCCGGCTCTCCCGCCCCTCGCCGTGGGCCCGCTCCGAGGCCTCGATCAGGCGCTTCGCGACCGCGACGTCGACGCCCTTCGCCTCCTCCGCCGCGGACGCCCGCAGGGCGGCCTCGAGCGCGACCCGGGCCTGCCCAGGGCCCGCCCTCGCGGTCGGGGCCTGGGAGACGTGGGTGCCGCACGCGAGGCAGACGTCCCGGCCCGCCGGAACGGGGGTCTCACACATCGTGCACGGGGGCATGGAACACGCTCGGTCTGGGCCGTCGCGAGAGGAAGTATCGCTGGAAAGCGGCGCGGCCCTTATAATCATAATGGCGGCGGTTATCCCCGGTGATAGCGATATGGCATTTTCTCGCGGGCGCGAATCGAGCGGGAAACCTTAATGGCCTGGGGGGCCGTTCGAGCGGGCCGTGGGGACCTTCGCGGACGGTGCGGGCGGGCACGGGCTCGTGGGGAAGGCGGTCGTGGACCCGGAGGGCGTCGAGCTCGGGTACGTGATGACGGAGGACGAGAAGTTCCTCACGGTCGGGGAGGGCCCGATCGGCTCCCTGAGGCTCGGGAAGCGGTTCGTCGAGCGGGTCGCGGACCGGGTGATCCTGAAGGCGCCGCTCGTGGAGATGTTCACGGGGCTCAATGTGATCGACTCCGCGGGCGAGTTCGTCGGGATCGTGCGGGACACGGTCGAGACGGAGGACACTCTCGACTCGATTGTCGTGGAGGACGAGGAGGGGGAGATGGTCGTCGTCGTCCTCGAGGACATCAAGGCGATCGACGAGTTCGTCGAGCTGGACGTGACGGGCGACGAGCTGTACGAGACGAGCGGGGCGTAGGCGCAGATGCGCAACGAGCCCGGTTGCCGGGAGCCGGCAGATTGATTAGTGGACGGCGGAATTCCTCTCTTTGAGGGGGGTTGCTTGACTCTGTATGAGTCTTCGCATGGGATCTCTGTTCGGTTATCGATTTTGGTGGCTCTGGGAGTTGTCGTCATCGGGAGCCTTCCGACTTCGGTGTCGGCCGGCACCGTGCTGCAAGACACGGTGTATTTCGGGTTGCCAAGGACCCAGGTGGTTTCCGGCCTCGACTTCGAAGCCGCCTGCAGGGTGTCGGTCGCCTACGAAGGCATCTCCATGCTTGATGAGGAAGCTGCGGGCTCATTCCTGTCCGCAGGCCCGGGCCCCTGCTCCATTTCCGTTTACATCCTCGGAGTGCAAGTCCAACTGCCGATTCTTAACGCGACCCCCTTGGGGCGGTTCTCTTTCATGATTCCTGGTGTTGGAGGAATTACCTTCGGGCTAGCAGAGGTTTCCGTGGACCTACTGACGAGCCTCTTCGCGAACTACACGGGGTCCTTGGCGACCGTGACCCCAAGTCCGATGACAGTTACGTGGAACCGCTGGGGTTCCGCAGCGTTGAGTTTCACCGCCCACTCTGGGGCCGAAGGGAACACTCTCTCACTCGATGTTCCCTACACGCTCTCGATGGGGTTTGCGGTCGGTGTCAGCGTCTACTTCCTTGGCGCGCGCATCTTCTCTGCCGATTTGGCCTCGTTAGGCTCGATTGCCGGAACCCCTGTCGTCAGGCTCCCTGCGCAAATCGACGTCAAGCCAACCCATGTTTCGGTGGTGTCTGCAACCGCGACCTCCGCGCATTCACTCATGATCAACTGGTCAGCGAACTCAGACAGTGACTTTGGTTCATACCGCATCAGAGTTGACGACGGCCGGAGCCCTCCGCTCACGATTCTTGTGGAGGACCCGCGCTCGACAACATTGACGGTGCCAGCCGTGCCTAGCACTGATTACACCGTTTCGATCCTTGTCGTCGATAGGGCTGGACAGCCATCGTCGACGAGCCCTTCTGCGAGTGCAACGACCCCACAACCTCCTCCATCCCCTAGCGGACCCATATCGCAAGAGTTGAATCCCGTCTCGCTCGTGATCGGGTTTGCCGCCCTGCTCGCCGGCATCGCTCTCGGTTTCGTTGCGGGGTGGGGGGTTCGCGGCCGGCGAAAGGCGGGGAAGCCCTAGACCGGTCCGTTAGTCGGAGCATCCCCGGGGATGAAAGCGGGTGAGCGCTAAGGTCCTACGCGCCCGCCTCCGCCGCCTCCCTCTTGGCCTTCGCCACCCGTGCCTTCCGGAGGGCCGCGTCCGCCCCGCCGAGGATGCCCGCCGCGTCCGAGGGCGTGAGGGCCGCCGTCGGGATGTTCGCGGGGACCATGATCACCGTCGCGTTCTCCTTCGAGACCTCGAAGAGGATGTTCATCCAGCGGAGCTCCATCGCGGTCGGGTGGCCGCGGTACTTGTCCGCGGCCTGGATCATCAGGTCCGCGCTCTGGGTCTCCGCC
>Ga0209341_10004282_pt1 | contig 13189 bp, 13 predicted proteins | sample RifCSP13_2_FD_184020 | JGI IMG/M metagenome (GOLD analysis project Ga0209341, IMG submission 184020) | Soil microbial communities from Rifle, Colorado - Rifle CSP2_sed 13_2 (SPAdes) (version 2) | ecosystem: Environmental > Terrestrial > Deep subsurface > Rock core/Sediment | place: Rifle...
GGCCCGCTTGCAAGGCCAGGTCGTAGGCCAGGGGGGCACCCCGCGACAGGCGCTGCGCGCGGCCAAAGCTTCCCGCGCCAAGGAAGCGCCCCAAGTAGAATGGATGCCCGGTGCGATGAAGCCTTCCTTGCCTCCACTCGTTGAGCGCGTGCGTGCTGTTTTGCCCACAGACCAGGAGCTCTACCTGGTGGGCGGAGCGGTGCGCGACCTGCTGCTGGAAAAGCCCAGCCACGACTTCGACTTTGTGTCGCCCGGCAAAGCCATTGCCACGGCGCGCCGCGTGGCCAATGCGTTGGGCGCGGCTTTCTATCCTTTGGACGAGAGCCGGGATGTTGGCCGGGTCATCCTCACTGAAGGGCTGGAACACGCTACCTTGGACTTCATCGCCTTGCAAGGCGCCGATATCGACTCCGACCTGGCGGCCCGCGACCTGACCATCAACGCCATGGCCATTGACTTGCGCCATCCCGAAGCCTTGCTCGATCCGCTGGGGGGCGCGACAGACCTGACCGCCAGGCGGGTGCGCGCCTGCTCGCCAGATGCCTTCCGGGCAGACCCGGTGCGTGTGCTGCGCGCCATCCGCATGGCAGCCAGCTTCGATATGAAGATCGACAAGGCAACGCGACAGGCGTTGCGGGATGCGGCCTCCCGCCTGCCGCAGGTCTCGGCCGAGCGGCTGCGCGATGAACTGTTCCGCCTGCTGCAGGCGCCCAAGCTGGCTACCTCGCTGCGCGCCCTGGACCTATTAAGCGCCCTGGTCCCCATCTTGCCCGAACTGGCTGCCCTGAAAGGGGTAGAGCAAAGCGCGCCGCATGCCTTCGATGTGTGGAGCCACACCTTGCAGGTAGTGAACAAGCTCGATCACCTGATGTCATTGTTGGGTGAAAACTACAGGCCCGAAGGCGCCGGCAACCTGCATAGCGGCCTGGTGGTGCTGCGGCTGGGGCGCTATCGCAGCCAGATCGGAGAGCTGCTGGGGCAGGAGCTGGTGCCCGGCCGCAGCCGGCGGGAGTTATTGATGTTTGCCGCCCTCTTCCATGACGCGGGCAAACCGGCCACCCGTTCGGTGGAAGCGGAAGGGCGAGTCCGCTTCATCGGGCACGACCAGGTAGGCGCAGAGCTGGTGGTGGCACGGGGCGAAGCCCTGCACTTAAGCAACGCCGAAATAGATTATTTGGGTATGGTGGTGGGGCGGCATGGCCGTCCCTACGCGCTGACGCAGAGCGGTGAGGTTCCCAGCCCGCGCGCCATCTACCGTTTTTTCCGCCAAACCGGCGAATGGGGCGTGGATATCTGCCTGCTTTCCCTGGCGGATTTCATGGGCAAAACGGGGGTGGACCTGTCCCAGGATGCTTTGGCTGAGCACCTGGAAACTCTGCGCATCTTGTTGGAGGCCTATTTCGAAAAAAGGGAGCAGACCATTGCGCCTTCCCCCCTGTTGAATGGCGACGATCTGATCAAGGAACTGCGTTTAGAGCCAAGCCCAAAAATCGGGGAGATCCTGGAGAGTTTGCGCGAGGCGCAGGCGACCGGCGAGATTCACACCCGCGCCGACGCACTGGCCCTGGCTAAAAGCCTGCTGTGAGCGCTGAGATAGAATAAGTTCGCATGCAGGCCAGCAACCATCCCACCATCAGCACGCGCTTCACGCTGCGTCCAACCCAGGTGCAGGTGGATTTGGATCGCTTGACGCAAAATTATCAGGCCATCCAAAACCACGTTGGCAGAGCAACCGTGATGCCCATTTTGAAGGCCAATGCCTACGGGCACGGGCTGGTGCGCGTGGGCCAGCACATGCAGAGCCTGGGCGCCAAAGTGCTGGGGGTTGCCTATCTGGAAGAGGGCATCCTGTTGCGCGAAGCCGGCGTCGCCACGCCGATCCTGGTGCTGGGCGGGATCCTGGGGAGCCAGGCGCCGCTTTTTCTGCAGCACGACCTGATGGGCACCGCCTCTTCGGTTGAAAAACTTGAACAACTGGAAGCGGCAGCCGAGGCCGCGGGGATGAGGGCGCGGGTCCATCTGAAGATCGATACGGGCATGGAGCGCATCGGCGTGCATTATTACAACGCCGATACTTTGCTGGAGGCTTCGCTGAGATGCAAGCACGTGGAGGTGGCAGGCATCTTTTCACACTTCGCCAACGCCGAAGCGGCCGATCTGACCTCGGCGAGGCTGCAGGTGGAACGCTTCCAGGAAACCATGCGCTTTTACGAAAAACGCAGCCTTCCCCTGCCTTTGCGCCATATGGCCAATTCCGGCGCTATTTTGCAACTCCCCGAATCCTGGTTCGATCTGGTACGGCCGGGCATCCTGCTATATGGTGTGTATCCTGCGCAACAAGTGCAACACACGGTTCACGTGCGCCCCGCGCTCACCTGGACCTCACGGGTGGTGTATTTCAAGGTGGTTAAGGCCGGCCACCCTGTCAGCTATGGTTCTACCTGGCAGAGCGACCATGCGGTGCGCGTGTTGACCGTTCCGGTGGGTTATGGCGACGGCTATTTTCGCTCGATGAGCGCCAAAGCCCAGGTGCTGATTGATGGAAAGCGTTATCCGGTGGTGGGAGCTATCTGCATGGACCAGTTCATGGTGAACATCGAACAAGATTCCGCTTACAACGAGGACGAGGTCCTGTTGATCGGTGAAACGAAAGGTGACAGGATCAGCGTGGAAGAACTGGCCGAGTGGGCGGGGACCATTCCCTACGAGATCCTCACGAATATCAACACGCGCGTGCCCCGCATTTATTTGCAAGATCAGTAGGCTTTCAAAAGGTGGTGTAGCGCGCTTCGTCGGCGCTGCTTCGCAAAGCACTGCTCGCAACACCGGCAATATCTACATAAACGAAAAGGTCAGCGCATAGAGCACGGTGGCTACCAGACAGGTGACGAACATCACCGGTAGGCCGGTGCGCAACCAGCGTTGCGTGCTGATCGGACTGCGGGTACGTTCGCTGAGCTTTACCGCGATCACATTGGCAGTTGACCCGATCGGCGTCGCGTTGCCGCCGAAGCCAGCACCTAAGGCCAGCGCCCACCATAGCGGGGTGATATCTACGCCTTGGGCGCCTAAGGATTGAATGACGGGGATCATGACGATGGTGAAGGGGATATTGTCTACGACGGCCGAAAGGATAGCCGCACCCCAGATGAGCGCCAAGCCTGATAAGAGCAGGTTGGTTTGCGTCAGCCCGGTTAAGGCATTGGCGAGTTCATTCAATAAGCCCGAAGCGTTTACACCGCCCACCAAGACGAACAGGGCTGCAAAGAACAGCAAGGTGCTCCATTCGATCTCTTTCAAGGTATGGTCGACATCCGGCTGCACCCACAAAAAAGCCACCGCTGCGCCCAGCAGGGCTACCACCGCGGGGGCAAGGTACAGGACCGTGTGAAGGAAGAAGAACAGGATGACGATGGCCATGACGACGAGGACGCGGATCAGCCGTTTTCGGTCATGGATGGCTTCCTTTTCGTCAAGGTGAGCTAAGGCCGCAACATTCTTCGGCCGTTTGCTTAGCTCTTTACGAAACAGGAACCGCAGGGTGAAAACAGCGGCCACCCAGGCTACCAGCACGATGGGCGCCAGCCTCACCAGGAAATCATTAAATGAGAAGTTTGCTGCGGAACCGATGAGGATATTGGGCGGATCGCCAACCAGGGTAGCCACGCCGCCGGTGTTCGAAAGCAACGCCTCCGAAATAAGGAAGGGCACCGGAGAAATACCCAGGATTTCGGCGATCAGGATCGAAACCGGAGCGATCAGTACGATGGTTGTCACGTTGTCCAAAAACATTGACAGCACGGTGGTGATACTTCCCAGGATGAGCAATAAAGTCCAGGGATCTCCCCGCGACAGTTTGGCGGTATAGATAGCCAGATACTGGAAGAAGCCGGTGCTGGCGAGCAGAGCCACTAATACCATCATGCCCAGCAGCAGGCCCAGGGTGGCAAAGTCCACGGCATCCAGAGCAGCTTCTTCCGAGTAAAAGCCCAGCAGCAGGCCAGCCACCAACATGGCGCCGGCACCGGCCATAGCCAAGATGGTGCGGTCCACCCGATCGCGCAGGATGGCAATAAAAGTAATTAGGAAGATAGCCCCTGAGACAAAGTAGTTCTGCAGCATGGCTGTGGTCCCCCGTCACTTCTTCTTAGGCTTGGGAATCTCGTCCAGCCAGGAATGCAGAAAGGCGCGGCCGATATCGACCCGGGAGGCGATCCCCACCAGGATCCCTTTGTGTACGACGGGTAGATCCAGAATGTCACGTGTCACCATAATGGCCAAAGCCCTCATCAGCGAGGAATCCTTTTCGACGCTTTCAGGCTCATCCATCATTTCACTGATCTTGATCTTCTCAGCTTTCTTGATGTCTATTGGGGACGGGATGTCGATGGCCCCAAAGTCAAGCACAAAATCCACGTCTTCCACGACGTTAATAAAATCAGGCAAAAAGAAGCGCACGATCTTACGCATGCTCGTCAAGCCGATCAAATGCCCCGCCTTATCTACCACGGGCAGTGTGCCCACCTTTTTTTGAGCCAGAAGGCGCGCTGCGTCCAATAAGGTGGCATCAGCCCCAATGGATACCACTTCGGTTTTCATCCAGGATCCAATCGTACGGCTCATTCTGTGGCTCCTTTTTCTGTGTTGAAAGTTATTATGCCATAGGCCGATGTTAGAATCTTCCGATGGCGAAAAGAGAGGCGCGTCCCCAGGCCTTGTTCAGCATTCGAGCGCGGTGGGCGTTCTTTTTTCTTTTCGGCCAGCTCGCCATGCTTGCCGCCTGGACGCTGCTTGGCGCAAGCTGGTCAACCATGGCCGGCGCTGCCTGGGCTGCGCTTTCCTCTTTAGTTTTTGCGACCCAGCTCTTTCTGTTGTGGTTTGACCTGCCTAAAAACGTTCCCGTCCGTGGAGGCAAGCTGCTGCCGCGCTTCGGACCGGGCACCTGGTTCTCCCTACTGCGCATCCTGGCGCTTTCCATGCTGGCGGGTTTCCTGTGGTCGCCGCGTCCGGAAGGTTGGTTGGCCTGGCTGCCTTTCGCGCTTTACCTGTTTTACTGCCTGGCTGATCTGGCCGATGGTTACGCGGCGCGCGCCGTGAGGACGGTGACGCGCCTGGGCGAAAAACTGGATCTGGACCTTGACGGCCGCGGCCTGCTGGTCGCTACGCTGCTGGCAATCCACTATGGGACGGTAGCCTGGTGGTTTGTCTTGATCGGCTTGGCGCGCTATCTGTTTGTTTTTGCCGCCTGGGTGCATAAGCAAGCGGGCGGCAGCTTCCGATTGCGCCCAAGCAGCCTAAGGCGCCCCTTGGCCGGGGCGCAAATGGGCTTTGGCGTCGCCTTCCTGGCGCCCGGTTTGCCGGCCGAGGTGACCTCCTTCGTTTCGTCCTTGACCATGTTGCCCTTCCTCGGAAATTTTCTGGTGGACTGGTTCACCGGCGCCGGGTGGCTGGGTTTCGACAACCGGTTAGGACGCCACCAGCTTTGGCAGGCCGCATCCAACTGGGTCTTGCTCTGCGTGCGGGTTGCCCTGCTCAGCTTGCTTGTCTGGAGATTTTCCGCGGCGCGGCTGGATCTGTATTCAGTCTTCGACATTTTTCTTGGCTTCGTCCTGGTGCTTGGCTTGAGTGGTCGCCTGGCGGCGTTTGCTTTGTTGGTGGAAACCGGATTCCGCTTGCAGGGACGAGCGATGCAAGCGCAGGATTATGTCATCCTGTTTGGAGGAATGATCCTTCTTTACTTGGGAACTGGTGCGATTTCCCTGCGCGGCATGAAAGAGGGCTGGATCTTCCGCCGCTGGGGGGCTAAAGGCCAGGCATGAGTCGCCGCGTTCAGCTGCTGGCATTGTGGGCAGCCTTGTTGCTGATAGGGGCTCTTCTTCTATTGTGGAGCTTGCGGAACGTACCCTTCGCCGACCTTGGCCGCGTGCTTTCCGCCTTGAGAGCTTGGCAAATCGTTGTGCTAATTCTGGTAAATATAGTAATCCTGCTTATCTTTCCCCTGCGCTGGAGCCAGATCCTTCGCGCCCAGGGCTACCGCGTGCCCTATCTCAGCCTGGCGCGCTATCGGCTGCTGGCTTTTGCCGTCAGCTATTTCACCCCAGGCCAGCACTTCGGCGGCGAACCTCTGCAGGTGCTTTCCTTACGCAATCACCACCAGATGCCCGGCAGCGCGGCTTTAGCCTCGGTAACCCTGGACAAGGTTATCGAGCTGTTTGCTAATTTCGCCGTGTTGGCACTGGGACTGGCGCTGGTGCTTTCCACCGGGATGGTGGCGGCACTCCCTTTAGCGCAAGCCTTGCCTCTATCGCTTGGCTTATTGCTGATCCCAGCTCTGTATTTGGGTGCGGTTAGGGCGGGCTGGCCCCCTCTTGGTGCGCTGACCAGGCGGTTACGCGGTTACCTGGCTGAAGGCTTGCGCAGCGCTGAACGCCAACTTAGTGCCTTGGCGCGCAAGGAGCCGCGGCTGCTGTGGCAAGGCCTACTCATCGCTGCTCTAGTGTGGACAATCCAGATCTTTGAGGTCTGGCTCTCGATGCTTTTTTTGGGATTGAAGTTGACTGCTCTGGAGCTCATCCTGGTGGTTGTTGCCGGGCGGCTGGCTCTATTTGCCCCCACTCCCGGCGCCTTGGGCGCCTTGGAGGCCAGCCAAATCCTGGCAATGCAAAGCCTGGGTTTCGATCCCGCTTATGGGTTGAGCCTCTCTTTACTGATTCGCGCGCGCGATATTTTCTTCGGGCTGGCAGGTTTCCTGCCAGGCGCCCTTAAGCGTAGCTAATACAGAAGTCAACGGCGCTATGGTAGGATTTGGCATGCAGGTTAGCGACCCTCACGGACCGAAAAATGGGGTGGAACACCTGGTAGCGGCGCGCTTGCCCACGCGATACGGGGTTTTTGAGATCCATCTTTATTTCAATAGCCTGGACAGCAAGGAATATTTAGCCCTGGTGATGGGCGACCTCGGGAGCGAAGAACCCGTCCTGGTGCGCGTGCATTCGGAATGCCTGACCGGCGAGGTGTTTGGTTCCACGCGCTGCGATTGCGGCGAGCAATTGGCGCGCAGCCTGCAAATGATCTCCGCTGTAGGCCGCGGTGTGTTGCTCTACATGCGCCAGGAAGGCCGCGGCATCGGCCTGGCCGATAAACTGCGCGCCTATAACCTGCAAGACAGCGGCCTGGATACTGTGGATGCCAATTTAGCCCTTGGCCACCAGGCCGATGCCCGCCATTATGATTTTGCCGCGGTGATGCTGAAGGACCTCGGGGTTACGCATATTTCCCTGCTCACCAACAACCCAAACAAGGTGGAGGAATTGCAGAATCTGGGGATCAGCGTAGTGCAGCGCATCCCCTTGATGTGCGAAGTAACCCCTGAAAATGAGCGCTACCTGCTGGCAAAAGCGGAGCGCATGAAGCATTTCCTCGACTTGACCCAACACGATGGCTCCCAAAATGGGGCGGCTTGAAGATTGGCTGACTTCGCCATCCAGACGGCCTGGCCAATTCGCCAGGCCGTTGGTGACTCTGAGCTATGCCCAAAGTTTGGATGGCAGTATCGCCCAGCGCCGCGGCCAGCCGCTGGCGCTCAGCGGCCCAGAAAGCCTTGCGCTAAGTCACCGGCTGCGCGCTATGCACGATGCTATCCTGGTGGGCATCGGCACCATCCTGGCGGATAACCCGCAACTGAACGTGCGGCTGGCGGAAGGCGAGGACCCGGTAGTGATCATATTGGATAGTCGGCTGCGCTTCCCTCTGAACGCGGCGGCGACCAGAGAACCCGAGCGGCTGCGGCTGTTTTGCACGGCGTTGGCAGATGCCCAGGCTCAGCAGGGGTTGGAACAGTCAGGCGTCCAAGTGGAACGCCAGGCCGCCAATCAAAGCGAACGCGTTGACTTGAAAACGATGCTAGCGCGCTTGCATGAATGGGGCATAACTAGCTTGATGGTCGAGGGTGGCGGGCAGGTGATGGGGAGTTTTTTGAAGGAAAACCTGGTGGATAGAGTGGCCATCACGATTTCCCCAATGTACGTTGGCGGATACAAAGCGCTGGATGGAAACATTGAGTTCGGAGGCAGGCTGCCCCGGCTTAGGGATTTAGAATTTGAAAAACATGGGGAGGACCTGGTGCTCTGGGGAGACCTGGCTTGAAACGAAAGAGCTTGTTTTTTGTCGCCCCTTACCAGATGGCGCTACGCAGCGAAGACTTGTCGGCTCCGGCTGCCGGGGAAGCGCGCATCCTTTCCCTATGCTCGGCGATCAGTACGGGCACCGAGTTGCTGCTTTATAAGGGCGAAGCCCCCACGGCCTTGGCGGCGGATGCAACCCTGCCCGCGCTACGGGGCACGCTGGCCTACCCACTAAAGTATGGATACAGCATGGTGGGGCGGGTGGAAGAACTTGGATCGGGCGTAGATGAAAGTTGGCTGGGCAAGCTGGTTTTTGCCTTCAACCCCCACGAAGATGCCTTTAACGCCCGCGTAGAGGAATTGATGCCGCTGCCCGACGGTTGTAGCCAACATGACGCCGTCTTCCTGCCAGCCATGGAGACCGCAGTCAATTTAATCCTCGATGGCGAACCGCGTCTGGGCGAACGGGTGGTGGTGCTGGGACAGGGATTGATCGGCCTGCTGACTACTGCCTTGTTGGCGCGCCACCCTTTGGAGACCTTACTAACTTTTGATACCTACCCGGCGCGCCGCACTCTCGCCACGCAGTTCGGTGCGCAGGCTGCCTTCGACCCGCGCAGCTCCAAAGCCGAGGCCGAGGCCTTATTGGGTGCGTCACGCGCCGACCTGGTTTACGAGTTGACCGGCAACCCGGCTACCCTGGATCTGGCGTTGGACCTGGTGGGCGATCACGGGCGCGTGGTGGTCGGCTCTTGGTACGGGGAGAGGCGCGCGTCACTGGACCTGGGTAGGCACTTTCATCGCGGGCGCATCAAGCTGATCAGCAGCCAGGTTAGCTCCATCGAGCCCGCCCTACGCGGCCGCTGGGATCGGGCGCGGCGCTTTGCGGTGGCGTGGAGATGGCTGACCGAGCTCCAGCCCCACCGCCTGATCAGCAAAACTTTGCCGTTCGCGCAGGCAGCAGAAGCCCACCGGCTCTTAGCCGAGCAGCCGGACAAGTACCTGACGATCCTATTCAGCTATCCCTAGCGATTCGTAGTAAAAATAAGCCATCGCCCCATCTGATTCCTGGAGGCTCGCCGTGACCGAATTCCTGCACCAACCTGGTTTTTTTGGAACGAAAGCCAACATGGCTGCTGACCTCACCTTGAGCTTGAGCCTTCTGGTCATGCTGCTTTTCAGCCTGGGCTTTTACCTGGCGGTCAAAGGGCGCTACGAAACACATAAGTGGGTGCAAACCAGCGGCGCGGTGTTGAATGTCGCCCTGGTATTGTGGATGATGCTGCTGCCTTACCGCGATTTTATTCTGCGTGACCAGGGCGGCCCGCGCGAGCAGGCCTTTTACACTGTGACCATGCTGCATGCTGTGGTGGGTTTGTTAGCCTTTGTGCTGGGCAACTTCGTTGTTTTGCGCGGCCATAAGCTGGTGCCCAATGCGCTGCGTTTTCAGAATTACAAACTATTCATGCGCACGGCCTACTCCTTATACTTGGTCACCACCCTCTTGGGTATCAGCGTCTATTTCACCTGGTTTGTGCTCACGGCAAAACCCCCCACGTTCTAAGCGCCAATTCCTCTCGATGTATACGCTGGCGTTGCAACGCAGCTTCGAAGCCTGGCATCACCTGATTGGGGATTGGGGCGCCGAGTCCGAGCCCCACACCCATCCCTATCGCATCGAACTCAGGCTGGAAGGCGGAGAGTTGAACGAGCACGGCTATCTGATTGACCTCCTGGAGGTTGAGCGCCGGCTGGGTGAAGTTTTGAATACCTACCAGGGTACTGACTTGAATACGTTGCAGGATTTTGCCGGCCTCAATCCTTCACTGGAAAACTTCGCACGGATCTTATGCACGCGGTTGGCACGCAGCCTTGGCGGCGGCCGACTGAAGTCCGTGGCCGTGCAGTTGTGGGAGAGCGAAACCGCCTGGGCCTGCTACCGCCTGGAAACGTAAATGCGCCTGGGGCTTATCATTTATGGCAGCTTGAAGCAGAATTCAGGCGGCTATCTGTATGATCGCACGCTGGTAACCCATTTGCGCCAACAGGGGCACCAGGTAAAACTAATTCCACTTCCCTGGCGCTCGTCCCTGGCGCATTTGGCTGACAACTTTTCAACCCCCCTTATTTCTAAAATAAAAACATTGCATCTCGATATCCTGCTGCAGGATGAACTAAATCATCCTTCCCTTTTTCTGCTCAACCGGCGACTCAAAGCCCAGCTTTCCGTTCCAATTATTTCCATCGTGCATCATTTGCGAAGCAGCGAAGAGCATCCGGTTTTGCTAAAATCCATCTATGGCGCCATGGAAAGGCGCTATCTGAATAGCGTCGATGGTTTTATTTTTAACTCCAAGACAACCAGGGACGTGGTTACCTCCCTTTTAGACCACGCCAAACCCGGAGTGGTGGCCCTTCCCGGAGGAGATCGCCTTGCCCCGCAGATCACCCTCGCCGAGATCCGCCAGCGCGCCAGGCAGTCTGGACCGTTGCGCGTGTTGTTCCTCGGCAATCTCATTCACCGCAAAGCGCCGCAGCTGCTGCTGGAGGCCGCCGCGGTCTTGCCGCCCGGCTCCGTTCAACTCACCTTTGCCGGTGGAGCGCGCAGTGAGCCGGGTTATGCGGCTTTCCTGAAGAAGTTGGTCAAGCAATATGGGCTGGGAAGCCAGGTTGAATTCTGCGGACATTTGGCGGATAAGGAATTGCGCGCCCGAATGCGCTCCAGCCAGGTGCTGGCGGTTCCCTCCAGCTATGAAGGGTTTGGCATCGCTTATGTAGAAGGTATGGGTTTTGGTCTGCCCGCCATCGGAACCCGCGCCGGGGCTGCTCCTGAGCTCATTCGCCCCGGGAGGACAGGCTATCTCATTGATGGGGGCAATGCGCGGCAGCTCGCCTTAATCCTCGAACGGTTGAACGCGGACCGTGCCTTGTTGGCCAGGTTGGGCGTAGCAGCCCGTAAGCAGTGGGCAAAACATCCCACCTGGGAGCAAACCATGGCAGGTATAGAAGAATTTCTTTCCAGCTATAATCACGCCACATCCTGTTTCGCCTACAGATGGAGGAAGCAATGAGTGGAACCACGACCCGCTTGGCCATTATCCTGCTGACCTTGTTCACTGCCATCGTGCATGGCGTTGTACTCAACATGCAGATGGGGCACATCGATCTGCTGTTCACCTTGAATGGGCTGGGCTATTTAGGTTTGCTGGGCGCCTATTTGCTCAAATTCCCCCCGGGGCGCGAAGCACTGGTGCACTATGCCTTCATGGCTTACGCGTTGATCACCATCGTGGCCTGGGTGGCGATCGGCGAGCGCAACCTGCTGGGTTACTCCACTAAAGTGGTCGAGGCGCTGTTGATCATCTTTTTGTGGATCGACCTGGGTCGCGTTAAAGCCGGCGCGAAGTAAACCCCCGGTTTGCCGCCAACATCAATTTGAATATTTCTGCCCTGTTCGGTTTGGCGCGCTCGCTGCTGCTCTATTACGCCATTCCGGGCAGGGCAGCCGCTTGGCAAGCGCTGTATAAAAACTTCATTTCAAGCGGCGCGTTGTGCTACGACCTGGGCGCCCATGTGGGCAGCCGCAGCGCGGCCATGTTGGCGCTGGGTGCGCATGTGGTGGCCATTGAACCCCAGCCAGTATTTGTACGCTGGCTAGACCGCGCTTATGGCCATCATCCCAATTTCGTCCTGGTGAGTCAGGCCGTGGGCCAGGTTCCTGGCCGCGCCTCTTTGTTGGTGAGCACGCGCACCCCCACCGTTTCGACCTTGTCGGCGGAATGGGCTGGCGAGGTGGCCAGGACCCCTGGGTTTGCCCGTGTGGATTGGGACAGGCAGATGGAAACGGAGGTGACCACCCTGGATGCGCTGATCGCTCAGTTTGGTCCGCCAGTTTTTTGTAAGATCGATGTGGAGGGTTCGGAAGCGGATGTGCTGCATGGTTTGAGCCAACCGATCGCGGCCTTGTCCTTCGAATACATCCCGGCTGCCATAGACCGGACCATGAGATGTTTAGAACGTTTGAAACAGCTGGGTGAGTATCGTTTCAATCTGGTAGAAGGGGAAAAACCGCGCTTTTCGTTGGAAAACTGGGTTGAAGAAAAAGCAATTGCTGTCCGGCTTAATAGCTTACCTCGCACCGCCCGCGCCGGAGAAGTGTTCGCGCGTTTGCAGTGACAGTTGGTGCAAGGGCGACCCTAACGGTGTTGGGAATGGTGTCATGTTGAGCCCTTCGCTTTCGCTCAGGATAAACTCCGCGAAGCATCCATCCATCTGTTAAATGAAAGATTAGATTAGTTATGTAAACTTCTTGATTCCTGGCCAGGTACTGCTTACAGGATTGTACGAAATGACTTCACCTGAACCCTTCGACTATCAGCGCTATCTGCGGTCCAAGCGCAGTGTAGAGGCGCGTTGCCTGAACTCCCATGGTTGGTCTGCCCTTGCGGATTATGTGACTGGTCTAGGCCACCGGCCTGTGCGCATCTTGGAGCTGGGCGCGGGAGTTGGCTCTATGGCTTTGCGCTTCCTCGAGAAGTTTTTGCATCCAAACGTGGACTACACCATCGTGGATGCATCCATTCCAAGCCTGGCCGCGGCACGCGCTGAGCTCTTGCCACACAACCGGGGGTGGACTTTTGACTTTGGGTCGGCAGACATTTACGATTATCTCGGCCAACACGCCAGCGAACGTTGGGACCTGCTCGTCTGCCATGCGCTGCTCGACTTATTGGACCTGGATACCGCGCTCCCTCGTTTTTTGGCCTGCCTCCTGCCCGGCGGAGCGTTTTATTTCCCCATTAGCTATGATGGCCTAACCATTTTTGAGCCGGAAGGGAACGCCGATTTCGAACGCGAGCTTTTTGCGGCTTACCATCGCAGTATGGATCAGCCCAGGGTTGGTGGCCAGCCTCCCGGCGACAGCCAGACCGGCCGCCGTTTGCTGTCGGCGTTGCCTGCTGCCGGCGCCCAGGTCGTTGCCGCCGGGGCTTCGGATTGGGTGGTCATTCCTCAGGCTGGCGCATACCCGGCCGATGAGGCTTATTTTCTCGCCTGTATCTTGCAAA
>Ga0209341_10004288_pt1 | contig 13185 bp, 10 predicted proteins | sample RifCSP13_2_FD_184020 | JGI IMG/M metagenome (GOLD analysis project Ga0209341, IMG submission 184020) | Soil microbial communities from Rifle, Colorado - Rifle CSP2_sed 13_2 (SPAdes) (version 2) | ecosystem: Environmental > Terrestrial > Deep subsurface > Rock core/Sediment | place: Rifle...
AAAGCAAGGTTTGGTTCTGAACTTTGGAAACACTTTCTTTTTATCGCATTGGTGCTTGCATTTGTTGAAATGCTCGTTGCACGAAACGCAAAAAAAGGTTTAGTTGAAGTGAGCAAGTGAAATTATTTTATAAAGCTATTTTGATATTATTAGCCCCGACATTTATGTCGGGGAGTTTGTTACCCCCCATTTATCGGGCTTTAGCCCCCAAAAATGTAATATGTGGCTAAAGCCAATTATTGTTGTATCATTCAACCACGACCTAAAGAGTCTGTTGCACAACTGTCAATTTACCACAATTTTATTTTTTGTTAATAAGACAAACACAAATTTGTTAAATAAAAATGATTCGATTAAAATATCAGCTACCTTTTGAGCAACTGTCCTTACTTTTCTTTTCATATCCCCAAGTAATCTCTTCAAGTTCTGAACTGATGCTATCATATAAGACCTCTTTTGTGCTTTCTCTATTCCTTTTGTCATAAACTTTCTAAGTCCATTATACATTTTCGCTTCTGCAAATAAACCTTCTGAAACCACTTTTCTTATTCTACTTGCTCGTCTGCCTGCTGGTGTTTGTAATCTTTCATCTAATCTCTGGTATTCTTTGTAATAAATTGTTTGACTTACACTACGACTTTTCCCCTTAGGACAACATTTCGCTTTCAATGGACACTCAAGACAATCCCTTTGATTTGCTCTATATCGGTTGCGCTGCTTTTGCTTTTCATAAGTAGAAAAAACTAAATCCTTCTGATTTGGACAAATAAAAATATTTTTCCCTTCATTAAAGATAAACTCTCTACTATTTATATTTCCGCTTGTGTTCACATACTCTTTTGTAGGAATATACGCTCGAATATTACGCCTTTCTAATTCTCTTAAGTTTCTCCCAGAACAATATCCTTTATCTGCCGATAGTTCTTCTATAGTAAAACCCAATTCGCTTAATCGCTTTTCCGCCCTTTCGTATACTTCAAGTAGTACTTCGGAATCTCTTCTGTCTGCGTAGGTTGTGTATACATCAGTTATGACCTTCTTTTTACTATCTGCACTATAGTGTGTTGAGTAATATAATCCACTTAGCTTGCCTGGTTTGCTGGCTATTCGGCTATCGGGATCGGTTTTACTTTCATAATCCTGATTACTTCCCCCTTTTTTCTTCACTGATTCTTCAACAACGTTTTCTATTCTTAACTCTGGTTTTGGATTCTCGCTGCTTTTCTGTGCAACATCTCCTTTTCCACTGCACTCCAACTGCTCTTCTTCTTTATTCTCTTCATATGTTTTATTGATATATTCTTTTACTGTTAATTTCGGCTCTTTTCTCTCTAAGCTATCCAGTGATGCATTTGCTTTAACCAGCGTTGAATCTATGGACTGATGCTTGCCACCTATTAGTCCAGATTGATAACATAATTCTAATATCTTGCTGAATATGTTTTCAAAGGCTTCTTTGCTAATCAGCCCTCTTGTTCTCGATATTGTTGAATGCCACGGCAGCTTCTCATCTATATCATATCCTATAAAATATCTTGCTGCAAGTGAATCATCAGCTTTTCTCACTAGTTCTCTGTCTGATATTATATTTTCTAAGTATCCAAACAATTCCAGCTTAAAAAATACTACAGGATCAATTGATGGCTTTCCGGTCTTTCCATATAATTTTTCGCATTCTTTATAAACGAATCTCAAATTTAAGAACTGATCTATCTGTCGATATATATTATCTTCATCAACAAGATCATCAATAGTGAGATTATAGAATAATTTTGGCTGAAATTTCTTTTTCCCAAGCATATTATTTTTTCTTTTTTTATTATTGTATTCAATTAGTCAATATATATGCCGAGTTATGCAACACTCTCTAAAGGTCGTGGCTATTGTTATTTTATTCAAGACAATTCAATAAATGATAATGATAGACATTCAAAAGAAAACGATTGAGCGGGCAATTTTAGTCGCTCTGAATACTAAAGAAATCAAACGCGAAATGGTGGAAGAGCATCTCGAGGAACTTGAGGAACTGGCAATTACTGCAGGAGCAGAAACAGTCATAAAAATTATTCAGGATAAATATTCATTTGATCCGGCTTACTACATCGGCAAAGGTAAAGCTGAAGAACTTGCATCACTCGTCGAAATCAACAACATCGATCTCGTGATATTCGATGATGATCTTTCTGCTGTTCAAGTTAGAAATCTTGAGCAGCTGATTAACAGGAAAATACTGGATCGTAGTGGTTTAATCCTGGACATCTTTGCATCCCGCGCAAAAACTAAAGAAGCAAAAACACAAGTGGAGCTTGCACAGCTTCAGTATCTCTTGCCGAGATTAACACGGGCATGGACGCACTTATCAAAGCAATATGGCGGCATAGGAACAAAAGGGCCCGGTGAAACACAGATCGAAACAGATAGAAGAATAATTCGTAATCGCATAAGTCATCTTAAAGAAAAGTTAACTAAAATAGAATCTGAAAGAGAAGTTCAAAGCAGCAGAAGAAAAGATTTGATAAAGATTTCGATAGTAGGATATACCAATGCCGGCAAGTCTACTTTGTTTAATTTGCTTACTAAATCAAATGTGTTCGCTGAAGATAAACTATTTGCAACGTTAGATTCGACAACCCGGATTTATAATCTTAGTAAGCAAAAAGTTCTTTTAAGTGATACTGTTGGTTTTATTAGAAAACTTCCTCATCATCTAGTAGCATCATTCAAAAGCACTCTAAATGATGTTAGAAATTCAGATATTATCCTTCATGTAATTGATTTAGCTCATCCTTACTTTACTGATCATGTTGATGTGGTTGAAGATACATTGACGGAACTTGGCTGCAAGGATAAAGCTCAACTGAAAATTTTTAACAAGGTGGATAGTGTAAAGGATAAAAACAAGATTGATTATGTAAGAAATAGTTACGAAAATTCAGTTATTATCTCCGCAGAGAGAGGAATAAACATTTCTACATTTGAAGAAAAACTGTTAGATATTATTAAGAAAAGTTTTGTTCAGGAAACGATTGAAATTGACATTCGTAATTCGAAACTTGCATCAAAAATTCATTCATTGGCAGAGGTATTATCGACAAAATATTTTGACAGCACGATGCAAATCACATATAAAACGAATTCGGAAAATGCGAAGAAACTCAGGAACATATATGATAATTTAAACTAATCAACTCCTTATCATTATAGAATTTCCAGCATCAAACCCCAGCCAGCATCAATCCACTTCCGTTTTCTCCCCGCATATAGTTAAATTTCACTTCACAATTTTTTATTTCTTTTTTGGAGAACATAAATGTCGATCATTTTTGATGGATCAAATCTTACTGTAGAAAAACTCGTTCAAATAGCACGTCACAAAGAAAAAGTAGGACTAAGCAAAGAAGCACTTGAAAGAATTAAAATCTGCCGTGCAATGCTTGAACAAAAGCTGGCTGCAAAGGAAATCATGTACGGAACAAATACTGGAATTGGCGAATTTTCCGAAATTGTTCTTGATGATGAACAAGTTAAGGAATTTCAAAAATATCTTATTTACAATCATGCAGCCGGAATTGGTGAACCGATGCCGCTGGAGTATGTTCGAGGAGCAATTGCAAGCAGAATAAATGTTCATGCACATGGTAATTCAGGATGCAGACCGGAAATAACTCTCACTTTAGTTGAAATGCTTAACAAAGATGTTATTCCGGTTGTTTGTGAGAAAGGATCTGTTGGTGCATGCGGCGATTTAGCCCCAATGGCTCAGCTTGCACTTATTTTAATGGGTGAGGGAGAGGCATTTTATAATGGCGAAAGATTACCCGGTCATATTGCTTTTGAAAAAGCTGGAATCAAAGTACCTGGACTTCAAGCTCGTGATGGACTCGCTACCATCAACGGTTCTAACTTTATTACTGCAATGAGTGCCTTGCATTTGTATGACATCAATCGCTGGCTAATACAGGCGGAAATTGCCGCAGCAATGTCTCTCGAAGCTCTTCAAGCAAATATGAAACCTTATGATGTTCGGCTTCATAAGCTGCGGGGATTTGCCGGTGCAGTGAGAAGTTCCATTGCAATTAAAAAATGCATCGAGGGAAGCGATCTTCTCACTGGGAAAATAAAACAGAAAGTTCAGGATGCATACTCGATGCGTTCAACTCCTCAGGTAATTGGCTCAGCTCATGATGTTGTGGCGTTCGCAAAACAGCAAATCGAAATTGAGTTAAATGGAGTCGGCGATAATCCAATTTTTATTCCTGAAGATAAATTAACTTTGACAGGTGCAAACTTTCAAGGAAGTCCTGTTTCATTACCGATGGATATGGTTGGTGCCGCCGTTACAATGGTTAGTGTTCTGTCAGAAAGAAGAATGAACAGACTAAACAATCCTGCGTTGAGTGTTGGTTTGCCGGCATTCCTCACGAAAGGTGCTGGAATGTTTTCCGGTTTAATGCTTAGTCAATATACCGCTGATATGATGATCGTTGAGCAGAGAATTTTATCTATGCCTGCATCAATACAATCTATTCCTGCAGCGGCGGATCAGGAAGATTTTGTTTCGATGGGAATGAATACCGCATTGAAGAATGCTCAAATTCTTGATAATGCGTACGGAATTTTGGGAATTGAATTTATGGCTGCGTCTCAAGCACTCGATTTCAGAGAACATAAACCTGGTAAGGGAGTTGCAAAAGCAAAGGAAGTTATTCGTAAGCATGTTGAGTTTCTTGATGTTGATCGTCCGCTTTTTCCGGATCATAACAAAATGAAGGAACTTGTAAAGTCATGCGAGATACTTGAGGAAGTGGAAAAAGTAGTTGGAGGACTTGACTAATTGTTCAGAATATTACTTATTTTAAACAAAACAAATACATGATTAGATGCTTATAAATAAGATTCAGATAGAAAATTATAAATCGCTTGTTGATTTAATAATTAAAAATCCAAACCCATTTACTGTTTTCTTTGGCACAAATGCAGCTGGGAAATCCAACATTTTTGAGGCCTTGGAATTATCAAGCTTTGTTGTAAGGAAATCCAACGAAGCACTGAAGTTTTTTGGTGGATTTAATGAATTGTTTACTTTACAAAAATATGGAACTGAAGAGAAAGATATTCGAATCCGTATTGAAACACCAAATGGCTTTTTAAGTTTTAGTGTAGGCGAAATTAATAAAGAAATAATTCCAAAACTGTCAGATTCAAAAGGCGAAATAAAAAATTGTTTCGGCGAAGAATTTTCGAGAATCTATTTGAGAAATCAGGAAATAAATAAGGAAATAGTTAAAGATGATAAAAAATTAATGTCTGACGGTAGCAACACTGTAAAAGTTTTAAGTAGGTTATTAAGGGATTCCCATATTAAAGATGAAATTATTGAATGGTTACAGTTTATCATTCCAGAATTTAAGGATTTAGAAATTAAAAAGAATGAATTAACTGGCGAAGATTATCTAGTCGTAATCGAAGAAAGTTCTTCAACTCCCTTTACTGGTAGCTTAATTTCAGATGGTACAAAAAACTCTATTTCGCTAATTACAGCTATATATCAATCACACATCCCTCAATTTCTATTGATTGAAGAACCAGAGAATGGATTAAATCCTAAAGTCATTAAGGAGTTTGTTCATGTTTGCCGTGAATTAGTAAAAGAGAGAGGTCATAGTATTTGGTTAGCCACACATTCTCAAACTCTGGTTTCGGAAATTGAACCCGAAGAAGCCATTCTGGTCTATAAAGAAAATGGTATAACTAAAATAAAACAATTTTTTGATTTAAATCTTCATGGTTTACGAATGGACGACGCATGGTTATCTAATGTTTTAGGTGGAGGAATTCCTTGGTGAAACAAATAGGGTTCATTTGTGAAGGGGAATCGGAAATCCAGTTACTAGGATCGGATATGTTTAAAGATTTACTGAGTGAATTGAATCTTGAAAGTGTAGGAGAATTTGATGTCGCAGGTAGAGATAAATTATTAGCTAAAGATGAAAACGTTGAGAAGTTTTTTAAAATTTTAAATGATCGAGCAGCCCAAAAAATATTTGTTATATCTGATTTAGAAGACGATCCATGTATCAGTTTTTATAAAGAAAGACTTTATAACTATAGTAGCGCAACAGTAAACATTGTTGCTGTAAAAGCTATTGAGGCATGGTTATTAAGCGATTCTTCTACACTTTCAGTATTATTAAAAGGACGATTTGATTGTGATGAACCAGAGAATACGAATGGATTACCATTGGTTAAATTACAGGAAATATTCTTAGAAAAAACTGGAAGAGGATTAGGTATCGGTTATAAGAAGCCAAGAATTATGAAAAGATTCATTAAAAATGGTTTTACATTAGATGGGGCATTAGCCCATCCAAATTGTTCAAGTGTTAAGTATTTTCTGAAAAAGTTAAAAGAAATTTCTAAGGAATAAATAATGGAAATAATTTATTTGGTAATCGCTTTAGTTGGTGGATTTATTGTTGCCTGGTTAATATCATCATCCAAAATAAAAAAGCTGAGCAATGAAAACAGCAAGCTGAGTGAACGTAGCGGGATGTTAGAGAAAGAAAAAGAAAACCAAGCCCTCGAACTTAAACAAGAGAGGAACAAGGTGATTGAATTATCTACATCTCTCTCATCACTTAAATCTGATTATTCGAACCAAAAAGCTGAAATTGAAAAGCTGCAAGAAAAATTTACAAAAGAATTTGAAAATCTTGCCAATAAAATATTTGAGGAGAAAAGTACAAAGTTCACCGAACAGAATAAAGAGAAGTTAAGTGAAATTCTTAATCCACTAAGAGAAAAAATATCTGAGTTTGAAAAGAAAGTTGACGAGACAAACAAAGAGAGCATAAAAGGACATGCCTCGCTGCGTGAGCAGCTTCAAATGCTGAAGGAAATGAATCAGCAGATAACTCAGGAAGCCACAAATCTTACTAATGCTTTAAAGGGACAATCAAAGACTCAAGGTAATTGGGGTGAGTTTATTCTTGAGAGCATTCTTGAAAAATCTGGCTTAGTAAAAGGAAGAGAGTACGTTGTCCAGGAAAGTATAACCGCAGAATCAGGTAGAAGATTTCAACCCGATGTTATTATAAAACTTCCGGAAAATAAAAGTATTGTTATTGATTCTAAAGTTTCTTTGGTCGGATATGAAAAATTTGTTTCGTCGGAAAATGAAAACGAGAAGCAGCTTGGATTACGTGAACACATAAATTCAATTCGTTCACACATTAAAAATTTAAGCGGAAAGAATTACCAGAATCTTTATCAGCTTGAAAGTTTAGATTTTGTTTTAATGTTCATGCCGATTGAACCTGCATTTGCATATGCTGTACAAAGTGATGCTTCACTTTTTACTGATGCGTTTGAACAAAATATTGTAATTGTAAGTCCCTCAACTCTACTTGCGACATTAAGAACCATTGCAAGCATTTGGCGTCAGGAAAAGCAAAATCGGAATGCTCTCGAAATAGCTAAACAAAGCGGCGATATGCTTGATAAATTCACAGCATTTGTTGAAGATCTCCTGACAGTCGGTAAGGGATTAATTTCTGTTAAAGATAATTATGACAAAGCAATGAACAAGCTGACTGATGGAAGAGGTAATTTAATAAGTAGAGCAGAAAAAATTAAAGAGCTTGGTGCAAAAACGACAAAAACAATTCCCCCATCATTATTAAATCGAGCTGATGATTCGGAAAGTTAAAAAGTAATTAAATTTCAACAGATGTCATTCTGAATTTATTTCGGAATCTGTTTTTAAACTCTAGATGCTGAAATGAATTCAGCATGACGGTAATATAGTTTTTCGGTTAAAAAAAATGGTGGAGCTGATCGGGATCGAACCGACGGCCTGTTCGTTGCGAATCCGCCTTAGGCGGACTCTCCCAACTGAGCTACAGCCCCAATCTTCAGTTATCCTAAATTACTTACTTAAAATTCAATGAACTAAGTTAGTGTCGAGCTGATCCCGACTTCGTCGGGGCGACCTGTTCGTTGCGAATTCTGGCATGTCGGAACTCTCCCAATTTATCCACCTTGGGCGGACGGAGCTACAGCCCCGAATTTTGATTAATCTATATTACTCATTTTTAATATTTCTGCGAACTCATCTAATGTAACAGGCATAACAGATAATCTATTTCCTCGTTGAACTAATCTCATCTTTGCCAGTTTTGGATTTGCTTTTATTTCCTCAAGCGTTACTAGTCTCTTAAATTTTTTCACAAGCTTAATATCCACCATAAACCATGTTGGATTTTTCTTATCTGCTTTCGGATCGTAATGAACATGCTTAGGATCGAATTGTGTATGATCAGGGTAAGCTTCTTTCACCACTTCACAGTCTCCAACAATTGCATTCGAATGAAATTTCTAGCTTGATAATTTCTCACTCCATCCCAATACGTGGTTTGGTTTTTAGATTTCACCAAATCATCAATTGAGAAATCTGAAGGTTCGGATTTTATGAGCCAGAAATTTGACATTTGAATTACTCCAAATAATTCGTTCTAATTTTCTAAATTGCTATTCACTTTATGTGTAAATATATTAAATCGTAATGATTAACAAGATAATAACAATTATTCTATGGCTGCTTTTCTCTGCAACTTTTTTTGCACAGAACGAGAACGCATTTCAAATCGCACGTCTAAAATACAATGGTGGAGGTGATTGGTACAACGATCCTTCCGCAGAAGTGAATTTGCTCAGGTTCATTAGTCAAAATACAAACCTAAGAGTTAAAGCGGAGTACAAGTTTGTTGATATTTCCTCTGAAGAAATATTTTCTTATCCGTTTTTATTTATGACCGGTCACGGTAATGTTGTGTTCTCAAAAGATGATGTAGCAAGACTGAGGAAATATTTGGAGAATGGAGGATTCTTATACATTGATGATGATTATGGTTTAAATAAAGCAATCAGACGAGAGATGAAAAAAGTTTTTCCCGAAAGAGATTTTGTAGAGCTTCCTTTTAGTCACGGCATTTATAATTTGATGTATGATTTTTCATCGGGTCCGCCTAAAACTCACAAGCATGATGAAAATCCCCCGCAAGGTTTTGGAATTTTTGTGGATAAAAGATTAGCCGTGTACTATACCTACGAGTCTAATCCAAGCGATGGCTGGGCTGATCCTGATGTTCATAAAGATCCACAAAATAAAAGGGAAGAAGCGCTTAAGTTTGGAACCAACATAGTACTTTGGCCATTATCTAATTAATTCATTTTGAAAATGGGAATCGAATCAGCATATAACGAAATTATTAAGAAGCTCGATCTTTTTAGTAGAAAAGAGTTCAAGGTTCTTGCAATGTTGGGAATTCAAATAGCATTTCTTTTAGCGCTGTCCGCTTTTTTTGTTTTTACATTAATTGAAGTCGCAGCGAATTCAAGTTCAATCGTTCGTACAATATTTTTTATTGTGTTCTTGGCCATAGCAATTGTATCATTTATTTTTCTCCTCGGTATTCCCTTGTTAAAATATTTAAAGGTATTTGGAAAAACCGACTACGATAAAGTTGCAAAAAAAGTTGGCGAAAAATTTCCCGAAGTTAAAGATGAATTGCTCAATGCGCTTCAGTTGACTTCGCTGCAAGATAAGAACTTATACTCATCAAATTTGATCACTGCCTCATTCATTCGAACTTATGAGAAGGTTAAAACCATCAATTTCAATTCTGCAATTAAATTTGATAAAGCAAAGCGACTTCTTGTTTATGTTGCCGGCACTTCGGTTTTTATAGTTATGCTTTACCTTACGATTCCTGGTTTGAGAGCAGCATCTTATAGGTTGGTAAACTTTAATAAAGAATTTGTCACTCCACCCAAATTTACTTTTGAAGTTTTTCCCGGAAACACTCAAGTTACTAAAGGACAGAATGTACAAATAAAAATTCGAGTTAATGGTAAAAAACCAAATGATGTTTTCCTCGCTGTAAAAGATGTTGATCAAACTAACTTCGATTTAGAAAAATTAACAACCGACTCATTGGGCAGCTATAATTTTGAGCGTCTTTCTATCAGAAACACTTTTAACTACTATGCCACGGCAGAAAATATTTCCAGTGATGAATTCAAGATTGAAGTGATTGACAGACCAATAATTAAAAGTTTAGACTTATCTATCAACTCACCGAATTATTCTAAAATTCCAACAGTTCAGCAAAAGGATAACGGCAACATTACTGCACTTCTTGGTAGTACAGTTAATCTTGAAATCAGTTCATCGAAAGAACTGTCAAAAGCAAAATTGTTATTTGGTGATTCCACTTCATTGGAGCTGAATACCGTCTCATCAAAATCAAATGTAAGCTTTAAAGTTAAGAAAGATAATAGCTATCAGATCATTCTTTTTGATGAAAAGGGAAATCAAAACATTTCCCCAATTACTTATTCTATCAAAACACTTTATGATGCTTATCCTTCAATTGAGATTATCACACCGAACCGAGATGTTGCACTGGCAAATGACAATCGTCTTCCCATGCTCATTAAAATTGAAGATGATTACGGTTTCACAAAACTTATGCTTCACTACAGATTGTCTGCATCAAAATATGAACCTGAGCAGACGCAGTTCTCATCAATTGAGATTCCCATCAACAAAAATGAGAAGGAGATTGATGTTGCCTATGTTTGGAATTTATCGAGAATGAGTCTTGGCGTAGATGATGTTGTAACTTACTATCTCGAAATTTTTGACAATGATAATGTTAGCGGTCCCAAATCTGCAAAGTTGCAAGGGTTTAAAATAAGAGTTCCGTCGTTAGATGAAATTCTTGCTAAAGCTGAAGACACTCAGCAGAGTGCGCAAGAGGAATTGATGAAAACATTAAAAGAAGCTGAAGAGTTGAAAGAAAATTTGGAAAAGATAAACCAAGAAATGAAGCAGGATAAGAAAGAGTTGACCTGGCAGGAGAAGGAAAAGATTAAGAATGCTCTAAATAAGTTTGAAGAATTGCAAAACAAAGTTGATGAAGTAAGCAAACAGCTTGGGAAGATGCAGAATGAACTTCAGCAGAATAATTTGTTATCGAAAGAAACTCTCGAAAAGTATATGGAACTGCAAGAATTATTTCAAGAGCTAACAAGTGATGAGATGAAAAAGGCGATGGAGAAGCTGCGAAATCGGCTTAATGAACTTAACCGTGCGCAAGCTCAGCAGGATATGCAAAATTTAAAGATTGATGAAGAAATGTTTCAGAAAAGTATCGAGCGAACTCTTAATCTTCTGAAAAGAATTCAAGTTGAGCAAAAGATTGACGAAATGCTAAAGCGTACTGAACAACTTGCAGAAAATCTTGAGCAGCTCGAAAAACAAACCGGCGAAAGTGATTTATCTAAGCAGCAGGAAAAGAAAGAGCTTGCAGATAAGCAAAATCAAGCTGGTAAGGAGATGGAAAAGCTTGAAAAGGAAATGAAAGAGTTAGCTGATAAAATGAAATCAATGGAAGACATGCCGAATGAACAGATGGATCAATCCATCGAAGAGCTTGAGAAGCAGGAGAACCAAGAATTATCCGAAGAAGCGATGAAGAACTTAATGCAAAATCAAAAGCAGATGGCTCAGAAGAATCAGTCGCAGATGTCGCAGAATATGAAGAAGATGAATCAGATGATGCAGCAGCTTCAACAGCAAATGATGCAGCAAAATCAGATGCAAACTTTTACCGATATGATGAGGATACTTGATAATTTGCTAACGCTGTCCAAAAAACAGGAAGAGTTAAAAAAAGAATCTCAGAATCTTACTCCCAATTCATCTCAGTTTAATGAAAATGCACAGCAACAAAATAATCTTTCGAGAAATCTTGATAATATTCTAAGTCAGATGTCTGATCTTTCTCAAAAAACTTTTGCAATCACACCGGAAATGGGCAAAGCATTAGGTGATGCGAAAAAGAAAATGCGGGAATCAATTCAAGCAATGCAGAATAGAAATGGAAGCATGGCGGCGAACAATCAAGGCGAAGCTATGAAATCGCTGAATGAAGCTGCGACAATGATGAAAAGTTCAATGGAAGCAATGATGCAAGGTGGCGGACAGGGCGGAATGATGTCGCTGATGCAGCAACTTCAGAAGATGAGTGGAATGCAGATGAGCTTGAATAATCTAACTCAAATGCTTCAGCAGGGAATGCAAGGAAAATTATTTCCCCAGCAGCAGGCAGAACTCCAGCGGCTTGCTCAGCAGCAGCAATTGATTCAAAAATCCCTTGAACAATTGCAGAATGAGGCAAAGCAGACCGGGCAATCCAAAAAAATGCCGGCTAACCTTGAAAATATTTTGAAGCAAATGCAGGAAGTTGTTTCGGATATGCGGACCGAACGGCTTAATGATGAATTGGTGCAGAAGCAAGAAAGAATATTATCGCGCTTACTTGATGCTCAGCGTTCCATAAATGAAAGAGATTATGAAAAGGAGAGAGAATCGTTTACTGGAGAAAATATGAATCGTAAATCTCCGGCAGAACTGAACTTGTCTTCTGAAAGAGGAAAAGATTTGATTAAAGATGAACTGAACAAAGCCGGACGCGAAGGTTACTCGAAAGACTACGAAAATTTAATCCGTAAGTATTTTGAAGCGCTGCAGAGTGAAAAGATAAAGAATTGATTTCTCGTCTATCATTGTTTTATCATGACCGAGAGCAAGGCGAACTCATTCTTACTGTTAGACCGTGACAACCTAATGAATTCCGAACTATGCTTTTGTTAAATAATCCCTATCTAGGGTTTCTACTTCTAAAAAGATGGTTCAACTTACTGCAATTATTCTGCCTGGACAATGGAATAGTGGCAGTGAACCATACTCCATTTACCGTCTTTCCAGTTATACACCGAAGTTGCTTTCCAACTTGGTATTGGCTGGCCATCTGGCGTGGAAGCATTCCAATGATAAGTGAGAATTGCAGTATTGCCATAGAGCTGCACTTTCGGATTCGCAAGGGCGTATTTGTGAGGAGGAATCTCCTTGCCCATAGGTTCTAAGAAGTTGCGAATTGCCTCGATGCCCTCTATTCTCAATTGTTTACCTGGTGTGAAGTCAAACCAGGTAACATCATCTGCACTGATATCAATGTACCCATGTGTATCGCTCTGCGACCACTTGTCCAGAGCACTACGCTCGAGGGCAATGATTTCTTTATCGGCGTTCTGGTGTGTAGTATCCGTATTACACCC
>Ga0209341_10004289_pt1 | contig 13183 bp, 16 predicted proteins | sample RifCSP13_2_FD_184020 | JGI IMG/M metagenome (GOLD analysis project Ga0209341, IMG submission 184020) | Soil microbial communities from Rifle, Colorado - Rifle CSP2_sed 13_2 (SPAdes) (version 2) | ecosystem: Environmental > Terrestrial > Deep subsurface > Rock core/Sediment | place: Rifle...
AAGCATAATTGACACGGAGATTATCGAGGGTAAAATGCACCTAACGTGCTACTTCCGTTCGTGGGATGCTTACGCTGGTTTGCCAGCCAACATCGCGGGCCTGCAGCTTTTTAATGAAGCTTTTGTGAAAGAGATCAATAGCCGCGGCAACCTCAACCTTGAAACGGGAAAGCTGATTTTTCACAGCAAAAACTGCCATATATACCAACGACAATACAAGCTCGTGCAGGAGCTGTTGTCGCCGCAAAGCTCTTCAAAAACACCGAGAATGGCGCAGGCGATGAAAGCCGCGGAAAAAAAGGAACTGGAAGAGTAAAACGCACATTTCTTGATTCAAAATATTTAAAGTGGAGAATTTAGGCGCGTGGAGCAACAGACTCTTCGCAGTAAACAGCAATTTAACCTAAATTTTTGTATCCTATCAAAAGGGTTGCAGTCTCCACCGAGCGCAAAAGTTCACCAAAAACAAGGAATGTACTCTCTGATCCTGAAAGGCACGTCTAACGAGTCGGCGATTTCCTTGACTTTTTGGATGTCAACTTCGGGCATTCGAACTGCTGATACTTCCACGTTCATTTCACTTTTTGCTTTTCGAATGAAATCCAGCACAGCTTCGAATGCGCTATCAAGAGTAGGTCTGCAATTTTCTTTATACGAGATTTCATTGTGACCATTCAAACTAACACTCACCTTGCTTACGCCTGCTGCTTTCAGCTCTTTCGCCACATCTCGGCCCTTGTTAAGCGCATATCCGTGGCCGTTAGTATCAAGCCGAATTGGAGTTTCGATGCAACGTTTTTTTATCCACCGCGTTATCTCCAACAAGAGGTCCAGCCGCTCAGTAGGTTCTCCGAATCCGCAGAAAATCACTTCCTTCCATCGCCTCAGCGACAAAGTCTCTTCCAGCTCTGCAATTATTGCTGCCGCTGAAGGTTCTTCTGTTAGTTTCAAGTTGAAGCCGCCCACGCCTTGCTTGTAGTTCTTGAAGCAGAACCAGCAGTTGTTCGAACACTTGTTCGTAACGTTCAAGTAGAGCTTGTCGTCCAGCCAGTAGACGGTTCTGGCACTGTTATTGGGGATCACTTTTTTCACCCTATAGCTCAGATGTCTGATGTGCTTAGCGTGATAAAAGGCGTTCTTACAACATTTTATGATCGTATAGTGCACTGGATGAATAGTAACGTCTAACTGGAAAAAACAAGACAAAAGAAGGAGTATTTCCCGGTTTTTAACCCGGAAATAATGTAGGTGTTGGCTTAGTTTGTTTCTTCTTTCTTTGAACGCGTTAGTTGTCGTTCTAGCGGGCGTTGCATCAGCATCTGTCTCATCGGATGTGTAGGCAGCGAAACGAGATTCAAGACACCGGCAAATAGAGCAACCCAGAAACCGGAGGCCATCTGCCAAGAATAGCTATAAGCTAAGTCGGTTGCAATGGATGCGGTTCCAGTTTGGAACAGGCTCGTCGTATAGCCTGGTATGATGCTTTCCGCGGAAAAGATGTTGTTTTGTAAGTTGAGTCCGAAAGTCATTACGGAAATCAGCGCCAGTATGCCTGTGAAGACTAGAATGAGTCTGCCTTTTTTTCCGTCGCGTAGACTTCCGATTAGGCAGCCTATGCCTGTTACGATTAGCAGAACGAGAGTGCTTAAGCCGAGCCAAACGTTGACTGGGGTGGTTTGTTGAACCCCGTTAACGGTAGTTGACAACTGGTAGAGGTAAACTTTGAATTCTATGGTGTTTGTTGCGCCTGTGGAAGCAGTTTGAGTGGTTGTTACAGTGAACCATGGGAAGAAGAGACAAGCGAGAACTATTGTGCCCGCGATTATTCCAAGATAGTTAACTTTCATGCTGTTTTCTCTCTCTCCTATTTTTCCTATTATTTTGATATAAATCACTGTTATATATATAAGTTTTACTCGTCCAAACAAAACAACTCACAATCTCTTCCTTGCTCTCATGCTAAACACGGCGTAACTGACCGTTACGGCAGCAACAGCCGCAGCCATAACGATGCCAGCTTGGAACTCTGGAATCTGAGCATTCAAAAGTGAGACAGCTATGTCGCCCCAGAGGGGTTTAGCATACTCGGATACGATGTCGAAAGTGATTGTTTCAACGTTGCTATACTTTGCGGTGGTGTAGTTCATGGTGTTCCAAGTGCCGTTGAAGCCTGTGGTGTAAACGTTGACGCCTGAGCAGTTAGTTTCCACGCGGATGCTGAAGTGCGCGGTGGAATTGGGAATGGAAGGCGAAAGGTATGGGCTTATGTTCAGGTCGTAGAGGAACGTGTATGTCCCGTTTATCACCTGCACTGGGTGCTCGTAGTGAATCTTCAGCGCAAAATCAGGCGAAGAAGGGGCGACCAGGGCATAGATCATTTGCCAGTTGCCGATATCTGTGTGGTGCGTGGCTGCGGGGTCGATTTCGCTGAAGTTGCTCCAGTTCAGTTCGACGTCGTCTAGCCAGATGTGAATGTTGGTTGTGTTCGGTGGAGTGGGGTAAACCATGGGCAGCTCAAGAAAAGCGTATTCAGGTGACAGTTGCATTGGGTAGGTTCCGTCAATCTTCGCCCAAAGCGTCCCGTTAACCACGGAAATTGTATAGTTAAGATATTCTTCAGGCATGGCGAGCTGCAAGCCTGCGTACACATTACCCACAAGTTGAATATGTGCGGTTGACGGATCAATATTCCCGTTGCTTCGGATGAAGATTCCTGAATTGTGCTGGATTGGCGGGATGAAATTTGCTTCGGTCAGACTCATAAGCAGGGTTCCTAGCACGACGGAAAACAGTAACGTCGATGCAAGCACCAATGTTAGAGGGGTTTTTCTCATCTCAGTCAGCCCGCATGATCCTGAAGGCTCTATGAATCGTAATTTGTTTCGTGTTTTCGCCTAATAGCTCTGCCTGAGGAACAACGTTGTTCTCGTATGAGAACACCTTCTGCATCACTATGCAACTTCGTCGGCAAGGCAAATGATTTAAATCGTTTGTTTTTCAATTGTAGATTAGGTTATTCTGAACGCTTTGTTGGAGTTTGTGTTTTTATGGGTGAAGCTAAATTGAAGTCGCCTCGCATGGAATTTGCCACACTTGGCGGCGGTTGCTTCTGGTGTACCGAAGCAGTTTTTCAGATGATCCGTGGGGTGGAAAAGGTTGAGCCTGGCTATGCTGGTGGCACATTGTCAAATCCGAGTTACGAGCAGGTTTCTTCGGGGACAACTGGGCACGCTGAGGTTGCGCAGATCACCTTCAATCTTGACGTGATTAGTTTTAGGGAGATTTTGGAGATATTTTTCGGAACGCACGATCCGACGCAGTTGAATAGGCAAGGAGCAGATGTGGGAACTCAGTATCGCTCAGTTATTTTTTACCGCGGCGATGTGCAGAAAGCCATCGGGGAACAGCTTATCGCGGAGTTGGAAAGCGAGAAAGTCTACGAAAGACCCATAGTGACCAAGGTTGAGCCGCTCAAAGCCTTCTATCCAGCAGAGGATTACCACAAAGACTACTTCAAGAAGCATCCCAAGCTGCCTTACTGCCAGGCGGTTATAGCGCCAAAAATTGCAAAGCTCCAAAAAACTTACCTGTCAAAACTTAAGCTGCCATAAAATTAGTAATGGTGTACGGGATTATTTGATCAATAGTAGTAGTGACTGTTTGCTATTGTGCAACTTCTTTTTTTGGTTTGAGCAGCCAGTTCTGATTGGCTGAGGGGTTGTGGTGTGTTTTGTGTTTGGGAAGGGAGAAGGGACAACTGGAAGGGAAGAATGGACAAGTGGAAGGGAGGAAGGGACAGAGCATCTTTAGTGCGCAAGTGAATCGCCAATTGAATCTGTGAATAGAGTGAGTATGAAACTCCTATCAAAACGGTCTTAATTGCTTTTCTAGCTAATTTACTTTGGTGAAGTGGCAACCTATTTTTGCGGCTGCTGCTGCATCGCCATCAGTGTTTCCGACAAACAGGATGTTTTCAGCCTTAGCACCCAGTTTTTCTGCTGCAATTTTCAGCTGTTCAGCTCTGCTAAGCGAATCTTCCCTAGTGATTACCGCATTAAAAGTTAACCCGAAAGCGTTCAGTATGACGTCTACCACTTTTTTTCCTTGCAAAGTAACAAGCGCTTTTAACTTTTCCTTGTGCTCACGGTAGATCTTCATGCCTTCTTCGTTTATGGTGATCTTTTCTTGACAGGTATGTTCAGCTTTGTCCCATGCCTCGAAAATCCTTTTTCGCGTTTCCACATCTGTATGGGAAACTGTCTCTAACCAAGGACGCACATTGTCTACCTGCAGGATTTCTCTGCATTCCCCGAATAGCTCCTCGTAGTCGATCGGCAGGTCCACCAGCGTTCCATCTAGATCGAAAATGATTGCTTGAATCATTAAGTGTACATGGCTCCGATGACTTTGTTGTCTTTAACGAGCCTTGCGGGTGCATCCATGTGCCTGATCCAGTAAACGTCTGCTGGCAAACTGTCGTACTTCGGCATCTGGGGCAAAGTCTCTTTGTATGCTAGTTTAACGCATAAGTATGGAACATTTGCGAAGTAGTCTTTCCTTAGAACTTTGCTGGCGTATGAGAAGAAGAATGATGTTGTGAACATTCTTCCCGGGTTAATTTCGGTAACGCAGGGAACACCCTCGTCGTTTTCTTTCAGGTCGACAGAAGCTATCCCAGTAAAATCGGAGTCGATGGAGAGAACGGCTTCAGTGCTGATCTTGTTCACTGCTTTATCCTGAACTGTTCTTTGCACTGCTGGAGTGCCCATTATGCCTGAAGGTGCAAGGTAGGGGTAAATGTATTCGATGCGTTCCCTTGCCATCGACGTGACGAGCTCTCCGTTCTTCCATATGCTGTGAAATGCGATGTTTCGTCCGGGCAGGTGCTCTTGCGCTATGAACTCCCAGTCCACTTTTCTGCTTCTCCAGTATTTTATCCATGAAACTGCGGTTTCTTTGTTGTCCGCTGGAGTGCTTCCTCTGCCGCCTGCACCGTGCCTTGCCCTGATCCAGATGGGGCTTTCGAACTCGGCGAATGCCTTGTCAATATCACTCTCATTTAATAGCTCAATTGTTCGGGCGACGGGCACGTTGTTTTTCTTCCAAATTTTAGCCGATTCCAGCTTGTCTTGGCACGCTTTTACGGCAGTTTTTGAGGGGAGGAAAACGGGGGCGTTTATTTTTTCGCGTTTTTCAGAGACAACCTCTACTTCAACGTCAGGTTGTGCGTGTAAGAACTCGATTTTCTCTTTGGCGATAATTTCGTTTAGCTTTTCGATGTAGCGTGGGTCTTTTGCTCGTGGGATTAGATATTTTTTGTCGGTAGACGCCAAATGTAAATAGTACTCGTTGGCTTCGGTGCCTACCAAGAACATCTTTTCTGGGGCAACACGTAGTGACGTAACAAAGTTGATGCCTGCTGGTCCACCAGCGCCTGTGCATAAGATTTTCTTCACATTTTCTACCCCGAAATTCCATGAATCGCTAAATCTGCTTTTCTTCCACAGTTACGCTCGCACTATGAGATGTAACGGATTTATATTTATTCTTTGGAGATGCTTGCAATTCGTTTTTTCTCTTGGATTTATCAACCATATTTCCAAAATATCGTCTTTATGTGCCCGTTAAACTGCTCGACGACGTAGCGCGTGTCTTTAGAAGATTACCATGTTTGATTTTCTTTCTTTGCTCTTTTATGTAGAGGCAATCTCAGGTTCTACGCTAATAGCTTTGACGCCTTTGATGTTTTCTTGGGTTTAGCCGACATCAGCGTGCGCATATATGTTAAATGCAAACTTCGTTCTATAACCTAAGTGGGAAAATAGAAAAATGCCTGTTGAGAATATGCAACCGAAATGTATCCTATCAAAGGAGCAGGTTAATAGGAAAAAAAGGCGCTAAGTGGTTTGTGAGAAAATTATTCTGCACGGGACACTGCTAGTTCTATGTCAGAAGTCGTTTGTTCCCCAATTGTTATGCCTGTAACTTCAGTTAGTCGGAGCCTCATCTTTCTTATTTCTTCTTTGATGGTATTGACTTCGTTTTCCAGTGAATTGACTTGGGCAATAGCTGCTTTGTTAAGTTTCTTAAGTTCAAGGTCGAGGTTTTTTCTTGTTGCTTTCAAGTCTTGAATTTTTCTCAAAGTGCCCTCGACGAAACGCATGTTTTCCGTGAGAGGTTGGATCTTTTGTTCTTGAATAAAAGCTGGTTCAAATGACGGCTCATAATGTTCTTCTTGCGCGGTTGGTTGAAATTCCACTTCTTGCGGAGGTAAATCCTTGCTTGTTTCTTTTGCCTTTTTCATTGGTACTTTTTCTGCTGGAGCTACTTCGGATGTTGGAGGTTTGGATTGTATGGTCCAGGTGTCATCTTCGTTCTTGAGCCAGCGCAAGGAATAATCTGAAGATTTCACTTTTCCTTTGTTATCTATCACTATTTCGAATTTCTCAGCCCACGTGTTCTCTTCTTCGTCACTAGGGCAAGTTCCTTTGATAATCCATCCGCCTTCATTCTCTTCTACCTCACTAATATCAACATTTTCAGTATTCTTTCGTAGCTTTACGTTTGCAGTTGCTATTTCGATGGCAGCTTCCTTTGAAACTGTTTTTTTTCCAAAGTTCAATCTAACCAGCTCAAATGCAATACAATCAAAGTTAAGATTTAAGTCTTGTTAACTCAAAATCAATATTTGGAGAATATATGCATCATAAACGCAACGAAACGAGTTTGTTCTCAAAATGACGCGCCACGCAATATTGATTTCTGAAATTAACCCTGGAAGAATGTTCACGACGTTATTCTTCTTCGCGTACGCCATGAAGGGAACAATGACGAATTTGGTGTTAAACTTGGCGTTGTAGAAAGAGCAAATTAAGGCGCAGCTATTTGGAAGGTATTATCAAGTATTTCGTATGGAGAAGTACAATTTCTTTAGCTTTTAGACCGCTACTGAAAATATTTCGCTGGATGCATTGTTCAATATCAAGAAGTTTCTTTTGTTTGACTTAACGGAAAATTTATATTTGGAATTCACAAAGCTTAACGCATTCACCTTTATCTTTAATATGCTTGAGAAGAATGATTATGGCGCGGAGATGAACGGCGATAACACAATTTACGCGAGAAAGCGCTTTCACTGTGCTTTCTTTGAGTTATGGCTCAAACGGAGGAGAGGATAGCTCATAGACTTATTCTCAAATGCCTTGGTGCTTCCTTTAGTAATTATAGTGGTTGTCTTGGTCGCTATAGTCTTTTACTTTGCCCACAGAATGAGAATTGCGAGAAAAAAAACGAAGAACATCATAGATACGTACATAAAAGAAAAATCGAAAATGAGTCAGCACGTTAACCGGGAACTGGAGAAACTAAAGAAACTTTTAGAGAACAATTCAATAGATGAAGAAACTTATGAACGCCTTAAGCAGGTGTTATTAGCTAGTTACAAAGAGAAACGTGGCGACTCCGATGATTTGGTAAGCTATGTTTCTGAAAAGAAAGAGTGAAAGAAGCTCAAACTCTTATCCCTTCTTAAGTATAACTATAAACTTGGAGAAAACTTGTGTTCTTAGCTACGTCCATCCTTTGTGCTTTGCAAAGTAAGCTAGTAAGCCTATAACAACAGCTATTGCTACTAAGGCATAGAGAATTATTGTTGGTGTGAAGCCCACAAATTGAATATCATATGCTGTCTGACTAGGTTCCAGTGTTGGTTGTTGTGTTGGAGAACTTGATGGAAAGATGCTCGGAGTTGGGCTTGGGGAAGGAGAGGGAGTTTGCGTCGTTGAGGGGGTTGGAGATGGTGAAGGTGTTGGAATAGGAGTTGGCGTTGGATCTGGGGATGGACTTGGTGAAAGTGTTGGAGTGGCTGTTGGTGTTAGATTTGAGTCGTCTATAGCAAAGTACACGGTATTGACGTATGACAGATATTTCGGTTCATGGGTCTTTTGGTTTAAGCCTTCTAAAGAGATTGTTAAGCAATGTGAGCCTTCAGGCAATTCTGGCAAATTAACTATTCCAGCTCCCCCAGTTACAACGTGTAATCCAGGATTATCGACCTTCAAAGGAACAAGACCATTGCATATTCCATCAATATCATAATTCACCGAGACTCTTGGATCAATACTGCCCAGCACACCCGCACTATAGAGAGTGAGATTCAAAGTCAGGTTTCTAGAGTTATACGTTCTGTTAGTTGGAGAGAAAATGGTTACACCTGAATCAAACCTTATGAAATCAGTAATATCTGCCCTAACTGGATGAGGGCAGGCTCCCGTAGCCATTAAAGAAACAAATAATGCTGAAACAATAATTGCTGTCAAGGGTGCTTTCATTATTTCCCTCATTGCTGTATTACGCAGAGTTGCTCTTAGCTCTCACTAGAGAACGGTAACGTTCTCCTAAAAGAACAGACAAATGTTTTAGACTTCAAACATTTTTAGTAACAGAAGTAATCATCAGCTTGGTTTTGATTGTGATTGTGAAGCCTGTTTCTTTGCTCCAGACTTCATCATGTATAATCCAATCAGCATGAAGATTATTCCGCCTACAACTATGGGAACATATGACCAGACAGTGGAGTAGGAGTAAGGGTAAAATAGGGTAGTAGGTCTAAACAATAGTTCAAGTAACTGACAATGATTTGCCAAATTGCAGTAAACAAAACCAAAGAAGCAAAACCTAGAACAAGCAAACCAACCCAAAACAAATTAGATTTTTCACCTTCAAACATTTAGAATCCCAGCGTTCTCGCAGTATGTGAAGATTAACTTTTTAACACTTTCTGCTTTTTTCACTTCACAACCATTCCAAGGAGTTTATAGGAAGAGTAAAACAAAATAAAAGCATTGTTTTTTGGCAAACGACTAAAGTGTTCTTACACAAAAGTTATTTACGCAAAGATATCAAATACAATTTGGGTATGAGGGAGAGAGAAAAGTGTTTGACCTTTTACGCAACTCGTCCCCAATCAAACACTGCTTCCTCATACTCACATCCACAAATAAAAACTTCTCTTTCTGACTTCAAATGTTCATGTTTCTCTTTTTCACTTCGCAAACATTTCTATAGATACAAGGTGTTCCAATAGTGGAACGTTTTGTTCCTCAGGGAGAGCTAAAAGCAACTTAACTTAACACAGTTCTGAGGAGTAACTTGTCGTGAATGGAGGCCATATGACTTGATTGCGGGCGAATCTTCCAATCTTGGGCACAGGCTGAGTTCTTTTAGATTTTGGATTCTGGTTGTAGTTGGGGCTTACTTTGGATTAGGATTGTATTGGGCTTTCGTTGGGCTGAACTGGAGTGTCCAATTGGGATCGGACCAATACGTTAGCAGCCTATTGCTTAAGGGACCTTGGTGGTGGACGATCATGTTCTACGCTAGTGAGGGTATCTTTGGCACAGTAGGAGGCATTTTCCGCGCGATAGCAGGTTTTTTTGCATTTTATTCAGCTGTTCTTTTTTTGAGGAAAAAGGAAAACGCGTTACCAGCAATCAGGGGAAAAGTCGGCACAGCACTACTTTTTGAAGGACTCTATTTACTATGCTTCCTTCCGGCTACGCTTGCAGCTTTCGCTTATAACTTGTCAAATGAGAACCTCTATTATTTTGGCCATACTCCAGGGTTGATTTTGTTGTATGTGACTGCTATACCTACTCTCATGATGGTCACAGTCACAGCACCACTTTTGTTCAAGCTGAGATCGAAAATCACACGGGGCGCTTCCAGTCAGGACGTAGTCAAATGGAGCTGCCTCACTGGTGTCGCATACCTTTTTGTGGTCTTTTGGTTAAGCTATTCCATGTCATGGGCTGGCAACATGGTCCCGTTTTCACGCGCAGAGGGACAATTCGGATTGAGTTTCTTACTTGAGCCCATAAATCTCGTGAGTTTCATAGTAACTGTTTTTGGGCTTTTCCTGATAGCCACATCTGCGTTGATTTTAACTCTTCCTGCAATCAAAAAGTTGCCATATACGTTGAGTTTGAGGCGCATAGGCATTGTCATAACGGCTTTTGGCTGCTACTTCATCTTTGACATACTGTATTATTACCTTACGGGAGGCTATGCAGCGCATCCGAATGTGTGGTACGAAATTATTGGCATTACTCATAACCCAAACTTATTATGGTGTACAACTTTTCTTTTCCTAGGCTTGGCACTATTAACCAGCCGCAAATCTAGAGAATAGAGTGAGCCCGCCAATTTTTGTTTGCTGCTTGCGCGCGAGGCCCATCTTATTGCGAATTTAGAACGAGTATGCGTGCCAGTTATAGTGTTTAGCTTAGAATCTTTGTTTGTTGAGTTTAGGCAAGGCTATCTGGCAGGTCATTAAGCATATTTCGTTATTTCCTCTTATCCAAGTTTTCCTTCACTCTGTACCTAACCATTTTCTTTACCAGGTCAAATGGAATTGGTTTATTTATGGGAAATTTGACGGTGCCTTTAGTTACTTCATAATCAGACAATTCTTCTTTGAAAGCATCAATAGCTGAGGAAGTAGGATAAAACCCAATATGATTCTTCCATGCTGCAAAATATACCAAGTTCCCGTTCAATTTGAAAGTAGGCATTTGATAGCTAATTGCCTCTTCAGCTTTGGGCGCAGATTCCCTGATTGCTTGCCTCAGTTCTCCTAAAATACTCTGGACGTTTTTGGGAAAAGTAGCTATATATTCATCTATGGTTTTGAACACTTTCTCAGGTGTTTCCATATTGCTTCCCTGCAATTAATATTTCTTCAGTAATCCGTTTACTACTGTTACGCTCCCTGATTTAGTTCTAATGGTCTTTATATGCAGAATTGACCAGTCTGGTCAGCTCAAAACTTTAGGAAGTATAAGCATGAAGATTAAGTGTCTCAAAGCTGAGTGCGAAACAGGCCATATTGTGGGATCAATGCAGATATTTCTTAACAGAAATGGAGAGGTGAAATATTCCAGAATACGTCACTACATTAGAAGTGAGTCGGGTAAACCCAAGTTTTCTTACTGTCCTCAAAGAAAAACTTACGCTGAAACAAAGTTAAAGGAATATTTATCAAGCAAGAATTTGAATACAGTATCTACTGGGTCTACCAAAGCAAGCAACAATGATCAACTTGGTCACAGCAATGTAATCAACATAGACCCAAAGCGCAGTGAATCAAGCAGTAAATCAGAAAAAGTGTCATAGACAGACATTGAGCCGTAAGACCTTGATTGAAATAGAGGATAGTTTGGGGAAAACTTTGGTGTTTTAGCTTTCTCTTCTTTCAGAGGGTATTTGCTAATGGTAAGAAATCCTATTATGTAATTGCCCAGCTCCGCCATATGCGAATATTGTTCATATCTTGTTCTATGCCGGACCTTTATGGGCAAAACTCCAGCGGAAGTATGCAGAATAACTATAGAAGGAAAAAATAAATAGATACCCCTAATTCAAAATGCAAGCAATTCTAAGAAGGTTACTTTTAGGCATGTTGGGGAGTGGAGCATGAGTGTCATATCCGAGTATTTTCCCTTCAAGGTCAACTTGGAATGTCATGGTTATCATTTGTGCTTGGTCTAAAGAATACTCGACAAGTGTATTTACGACCCAATAGTCATTCTCTATCCATACTTTAGAAATGTCGCTAACTCTTCCAAACTTAAATTCTTTTGCATGAACATCAAACTTCAATACTGCCATTACAAAATTATTTTTTACCCACGCTTCAACATTCTTATAAATAGCGTCAAGTTTTGGATGGCTCATTTCAACAACAAAAGACCACCTATTATTTTTAGGCTTATATGGCTATCTAACGACAGTTAACATAAAAAAACTCTGACCAAAAGTTACCAGATCTTAGATTCATATGTTTTATATATATTCACTGTAAAGATATTATTAGATGAGATGCGGATTTTGCTAAGGTTTAGATTCTTCCGATTCCGAACCTTCTCCTTTCTCCTATAGCAGCAAGATTCGCCAAACTCATCCATCAGCTAAACAAAAAACAAATCACAGCTTAAGTTCTATTTCCTCTTTTCTTTTTCAGCTTCACAAACATTCCAAAATATGAGAATTAATGCAAAAGTTGCTTCAGGGACTAAGAATGATTATTTCCTAATCCCTGAGGGTAGGGTGAAGCCTTCTCCTTTTCCTCGCCCTTCTCCAACAAACACTCAGTTCAGCATAGAATAAAAGCCATGTTTCAAACTTGGAATATGTCAGAAAGAGAGTCTCATACCATTACCCTTCAATATTCTGGTTACTGTCTATGGTTTAGCTATCACACTCTTGCATTCTCTGAGTCTTCATAGGGTACCTCGAAGTACTGCATTAAATATTAATCCAACCAACTAAAACGACGACTACCACGACTACCACGACGACGGGTTGGATAGGATAGAATCCTTACCCCTTCTAAAAAGTAAGGTTACCTACGGTTGGTTACTGGAATAGTATAAGGAATAGGACTAGGAATAGAGAAATAATAGAGTGTGAGGGGTAAAAAACACATGAAAAGTTACCCCTGTCGAGACGTTACTGCCTGAGCAGCGCGCTGCCTTGTCCCTCTATTACGTGTTGAAGTAGGTTGGTGAGACTACTTTGTCTGGGTTTCTGATGTTTTGAGCTGTTTTTCTGTTTAGATCAAGGCACAGTATGTTATAGCATGCAGCGCTATGGCATGGATTTCGAATATAGACCAGAGTTGGTGGTGAATGCTGAGAAGCGAATTATTGCCATTCTTGACCATTTCCGGATTAACCGTGCGCGCTACGGTGAATGATCATAAAGTTTATATTTTCCCACGGTGGGACTAATCTTAGTGGGAAAAATGAGCACTGAAGAGGTAACTGTTGATAAAAAAGGTAGAGTTTTAATACCGAAGGAGATCCGCGACAAGGTCGGGTTAAAAGCCGGAAACAAGGCTCGACTGAAAATAGAAAAAGAAAACATCATCATTATGCCCCCGATTTCGCCTGAAGAGTTCATTAAAGAAATGGAGGGGTGTATCAGGGAAGGAACCCCAACCATCAACCCCCTTAAGCTTAAGAAAATGTGGGAATCTGCAGAAGAACAAAAGTGATTCAGGTATGATATTTGTAGACTCCAACATGTGGTGCTATTATTTCGACCAACGCCTCCCCGAACATGAACGGGTGCTTGAGCCCATGCGAGAAATCTTAAAGTCTGAAGAAATTGCCTGCAACACCAT